>Ga0207665_10002645_pt1 | contig 12039 bp, 10 predicted proteins | sample LARL112metaG_FD_184351 | JGI IMG/M metagenome (GOLD analysis project Ga0207665, IMG submission 184351) | Corn, switchgrass and miscanthus rhizosphere microbial communities from Kellogg Biological Station, Michigan, USA - LAR L11-2 metaG... | ecosystem: Host-associated > Plants > Roots >...
GCTGGATTGAACTAATGGGCGGCCCGCTACGTAATAATGAGTACCAGAGCGCAGTTGTACCCCGGACTGCCCAGAGGCCACCCATCGACCCCACGGGAGGGAATCCTTGGCTCGCGCGCCTCTTCGGGCTGGAGATCCTGGGCGGATCGGCCATTACCGGCTGACGGCCAGGCTGGGTTCGGGCGGCATGGGCGTGGTGTATCTAGGCATCGGCTGGGACGGTACCCAGGTGGCGGTCAAGGTGCTCCGCGCGGAGTTGGCCGATGACCCCGAATTCCGGCGCCGCTTCCGCCGCGAGGTGTCCGCGCTGATGCGGGTCAGGGGCCTCTGCACGGTCCGGGTGATCGAGGCCGACACCGACTCGCCGCAGCCCTTCATGGTCACCGAGTACGCCGAGGGCCCGTCGCTGGCCGAGTACATCGACGTCCACGGGCTCATCGGACCCGACATGCTCTATGGCCTGGCTACCGGGCTGGCCGAGGCGCTGACCGTGATCCACGCGGCTGGCATCGTGCACCGGGACTTCAAGCCCTCCAACGTGATCCTGACCGAGGCCGGCCCGAAGGTCATCGACTTCGGCATCGCCCAGGCCCTGGACGCCACGTCCATGACCCAGACGGGCATGATGGTCGGCTCGACCGGGTTCATGGCGCCGGAGCAGATCACCGGGCGGCCAGGCCCACCGGCCGACATCTTCGTCTGGGGGGTGACGGTGGCGTACGCGGCCACCGGCCAGCCGCCGTTCGGCTCGGGGGACACCCATGCGGTCCTGTACCGGGTCATGCACGGCGACCCGGACATCGCCGACGTCCCCGATCCGCTGCGGTCACTAGTCGCGGCCGCCCTGACCAAGGATCCGGACCGGAGGCCGACCGCCGGTCAGCTTCTCGACCAGCTGACCGGAAGCTCGATGGCAGCATCCGCGCGCGTCCAGGACTCGCCCACCCAGACCATCCTGGCGCAGACCTGGCAGCAGGCCGGGCCGCGCCCTGGCAGTCCCGGGGCGGCCGGCGGGGCCGTCCGGTCGAACGGCTCGCTGCTCCTCGAGCCAGGCCCGCCTGGTGCCGGCCCGCCTGGTGCCGGCTCGCCGGGCCGTACCCGTCCGGCCCCCCCGTCTTCTGTTTCCGGGGCAGGTGGGGACAGCCGGGGCCGGCTGAGCAAGCGGGCCCGAGCGATAGGCGTGTCGGCGCTGGCCGCCGCGGCCGTCGCGGCCGCCGTGGTCTTCGCCATCCTGCCCGGGCATACGCCGAAGGAAGGCCCGACCGCGAACGAGGGAGGCCCGGGAGCGGCGGCCCCGGTCGCGCCGAACACCCTGCCGACCTATTCCGGACAGCTGACGCGCGGGGTCTTCCAGCGGATCGACCGCATCGTCGCCTCGGGGAACACGATGGTGACGGTGGGCTCGCAGAAGACGGGCGACGATGTCCGCCAGCAGTTCTTCGTGTCGACCGACGCCGGGCGCACCTGGCGGCTAGCCCCGGTTCAGCTGCCTAGCGGCGGCCAGCCCCCGCTGGGCTACCAGGCCGCCCGGATCGCGGGCGGGCAGCGCGGCTGGATGGCGTTCGGCGACAACGCCATCTGGAAGAGCCAGGACGGGCAGTCCTGGACGCTGGCGGGAACCCGCGGAATCACCCCACGGCAGTCCAGTGACACGATCAACGTGGTGACCAATACGCCGAACGGGTTCCTGGCGGCTGGTTACGAGACGACCAGCATCGGGAGCCAGGCGGTGACCTGGACCTCGCGTGACGGCGTGACCTGGCAGCGGCTGACGGCCGCGCAGCTAGGGCTGCAGGAGCCCGGGGGAACACCGCAGGGCATCGACTTCGCCGTCTCGCACGGGACCGCCACGGTGATCACCGACCGCGGGGCCGGCGTATGGCTGAGCACCGACAGCGGGGCACACTGGACGCCAGTGACAGTCCCCGTCGATCACGGCGCCCAGAACGCCATCAGCGGCGTGTCGTTCGACGGGGCCGGGCTCATCCTGGTCCGGCCCGGCCGCACCCCGAGCGGCGCCAGCGACGGGGTCGCGTATTTCTCCGCAGACGGCCGGACCTGGCAGTACGGCGGCACGATCGCCGCAGCGGGCGGCTGGAGCCCGGACGTGGTCAAGGGCGGCGACTACGGCTTCGTGGTAGCCGGCCACACCAGGGACCAGTACGTGGCCTACACCAGTACCGGCACCGGCGCCAGGTGGCTGCCGACCGGGCCGCTCGGCAGCACGTCCAGCGGGCCGGGCTTCACCCCGGCGGTCGGCCCGGGCGGCACCGTCATCGCGGCCGGGAGCACCAACTCCACCCGGACCAACCAGCAGGGCCTGCTCATCCGGGCCGGTACCAAGGGGAACCCGGAGCCCGTCTCGCTGAGCTCCATCCAGGGCGGCCTCATCCCCGAGGAGGCGGTGAACAGCGTCGCCGTGGCGGGGAACGAGCAGGTCGCCGTGGGCAGCGCCAACGGTTACCCGGCGGTGTGGCGGCGGGTGTCGGATGGGCCCTGGACCCTGGTCTCCTCGCTGGGCCAGGTATCCGCCGGCACCGACCTGGCCGGGCTGTCCGCCGTGACCCACGGGCCGAACGGGTGGCTAGCCGTCGGCCCTGGCCCCCTCGTGCTCACCTCCGCCGACGGCACGAAATGGCAGCCAGCCGACGCCATCACGCACGACCTGGCGGGCGTATCCGCCGTGCAGGCGGCCAGCGGCCCGCACGGTTACGTGATCACGGGCACCGTGGCCGAGACGGGCGGCACGTACTCGCGGGACGTCTGGTGGTCGCAGGACCTGGTCACCTGGGCCAAGGCCAGCGATGTGAACGAGACGGGCGGCTCCAACCGCGTACTAGCCGTCGCCGCGGGCCCGGCGGGCTTCGTATCGGCGGGCTCGCACGAGAACCTGCCCGTGGTGTGGATCAGCTCCGACGGGCGCACCTGGACGGCCGTGAGCACGACGCTGCCGGCCGGGGCCACGGCCGGGGTGATCCAGCAGGTCGCGGTCAACGGGAGCCATGCGGTCGCGCTAGGCCAGCAGACCACCGCGCACGGCGTGCAGCCTCTCGCCGAGCGTTCCGCCGACGGCGGCAGGACCTGGCAGCCGGTGCCGTTCACCGCTCCGGGACCCGGGGTCAGCTTCACTGGGCTGACCGCCAGCGGGGGAGGCTTCACCGCCGCGGCGCAGTTCGGCTCGTCCGGCGGGACCACGGCCGCGGCCGTCTGGACCTCGGCCGACGGGACGACCTGGACGCGCTCGCCGGTCAGCGGCCTGACCGGCGACGGCAGCCACGCCATTACCGCGCTGGCCGCGTCCGGTACCGCGGTAACCGGTATCGATTCGGTTCAGGCTCAGGCCAGCCGGCAGTTCGTGGTGCGGAGCCTTCCGTCTGGCTGACGGCCCGCACGCACCCGGCCGATACGGTAGGAAAATAGCAAGCAGACTCTTGCGCTCGCCTGCCTGGACGCCACCATGACCGCTCGGGAGGAGGATCCCCTTGGCTCGTACCCCGCTCCGGCCTGATGACCCGACCCGGATCGGGCATTACCGGCTGACGGCCAGGCTGGGTTCGGGCGGCATGGGCGTGGTGTACCTGGGTGTCTCCTGGGACGGTGCCCCGGTCGCGGTCAAGGTACTGCGCCCGGAACTGGCGGGCGACGAGGAGTTCCGCCGTCGCTTCGGCCGCGAGGTCGCGGCGCTGGTCCAGGTCAAGGGCGTTTGCACGGTGCGGGTAATCGAGGCGGACTCCCAGTCCGCGACGCCGTTCGTGGTCACCGAATACGCCCAGGGCCCGTCGTTGTCCGAGTACATCGACAAGCAGGGATCGGTCGCCCCGGACATGCTGTTCGGCCTGGCCACCGGGCTGGCGGAGGCCCTGACCACGATCCACGCGGTCGGCATCATGCACCGGGACCTCAAGCCCTCCAACATCATCCTGACCGACGCCGGCCCGAAGGTCATTGACTTCGGCATCGCCCGGCGGCAGGACACCACCGCTGTGACCAGGACGGGCATGATGATCGGCTCGATGGGCTTCATGGCGCCGGAGCAGATCAGCGGGCACCCCGGCCCGGAGGCCGACATCTTCGCCTGGGGCGTAACGGTCGCGTACGCGGCCGGCGGCCGGTCGCCGTTCGGCGCCGGGAGCACCCACTCCGTCCTGTACCGGATCATGTACGGCGACGCCGACATCACCTCGGTCCCCGACTCGCTCCTCCCGCTGGTGGAAGCCTCCCTGGCCAAGGACCCGCAGAGCCGCCCGTCCGCGCGGCAATTGCTGGACCGGCTCACGAGCGGTTCCAGCCCCTCCGGGCACCCCGACGACACCACGCAGGTGATCCTGGCGCGAACCTGGCAGAGCGGATCCCACGCCAGCCCGCCGCCAGCTGGCAGGCCTTCCGGGGCCAGCCAGGTTCCGCCGCGCCAGCCCGCGGTGCCCGATCCCTGGCCGCACGTGGCGCGGGCCGCCGCGCCGGCGCCCGCTACCGCACCGCCTGTTACCGCACCGCCTGTTACCGCACCGCCAGCCACCGCACCGCCGGCCGCGGTGGCGTCGGCCGCCGACACGCCCACCGCCGACACGCCCACCACCGACTCGCCGATCCCGGTACTACCGATCGGCGCGGTTCCGTCTTCAGCGGGGCCGTCCGTCGCAGGGCCGTCCGCCGTGACACCCGATCCCGCGACTCCGGCTCCGGAGAAGGTGCCCGTCGGCCGCCGGATGGCCACGATCGCCACGTCGGCCCTGGTCGCCATGCGCCTGCGCCGACCCGGCCGCCCGGACGAGCCCAAGAGCTGACCGGGGGCTCCCGGCCCGGCCCGTTCGGCCCGTTTTACAGGTACAGGCCGGTACCCGTTTCCCGGGCGGGGACCGGGGCATGACCGCTCCGCATCGCGTACAACTCGGCCAGCGTGACCGGCCTGGCCACCGGCCGTCCCAGCGCGGCGCTGGCCTCGGCGGGGGAGAGCGGCCCGATCTCGATGTGTGCCAGGCAACGCCCGGGCCGGACAACGGCCGGGTGCAGCCGGCGCAGGTCCTCGTTGGTCGTGATGGCCACCAGCACCTGCCGTCCCTGCCCCAGCATCCCGTCCGTGAGATTGAGCAGCCGGGAGAGCGGCTGGCTGGCCTCGCCCCTGATCAGCTCGTCGCAATCCTCCAGCAGGAGCAGCCGCCACGACGGGGCATCCTCGTCGTCGGCGTCGTAGCCGATCGCGACGTCCATCAGGTAGCCGGGTTCACTAAAGAGGACCTCGGGGTCGAGCACGCAGTCCGCCTGGCACCAGGTTCGCCACTCGCGGGCGAGCGTGCGCAGCACGGTGGTCTTCCCGGTGCCGGGCGCGCCGTGCAGCAGCACCAGGTGGCCATGCACGGTTTCCGGCGTGACGGCCATCAGCTCATCGAGGGCGGCCGCGGTGGCCGGTGCGTAGTTGGCCCGGATGGCCGCCCACGGCGCGGCGGACATCCGGCGGGCGGCGCGATGCGGGCCCCGGCGGGGGCTGCGGTGCCAGAACCCCATGCTCACCACCGTGTCATCGGTACGCCGTTCGACCGCCGCGTCCCTGGTCGCGAGGGCGAGGACGGTGCGGGCCACGTCTTCGGCCACCGCGGTGACGCTCACCTCGGCGCCGCCGCCGTGCCAGCGGACGACCCGGATCGTCCAGCCGTCCCCGGCCGCCAGGCACGATTCCCGGTCCGGCTCGGCCGCCCGGCGGAGCACGGTCGCGCCCGGCGGCAGCAGCGCGGTTCCCGCCCGGACCTCGCCGAGCCGCGCCGTGCTGGCGTACGGCTGCTGGCCAGTTACGAACGGTGCCAGGGCGAGCGCGTCCAGCATGTCCCCGGGCGTATCGGTGTCGTCAACCCCGACCGTCAGCGGCAGCAGGCATGCCGGATCGGGGCTGGCGGCGTCTCCGACAGCCACGAGCCTTGGAACTGCCTGGCCGGAACTGGTCACGGCCTCAATGGTGAAGGCTGGGCCGGACGCGTGTACAACGGTTTTCTGCGGTGGCCGCCGCGGCCGGGTTCAGCCCTCCGGAGGCATCCACAGCGAGACCCGGTCCAGTTCGATCAGCGGGTGTTCCCACGGGTGGACGGACGCGACCGCGTCGACCAGCCGGTCGACCTCCTCGCGGGGGGTGCCGGCGGGAATGTAGGTCACCAGCCGCGCGGACGGAACGGCCGAGACGATGCCGGCCTCTCCGTGGGTAGGCGCAGAATCCGCGGTCGGCATGAATGTCTCCACCGCGCTCGATATCTCGACTACCGCCTGGTAGGTGCCGACGCTCCCGGCGAAGCCGAAGTCACGGAAGGTACGCAGGATTTCCCGGACGGCGGATGCAGCCGCCAGATCCGTACCCTGGCTGGCTTCGTCAACGGGAACATAGACCGCCAAGCGGACGAACTCCTGGAGCATTCGGCTCACCTCTGAGACTAGATCCGCTTGATCGTCGCGAGCCAGGCTGGCGCGCCATCGTCGTCGTGTTAGTGGTCCCCCACCTGGCGGAGCCTGGAGCGTCCGGATCATGGTGACCTGGTAGCCGACGAGGTTACCCAGCGGACCTCGCCGTCCTGGACCTCCTGGGTTGGTGATAGCCCGGCGGCGCGCGCCACCCGTTGGGAGGCCAGGTGAGCGGGATGAATATGGGCCATTACGGTCCATCCGGCCTCCCGGAGCAGAGCCACGAGCCGGCATGCCGCTTCCTTGGCGTAGCCACGGCCCTGTGCCTGCCGGCCCACCACCCAGGCCACCTCGGCAGGACCGGCAGCGGGACCGCCCGCAGGCATCGTCACCTGCACTGTCCCCACCGCGAGACCGGTCCCGCGCACCCGCATCACCCAGTTACCCCACAGCTGCTCCCCGTCGGGTGAGCGCCGCGCCGCCAGGCGTGTGTAGCGCTGGGCCAGGGCCGGCGCAGGCAACGGCGCGCCGCCGATGAACTCGTGCAAGGCGGCGTCGTCCAGTACCGGCGCGAGTTCGGCGGCGTGATCGGCGGTAAGCGGCTCGAGATCGAGCCGTTCCGTACGCCAGCCCTGGTCGAGATCGATCACCCGTCGACCGTAGCTCCTGGCCAGGTACGGGCACTGGGTTACCGTGCCCAGCGCATGACCAGGAGATCGCGCGCTGCGGCCAGTTCGACCAGGCCGCGGCGGGTCCGGGGTGACACCGGCGCGAACGGCGCGCGCGTCCGGTCCGACGCGATGATGCCGCCCTCGGCCAGCAGGATCTTCTGCCCGCGAAGGCCGCACTGACGGTTCTCGAAATGGATGAGCGGCAGCAGGTCTTCCCAGGCGCTGACGGCACTGGCCCGGTCACCCGCGGCATAGCGGCGGACGATCTGGCCGAGCTCGCCGGGGACCATGGAACTCGGCATGGTGCCGGTGGCCCCGGCGTCCAGATCCGGGATCAAGGTGACCGATTCTTCGCCGTCGAAGGGACCAGGCAGGCTGCTACCGAGCGCGCTGACCAGCGCATGCAGCTTGTCCGCGGCCTGCGGCACCTCGATCTTGGCGTACTGCACCTGGGGCACCTGCCCGACCAGGTCGATCAGCAGGCCTACCGGCAGCGGCGTCGATGACAAGGGCGCGTCCTGCACCATGACCGGGATGTGGATAGCCTCCGCCACCTGCTTGAAGTACTCGATCACCGCGGGTCCGGGAACGGTGAGCGTAGCGCCGAAGAAAGGCGGCATGATCATCACCATCGCCGCTCCCATATCTTGGGCTGCGCGGCTGCGCGCAGCCGCGACCTGGGCGCTGAAATGGCTGGTGGTGACGATCACAGGGAGCCGTCCCGCCACCCTCTCGAGGAGCGTGCGGGCGATCGCGTCGCGTTCGGCGTCGGTCAGCGAGAACTGCTCGGAATAGTTAGCCAGCAGGCACAGCCCGTCGACTCCGGCATCTATCAGGTAGTCCACGACGCGGGCCGTGCCGTCTAGGTCAACAGACTCGTCGTCGTGGAAGATCGTCGGCACAACCGGCACGACGCCGGTCAGCGGAGCGCCCATGTGCAGGTTCTCCAAGCCTCTTCGCATGGTCATGGCCTAGCCATAGCACAAGGCCGGTCCGAACCTGGCTGTGACATGACCTGCGAGGTAATTGCGAGCGCGATGAGGGCCGCCCATTATGTAGAGGTACCCAGCCATCATGACTGGATCCTGGAGGATCATGCCTTCCTATGCCGTTGCTCATATGCGCCAGGTCACCATGGGGCCGGCGGTCGTGGAGTACCTGCAGCGGATCGATGCAACGCTGGCGCCGTTCGGCGGCCGCTTCATCGTGCACGGCGGCGAGGTCGAGGTGCTGGAGGGCAGCTGGCCCGGTCACCTGATCGTCATCGAGTTCCCCGACCGCGGCCAGGCCAGGGCCTGGTACAACTCCGGTGCCTACCAGGAGATCGTGGCGCTGCGCACGGACAACTCCGAAAGCGATGTCATCATGGCCGATGGGGTAGACAGCGAGCACAAGGCCACCGACGTACTCGCCACGAGCGGGTAAACGGGGATCTGGGCTCACCCCGCAGGCCCAATTCGGCAATTCGGGCAGCGACCAGGCGGAGCCGGTTATCGTGGACCGCCACCCGCGGAATCCTGGCTCTGGCGCGAACAACGGGAACGCGTCGTCTGGATCAGGTGGGGGCTGCGGCTGTGGGTCGGGTCGCGCCAGGATTGCGTGACGGCAGACCCCCTCTGGGGGGTGCTGTGTCACGCACTGATCGAGACGGCGCCGCCGCTGTCCGGTTTGTCGTGTCCGCGTGGATCGGATGCGCTGTTACCATCCCGAGATGTGCGACAGAGCCGGAATCCTCGGGGTAACTGTCTACGATGATGGCTGGCACGCGGCGCAGCCTGGCGCTTTGGTGCGTGCTTGACCGACGGGACATGCGTGGCTGCCGCGCGACGGCCCGGTCTGCGGCGCCCGCTAGGTCAGCCCGCTTGTCTGCCCCGGTCCGGTGACCAGGGGAACGGCAGGAGGTCTGGCTCGACCCAGCCGCTCCGCGCCGGGGCGGCGGCCAGGGTGGAGGAACGGTAGTGCCTGGCCAGCAGGCGCTTGTCGAGCAACGCGGGATACCGGTCGGCAAAGGTGCCGAAGTCGGCGCAGGCCGGATCGGCCTCCACGTGGTGGGCGACGAGTTCCACCCAGGCCCGGGAGACCGTGTGGTGGTACTTCTGCGGGGCCCGCTCGTACGCGGCGATGCGCTGGATCCAGTCGCAGATCCTCGTCGTCGCCTCGGGCATTCCGTACCGGCGCACGGCCACAAAGGCCAGGTGGATGTGCTGCCGGTGCCGGAACTGCCCGCTGGGCCCGGTGATCTCGGGCAGGAGCGCGGCCAGTTCGGCGCCGGCCTCGTGGTGCGGCACCAAGTGGTGCGGCCGGTGGTGCGGCATCAGCAGGCCTCCTGCAGGGCGGCGACGACGGCGTGATAGCCGGCGAGCTGGGTGGCGTCCAGCCGGGAGAGCGCATCGCGCTCCAGGTCTGCGATCGCGGCGAGCACCCGGGCGGCCACCGCCTGGCCCGCACCGGTGAGCGGCAGCCGGAACGAGCGGCGGTCGGCCGGGTCTAGCTCCCTGGCGAGGTAGCCGCGGCTCTCCAGCCGGTCGAGCAGGCCGGTAAGGGTGCTCGCCCGGGTTCCGGTCCGCTCGCTGAGCTGGCGGACGTTGAGCGTCCCGCCCTCGCCGAGGTTAGCGAGCGCGTTGATCTCCGCGGCCGACAGGTTCAGGTCGGCCAGCGCGGCGCTCAGCGCGTGCAGCGTATGGTGCGTGGCCCGCTGCAGCGCCAGTACGACGTCAGGTAGTCCAGTTTCGGATATCACGGAAATGGATTATACGATAATGAAGTATCGACCGCCACTCAACAGTCATTCGGCCGGCGACGTCAGCAGCACGCTCGGGGCAGAATGTCCTCGTGGCTGAGTCATGGATGATCGACGAACTGGCGTACGCAGGACCCGAACACCTCGACGCGGCCTTCGTGGCCGGCTTCGATCGCAAGCAGGGGTACCCGGATCCGGCCGAGGATCTCGACGCCCTCGCGGCGCAGGGCCTGGGCGCTGACTCCACGCTCGTGGACCTGGGGACGGGCACCGGGCAGTTCGCGCTCGCGGCGGCCCGGCGGTTCGGACGCGTGACGGCGGTGGACGTCTCGCCGGCCATGCTCGCCCTGCTGCGCGCGCGCGCCGGGGACGCCGGGCTGGGCAACCTGGACTGCGTGCGCGCGGGCTTCCTCAGCTACTCACACGCCGGGCCGCTGGCCGACGCCGTCTACACCCGGCATGCCCTGCACCAGCTGCCCGACTTCTGGAAGGCGCTGGCCCTGGAGCGGATCGCGCGGATGCTGCGGCCCGGCGGGGTGCTGCGGCTGCGCGACCTGATCTACGACTTTCGCCCGGACGAGACCGAGGAGGTCTTCCGGAACTGGTTCGGGTACGCCGCGGCAGATCCGGCCGAGGGATACACCAGCGAGGACTACGCCGAACACATCCGCACCGAGTTCAGCACCTTCCGCTGGCTGCTCGAGCCGATGCTGGCCGCGGCCGGCTTCGAGATCGCGGATGTGGCGTACCAGGGCCGTCTCTACGGCGCCTACACCTGCGTCAAGCGCTGACCCGCCGGGTAGCCAGGAACGCGGCCGCCGCCACCAGGGCCAGGCCGGGCAGGAAGAGCCAGGCGGCCGGGCCGCCCACCGGCGTCTGCAGCGTGGTCGGATGGGTGCTGAGCTTCAGCAGCGGCGCCATCGGCGTGTTCCGGACCACGAACAGGACGAGGAACACCGCCACGGCGATCAGCAGCCGCCAGCCGGCCCGCTCGATCAGCGCGAGCAGCGAGCCCAGCCCGGCCCCGAACACCGCGGCGGCCAGGTGCAGCCCCACGATCCTGACATCGAGCAGCGGCGGATGGGGGTAACTTCCCTGGCTGATCAGCGGGGCCACCAGGGCCGCCAGGGCCAGTGCCACCGCGAACGGAACCAGCCCCAGGTCGGTGGCCAGGTGCGCCCGGGCGCGGCCGCCCGCGTGCGCGGCGAACGCGCGGGCGAGTTCGCGGCCGTCCACCCGGTGCGCCAGTACGCTCAGCCAGGTCAGCACGGGGATGAGGGTGATCGCGGTAACCGCGGCCGCCTGCAGCGGGGGACCCGCGTCCCCGGCGTAGATGATGCCCAGCACGAACAGGAACAGCAGCGCCGGGGCCAGGAACCACTGGGACGAGGCGAGCAGCCGGGCCCGGTGCGCCGCGCCGTACAGCACCCGGTAGACGGCTCCCGCCCGCCGCGGCGCCGCGCCGGCCACCTCAGCAGGATCGTCACCGGCAACGTCAGAAGCGGCGTCCCTGGCCGGCTGCACCCGGCGGATGGCCTGCCCCGCCTCCAGCGCCGCGCGCAGCACGGCGGGCAGTTCCGCCTCGTCCACCAGCCGCACCACACCGTCCCCGGTCTCCACCTCCATCAAACCGGCGGGCGCCGCCACGCGGTCGCCGTCCCGGGAACGGGTGTCAACCGCGCCGTCGCGCAGCCACCACGTCACCCCTGAGGGCAGCGGCAGCGGCGCCGTCGGGTGCCGCGCCACCAGCACCACGGCCCGGCGGCCCGCGGCCCGCCGTATCTCAGCCGCCACCCGCGAGACCCCGTCGGCGTCCATGCCGCCGGAGGGCTCGTCGAGGACCAGCAAGTCCGGGTCGGCCAGCAGGGCCTGCGCCACCAGCGCGCGCTGCGCGTTACCGCGGGACAGCGCGTGCAGCGACATCGCGGACGCGTGCGCCAGGCCGAGCCGGGCGAGCAGGTCTCCGGCCCGGCGCGCAGACTCATCGCGGCCGAGACCCGCGGTACGCGCCAAACCCAGCAGCCATCGTTGCAGCGGTATCCGGGGCAGTACCCCGGCCCGTTCGGGTGAATAACCGACCGAACCCGGCCGGACGCTCGCGTGGTCCGCGGGCAGCAGCCCGGCCGCCGCGGCCAGCAGCGTGCTCTTCCCCGAGCCGTTCGGCCCCTCGACCGCCACCACCTCGCCCGGCGCGGCGTCCAGCGTCACGTCCCTGGCCACCACGACGCCGCGGGCCGCCCGCAGCCT
>Ga0207665_10002647_pt1 | contig 12038 bp, 8 predicted proteins | sample LARL112metaG_FD_184351 | JGI IMG/M metagenome (GOLD analysis project Ga0207665, IMG submission 184351) | Corn, switchgrass and miscanthus rhizosphere microbial communities from Kellogg Biological Station, Michigan, USA - LAR L11-2 metaG... | ecosystem: Host-associated > Plants > Roots >...
TACTTTTGCGAATATTAATTTGTTCCCCAGCATCAGCCAGAAAGCGTCGAAAGATTTGCCGCGGCCGAAATGCTGGCGCCTCCAGGCTTCGCGTGCACGAGCGTAAAGAGAGCGAATGGGTGCGGCCTGCTTGGCGATATTATCTTCTACACCGCGTTTCACGCGTTCCAGCAGAGTGGGCACGTTCAAAAAATAATGCGGCGCCGCGATCCGGATTTCGTCGGCGAGCTTTGTGAGATCGGTCGAGAGAGTAAGAACCGATTCACGAGAGAAGGCCGAGAGCATCAACATCCAAGAGGCTGCAAAGTTCATGGGAGCGTAGAGGAAAATGCGATCAGGCTCGGTGACTTTGCCCATCAACTGATCGAGGCGCTCGGTGGTGCAGCCGGTCATGTGATTGAGATTTGCCACCGTGAGGCAGACACCTTTGGGTTCGCCAGAAGTGCCGGAGGTATAAATGATGGTGAGGAGTTCATCTTCATTGCGCTGACGGATGGCGGAAAAGGCGATCGATGAGTTGGCCGAAAAAATATCGCCGAGCACCCCGTATTGTGGAATTTCGGGCCATGCGCTGGTGAGCGCGTTTTGTAAGTCTGCGTCACCCGCCAGCACGAGACGAGGTTGGCAGTCCTTCAGCATGGCCACGAGTTCGCTGGCAGTCTGGCGATAGTAAAGCGGGACGACGACGATGCCCTCGGCCATCAGCGCGAGATCGATGGCAATCCAGTAGAGGGAATTTGCGGCGATGAGGCCGCACCGTTCACCGGGCTGAATGCCGGCGGAGCGCAACCATTGGCGCGCATTTTCGACGAGACTCAGGAGTTCCGCGCCGGATTTGGAAAGGAATTCCTGACCATGGACTTCGCGAAGGACAACGCGGCCTGCCGAGCGCTGCAATCGTTCAAAGATGTTCTGCAGAAAATTCGGCATGTAGGGCTATTTCGATGCGGCCAGCGCCGCTTCAGAGACATCGTACTTTTCCGCGAGCCGCACAAGGTCTTCGCTCAGCGGCGGCAGATATTCTTCCCAGGAGCGAACGCCGCCACGCAGAGGGAATTCCGGATACTGGCGCCGCATCAGGTCTTCGAAGATCACACCCATGCGGGCCATGACTTTGAGATTGCGAACAACAGTATCGCCAATGCCAACGCTAATCGATTCGGCGTCGCTTACAAGCGTCTCCATCATCTGCAACATTTTCGCACTTAGATTAGGATCGTCGACTGTGACGCAGAGATGATTGTGGCCGCGTTCGCGCATCAGATTGCGTATCCGTTCGTCCATGGTGACGCCGGCGGATGCGACCAGGCTGGGCATGGCCGTGACGATGCCGTGGTAGCGCGAGGAAACCATGTAGGAGGCCTGACGCAGAACAGAGACCATCTGATGCATGTCGTAATCATCGGAAGTGAAAATCGGGAGGCCGGGAATTTGTTCGGTGATGGCGCGGCAAGCGACGGCGTCGAGGCGTTCCGTCGCGGCGAGAACGGTGAACACGCGATGTTTTTGCTGGAATGCGCGAGTGGCAGTGACGAAGCCATCGACGTAGTGCTTGAACTTGCGGTCGACGTCCAGTCCGGATTGGTGAAAGTAAACGGTGCGGTACTGGCGCTGTTTGTATGCGCCGGTGGTGACGCGCGCGAGGTATTTTGCGAGCGAAGCCTTTACCGGCCACACGAAAGGATGAATCGGGCAAAGCACGAGGACGGGAGTTTTTTCGTCCCAGCCGGCAGCACGCAGAGCTTTGCGGCCGTAGGCATCGGGATGCGGTTCGAACGTCCATGCCGTATCGGTGCCCAGTTCCGTGGAGATGCCAAGTTTGCCGAGAACGGTTTGCGATTCAGGGTTGCGCGTGATGACCAGCGAGTCGTGAACAAAACGCGCGCACATGTCTTCGATGAGCTTGTCCATGTGGCCGGCTTCGGCGCCATAGGCGATGGACAATTTATTTTCTGACGATGCAAAACCAAGCGAGCCGATCATCATGGTGGTCAGCGCGTTGGCAAATTTACTTTTGAACATGGAGCCTTCGCAGGCTACAACGCCGTGATTCTTGCGGGTTTCGCGGTACAGGAATGGCGGAAACAAATCGGGAAGGAACACTTGCTGCGTGCCTGCGAAATAACCTTTGGTGCGGTCGAAGTTCTGGGTCATCACGCTGAAGTCGACGTTTTCTGCGCCGAGGACATGGCGGATCTGGCGAAGCATCTCATTGACGCGAACATCCGAACCGGTGTTGCGGGTACCGTTGTAGCCCGCGAAGAGAAGCTTGAGTTTTTCGCCAGGCTGCCAGCGCTTGCCGCCACCCATCATCCATTGCAGGCGGGTGAGTTCGATAAGGATGCTGACCCACACGACGAGAAGAAAATCGGTCATGCGCGCACGCCTCCGGCAGCGGTGTTCACGGTGGCATTTTGCAATGGCCAGGGCTTCGCGGGATAGCGGAATTTATGTTCGCGGCTGAATTTCAAGAGTGGTTGCGCATAGGAAGAAAACTTGGCGGGAGTTTCGCCACCGAGTTCTTCGACGACGCGAGAGTTATCGAAGACTGTGTTCCAGACAAGATAAGGCCAGAATACTTTGAGTAGCGACGCGCCACGGCCTAAATTATTTTTCTTGTGGGAAAGCCAGTTGACAGTTCCTGAAAATGTGCCGCCCAACGAAGGCCAATAAGTGGGGCGCGAGCCGCCGCTGGCCTGCGCGAGGGCGTCGGTGAGTTCGCGATAAGTTTGCGAATCGGTTCCAGAGGATAGGTGATAGCGCGGGTAGAGCGGCGAATCCTTTTGGTGGATGGTCACGATCGCTTTGCCAACGTAATCGGCGGGAACGATATCGATGCGGTCGGCGGGGCGAAGCGGAAGAACCGGCAAGCCGGCGAGTACGCTGAAAGCCTGGACCATATCGAATTGCGTGGTTTCGGGCCGCCGGCTGTCACCCAATACGATGGACGGACGAAAAACCGTGCGTGGGACCTCGGGGAGCAACTGCTGAACCATGTGCTCGCAGAATTTTTTCGTGCGGGCGTAGGGATCGTAATCCGAGCGCGCCCAGTCGATAGCGGTGTCTTCGTGAACGACTTCGTCCTGGCGCGTTCCAGCGACCGCAACCGTGGAGACGTGCGAGAAGCGACGTAAGCCATGGTGATCTTGCGCGCGGCGAGCGACTTGAATGACTTCAAGCGTGCCGCGCAGATTAACGTTGAGGCACTGCCTTTCTGATTTGCGATTGAGTGAAGCGGCGCAATGAATCAGCGAGTCTGTGCATTCGACGAGCGATTGATATTGGTCGTCGGGTAAACCAAGTTTTGCATCGGTGAGGTCACCCAGAAAAATTCGCCCGCGGGTGGCGATATGATCCTGAAATTCCGCGAAATCCATATGGAGCTGAAGCGACTGCCAAAGGCGTTCGCGGGCTTCCTGTTGATTTTTCGCGCGGACCAAAAGATTCAGAGAATCGCGATGGGCGCGAAATAATCCCGTGGCGAGATAGCTGCCGAGGTACCCGGTAGAACCAGTGAGAAAAATCGCCATAACGGCTTAGCGGTTTTCCCCGGAACTGGCGACCGCTGCAGCGGCGGAAGGTTCCGGTCCCCAGCCGAGGTCGCGCGGCGGGCGCGATTCGAGGGGACGGCCTTCCATCAGTGGGTAGCACCAGCGGCGCAGCGCGGGGACGTGAATGTTGATCCAATAATCCCACCAATCGATGGCTTCCGGTTCGAAGGCGAAGGCGGAACGCTGGTCCTCGGGAAGCGCGGCAGAGAGAAGGCGAGCATTTTGGCATTCGAACACATGCTCATTGTGCAGGATGAAAGGCTCGTAGAGTTCGATCAGCTTTTCTGCGCGAGTGAGGTCACGCTCGGCTTTGGCCAGAGGCGACTTCTTGATGCTGAGTTTTTCGGCAAAGCGATTGATGCCGCTGACGACCGCCTTTTGCATGGGGATAGAAAGGCGTTCATAGCGCTGTTTTGAAACCGGGATGGTCTCAAACTTCAATTTGAGCCAATGCTCAATTCCCTGCTGCGTGCGGTAATGCTTGCGATGCGCGAGGCCGGTCAGTTCAATGCTTCGGCCCATGTCGCAGGGATTGATGCCGGAAGTAGCAAGCTGATACATGCGGGCATTTTTACGCGCTATCAGGGCGGCAGCGATCAAAGTCATGCCGCGACAGACCATGTCGACGGGGATGACATCGAGACACTTCTTTGCGTTCGAAGGCAATTGGCGAAAATTTGTGCCAAGCAAATAAGAAAGCGGGCCAGAAGTGTTGATGCCTTCGTTCCATCCGCTGAACGGGCTATGGCGGGAGCTTTCGACGATGGAGGGACGAACGACGGCGATGGGCAGATCTTTGCCGCGCCGCGCGAGAATCGATTCGCCCAGACTTTTGGTGAAGGTGTAGGTATTGGGCCAGCCAAGATATTGTGCGCGGCGCATGCCGACACGCACGAGTTTGTTGCGAACCCAACGGCCGCGATTGCGTTTCAGTACGCCGTCGAGTTCACCGGCGGCAACGCGGGTTTCGTCGGCGCCACGGCCCAATGCCTGTCGGCGCAACGCGCGCGCGAGTTCGGGACTTTCGGAGCGTTCTTCGATGTGCCGGATCATTTCGCGCAAGGAAGCAATTTCGCGCTCGGCATCAAAGTGTTTGAGATTGGCAGGGTTGTAACTTTCGCGCAGATCTTCCGTCACGCGACCATCACGCATGCCCACTACATAACAGGTGGAAAGATGCATTAATGCGGCATGATCGCTGGCACGAATAAAATTCAGGAGATGCTCGGCCGACTCGACATTGGACGAAACGGCGTCGCGCAAATCGGGATTGAAATCGGTGAGACCGGCGCTGTTTACGACCAGGTCGAGAGAACGAGAGAGGCGCGCGCGGACACTTTCGTCGAGGCCAAGCCCGGGTTGACTTACATCGCCTTCAACCACGTCGATCTTTTCGCGAAGAAAACCGCCAAGACGGGCGCCGTACTGTTTTTGTAGACCGTCAAGCGTCGGGGATTCTGCGACAATTTTCTCAAAGCGGCGTTGCGCGGAAGTATTTCGATTGCGGCGGATCAGAAGGGTGATTCTGCCGATGTCCGGAATCTGCTCGAGCAGGTCTACCATCCAGACTTTGCCGATAAATCCAGTTACACCGATGAGCAAAATGTGTTTTCCGGCGAGTGTCTGGCGCACGCTCAGCCGGTCCACGCGGGGCGCGCTTTCAAATGGCACAACTGCAGGCGCGCTTACAAAAGTGGAGCGGCTGGCGTCCTGAGTCGCGTGCCTGAGCTCATTGCGTTCCCTCAAGCCTAATTGCGCAAGGAGGGCAGCTTCGGCGATGCGGCCATCGGCGTTGCCGGAGGCTATCCAGGCAAACGGCCCACGCGGACAAACCACGGGCAGCAAGAGCCTGCCGGTCGCCACGCCATCGCGGAATTCCATGCGATTGGCGACGAAATGTGAAACGCCGAGATGCTCTGCGAGCGGGCGCAGTACGTGGTCGAGCGATTGACCGACGAGCACGATGGGCTGACCTTCCCGTTGAGAGGCTTTTAAAGCTTCCACGGCATTTTTTTGCAGGCGAGGTTTCAGGATGTATTCAAAATATTCTTCGCCGAGTAAGTCCAGGCGATCACGGGTGACACCGCGCAGCAAGGTATAGAGCAGCCGCGTGGCGCGGGTTCTTCCTGCCAGATAAGCCGCGGGCCGCGCGAGCGTCATTAAGGCCATACCCAGGCGGCGGCGCCAACGCTCGGCAAAACTTTGCGCGTTCCAGGTGAAGAAACCGACCTGGCGCAGCGCACTTAGCTCCAGCAGTGAACCTTCTACTCGCCAATAGACTGCATCGCCCGTGCCCAAGCGGGTTGGTTGGCTGCCTTTGGATGAAGAAAAGTCGCACATGCGGGCCTGTGCCTAGCGGCTCGTGACTCGCGTGAGTTCACTGGACTGCGATGGGTCTAACAATTAATTTGTACCGGTCCTGTTGGCCTGGAGACACCAACCTGCCGCTGCGGCCTATGTCTCGGCGTTTGTTAGCATTGCAGCGGCGTACGGCGTCCTGCGAATTCGTTACATTAACATTGCATTGGCAAGTAGGGCAAGACAATGGCGAGCGGCGGCAGGTCGGGTCGCACCATCTGACTCGTTGGACGTGGGGCGGAGTTCTGTTGCAGGTCCTTAGCGTTAAACGAGTGATCGCCGAGGGTGATCGCAATGATCAGAAGGCTCGCGGCCGCCGAGCTGGCGATGATTTCGATCCAGCGAACGCCGCTGAAGACCGGCTGCGAAATATTGGCGGGTATCGCGGACGCCACAATCGCGGCCAGGTACAAGGGAATAATGCGCAGCAGGAGGAATCGGACATCAAAAAACGGATAGGCAAATTTAAATACCAGCCAAAGCATCGCTTGAGGCAAAACCGTGAGCAGACTCAGAAATGCCAAGCGGTCCAGGAACACCTGTCCGCCGATGCGCTGCAAAGCTCGATACAGCCCAACCACGACCAGGACGAAGGCCAGAAGGCCGGCACAAATGGCGGTAAAAGAAATCGGACCGGTCAAAGTCAGGCTCAAGCACGGAAGCAAGGCAGCTTGGGCCAAAGCGACGATGGCCAGGGTGCCGGTCAGAAAGCGGTCCGCATCCATGCCTACAATCGCGGCAGCCAGAATGAGCGCAAAAACGAGGGCTTCCCAGTGCGCAGCAAAAGCGGCGCGCGGGTACACGACGGCCATGGCCTGAAGGTAGGAAACGCTGATGACTCGTATGGGCTGCCCGAGCCAAAATGCTACCAGCGTTTCAGGCACGAAAAAGAGAAGGAATTGAGCCGTCCAGTACAACGGATAGGCTGAAGCCAACCCCAATAGTAACAGGCGAGACCAGCGCATTTCTGCCCCCAAGCAGGAGGCGATTGTGTTCCCGCGAGCCGATTTTTGCAAGGGTTTGAGGAATGTATTTGGACCAGCCTTCACACGCCCCAGCCGTAGCGCTCGGCATGCTCAAGTGTTCGCTGCATTTCCTCGTGTAAAATCTCCATAAATCCTGCAGTGCCAACTCGTTTCGAGCCGGGCCCGACCAAATCCGGCGTGCGGAACCCGCCGCTGAGGACCCGAATCACGGATTGCTCGACCCAATCGGCTTCAAGGTTCAGGCCGAAGGCGTCGCGCAACATCATCGTCGCGCTGAGGATGGCGCCGATGGGATTCGCGGAATCCTTCCCAGCAAGTGCAGGTGCGGAGCCGTGAATGGGTTCGAACAGCGGCGCGCCAGAGCCAAAACTCGCCGATGGAATAAGTCCGATAGAGCCGACCAAAGCGGCCGCGGCGTCACTTAAAATATCGCCAAACATGTTGGTGGTGAGCATAACGTCAAACTGAGAAGGCTTCAGCGTCAGTTGCATGGCAGCGTTATCGACGTACATATGCTCAAGCTTAACGTTGGGGTAGACGGTGCTCATGGCCGTGACGATGCGACGCCACAGCTGCGAACTGGTGAGTACGTTGGCTTTATCCACCGAGCAGAGGCGATGAGAGCGATTTTCCGCCCGCGCAAAGGCGAAGGTTGCGATGCGTTCAATTTCTGGCGTGGAATAGCATTCCGTATCCCAGGACCGTTCCGTGCCGCCTTCGATGCTGTTACCGCGCTCGCCAAAATACATACCGCCGGCCAGTTCGCGGACAATTTCGAGATCGAGATCGCCAAGTCGCTCCGGCTTCAGGGGGGACATACCGCGTAACGGTTCGAGAAGCTTCACGGGACGCACATTTACGTACAGGCCCATGCCCTGCCGTAACGCGAGCAAGCCGCTTTCGGGGCGCTTTCCGACGGGGAGCGAGTCCCACTTGGGACCGCCCACGGCGCCGAGAAAAACGGCGTCGGCTTTTCGGCACGCATCAATTGTTGCATTCGGCAGAGGCGTGCTGGTTAGGTCGATCGCCGCGCCGCCCACGGGATGTTCCTGAAACGCAAATTGGTGATGAAATTCGCGCCCGCATTCTCGAAGCACATTGGCAGCAGCAGCCGTGACTTCCGGGCCGATGCCGTCGCCGGGCAGCAGCACGATGGACTTTTTCATGGTTTCCCTTGCCGCGAAAACGATATCGCTATTATGCCGCCGAAGATGCCTCGGCAGCTACGGTAGATGCGCCGCGGCGGATGACCTCGTGGGCGATGCCAAGAATATCGCGAGGCCGCACGGATTTTGATTCGTCGGCCAGCGCCGTCACCCGGCGATAGATTTCCGCGAGTTCACTGTCGGTGGCCTCGAAGCCAAGGTCGCGCAGACTGATGCGCAGCGCGTTGCGGCCGGAATGTTTACCCATGACCAGCGAACGCGATGGCACGCCAACGGTCTCGGGCGAAATGATTTCGTAGGTCAGAGGATTCTTGATGATGCCGTCCTGGTGAATGCCTGCTTCATGCGCGAAAGCATTCGCGCCGACCACAGCCTTGTTAGGAGCGACGACCGCACCAGTGACTTCAGTGAGCATGCGGCTGGCGGGGAACAGTTGCGCCAGATTGATGTTCGTGGTGACGTCAAAGCTGTCCTTGCGAACAGCCAAAGCCACGGCAATTTCCTCCAGCGCCGCGTTGCCGGCGCGTTCGCCGATTCCGTTCACGGTGCACTCGATTTGGCGGACTCCGGCGCGCACGGCGGCGAGAGAGTTTGCTACCGCGAGGCCGAGATCATCGTGACAATGCGCGCTCAGCGTTATGCCGGGCGCGTCACCTAAAAATTCGCGAACACGCAGAAACATCTGGCCATACTCTTCGGGGACGGCATAGCCAACGGTGTCAGGCAAATTCAGGATCGTTGCGCCCGCGTCCACAGCGGTTTTGCAAACCTGGCAAAGATAGTCGATATCGGTGCGGCCTGCGTCTTCGGCGGAAAATTCCACTTCGGCGACTTGCTTGCGGCCATAGCGGACCATCGAGCCGATGGCCTCGAGAGCCTGCTCGCGCGTCATGTGCAGTTTGGCCTCGAGATGCAAGTCTGAAGTCGCGAGGAAAATATGCAGGCGGGACGCGGCGGCTGGCTGCAGAGCCTCTACGGCCGCGTCGATATCCAATTTTTTGGCGCGAGCAAGGGCCGCGATGGGCACGTCGCGAACTTCGCGAGCAACAGCTTGCACGGCTTCGAGATCGCCGCGCGAGGAAATGGGAAATCCTGCTTCGATGGTGTCCACTCCCAGTCGAGCCAACTGGCGCGCCATGCGAATCTTTTCCTCGGTCTTCATGGAGAAGCCGGGCGACTGCTCCCCGTCGCGGAGGGTGGTATCGAAGATACGCACTACGTCCATGGAGTGTTCCTCCAGAGTAGTTACGCAGATTCAGGCGCTGCGGGTCAAATTTATCTTTATTCTGCATTTGATAATCGTGGCTTATACTAGGCGGCAAGGCACTTTGGGGGAATTTCGATGGATTTGAGCGAATTGCAGGTGTTTTTAACGGTCGCTCGCGAAGGCAGCTTCTCGCGTGCAGCGGAACGCCTGTACCGTACCCAGCCGGCAGTCAGCTTGACGATTCGTAAGCTTGAAGACGGACTCGGGCAGCCGCTTTTCGTGCGCGGCGCGCGTCCGGTGCGGTTGACCGATGCCGGCACCTTGTTGCGGGAGTATGCCGAGCGGCTGATCAACTTGCGCGACGAGGTAAAAAAGGGACTATCCGAATTGACCAGCCTGAATCGCGGCGAACTTTCGCTGGGCGTGAATGAGAGCTCGATCCACGCATTGCTACCGGCGCTGGGACAGTTTCGAAAAATTCATCCCGGTGTGCAGATTCGCGTGCATCGCATGTTTTCTCGCGATATTCCTCATGAAGTGCTGAACTACCGGCTGGACCTGGGAGCGGTTTCGTTTGTGCCGCGCGAGGCGCAACTGCAGGCCACAGAAATCCTCAAGGATGAATTAACGCTGGTGGTGCCGCCGAAACATGCACTGGCCAGGCGAAAAGAAGTGGATGTGACAGACTTGGAAAATGAAAGTTTTGTGGCGCACAGCGTGGAGTCGCCATTCCGGAGGCGGGTGATCGAATTGTTTGGCCGCAACCGCACCACGCTGAATATGCCCATCGAAATGCCGACCATCGAAAGCATCAAGCGATTCGTCCAGATGGGAATGGGCGTGGCCATTGTGCCGCGGATGTGCGTAGCCTGGGAAATCGATCACGGCTGGATGAAGGAAGTGAAGGTTCGGCAGTTGAATCTGCCGCGGCATGTGTACCTCGTTTCCCGTCGCGGTGCTCGCTTGCCACACGCTGCGGCGGAGTTGATTCGCCTCCTTAAGACAGAGTAGGCCGTCTGCTGACGATGCTCCTCTGGCCTGCCCGCTCTTCTGCACGGCGTTCTGCGGGCGCTTCTTTATAATTGCGGCTCTTTCGACTACTCTGGATTCCACTCTCTATGACCAGCGCACTGTTGATACTCGGTATTGGCTTTTTCCTTGGGATGCGCCATGCCATAGATCCTGATCATGTGGTGGCAGTGTCGACGATTGTCAGCCGTGAGAAATCCATTCCGCGAGCCGGGTGGATCGGCGTGTTGTGGGGAGTCGGGCACACGCTGACGATTCTGGTGGTCGGCACGGCGATTATACTTTTTGGCATTGTAATTCCCCCGCGTGTGGGGCTGGCGCTGGAATTCTCTGTCGCGCTGATGTTGATCCTGCTCGGTGTCTTGAACCTGACCGGCGCGATGAAATGGATCAGCAAGAAACTTTCGCCCGCCCATCCCGAAGCGCACGAAACCCATTCCCACCTACATTTCCATGGCACACACTTGCACACTCACGCGCATACGCACGGGAGCGAGACGCAACATCACCCAAAAGAGATTGATCCGCCACACTGGCTGCGGGGCCCGTTTGTGAAGCTTGGCTGGTTTCATTCCTTGCGGCCGTTGCTGGTGGGAATCGTGCACGGACTGGCGGGATCAGCAGCGGTGGCGCTGTTGGTGCTCGGAACGATTCGCAGCCCGCGTTGGGCGATATTTTATCTATTGCTGTTTGGGCTGGGAACGATCGCGGGCATGATGCTTTTCTGCTCGACGTACCCGAGTTCATCGACACAACGAAAGGCTTCATCGACGCGGCGGCCCGCGTACGGGGCGTCGATTGAGCGTTGCTCAAACCCTGGCTCAGTCGCGCGTCGACCTGTTGCGCGGACAGATCGCATTGGAGCAACGACGAGCGGCGGACGCAGGTCGCCTCCTGGTGAGCGCCGCTCGACGCCTCGAGCCGCTCGACGCCGGGCTGGCACGCGAGACCTACCTCGAGGCGCTCGGAGCCGCAATGGCCAACGACGTTGACGTCCCCGGCGGCATTCTGGAGGTCGTCGAGGCAGCGCGCGCGGGGCCTCCCGGTCCCGTCCCGCCGCGTGCGATCGACGCCCTGCTCGACGCCTTGGCCGCGCGGCTGACGGACGGGTTTGCGGCTTCGGCACCACTCCTGTCTGGAGCGCTCGAGCTGCTGCTCGACTTGGATGTCAGCGACGAGGAAGTCCGTCATTGGCTGTTTCTCGCCGGCGGCAGGCCCAGCACGCTCGTCGCGGTCGAGCTGTGGGACGCGGACTCCTGGCACACGCTGATCCTTGGATTTCTGGCTCTAAATCCCATAGAAACCGCGAGTGAGACGCTCTTTGATCCGCGCCGCCTCAACCGGATTCGAGGCTCCTGCGAGCCGCTTCGCCAGCAGGCCCAATTCTTCGGGGCCAAGGCGGTTACCCTTGCCTTCCAGGGCTGCAAGTTCCGCAGTCTCAAGGGGTGCCTCTTCCCCGGTTGGCTTGTGCGCCACGATCTGGCAGCGCCTGCCGCACAAACCTAATGATAGACGGCTAGTGCACTCTTGATCACGTTTCTATGCGTATTTTACTCTTTTCTGCCGGTTGTCGGCAACGAGTTCGTATGGCATGTTTGCCAAACGGCCAAAATTGGATGTATAGTTTCACCGAGGCCTCATGAAAAAATACATTGCAATTGCCATCGGTTCGACCGCTCTCGCATTCGCCGCTGCCGGCAAGCAGACTTTCACCGGCGTCATCACCGACGACATGTGTAGC
>Ga0207665_10002648_pt1 | contig 12030 bp, 13 predicted proteins | sample LARL112metaG_FD_184351 | JGI IMG/M metagenome (GOLD analysis project Ga0207665, IMG submission 184351) | Corn, switchgrass and miscanthus rhizosphere microbial communities from Kellogg Biological Station, Michigan, USA - LAR L11-2 metaG... | ecosystem: Host-associated > Plants > Roots >...
TCCCCGCGGCTGCCTAGACTCCGCGCATGTTCGGGGGAACGGTTCGGGGCAGGACCGCGACGCTGCGCGTCCCCGCGGACGCGGACCTCGCGGCGCATCAACGCTGGGCGGCCGACATGCGCGTCCGGCGGGCCGGGCCGATCGGCCGTTGGCACGAGCCCGCGGCGACGACGACCTGGAAGGAGCGCTGGACCGAGCAGGCCAAGGACCGGACCAGCGTCCTCTGGTCGATCGGCGCAGGCGATGCGCTCGTCGGATACGCACGCATCCGCTTCGAAGGCGCGCCGCTCGCCGAGGTGCTCCTGCTCGATCAGTTCGTCATCGATCCGGATCACGCGCGCAAGGGCTACGGCTTCGACGCGGCGCTCGCCCTGCATCGCTGGGCATTCGACTTCATGCACCTGCGCATGAGCGTCACGGACCGGATCGCGGCGGACGACGTCGGGCGGCAGCGGATCCTCGAGAAGCTCGGCTACGTACGATTCGGGCACGGCCACGCGGTGTACTACCGCGACGGCGCCTACGTCGACCAGTACCTCTATCAGCTGGACCGCGAGGTGTGGAGCGAGCGCTGGCCGGACGAGCGCGAATATCCGCCGCTCGGCGACGAGACGATGCGCTGATGTTCGGTCCGGTGCTGAAGGGCGCGAACGGCGTCTCGCTGCGCACGCCGACGTTGGACGACCGGAAGCTGGTGAACCGGTGGATGCTCGAGCCGGAGGCCTCACGGTTCTGGGGCGGGCGGATGATGGACGTGCGCGATGACGCGTTCGCGGAGCGGCACACCAAGGATGCGGACGACCCGAACAGCGTGAACTGGTCGATCGCGTACGAGGACGAGACCGTCGGCTTCACCGGCCTGTTCGACATCGACTGGATCGCACGCGACTGCGAGAGCGGCATCTTCATCGGCCGGAGCGACCTGTACGGACGGGGCATCGCATCAGAGGCGATCCGCCTGCGCACCGAGTTCGCCTGGCGGGAAATGAACCTCCACCGCGTCCACAACTGGATTTCGCTTCGTAATCGGGGCAGCCGCCGGGCGAACGAGAAGGCCGGCTACACGCAGATGGGACTGATGCCCCACTACGGGTTCCGGAGCGGGCAGTGGTACGACGACTGGCTCGGCGAGGTCTTCCCCCCGGCGAGGTCGGCGGGTATATTCGTGCCGCCCTCCAAAGGGGGGTAGCGGCGACAAGAGCTGAAGACAACGCGAGCGTCGAGTGAGGCAGTCCTCCCGAGACCGAGCGAGGCTCGAGAAGCCAGCACACGAAAGGGAGGAAGCTTCACAGTGAGCTTCTCTGACAAGACCCTGACCTGCAAGGACTGCGGTCAGGAATTCATCTGGACCGCGGGCGAGCAGGAGTTCTACCAGTCCCGTGGTCTCGTGAACGAGCCGGGCCGGTGCCCGTCGTGCCGCGCGGCACGCCGGTCGTCCGGTGGCGGAGCGGGTGGCGGCATGTACGGCGGCGGCCGTGGCATGGGTGGCCCGCGCGAGTTCTTCACCGCGACCTGCAGCAACTGCGGCGGTGAGGCGCGCGTTCCGTTCCAGCCCCGCGGCGACAAGCCGGTCTACTGCAGCTCCTGCTTCGAGCAGGTCCGGCCGTCGGCCTCGCGCGGAGCCCGGTACTAAGGGGCCGTCCGGCCCCCCGAGCGACGTCAGCCGCGAGAGGGTTATCCGGCGGGCTTCGCCCGCCAAAAAGACCCCGGCCGCAGGGCCGGGGTCTTTGCTTACCGGAACATGTCCTTGTCGTGGGGGCGCACGTACGAGCGCGCGGTCTCGCTGCCTTCGGGCATCGGCAGTCCGCGCACGATCGCCGCAGGCCGCCGGTCGAGCTTCCCCATCACGAGCTCCGTCGCGGCGGCGATCTCGTCGGCGATCGCGATCTCGGTGACCCGCATCTCGTAGCCGTCCGGGTCGAACTCACCGATGTACCGGCGCAGTGCGGGGAGGCCGCTGATCCCGATGGCCACGTTCATGTGACCCTCGCGCCACGCCCGTCCGAACGTATCGGTGATCACGACCGGCACGTCGACCCCACTCTGCTTCTTGATCGCCGCGCGGATCCGCGCGGCCGACGCGTCGGGATCGACCGGGAGCAGGATGAGCGTGTCGGGCGCGCCGGCATTCGAGTGGTCGACCCCCGCGTTCGCCGCGACGAAGCCGTGCTTCGTCTCGACGATGAGCACGCCACGCTGCCAGCGGACGATGCGCGCGGTCTCGTCGAGCACCGCCTGCAGGCCCCGCGGGTCCTTGCCGGACTCCGCGGCCATCCGCTCGGCGTCGGGACCCGGGACGACGTCCGCGAGCTTGCGGATCCGTCCCTCGGACTTGGACACGACCTTCTGCGCGATCGCGAGCACGTCACCGTTCTCGAACGAGCGGCCCGCGGCGCGCAGGCAGTCGATGAGCATCGCGGCCAGATCGTCGCCCGGCTTGATCTCGGGAAGGCCATCGATGGGGATGAGCGTGACGTCGGGCACCACTGAAAGTCTCGCTGATAGCGTGGGCCGGTGCAGACGTGCGCGACATGAAGGAGGACCTCCTCGTCACCGCGCGACTCGGCCATCTCGCGACGACGAGTGAGACCGGCCGCCCGCATGTCGTCCCGGTCTGCTTCGCCTGGCTGCCGCCGTTCGTCTACTCGGCCATCGACGGCAAGCCGAAGCGGACGCAGCTCCTGCGGCGGATCCGCAACATCGCGGAGACCGGTCGCGCGGCGCTCGTCGTCGATCGATGGAGCGAGGACTGGTCGAAGCTCGCGTACGTGTTGGTCGAAGGCCCGGCCGAGGTGCTCGAGGATGGACGGGAGCGCGACGAAGCGCTCATCCTGCTCACGGCGAAGTACCCGCAGTACGACGACCTGCCGCTCGAGGGCAACCTCGTCATCAAGCTCGTCGCCGAACATGTTGTTGAATGGCACGCCTGATGGAGTTCGGCTTCACGCTCAAGCCCGACCACTCGCTCGAGCGGATCGCCTCGCTCACGAAGCTCGCCGAACAGTGCGGCTTCACGTATGGCTGGGTCTTCGACAGCCACGTGCTCTGGAAGGAGCCGTACGTCCTCCTCACGCTCATGGCGCAGAGCAGCTCGACGCTGCGCCTCGGCACCTGCGTGACGAACCCGGCGACGCGCGAGCCGTCGGTGACCGCGAGCGCGCTCGCGGTCCTGCAGATCCTCTCGAAGGGGCGGATGGATCTGGGCATCGGCCGCGGCGACTCGGCTCGCCGGGTGCTCGGCAAGAAGCCGACGACCCTCGACGACCTCGAGGCGGCGACGCTCGCGATCCGCGATCTGTGCGAAGGCCGCGCCACGACGTACGACGGGACCGAGATCAAGCTCGACTGGGCCGAGCGCTACAAGCTGCCGGTGTGGATCGCGGGCTACGGTCCAAAGGCGCTCGCGCTCACCGGACGCATCGCTGACGGCGCCGTCATCCAGATGGCCGACCCGAGCGTCGTGAGATGGTGCGTCGGTCTCCTTCGCGAAGGAACGCGCGCCGCGCACCGTGATCCGAGCGAGGTCCGGGTCATGATCGCCGCGCCCGCGCACGTCGGTCCGAAGGCCGAGGTGCGCGAGCGCGTGCGTTGGTTCCCCGCCCTCGTGAGCAACCATGTGGTGGACCTCGTCCGCCGCTACGGCGAGCAGGGCCTGCCGGCCGACCTCACCACCTACGTGCGCGACCGGCCGGGCTATGACTACAAGCATCACGCCGAGTCGGGCTCGTCGAACGCCGGCTTCGTGGACGACGAGTCGGTCGACCGGTTCTGCGTCACCGGCGACGTGACCGAGCAGATCGAAAAGCTCCACGCGCTCGCCGACGCCGGGATGACCCAGTTCAACCTCTACCTGATGAGCGGCGATGAGGAGCGGCAGCTCGAGGCGTACGGCAAGGACGTGATCCCGAAGCTGCGCGCGGTCGTGCAACAGCAGACCGCTCGGTAGCATTCGGCGTCATGCCAGAGCACGACGATCGGGTCCGCTTCCTCCGCCAGCTCTTCGACGATGCGCCCGGCATCGTGGTGCTCACGCGAGGGCCGACACACATCTACGAATACCTGAACAGGGCGGCGGTCACCTCCTCCGGATACCGGCCCGACATCCTCGGGAAGACCTTGCGTGAGGCGCGTCCGGAGCTCGTCGAGCAGGGCTATGGCGAGATGTACGACGGCGTGTACCGCACCGGCAAGAGCTTCGTCGGACATGACGCACGCGTCGTGCGCACGACCGCCGACGGCTCCCACGACGAGCGGGTCCTGCGGTACTCGTTGACGCCATGGCGGGATGAGGACGGAAAGGTGAGCGGCGTGCTCGTGAATGCCATTGACATGACCGACGAGGCGTCTGCGCGGGATCTGCAGCGCGAGCTCCTGCGCCGGACCGAGGAGCTTCGCTCCGAGGCCGAATCCGAGCGACGGCGGTTGCACCAGCTGCTCGATGTGATCCCGGTCGGCATGGTGATCTACGACCGTGACGGGAAGGTGACCGCCGGCAACAAGGCTCGCGCAGGGATCGTCGGCGATCCGACGCAGTCGGTGGACATAGCGAGCTCGGCGGCCTACCTCCGGCTGTGCCACCCGGACGGCCAGCCCTACGCCATCGATGAACTGCCGATCACGCGCGCCCTTCGCGGCGAGACGATCCGCGGAGAGCGGGTCCTCATCGACCGGATCGACGGCGTCAAGATGACCGTGCTGGTGAGTGCGGCTCCGATGCGCGACCCGAGCGGCGCCATCGACAGCGCCGTCCAGTTCTACCAGCAGATCGACGAGAGCTAGCTTCTAGCGGAGGACGAAGCCCTCGCGCAGCGGATCGTCGGGCGCGACCCAGAGCTCGGACCGGCCGACGGTCCACGCGGAACCTGTGACCTCCGGCACCACCGCGTCGTACGGCCCGACTTTCGCGGTCCGCAGGACGCGCCCACGGAAGATCGTGCCGATGATGCTCTCCACGGGGAAGCTGGCGCCGTCTCGCAGCCGCCCGCGGGCGTGTTCGATCGCGACGCGCGCGCTCACCCCGGTACCGGTCGGCGACCGGTCGACCTCGCCCTCGGCGAAGACGCAGACGTTCCGCGAATCCGCGCCCGACCCGTGCGGCTTGCCGGTGAGGATCGTGCCGTACAAGAAGGAGAGATCCGCGGCATCCGGCGAGTCCGGATGCCGGACCGCGCGGCTCGCCATGACCGCGCGCTTGATCCGCATCCCGACGTCGATGCACTGCCGGAAGCCGCTCGGGTCCAGCGGCACGCCGAGGGCGTCGGCGTCCACGAACGCGTAGAACGCGCCGCCGAACGCGAGGTCGTAGCGCACCGTCCCGAGGCCCTCGACCTCGACGGAGGCGTCCAGCTCGGCGACGAATGACGGAACGTTCTCGAACGCGACCTCGCGGACCCGCGCGCCGTCGCGCGTGGCGCGCGCGGTCACCCGGCCGGGCGGCGCGTCGTACTTGACGATGTCGCCGGTGCGATCCCCCGTTTCCAGGAGCGCCGCGGTCAGCGCGATGATCCCGTGGCCGCACATCGTGCTCCAGCCCTCGTTGTGCACGAACAGCACGCCCAGATCGCCGTCGGGCGTCACCGGCTCGGTCGGGATCGCGCCGTACATGTCCGCGTGCCCGCGTGGCTCGAACACGATCGTCTTGCGGAGGCCGTCGAGATGCTCGCGCGCGTAGCGGCGCTTGTCGAGCATCGTCCGTCCCGGGATCGGATCGATGCCGCCGGTCACGATGCGCAGCGGCTCGCCGGCGGCGTGCGACTCCAGGGTCGTGATCCGCCGCCACTCGCGCGGTGGCTGCCAGCGCTGCATCAGCTGCCTCTCTCGTGCGCCGGGCCGGGCTATGCCCGCCCCGGGCGAGCCCCATTCAAATGGTGGGTGACGCCGTCCTTCATGACGAAGGCGACGGAGGCCTTGTCCTTGAACAGGGCGATGTTCGAGAGCGGGTCGCCCCGCACCCCGACGAGGTCCGCGCGCTTGCCCGGCGCGATCGTGCCCACGAGCTTGTCGACCCGCGCGCACTCGGCCGCCGTCTTCGTCGTGGCGACGATCGCCTGCATCGGCGTCATGCCGTTCTCGACCATGAGGGCGATCTCCTCCGCATTGCTTCCGTGCGGCCCGACGCCGGTGTCGGTGCCCATGGCGATGCGCACGCCCTGCTCGACGGCCATCCGGAACGAGCGGGTGTGGGCTTCGGCCACCTCCTTGGCCTTCCGGATCGCGTAGGGCGGCATCGATGAGGGGTCCTTCTCGGCACGGCGGACCACCCAGAGCGGGGCGACCAGGGTCGCGACCAGATACGTGCCGCGCTTCTTCATCTCCGCGCAGATCTCCTCGGACAGGTAGATCCCGTGCTCGATCGATTCCACGCCCGCGACGACCGCGTTCTTGATCCCCTGCATCGCCTGGGCATGCGACATGACGGTCTTGCCCGCCGCATGGGCCTCGTACACGACCGCGGCGATCTCCTCCGGCGAGAAGCCGGTGGCGCCAGGCTCGTCGTTCGGCGACAGGACACCGCCCGAGGTCATGATCTTGATCTGGTCGGCTCCCGCCCGGAGCACCTCGCGGGTCACGCGCCGGATGTTGTCGATCCCGTCGACCACGCCGATCGGCCGCTCCGGGTCCATCACCGACACGTTGACGCCCGATGGCATGAGCGAGTCACCGTGCCCGCCGGTCTGCGAGAGCGGCGTCACCGCGATCCGCATGCGCGGGCCGGGGAAGAGGCCGCGCTCGACGGCCATCTTGACGCCGCGCGTGGTGAACCCGGCATCGCGGACGGTCGTGAAGCCGGCATCGAGCGTCTCCCGTGCGTGCACGAGGGCCATCGCGGTGTTCAGGCTCGGCGGCATGAGCAGCCGCTGCTGGATGCTCTCCTGCCCGGGCACGAGATGGACATGGCAGTCGATCAACCCGGGCAGGATCACCAGGTCGCCGGTGTCGATGACCTCGGCGCCTTTCGGCGGGTCCTTCGCGATGCTCTGGATGATCCCATCCTCGATGACGATGAACCGGCCCCTGACCGGATCGGCGCCGGTCCCATCGATCAGGGTGGTCGCGCGGACAGCGACGGTCATGCGATCGCCTCCTCGAGCTTCGGGCGGACTTCGGTCGCGATCCGCTCGATCGTCTCGTGGTCGAACGGCGCCATGAAGTACAGGATGAATCCGCGAGCGCCGGCCCGCCAGAGCGCCGCGCACCGCTCGACCAGCGCATCGACGGTATGGATCGGGTTCATCTGCATCGGCTCGGCGCGCCTGGAACGCACTCGGACGCGCTCGAGCTGCGCCTCCACGTCGCTGGTCTTGGCGCGCAGGACGACATCGGGCCGCACGCTCGTCAGCGCTTTGATCTCGCGCACGTCTCGGCCGACCTCGGCGCAATGCGCCGCGAGGACCTCGAGCTTGTGCGCGATCACCTCCGGCGTGCCGTGGCCGTGCCAGTAATCCGCGTATCTCGCGACCGTGCGGAGGGTCTTCCGCTCGCCGCCGCCACCGATGAGCAGCGGGAGCCTTTCCTGCACCGGCTTCGGCTCGGCGATCGCGTCGGTCAGCGTGTAGTGCTTGCCGGCGAAGCTCGCGGTCGGCTCGTCCAGCAGCAGGCGCAGGACACGCGCGGCCTCGTCCATCCGGGCCAGCCGCCCGGCGGTCGAAGGGAAGCGCAGGCCGTACATCGCGTGCTCGCCTTCGTGCCACGCGGCGCCGAGCCCGAGCATCGCCCGGCCGTTCGTGATGTGGTCGAGCGTCGCGACCATCTTCGCGAGGACCGGCGGATGGCGATAGGTGTTCCCCGTGACGAGTGTCCCGAGCCGGACGCGCGTCGTCAGCGCGCCCCACGCGGCGAGCAGCTCCCACGCCTCGAACATCGGACCCTTCGGATCGCCGTCGAGCGGGACAAAGTGATCCCACGTCCAGACGGAATCGAAGCCGAGCCGATCGACCAGCGCGACGGTCTCGCGCAGCTCCGTCCAGGTCGTGTGCTGGGCCGGGAGGTTGATGCCCCAGTGCGGCCGCGGGGTCGCGGCTATCCGAGCTTTCCCGTCGCCGCGTAGCGGTCGGCGACGGCGAGCGCCTCGTCGATCGCGGTGATGCCGATGCGCAGCTCGTCCTCGGTGACGATGAGCGGCGGCGCGACGAAGAGCATGTTCCAGCGGCAGAAGACGTAGACATCGCGCTTCATGAGCTCGCCCTTGAGCGCGTTCGCGAGCGCGCTCGACGGGCCGTTCCACTGCTCGAGCATCTCCTTCGTCCCGCGGTCCTTGACGAGCTCGATACCCCAGAACAATCCGCGGCCACGGACGTCACCGACCGACGGATGCTTCGCGGCGAGCGAGCGGAGCTCGCGGCCAAGGAGCTCGCCCATCCGCGCCGAGTTGCCGATGAGGTCCTCAGCCTCGTACGCGTCGAGGGTCGCGACACCGGCGGCGCAGGCGAGCGCGTGGCCGCTGTACGTCAGGCCGCCCCAATAGACGTTGTCGTCGAAGTGCTTGGCGATCTTCTCGTTGACCATCGCGCCGCCGAGCGGCACGTAGCCGGAGTTCACGCCCTTCGCGAAGGTCATGATGTCGGGCACCGTCTTCCAGTGCTCCGAGGCGAACCACTTGCCGGTGCGCCCGAAGCCGGTCATGACCTCATCGAACACGAGCACGATGCCGTACTTGTCGCAGAGGGTCCGGAGGCCCTGAAGGAAGCCGTCCGGCGGGACGAGCAGCCCCGACGTGCCGACGATCGGCTCGAGCAGGATCGCGGCGATGTATTGCGGGCCCTCGTACCAGATGACCTCTTCGACGTGGGCGAGCGCCTTCTGCGCGTCGTCGCCGAATACCGAGCGGTACGGGTCCGGATTCAGGAAGTGCACCACCCCGGTGATGCCTGGCTCGTTGGCCCAGCGGCGATTGTCGCCACCCAGGCTCATCGCGCCCTGGGTCTGGCCGTGGAAGCTCCGCCACTGCGTGAGGATCTTGTGGCGGCCGGTGTACAGCCGCGCGAGCTTGATCGCGTTCTCGTTCGCCTCGGTGCCGCCCGTCGTGAACAGGGTCTTGGTGAGATCGCCCGGCGCCACATCCGTGAGCTTGCGCGCGAGCGTCGCCTGGGCCTCGGTCGTGAACGCCGGAGTGACGTAGTTGAGCGTCGCGGCCTGCTCCTGGATGGCGCGCACGACGCGCGGATGGCCATGACCGAGGTTCGAGTTCACGAGCTCGGAGGAGAAGTCGAGGATCCGGCGGTCGCCGGAGTGCAGCCAGACGCCCTCGGCACCCGTGATGACGAGCGGTGAAACATTTCCCTGCGCGGACCAGTTCACGAGGACGTGCTTCTTCGTGTCCGCCAGGACTTTCGCGACGTCGGTGCGATCCTGCGTGAGCGCCATCGGCGTTCGGACTATACGCTCGGAGGCGACCAATGACGTTCTTCGGCCTGCAGCTTCACCCGCAATACACCACCTGGAACGAGATGCGTGAGGCCGCGCTCCTCGCCGAGCAGAGCGGGTGGGACGTCCTCATGACCTGGGACCACTTCGTGCCGCTGATGGGCGACGTCACCGGGCCGAACCTCGAGGGTTGGCAGGTGCTCGCTGCGTTCGGCGCGATCACGAAGACGCCGAAGATCGGGATGCTCGTCACCGGCAACACCTACCGGCACCCCGCCGTGCTCGCGAACATGGCCTCCACGCTCGACAACATCACGAACGGCCGCGCGGTCCTCGGGATCGGCGCCGCGTGGAACGAGCACGAGCACCGGATGTACGGCATCGACTTCGACACGCCCGCGATCCGGCTGGCGAAGCTGCGCGAGGCGACCCGGATCATCCGCGGCTTGCTCGACACGGGCAAGGTCACCTACGAGGGCAAGTACTACAAGCTCGAGAACGCGACGCTCGGCACCCGGCCGATCCAGAAGCGCGTGCCGATCCTGATCGGCGGCGGTGGCGAGCAGGTCACGCTGAAGATCACGGCGCGCTACGCCGACTGGTGGCACGGATTCGGGACGCCGGAGATCATCAAGCACAAGCTCGAGGTCCTGAAGAAGCACTGCGCCGATGTCGGCCGCGACTTCAATGAGATCGCACCGACGGGCGGCGGCGGCATCTTGGTCCGCGACGACCTCAACACGGTCGACAAGCGGATGCGCGAGGTGGCCGCTCGCAACAAGGTCGAGGCGCCCAACCGGCCGGCCGTGCTCGGGAAGCCGGACGACATCGCGAAGCGGCTGCTCGAGTACCACAAGGTCGGCGCGAAGGGCTTCCTGTTCGGCATGTCGCCGCCGTATGACCGCGAGACGATCGAGCGGACGATGACCGAGGTGAAGCCGCGCTTCCTGGAGCTCGCCCAAGCGCGCTAGGCGCACAATTCCGCCCGACGTGGAATCAGCCGCCGTCGCAGACTTCCTCTCAGAGAGCCCGCTCTTCGCCTGCCTGAGCGAGCAGGACCGCCTGACGCTCGCGGCGAAGATGCGGCCGAGGACCTTTGGGCGCGACGAGGTGATCTTCCATCGCGATGACCCGGCCGGGCAGGTCTTCCTCATCACGTCCGGCACCGTGAAGGTTTCGGTCCCCGACGAGCAGGGCCGCGAGGTCGTGGTCGCGCTCGAACGCGGCGGCGACGTCTTCGGCGAGCTCGCACTATTCGATGAAGGCCCGCGGTCGGCCACCGTGACCGCGCTCACCGAGACGCACGCCCTCGCGCTCGCGCGGCAGGAGTTCATCACGACGCTCGAGCGCAATCCCGACGCGATGCGCCGGATGCTCTCGCTCCTCGTCAAGATCGTCCGTCACAGCACGGGGCACGTGGAGGATCTTGTGTTCCTCGATCTTCCCGGTCGGGTCGCGAAGTGCCTGCTGGACCTCGCGGACGCCTCGGGCGGCGACCAGGTCGACCTCACCCAGGAGGATCTCGCGGGCTTCGTCGGCGCTACGCGGGTGTCCGTGAACCGTGTGCTCGCGGATCTGGAGAAGCGCGATGCGATCAAGATCGGCCGGCGGAACATCAAGCTCAGGGACCGCGCCATCCTGCAGAGCGAGATCCGCTACTAGCAGCGAAGGCGGCCCCTGCGGGGCCGCCTTCACCGGACATGGAGGGTGCGCGTCCTGAACGTCCTGGGTTAGCCCCAGCTGTGCTCGTTCCCCGTGTCGGCGCCGGTCGTGCCTTCGACGACCGCGTCGCCGCCGGACGGGTGCTCCATCGCGCGGAGCTCGTCGGTCGGGATGACCTCGCTGCTCGCGACGGTGTTGATGCCGCTGTCGAACGGCTCGACGTCATTGATCGCGCGGACCGCGTCGGCCGTGCCGGCGTCGGCCATCTGGCTCGAGACGGTGGCCTGGAAGTCGGGTGAGACGCCCTGGTACTGGCCGGAGTACGGGTCCTGGACCGCCGCCGAGCCCGATCCGCTCATGTCGCCGGTGAGCGACCCGCCACGGCCGGCGTTCATCGCCGCCTGGTTGTCGTTGATCACCGCGTTGCCGGCGAAGGGCTCGCTGTCGTTGACCGCGCGGGTGTTGCCCGCGAAGTCGCCGGTCGAGACGGCGCCGCGGCTGTCGAAGGGCTCGCTGTCGTTGACCGCGCGCGTGCCGGACACGGTCGGGTCGGCCACGCCGCCCCGGCTGTCGAACGGCTCGCTGTCGTGGATCGCGCGCGTGCCGGAGACCTGACCGGTCGTGAGCGCGTCACGGGTGTCGGTCGCGCCTGGGTCGAGGGCCGAGCGGCTTCCATCGGCCGCGCCGATGTCGACTGCCTGGCGGGCGCCGGAGGTCGGGTCGCCGACGATGCCCTCGCGGGTCCCGGCGGTCGGGTCGTTCGCGATCGTGCTGGCGGTGCCGCCGGCCGAGAGGTCGGAGACCGATGAGCGGGCTGCGCCACCGGCCATCGCGCCGCCGACCGAGAACGCCTTGCTCATCCGCTGGTCGACGCCGAGCGACATGAGCTTGCTCGAGTCACCGCTCCGGATCGCTGCGATCTCGTCGGCGGTGAGGTTGAAGCCGCGGAGCGCCGCGGCCGGGTCGGACTGAAGCTGGCGACGGAAAGCCCCGTCGCTGATCGCC
>Ga0207665_10002651_pt1 | contig 12021 bp, 11 predicted proteins | sample LARL112metaG_FD_184351 | JGI IMG/M metagenome (GOLD analysis project Ga0207665, IMG submission 184351) | Corn, switchgrass and miscanthus rhizosphere microbial communities from Kellogg Biological Station, Michigan, USA - LAR L11-2 metaG... | ecosystem: Host-associated > Plants > Roots >...
TTGATATTATTATTATTATTATTATTATCTTTTGGATTTTTCCTCTTTTTTGAGGGACATTGAGAATTTATACAAAATGTCCAGCTGTGTCTACCAGATTTTATATATACAGTTGTAATTATTGGCCATCCGCATTCACCACACTTTTTGCCTGTGAACTTTATCGGTCCCTTCTGCGGTAACTGGGCTGTAGCTTTACAGACACCTGTTGCATAGTTTGAACATCCTACAAATCGTTTCTTCGTTAGACTGGATCTAATGACACTTAGGTCTCCAGTATTACAGAGAGGGCATTTACCCAAAACAAATGGTTTTTCAGATTTCCTGTTTGAAGCGCTGATGGCGCTTGATAACTCTGATCCAATCTCCATTTCATTTCCCTTGAAAGAAACAATTGCTTTTTTTAGATTGTTTGATGCAGCTGCTGTTACAGACTCACTCGTGGTCTTACCAAACTCCACGCCTTCGAGCTGTTCTTCGATAGACCTAGTTAGCTGTACCGAAACTATTTCAGGACTGTACTTGCGCATAGACTGAACGAGTTCAAAACCGAGATCTGTGGCTTCTATACCGGTAGTGATCCTTGGAGTCTTGTTATCTTGCTTGTTGGAGACAGATTTTGTTTGAACTGTACTGATGTAATTCCTCTTTAATAGTGTAGCAATTATTTCTGACCTTGTGGCTTTGGTCCCGATTTTCTCCTGTTCCATCTTTTCAAGTAAGCTGGCCTGATTGAACCTAACAACGGGTTGACTGAATTTTTCAATCATAAATACCCCCTGGTTTTTTAATATATCACCTACTTTTAGCATTTGTAATACGTCATGTCCGGTTGAAATTAGACTCTTAATTGAATACGGTGCATAAAAATACATCCACCCTTCGTATACCATTTTCTGCTCTTCAGCAATGAAAATGTGTTCATCTCTAACTGAGATCTTGAGAGTGGTACGCGCTGCCTTTGCCGCATCACCAAACGTTGCGAGAAATCTTCTTATTATTAGATCGAAGAGTTTGAATTCTGTGGCTTCGAGTTTGCGTTTTGGTTGCTCACCAGTCGGGTAAATAGCTGGGTGGGCTGGGTCATTCTTGCTGCCTTCATTTGGAGCAAGATATTTTTTTGAAAGGAGTCTAGCTCCAAGTTTTTCATAAGGTCGGTGAATAGAGTCATTTGCGTGATTATTACCATTGGTTTTTGTAACGTCGGTAGAAGATGAACGAATATTTGAAACACCTGAAATAATTTTTGTATAGTTTATAGAGGAAGGAAGCTTTTGGCTAGACGTTCGAGGGTAGGAAATTAATGCACTGATATACAATTTTTCTGCAAGGGATAATGTATAGCTAGGAGAAAATTTAAACACTCGGTAGGCCTCATTCTGTAGATCGCCCAGATTAAATGGATGGGGCTGGTTGATTGTAATATTTTGATTACTAATGTCAGTAACCTTACCAGCTTGATTAGTACATGCATTAACTATTGATCTAGCCTTGGCCAATGTGGCCACCTTGTGCTGGAAGTATTCTGCTCTAATCCTGTTGCCAGTTTTTTCAATAAATTCAGCAGATATAGTCCAATATGGGATAGGAATATGCTTTCTTATGTCAATTTCTCGATCCACGACAAAGGCAAGCGTAGGTCCCTGTACTCTACCAATAGTTAAGTTGTAGTACTTTTTATTATCATTACTTATCTTGTAAGATTGTGTGAGTGCCCTAGAGAGATTTACACCATATATAAAGTCAATTACATGCCTGGATACTCCGGCATCTGCCAATCCTCTGCTTGGCTTTAGCAGATTATCAAATGAATTTCTTATTTCATCATCAGTCAGTGTAGAAAATTTTGCCCTTTGTGATGATTCGTACTTGTTACCACATGCAAAACGCAGTATATTATAACCTATCACCTCTCCTTCCTGATCATAATCACAAGCATGAACAAACCTTGTGGCTTTTTGAGATAGGATAGAAATTGCTCTTATAATCGATTCCTGTTTTGAAGGAAATTTTTTGGCATCTGTACCTTTTGTTTTCTTTATCGAAATTGGCCTCCAAATCACATCAAATATTGGATACTCGCTTCGTTTGCCTTTAGGATCTACTAGTCCATACAGGTGACCTATAGCCGAACAAATAACAAAAGGAATATTTTCTCTACCCATTGCCCAAAAAACTGGCGTTACCGCCCGGGCCTTTCTTTCTCCCAAATCTGGACTCTCAAAGACTATTTCGGGGAGACTTTCAATTTGCGATGTACCCAGTGCTTGGGCTATTCTACGGGCCGCATCAGGCTTTTCGCAAACCACAAGCGTGTATGGAGGTCTGACAACTCTACCCAAGCTCAAGTTGGAAATTAGTCGTGTAGTAATATATGCTGTACCATCTCCTGATTTTGAAATTGAATGACCTAATGATATAATAATAATATAGGGGCTGACTAGTAGGCTATTTTCTGACATATAAACAATAAATGAGCAAGGGAAAATCTAACTAAGAACTCACAGGCTAACTTTACAGGAGAACTTGAGTATTTTGCGCAATTATGATAGGTAAGTGACGCAACCAAAGTAACAACTAGGGTAATCCCTAAAAACCCAAGTCAATTAAATTACAAATCTAGCCTTTGCCTACTTTTTGTAAGCCAGTTTAAGACTCAAATTGTCGTAAGACTATCGGTTGGTGAACCTTTGTATGTTACAAGCCGACCGACTGACCTAGGATAAGACTAGATTAGCATTCTTAGCAATTTGTATCTACGATATTGATTAGACCAAATTTTAAGCAGAATTTGCTGAAAAGCCGCATACTTTATGGACTTACCAGAATAATATCATACACAGCAATGCAAGATAACCATGAGGATGAAGATAAAGCCAAGGATATACTCAATAGACATCGTGTAGAACTAAAGAAAAAGTATTTGATTGAGCAGACAGGCATTGGTTACAAGATCCAAAACGGAAAACTGACTGACACCGTAGCAATATTGTTCTATGTTAAGAAAAAGAAGAACAAAGATGAACTTGGAGCCGAAGGCGTTCTCCCTATTCCAAAAGAGATAGAAGGTATACCTACCGACGTGATAGCAATTCCAGAAGGGTTCAAGCCACAGCAATCCTTGACAGGTGGTACAAAACAGTAGGATTGAATTTACAAGTTATTGCAATAAAAAAGCTAATTAAAAATTTGTTTCGCTATGAACTATCATTGGAACAGCCTATTAAGCAGGATTATTCTCACCTAATATCATGTCTTTGGAAAAATACGGAGTCTATAAACATTAGTATTAATTTGGTCATACTTTTATTCACAAATTATAATTTATTAGCATCAATATCTAGTAAAATAGATAATTATGATCTCTTAATAGGATATTATGAAGGACAAGACAGTTAATGAGGTCCTGAAGGTGTTGCATAAACACAAAACAGATTTGATATTACGCAACAAAGTTAGGAGAACCGGTGTAGGTTTCAAAATAAAAGATGGGAAAGTTACAGAAGATGTAGGAATAATTATATTTGTAAGAAATAAGCCAAGTGTTCAGGCATTACTTGAAGAAAGAACGGAGCCTGTTCCCAAAGAGATAGAAGGATACAAAACTGATATTATTAACATCCCATTAGGATTCACACCCAGACTTAACCGTTTGCTGCTGACTTCAGTACTTCCTGACGATTTAAGACATAGACCGTTTTCAGGAGGTGCAGCAATAATCAATGCTACTGGTGAACCTGCAACAGGAACCCTAGGCATGGTTGTTAATAAATCAGGAGCATCAGACAAGCTGTATGCCATAACTAATAATCATGTTGGTGCAAATGAAGATGTCGAAGGTGTCGAGCCACCCACCGCTAGAAAGGGCGATCCTATAACTCAGCCAGGCGCTCATGGCGGCGGTAGAGTCCCAGATGATGTGATTGCGAATCTGTCCGAATGGAACAGATTAAAGCCTAGCAGCCCAAATAAAGTTAATTATTATGACTTTGCTATGGCTGAAATAACAGCTGAAAGCAAAGCTATGGCCAAACCATACGAAATAATGGGCATAGGAAAAGTTCGAGGAATCGAAGAGATTCATCTTGGAGATAAGGTTATGAAACGTGGCAGGACAACCCAGAAAACCATCGGAAGAGTAACAGCTGTGGCAATAGAAAGTACTGTTGATTACCAGGGATATCCATGTAACTTTATGGATCAAGTTGCCATTACAGGAATTCCAGAGACAACACCGTTTTCGTTACCAGGAGATTCAGGCAGCATTATTGTTTCTGCAAATAAAATTTCAGGCAGGAATAGCTACGGTGTAAAAGCATTGCTCTTTGCAGGAGGAAGGAGTGAAGATGGAATTGATCATACAATTGCAAGTCCTATAAAACGTATCGCAGATGACTTTGATTTGGATATTTGATTTACAAAATCTCAAACTTTAAACAAGTATTACTACTGTGTTACTCTGCCAAATCAAAAAATATTGAAGGATAAAACCTCGATAGATCTAAAAGGGTAATACGTATAAGTGTATTTGTTGATACGGCTAGCAATTATACGATGGGGACAAGCGACAAATACCTCGGCGAATTCATTTCAGGAGATAGACATAGGTATGTGATAGCAACCAAGTACACATCAAACATTCGAGCAGGAGACCCTAATGCGGGTGGAAATCAGCGTAAGAATATGATGCAATCACTCGAACGTAGCCTAAAAAGCCTTAACACTGATTACGTCGACCTTTATTGGATTCATGCATGGGATCAGATGACACCAATAGAAGAGACGATGCGTGCACTTGATGATATGGTAGGATTGGGTAAAGTATTGTACATAGGAATTTCAGGCGCCCCGGCTTGGTGGTCTCGCAAGCTAACACTCTTGGTAATCTCAGAGGATGGACAGAATTCATAGGTATTCAGATAGAATATAGTCTAATAGAACGAACTTCTGAACGAGAACTCCTTCCGATGGCAAGATCTCTAGACATAGGAGTGACTTCTTGGTCTCCCTTGGGAGGAGGGATGTTGACTGGTAAAGATAATGCGGGCAGAACGAATAAAACCCAACAAGCGAAAGATACTCATTCAAGTAACGTTGAAAAAGCCAATAGTAATAGCAGGTTGGTAATCGTGCGACAGACGGTATGTCAGAAATGGCAGATATAATGCTAAAAGAACATAATCTGCTCATGGCAGAGGAAGTCGTCATAATTGCTAAAGAAATAGGCCACTCTCCAGCTCAAGTTGCACTAAACTGGGTAAGACAACAAAATATATCCAATAAACTCTCGAGCAAAATTATACCAATAATTGGAGCCCGTAACACAAGACACCTTGAAGATAATTTGGCATGTCTAGAGTTTGAACTATCAGAAGAACATATGAAAAGATTGGATGAGGTCATTAATCATTCAGCTGTAACGCTGTACTAGAATAACGATGCGAGAGCGCTGTTGGGAGCGCTGTTCTCGCCAACTCTTGTTCGAAGATCTTGGCACGATTCACTGTTGGTTACACATCGGATCCTTGTTAATAATCACTCTACATATTGACGAAACATGTTGAATATGGATAACTAGAATCGGTACTCTAAGGCAGAAATTTAGATAGGAGATCAGGCAATCGACTGACTCAATTTCATTTGGTTTTCTTATCCAAAAATGCTGACATCATCTTTACTCTATCTTCATGTGCAAAGCATAAGGACCAACCATAAATTTCCAAATTTAGTCCTGCGTTAATATCTACGTCCAACGCCTTATTGATTAGCATCTTACTTACAGTAACAGCATATTGACTATTTTTCAAAATAATGTTTGTAAGTTCAATGCATTCAATGATTAATCTGCTATACTGAGATTTGACAGGCTCATTCTTAGATTCTTCAGATTTAGATTTGCCGTAGGTGTTACTCCTCTCAAACAATTCAGCTTCCTGTGTTCTTTCCTTGTCTGAATATACTACTTTATTAACTAGCCCAATTTGAAGTGCTTCATCAGCTGATATCATTCTACCCTATAAATCAGCTCCTTTGCCTTAGATACCCTCAGTATTCTCAACATTCTATGGGTACCTCCCCATCCAGGAGGTATTCCGACTTTTACTTCAGTTTGCCCAATTTTTGCATTACTTGATGCGATTCGAATATCACATGCAAGAGCTATTTCGCAACCTCCGCCTAATGCATATCCGTTAATGGCAGCAATAACGAGTTTAGGGAAATTCTCTATCTTGTTTAACAGTGCATGAATAGTACTAGCATATCTTTCGGCTTCGATCGGACTCTTATCTACTATATATTTCAGATCCGCTCCAGTTCAAAATTATCTTTCTCCAGCACCAGTTATAATTACGATCCTAATATTGTCATCCAAGTCTATGGCGTCGAATGCGTTTGTAAGTTCTGAGATCACATCTATATTAATGGCGTTTAATACCTCTGGCCGATTTATCGTGAGAATAACAATATTTTCATTGACTCAATTCTTTCCAATTGAATATATTTCATCGATGACAAAGTAGATAGATCTAATGTTAATTTAATATCTAACCACTCGATAGAATCAGAACCCTCTGAGGATATCTAATTTATGAACACAAAGATGCCATCGCTAAAGGAATTGGTCTAGCAGGCTCAATATACCATATTAAAGTGACTATTAGTCAAACATGTGGTGAATGTTCTTGAGATTGCTCAACGTAATATCACAACATAAGGCTGTATTTTCGAGTAATTTTCAAATATGTCAATTTTTAAGTACAACATCAAAATTTGTATGTCGAGAAACTTTTCCTCTTATCAGAACTTTTCGAATAGCTTTGCATTTTCTCTCTTACAACTCACAGAGGCAATTGCTGATACAATTCTTGGAGTAAAGCCCTATATGACGATTGAAATTATGATGAGATTGTCAAATCATTTCACGTAGGAACTAGGATCTGGTTTTGCATAGTTGTATATATTGCAATGAATTTCAAATAACAGGAAAATCTTTTATGCACTGGGGACAATACAGTATCTTGAGTGGAAATAACGGAAATAAGTATAGTGTATCTTGTTTATTCAGGGCACATATCTCGTTGATGGTCAAGAATTTATGATCAATATTGAAACAGTACTTTTTCGACCTATTAGTGACAAGCAAATAACAGTGGTACTCGTTGTCAGTATTGCATTCATGGTAGCTGACTCCATGATAAATAACGTTTCGGACTTTCTAACCCCCCAGCTCACTTCTGCGTGGGGTATTTCATTTTTCGTTCTGATGGGAGTTGTATTTGCTGTATCTCAACAATTGCTAATTAGATTCGTGTGGTGGAAAACGAAAGATATACAATCAAAATCATTGCTTATCAATAGATTCCTAAAAGTTGTAATAGCGTGTCAACATGCTCTACTGGCGATTTTGATAATACTCCTTTACCAGATACTATTTACTGCACAATATGATACTGCTCTCCTAATTTGGTCAACCATAATTTGCTTTTCATTAACTATAAGTGCTCTTGCCATCTTGGCCAGGCTATTCTTCTTGTGGTATAGATCCTCTAAAAGAGAGTCTTTTATTATTCTTAGCTATGCTTTGGCATTTGTCATCATGTCAATGACTTTCTCTTTTGCGTTGATACTTGATGTATATCATCTTTCGAGTAAGCAACCAACAGTGACGCCAACTTCAGAAGTTAATTTTCCTAATTATGATAATGCTGGTTTGCTAATAGTTTTATTTCACATTATTTACAATTATTCTGATTTATTCTCATTTGTTCTAATATGGGCGGCGACTTCTTTACTTCTTCTGCACTATCGCAAAAGATTAGGATTAGTAAAGTTTTGGCTTATTATAACACTCCCGTTAATTTACTATTTGGGTACATTCGTAGATTTGGCAGGAATATACGAGCCAAAGTCTGATTCAGAACAATATTATTACTTTTTGTATATGTCTCTTAACTCTACCGCAGGTGGACTAATGTTTGGTATCGCATTTATGGTAATAGCTAAAAGAATTGACAATCAGAAGATAAGAGGATACATGACCCTGACATCGTACGGATTTATTCTTCTATATATATCAAGCCAAATAACTCTTGTAGCTTCCTCGTATCCACCATTTGGTATTGCGACTCTATTTTTTACCGGATTAGCATCTTTTTTCTTGTTAACTGGGCTGTACAGTACTGCAATATCTTTATCTAAACATGCTGAATTAAGAAAAACGATTAGGCGTTCGTTAGAAGATGAGCACTCTAAGCTTATAGATGGCATCGGGATGTCTGAAGTACAGAGGGATGTAAATAAAAGAGTCGAACCTATTATTCAACAGTATGCGGAACAGATGAATACACAAACCGCATTAGATTTAACGATTTCAGAAGAAGAAGTAAGACGGTATATCAATGAGATCTTGTATGATGTTTATAAGAAATAAATTCTTTACTCGATAACACATTTCGCAGAAAAAATGAATAATATTGCAATTCTCTTAGGTTTTTTGAATATCTACTTTACTATATAGTCATTTTATATAAGTTTTATCATATTTGTATACACCATTGTTGAGTAATCAGAGCTAATATTCACAAATCTAAACTCAAGATGAGTAATCATAAGTGTTACTGACGAAAGTAAATGGATTTGGATGGGTGGTGTAAGTTAATGTCAATAAAATTCCTAAACTTAGGAACAGCTGGAACGAAGGGATTCGGATCGTACATAAGAGGACATAGCGATGAGATTTCTGGACTCAAGGCACTTGTATGTTCATACATAAGAGGACATAGCAATGAGATAGCTATAGTTGGAATCATGTCGGCAATCATGGTTGGCGTAACCGTTCTCGCCTCAGGCAATGTCATGGATGCACTAGCTAGAGCTGGTCGGAGGTAAAATATGACAAAAATTAGAAAAAAACTAAAGGGGGTTCATTTTCCTTTTTAACCTTATCATACTTTTCATTTTCCTAATCACAAACACCTGCCATTTAAATATAGGAGCAAAAATGTGAGTTTTTGAGATAAGCTTTAATTCATCTCACTGTTTCGAATGAGCTTAATCGTTGTAGTGACTTGAATTTGAAACTATATAATTATGTTTCGTGAGGTAGTGTGTGTTCCCTTATTATTGTATCTATGATACTTCTAATGACATAATTAAAAACAACACAATATTGTTTACCCTACTAGCGTATAGTCGGTTTGCTTGGTATAGATATCTATCCATTTCATTTCCTGTTTACTTTTTTTACCTTGCATCCAGAAATCTTTCTGACAACCTCAGAAACGGATTAAGCCAAGAAGGAGGAACATTTTCTGGTTTAAGATCTTTCATAGATAGAAGATTCGCATTTGGCAACCATTAATTAACTTTCTATTCTATATGTTTAGCGAATTAGATTATTGTATGATTGTGATCTATTTAACCAAGAGTGATGATAGTCTCAATAGTCTAGATAATTTCAGACAGCTAACTGAAAGCTAAAAAAATGTCTTCAAGAATCTAAGAATCATTTTGATGTCATTTTGTCCATATGCCATGTTCAAGAAAATTAGATCTAATAGCAGTGACAAATGGTCGGCAAGACTTGACATGGATATGATTTTTTGCATGCTCTTACTTAGGGCAACATTTTTAACAAAATACATATCTTGCGATGATATTAGATAAGATAATATAATAATAAATTGGCATAAAATAATTTATTTAACTTTGACATTACTATGATTGAGAGACAATTACCAATCTATCAGATAAAAAGGAGTCAAAATTTCAGCCGCATCGAAGTGAAAGTATAACCTTGCGGTTAGATGGAATTATTTTAGATAAACTACGACGGGAAGCAGAACAAAAGGACATCAGCGTCAATACATTAGTAAGCCATTTAATAAGAAGACATATCGATTGGCATTCTAATGCAGCAAAAGCTGGATTTGTAAATGTAAGGAGAGGACTGCTAATTGACCTCATAAATAGGCTTCCGGAGAAAGAGATATCATTAATTGCCAAATACATAGCAAAGAAAGAAACTAAGGATTTCGTACTTCTTCTAAGGAGTGAATACAATATTGAGTCAGCATTAGATGTGATAGAAACTTGGATTAAGATTTCAGGTCATCCATACAGACACGAAGTCAGCTACAATCGACATTCTTATGTTATACAACATGATATGGGAATGAATTGGTCGCTATATATGGCTGAACAATATAGATTCTTGTTTGAAGAGTTTGGATTAAAAAGAGTGGAGTTTGATGTAAATGATAACACATTGGATTTTGTTGTCGATACAGAAAAAATTGCCTAGGTATTTTAATGGGGTCGGATCTAATTAGAGAATATCCAAAATTATCGTCCTACACAGGTATATAGAAATACTGATATACTGATCCGAGGTAAATTCCTACTTCCTTTTCATGTGTAATCAATGTCTCCTAGATCAGTCGTGCTATGACTTTGCTATTTCTGCAGCCCAACCTCGTGTCGGAAAATATTTTGTTTGGCTAACATATAACAAATATGGCTTGTCCCACTGATCAGATTTTTGATACTGGTCGGTCGCCTAGTTCTTGATTTTGATCGCAAACTGATTTCAAATCTCCATTCTTCACTGGCTGTGTAAGATATACAAAACAATGAACGTTAACTTATTTTCTCGTTCCATTCTCTCTTTAATGGACATCAGGTTATTGGTAATCTAGTGCAAAACAATGAACGTTAACTTATTTTCTCGTTCCATTCTCTCTTTAATGGACATCAGGTTATTGGTAATCTAGTGCATTATTCTTAAGGTTAGTTGGATTGCATCACAAGACGTGTCAGGATTTGTGGCAAGGCTAAAAATCAAGGGTAACAATTGAAAGTTGCATTAGTATTATTAGGTAATTTGTTGAACTATTGAACTTTTCGTTGTTTATCGTGCTGCCGTATCAAATGCAGTTATGATTTGTAGACAGAGCTGCTTAGACTTAGTTATTTACCTAAAAATTTAGAATTGATAACATGAAGCAAATAGAAGTCGTTGTTGCACATGAAAGGCTCGCTGCTGTGAATGCCATTTTGTACAAACATAATGTTGGCGGAATGATGTTTTATGATATAAAAGGCAGAGGTCGTGTGAAAAGAGAAGCTACAGTTGTCACAGACGTATACAATTACGGAAAGAAATACGCTCCAGAATTCGGAAGTAGAACCAAGATCGATGTATTAGTAGCAGACCCGCTGGCAAAACAGCTTGTTCAGGATCTTGTTAAAAATCTAAGTACAGGTTCTGCCTCCGATGGTAAAATCTTTGTTAAAGATATTTCTGAAGCTTATGATATCGGGTCAATGGAATTTGGAGAAGATGCCTTAAAATAATTATATATTAATAATTTGTTACCCATAATTATGATCTTTGGCATCTGTTGTTAAGCCGCATATAGATGGAATTTGTATGAGGAATTTTGTTGGCTGACGGTGTCTGATTTGTATGCAATAGTAAGGTTTTTTTGTTTTTCTCAACAATAAGAGGTGGTAGATGGTAAGAGGTAATACTGTGTTTAGCATGAAAAAAATGCACTACAATTGCAGATTGTTATCATAAAGTTAAAGGGGGTTTAGTTTTAGTCAGGCTATAGCGAAGAGAACTAGCTGAGCAAATGTTAATTACACCTGATTCAAAATAAAATTAGGTATATAACCAACGGCATTCAACTTACCAAGAGGTATATTGGAATGAGGGATGATACAAATGGTCTGTTCTAATTGTGGACACGAAGAAATTGATCATGAAGGAATTGGAACTGCAGATATGAAATGTTATGGTAGCGGGGATTGGGCATGTAATTGTAAAAAATTCGAAGAAGAAAAGAAATGAATAGCTACTAGATTTTATGGATTCAAAAAAACTTACATGTTCTAGTTATCATGTATATGGTAGGAAGCTCATAACTCCACAATAGACAACAAAAAATGCACGAGTTCCCTCATTGGCTTAATACGAAATATTCCGTGCGTCTCAGATTTCACGAGTTTCTCTCCTTT
>Ga0207665_10002654_pt1 | contig 12016 bp, 6 predicted proteins | sample LARL112metaG_FD_184351 | JGI IMG/M metagenome (GOLD analysis project Ga0207665, IMG submission 184351) | Corn, switchgrass and miscanthus rhizosphere microbial communities from Kellogg Biological Station, Michigan, USA - LAR L11-2 metaG... | ecosystem: Host-associated > Plants > Roots >...
GGCAGTGCGATCCAGCCCAGGCGGCTGCGCCGGCGGATCGCGGCGCCATGCTTCCACACAGCCTGAAGAATGCCAAATGACCAGCGAAAGCGTTGCCGCATCAGGCCGCGCGCATTCGTCGGCGCTTCCGTAAAGGCCAGGGCGCGGTCTTCATTCACCACCCGCCAGCCATTTTCCAGCAGTGACATCGTCAAGTCCGCGTCTTCAGCCACGGTATCGGTGTGGTAGCCGCCGGCCTGGCGGACGGCCGTCACGCGCCACGCGCCAATCGCCCCGGGCACCACGCTCACCGCGCCAAACACGTTGAGCGCGCGGCGTTCAAAATTCTGGCTGGTGATATATTCCAGCGCCTGCCAGCGGGTCCAGAGATTTACCCGATTGCCCACCTTGGCGTTGCCTGCTACAGCGCCTACTTTCGCGTCGGCAAAGTGCGGCACCAGAATGGAGATTGCGTTGGGGGCGATCACCGTATCGGCGTCGATGCCGACGTAGATCTCATCCTGGGTGTATTTCAGGGCGTGATTGAGCGCTTCGGCTTTTCCGGCGTTGCTTTTGGTCAGCAGCAGAACGCGGCCTTCGGCAATCTCTCGGGCAAATTTCTCGCGCACCACTGCGGATGTCGCGTCTTTCGATCCATCATCCACCACAATCGTGCGCAGGTTGGGATAGTCCGAAGCCAAAGCCGAGCGCACCGTGTTCTCGATCACCTTCTCTTCATTGAACGCCGGGATGATGACCGTAACTTTCGGTTTGTAATCCGGGCCGCCTACCGGCGCGGGCTTGCGCAGCCGGTCAAAGGTGGCCAGCGCTCCAATACCCAGCAGGCGCGCGCTCATCAGAACGTCACCAATGAAAAATACGAAGACAATGAATTGCGCCAGCCACCGTCCCAGCAGAAAGACGTATCCATCCAGCCGGGCGCTCAGGACCTCATTGGGAGGCAGAAGGGGCATCACGTCAGCCCGCGTTTTGCCCAGCAGTTCCTCCACGCTCACAATCTTGAACCCGCGCGCCCTCAACCCGTCGATCATTGCCGGAAGGGCCTGCAGCGTGGCGGTGCGATCGCCGCCGCCATCATGCAACAGAATTATGTTTCCGCAATAAAGTGGAGCGCGCGTCTCGCAGCCTTTGGTCGCTTCGCGTTCCGCCTGGTCCATCACCGCGCTCACGATCTCCACCGCGGTCTGCCCCTTTTTCCAGTCATTCGGATCGATCTTGGACCCCACCGTGATATAGCCTTCGCTCTGGACCAGTTCCAGCGGCCGCACCTGGTCGGCCACGTCCGGCTCCTGGTCAATGGAATACGGCGGACGGAAATACAACGGCTTTACGCCCATCTTGCTGGCAAAAAGCTTTTCCGTCAGTTGCAGCTCCACCCGTTTCATATACCACGATGAAACGTCGCTGATATCGGGATGAGTAAAGGTGTGATTGCCGATGGCGTGGCCTTCTTCGTAAATACGCTGCGCCAGGCCGGGAAACTTCTGCGTCTGCAGGCCGATCAGGAAGAACGTTGCCTTGGCATTTTTTTCTTTCAGGATGTCGAGGACCTTCGGCGTGTATGAAGGGTCCGGCCCATCGTCAAACGTAATGGCGACTCGTTTTTCTTTCCAGCCGTATTGCCTGATCTGGTAAGGCTGAGGCAGGACGGTCATTTTTTCCGAGACAACAAATTTCTTGTCCGAATCCAGCGTGACCTCGCGCTGCCCGGGGCTGGGCTGGCGCTGGATAATCAGGATCTCGCCATCGCCTTCACGGTCCACGTCTTCGCCGGAAGGAACTGTCTTGAACTTCTGCTCGGCATTGGCTTCCGTGGGATTGTCCCAGATTTTCCATAGAGAGCGGTCTTCTGATCCCAGCCGCCACAGCGCAAACGTGCGGATGCCCAGATCGCGCGCCGCGCGCATCTGGTTCAGCGCCGTCACCGCGTCCAGAAACCACACCTGGTGCTCCTCGCCGTTGTCTTCCATGTAGCCGAAGTGAGGATTGAGCGAATCGGAGTCGAGTTCAATTTCCGCGCTGGATTCGCTGGCATGCAACCACGCTTCCTGCACGTTGTTGGTATCGACGTTTGTTATGCGCTTGGTTTTGGCGGCAAGTTTCCAGTCATATCCATAGCTGCCGATGGCGCAGATGATCTTGGTCTTGGGAATGTCCTTTACCGCGTGCTTGAGGTTGGAAATGAACCAATCCTGCGCCGCCACCGGGCCCGGACCGCTGGTCACCTGATGCTGGTCATAATTCATTACCACCAGGCCGTCGGCCGCGGCCCCCAGCCGCGCATAATCGTAGTCCTTGTCGTTGACGGGAACGTTTACATAGAGCCTGAGCCCGCGCGCATGCAGGTCCTGGCCCAGTTCCTGGATCAGCGCCAGAAAGCCCGGCTGGGCTTTCAGCGGGATCTCTTCAAAATCCAGCGCCGCCCCCTTAAAGTGGTCGCTGGCCAGGAAAAGCAGGAGCTGCGTGCGGAAGGTTTGCCGCGCGGCGGGGTCCATCAGGAAGTCGCCAATGTTGGGAAGCCATTGCTTGCTGACCGTTTCATAGTTGTTGATCAGCGGAAACACTTCCACGTCAGACTTTTCCGCGCGCAGAAACGGCATCACGCGGTCGTCCACGGAGTGCACAGTCCCGTTCTCAACCACGTTGAAAGGATGGTTCACGCTGTCGAAGCCCTGCAAGTGCCCGTCCGGCGTGAGCACGTGAAGCCATTCAGGAAAGAGGATGTCGATCTGCGGATAATATTCCTTCAGCGAGACAAAGCTGGCGGCGTCCCACGTTACGTAATAAGCCGCACGGATGCCTTCGTCAGTGTTCAGCACCACCTGTGACGGCGGGGCTTTGGTCTTGCGATGGGTATTTTTCGCGCTGGGCCGCTTCCGATGCTCGCGCTCCTTCAATGCGCGCAGATTGCGCTTCTGCTCCGGCATCAGCACGTGCGGCAAAGGGTCCGACTGCAAAAACACCGTTACGATAAAGAAGAGCACCAGGGCGCTTATTACCGCGCCAAGCACACTCAACAGGATGCGCAAGCGCCCCCATCGCTTCCGGTCAGGATCATAAAAAATGGATTTTGCCATTGCTGGATGTGTACCAACTATCGTAAGCGGCAGGGAGGGGCAGGTCAATCGGGCATTGCCTTCGGGTCCCCTCAGTAGTTGTACGACCTGGGAATGCGCCTTTACACTAGGCTTTCTTCTTCATGATAAAACTCATTGCACTGGTGCGGCGCAATTGGCTGTTCTTCCTGCTGCTGACCATCGCCGGCATGGCTTTGCGGCTTTTCTTTGTCTTCCGCCTTCCCCACGTCGCCGGTGACACCTGGATCTACGGCGACATCGCCAAAAATTGGCTCGATCACGGAATCTTCGGCGTCACCGACAGTGGCGCGGTCCGTCCCACGCTCATCCGCCTGCCCGGATATCCGGGATTTCTGGCGGCCATCTTCGCGGTCTTTGGCCGCGAGCACTATACCGCGGTGATGATTGCCCAGGCGCTCATCGATACCAACACCTGCCTGGTAATCGCCGGGCTGGCCCTGGAATTGGCGAACGACCGCGCCGCCAAAGCCGCGTACCTGCTGGCTGCGCTCTGCCCTTTTACGGCGAGCTACGTTGCCGCTCCGCTCTCTGAGACCCTGGCCATCTGCTGTGTTGCGCACGCGCTCTATTACGGCGTGCGCGGCTTGAAAGCGCTGGAGCAGGACGCGCCATCCACGGTCCTATGGATTCTCGCAGGTTTGTGGAGCGCCGCAGGGATCTTCATGCGCCCCGACAATGGGCTTCTCCTGCCCGCTCTTGGTCTACCCATGCTGCTGCTTTTGCGCAAGACGGAAAAGAAGAAGGTGATTATCGCAGGCGTGTTGCTGGCGGCCACCAGCCTGGGACCGCTTGTGCCATGGGCGATCCGCAACTGGCGCGTTTTCCACGTATGGCAGCCGCTGGCTTCCAGGTATGCCAACGACCCGGGAGAATTTCTTCCTCGCGGCTTCAACCACTGGGTAAAGACCTGGATGGTCGACTACGTGTCAGTGGAAGAGGTGTATTGGAAGGTCTCCGGGGAGCCGATTGATCCGCGGCAGCTTCCTGAGCGCGCCTTTGACACTCGCCCTGAATACGAGAAAACATTGGATTTAATCTCGCGTTACAACCAGCAGCTCTACATCGATCCGGAAATGGACGCCGAATTCGAAGAGATTGCCCGCCTGCGCGAAGAACATAATCTTTTTCGCTACGCGCTCTGGCTGCCTTTCTTGCGCACGTCAGACATGTGGTTGCGTCCCCGCACCGAGCTGTTGGATATTGAGACCCGCTGGTGGGAGTTCTCACGCCATGGAGGGGAGAGCTGGTTTGCCCTGCTTTGGGCCGGTCTTAACCTCTTCTACCTGGTGGCGGCGTGGCGGGGATGGCCGCGGCGGCAGCTCGGGCTTGCAGGACTATTTGTGCTCGGCTTCGTGCTGCTCCGCTCCGTCTTTCTCAGCTCGATTGAGAATCCTGAACCGCGCTACGTGCTGGAATGCTTCCCCGTGGTGCTGGCGCTGGCAGGGGGAGCGTTCGCCCGAAACGGAAACAATAAGAACGCTTCGAAACAGCTCGCCTGAATTTCTTCCCGCAAAAGTTAAGCCCGCCGGTGGTTAGGCCGGCGGGCCAGATCAAAGAGCGATCTTGAGTTAGAAGGTGAAGCGTCCGCTGAGGCTGACCACGCGGCCGCTGGCGCTCGTCTGGGACGGCAAGCCGAAGCCGGCGCCAAACAACCTGATATCACCCTGCGACAAACCGGCATCTTCCACGGTGGGATCGATGCTGTTGAAGTTGAAGTGATTCAGGGCGTTCGTCGCGGTCATACGCAGTTCGAAGTTGGAACGCTCGCCGAGTTTGATGTTCTTGTAAATGGAGGCATCCAATCTGTTGGACGGAGCGTCCGTCAGCAGATTGCGTGCCGTGTTTCCGAACGGGGTGCCGAAGACACCCTGCGCCGTGCGGCCGTTCATGATGAAGCGAACGTCGTTCGGCGTGACAACCACCGGGACGCAAGCAGCTGCGCCGCGGATGCAACCGCGTGCATCTGTGGCCGCCGGAGCGTTGAACGCATTCACGCTCAGCAGCGCAGTCGGGCCAAGGGCAGTTAACTGCGCAGCGCTGATCAGGCCAAGCGTCCGGGCGTCACCAGCGAAGATACCGACGGTGTTGAGCGGAGCATTGGCGCTGCCCAGGAACATGCGAGCAGGATCGCCCACAAACGCGTTGGAGAAGCCGGAATCAAAGTAATTCCCGCCCGCGCCTGCGAAGGAGAGCGAACCCAGAAGTCCCTGGTTCGGCGTGTAGGGTTGTCCGGAGCCGTACAGATAAGCCGCAGACAGTTCCCAACCGCCCATGATGTGGCCGATCCAACCATGCTGTTCCTTGAAGAACGGAATGGCTTCTGTGGCGGACACGGTGAAGGCGTGCGTAATGTTCAGGCCGGAGATGGAACGTTCTGCATCGCCTGTCTGGAACGGGTTCTGCGCGGCGAACTGGGTGTTGCCTGCCGTACCGGTAGCGAAGATCTCGCTCACGTTGTCCAGGTTCTTGCTGAACGTGTACGTGGCACGCATGGTCAGTTGCTTGAACAGGTTGGTTGTCCTGAATTCGGTCTGCAAGGCATGGTAGTCAGAGAACCCGCCGTTGTTACGCGAGCGGACCACTCCCAAACCGCAATTTACGCGGCCTACATCGGTACCCGCGCCCGGTCCCACCTGTTGCGTGGTGAGGCAGGGAGAGATGGCCGAAGCATTCGGGATCAGGTTCGGGAAGTCCTGGAGCAGTCCATGGCTGGTAGGCGTCCCGGCGAAGGGGTTGGCGTCCACGGTCTGGAACAGGTTTACCGCATGGTTGCCGGCGTAGCGCGCTTCCCACACGGAGTTCTTGGTAAGCTCACGCTCAAAGCCAAAGCTCCAGGTGTGTACTTTGTCCGGACCAAAGTTGGGATCAAGAATGGTCTCGTTCTGCGTGCGCGGATCAAAGGTATTGGGCGTAAGCGAGGCAGCCAGTGAGGCCCGCACGTTCGGTCCGGTAGGCAGGGCCGGTGGATTGGTCAAGCCAGTGGTGAGCGTTTGCAGGAAGCCAAATGGCGATGCGGTGGAAACGTTCAGGAAGATGTTGTAGAACGGCGGATCATAGATCAGTCGATAACCGCCGCGAAGCGTCGTCTTGCCATGGCCGGTGATGGCTCCGCCCCATTGTGGCTGATAGGCGAATCCAACCATGGGACCGTAGCTGTTCTTCACCGACGGAAGGGCCGGGTTGGTCCTCACGGAAAGCGGCAGCGTCTGCAGCCAGAGAGCGGTGGCAGGATTGCTTTCGCGTTTCGTGGTGACATCGGTGAACAACTGTGACGGGTTTCCGTAATACGTCCACGTCAACCCCAGGTTGATCGTAAGGTTCTGGCTGATCTTCCAGTCGTCGCCACCATAAAGGAAGGTGTCATACTCGCGGAAGTCCAGGACCGGGTTGCCCGCGGCGATCTGGATGCGGTTTGGCGTGCCGTTGATGAAGCTGCTCAGGCTGCCATAACGATAAGCGCCGTTGACGTTGGGCAGGAACGTGTTGGGGGAGCGCTGATAGGTCCAGTTCACACCCGACTTGAACGAGTGCTTGCCCCAAACGTAGTTAAAGTTGTCCTGCGCCTGCCATGTGTTCACCAGGCGTCCCTGGGGGAAGTTGGTCGCGGGACCAAAGCCCACAAATCCGCCTTGAATGGTTACGTTGGTCAGCGCGTTGAGGATGCCAGCCTGTGTGGGCTCGAACGGATTGCCGACGTTGTTGCCGCCGAAATCCACATTCAGGCGGTCAAAGCCCACGCGGACTTCGTTCACCATGTGAGAAGTAAAGTTGTGGGTTTCGCTGATCAGGGCGGCCTGGCTCAGAGCCGTTACGTTGGCTGCATAGCCGGTAACCGGGTTATCGCTGCCATTGAAGTTGTTGCCGCGGTTAAAGATGTAGCGGCCCATAAGGCTGTCGTTGCCAAACTGGCCGTCTACGCGGTTCACGAAATCAAAACCGTGGAACGGAGTCGGCAGGATGCGGAGCAGACCGGACGACTGCACGCCAGGGCAGCCAGCTACCGTCAGCAAACCGGGTGCGCCATTCACGTTGGGATTTCCTGCGCTGATTCCATACGGGCCAAACTTCTGCAACAAGGAAAGCTGCTGCGCCTGGACACCCGAGGGGAAGCAGGCCGCAAGGGTTGCCAGACCGGCCGGCGTCGGAGTTTGGCTGGTGGTGGTGAAGATGCTGTTTCCGGCGAAAAGATCGCTGTCAAATCCGCCGAAAATGAACCACTTGTTCTTCAGTATCGGACCGCCGATGGTGCCGCCGCTGAACTCTTCATTGCTGCGCAGCGGACCGGTCAGCGGATTGCACTGCACCACTGAGCCGGAAGCTCCGGGAGGCACTACGCAGGTTACCGTTCCCGGCAAGCTGCTGTTGGTGCCCGGCTTATTCTGGTGCCTTTGCGTGTTGGACATCGCGTTCAGGAAGTTGCTGTACTCGGTCCCGAATACCGCACCATGCCACGCGTTGGTCCCGGATTTCGTAATGATGTTGATAACGGACCCGGCATTGCGGCCGTATTCCGGACCAAAATTGTTCGAGACGACCACATATTGCTGCACGAAGTTCGTGTCGCTCACGAAAAGTGACGGGCCACCGACGCTGTTGTCGTTGTTGTTCTGTCCGTCAATTTCCTGGTCGTTATTGCGGCCGCGGAGACCGTTGCTGGAAAATCCGCCGCCGTTGGTGTTGGAGAAGTTGTCGCTGCGCGTGGCCACCACGCCGGGAACAAACAGCGCCAGGCGGTCCAACCCCTGGTTCTCCTGGATGCCGGCGAATGTGCTCAGCGTCTGGCCGGAGAACGTGCTGGTTATCTGCGATTGCGTGGTTTCGATGAGCGGCGCTTCGCCGGTAACTTCAATCGTGGTTGAAGCCTCGCCTACGGAAAGGTGAATCGACCCCAGCCCCGTATCGCGTCCAGCGCCTACCTGCACATTGGACTGCGTGGTTGTTTTAAAGCCCTGAGCGGTGATTTCTACGGTATATGTTCCGACCGGGATCAGGTTGAAACGATAAAGGCCCGCACTGTCTGACGTGGTGGCAAATACCACTCCCGTTTCCACGGACTTTGCTTTTACCTGAGCACCGGATACAACCGCGCCCTGCGGATCGGTCACTGAGCCGGAAATCGAGCCCTTGACCACCTGACCCACAGAGGGGATGCACAATACCAGTGCCAACGTAATCGCGAAAAACATCGCGATGTAGCGCAGTTTTGTATTCATTCCTCTTCTCTCCATTTTGGTTGGTGAAAATGACAACAGGTAGGCGCAGTCACCCTATACTGACTTCAGTGCCCCCACCGCTGTCCCTGTAAATGTGAGCGCAATCAGAGTTCCACCTCAAATACCGTAAAGAATCAATAAGATACGTTGGGTTAGTCACAATTAAATACTCAATTACGGATTTTTGTGGATTAGCAGCTTCCAATTTTGGAATTTTCGTGCAACCCAAACCTACTTAAGGGCATCGCGCCACTTTTAACGCGATTTTTAAGGCGTTACCTTGATTGTCTTTCCTGACCTTGCCCCTATGCTCAAGAGCACATGCTTTCCTGGTGGAAATCGGCGGTTTTTACAGCTCTTTTGCCAAGTCTGTTGCTCGCTCCCCGCGCCTTCGCCGGGGATTCAGGCGCTGACCGCGGCGATCTTCGCCCACCGGCGCCCGTGCGGCAGCCGTCTTCACCTTATAAAATCCAGGCCGGCATCGATGGCGAGATCTATCCGGTATTCGCCAATTACGCTTCTCTGCAGCGCCAGGGCGATCGCACATTCGGCGTTGTCTCGGTAACGCTCTCCAACACTTCCGCCGGACCCATGCTGCGCCGGGTCAGCGTGAATATCCCGGGCTGGAGCGATGACGAGATTCAAACCGTGGAACTTGCTCCCGAAACTACGCGCACCATGGTTTTTGCTCCGGCATTTCTCCCTCGCCTGTATCAAAACCATGAGATTACCGCCGCCACGGCCCACGTCACGATTACCGATACCGTCTCCAATAATTCGTATGAGACCACCATTCCGGTCCGGCTTCGCTCCGCCGAAGATATGTTCTGGGGCAACGGATTCAAGTACGCTTCGTTCATTGCGTCCTGGGTAACGCCGCATGACCGCCAGGTGGAAAACGTGCTTGCACGCGCCAAGTCCTTCACGGCTGACCATCGTCTGCCCGGCTACGAAAATTGGAAGACCGCGGCCCAGCAGGAGCAGGAAACTTACCGTGAGGCCAAAGCCATTTTCATCGCGTTACAGCGTATGGGCCTTTCCTATGTAAAGAGTTCAGCCACGCTCGGCGACCACAGAGGCGTGAGTGAGCGGGTCCGTATGCCCCGCATAAGCCTTAGCCAGAGCAGCGCTAACTGCATTGACGCTGCGGTGATGTACGCTTCGCTTTTTGAAAATCTCGGAATGGATGCCAGCATTGTGATCGTCCCGGGACACGCTTATGCGGGCGTTCGGGTCGCTGAAGGCTCGCCCCGCTTCCTTCTCATCGACGTGGCGCTTACCGGGCGCAGCACGTTTGAGGCCGCTGTGGCCTCGGCCCAGAATGGAATGGCCAGCCACGCTCCCGCCGCGATTACCCAGGTAATGGTGGAAAAAGCGCGGTCTTCCGGCATTTATCCCATGCCTTGATTTTTCAGCAACCTTGGCCGCCCTTTCCTCATCCATTGTCTGCTATGGCCATTCAGCAGCGACCGGAAACACTTGACATCCGCCACGGCAGGCTTAAAATACCCGCAATTCGTGAACAGGCATCGGCAGAAGTGCGCCTTGATCCGAAAATGAACTCGAGCCAGAATTTACCTATCTCGAAACGGCCTTCCGAACCCATACCTATGGAGAAACCCTGCAAGCATCCCCGCGTGCGCGTGGTCGCCCGCGAAGAAGACGCTGAGTTTGTTGAATGCCAGGAATGCGGCGATGTTTTTGAATCCAGCGAATTCAAAGACATGGCCATTGAAGAAAACATCAAGCCTGAAGAGGCCTAGGTTTCTTCCCCAGCGCTGGCGACGCAGTGTGCTTATTTATCTGCACGCGATCTCCTGCCTCTTTACCGCTATATTGCCCGGGTCTGTCCAAAAGCTTTGCCGGGGTTTCCGGCAGCAAAAATTTCACAGCAGTAAGTTAGGACCATTGAATGTCTCTGATTGCACTGCTCATCGATGATTCCATGCTCATTCGCCACACCGTGGGCCGTTTTCTGGAAGCGCGGGGATTTTCGGTTGAAACCGCGACCGACGGCGCCGCGGCCCTGGAAACACTCAAGACCATCCGCCCTGACATCATCTTCACCGATCTCAAGATGCCCAGGCTCGACGGCTACGCGCTGATCGACGCTCTCAAAGCCAACCCGGAAACTGCGGGCATACCCGTGCTGGTTCTGGCGGCAAAGCCGCCATCCGGGGACCTGAAAGAAACAGGCGCTCATTCGATTATTTACAAAGATCTAAACGTTGAAGCGCAACTCATACAGGCCCTGGAAAGTCTCTTCCCGTTACCGTAGCGCCAGTGAAGCTTCCGCGGAAAACTCGGCTCCGGCAAAGTCTCCCGCCTGCAACTTGGGAAACGCCGCGGCCGCGATCATGGCCGCATTATCGGTAGAAAGTTTTCGCGAAGGAAAATAAACCGGCATTCCCGCCTGGCCGGCCTGCAGCGTGAAAGTCTCCCGCAGTTCGCGATTGGCCGCCACCCCGCCGGTCACAAACAGGGTGCGCACATCGCGCTCTTCCGCCGCCTGCAATGTCTTACCCACCAGGTCTTCCACCACGGCACGCTGGAAGGATGCCGCCAGATCCAGCGTCTTCTTGTCGCAATGCGCCAGCACGTCTTCGGCTGCCGGCTTTGCGATCCCCGCCAGCGCCTGCTGTCGCGCCCTGATCGATTCGCGCATCCCTTCCAACTCTACGTATCGCAGCACCGCCGTCTTGATCCCGCTGAAGGAAAAGTCGTGCGGCGTCTGCTCTGCCTTGGGCGTGCCGCGATTGCGATGCTTGATCTGCGACGCGCCGAATTTTACCGCCCTCGGATTGCCGTGGCGCGCCAGGGCGTCAATCACCGGCCCGCCCGGATAGCCAAGCCCCAGCAGCTTGGCCACTTTGTCATAGGCCTCGCCTGCGGCGTCGTCGCGCGTGCGTCCGATGTTGGTATAGCTCCAGCCGCGCGGGCGCTGCTCCGCCAGAAACAGGTGCGTGTGCCCGCCGGAAACCACCAGCGCCAGCAAGGGAAACTCCGCCTGGAAATTTCCTTTCTGCTTTTCTTCCAGCAGCACCGCGTGAATGTGTCCTTCAAGATGGTTCACCGTGATCAGCGGCTTGCTCAGGGCAAACGCCAGCGCCTTGGCGTAGCTGATGCCCACCAGCAGCGCGCCGGCCAGCCCCGGCCCCTGCGTCACCGCAATCGCATCAATCGACTCATAACTCTTTCCTGCCTCCGCCAGCGCCTGCCGCACCACCGGAACAATCGCCCGCAGATGCTCGCGTGACGCCAGTTCCGGCACCACTCCGCCATACGGCTGGTGCGTGGCGATCTGCGACGACACTACGTTCGAGAGCACGTGCTCGCCATCGCCCACCACAGCGGCGGCCGTCTCGTCGCACGAACTTTCAATCCCCAGGATGTAACTCTCAGCCATATATCTAATATTATTGAATTTTGTTGTTCACCGCAGAGAGTGGCTTACCGCAAAGGACGCAAAGGTCGCAAAGGAAATGGGTATTTGGTACTTAGTATTTGGCTGTAAGCCTATTATTCTGTCGTTGCCCCAGAGTGGGTTGAGCTTCCGGGCAAACCCAAATACCAAGTACTAAATACCAAGCACCTGTCCTCTTTGCGCCCGTTGCGTCCTTTGCGGTGAAAAAAGAAATGAATCTCTCCTCTGAAAAAGCGATTGAAGCCACCCGCATCGCGCAATCCCTGCGCCAGCATGGATAC
>Ga0207665_10002656_pt1 | contig 12008 bp, 13 predicted proteins | sample LARL112metaG_FD_184351 | JGI IMG/M metagenome (GOLD analysis project Ga0207665, IMG submission 184351) | Corn, switchgrass and miscanthus rhizosphere microbial communities from Kellogg Biological Station, Michigan, USA - LAR L11-2 metaG... | ecosystem: Host-associated > Plants > Roots >...
CGCGGACCGTGGACCGACGAGGAGTGGAAGGGCTGGTGGGGCGAGGAGCCGCCGTTCCATACCCCCGTCTTCGTGCTCACCCATCACGTCAGGCCCTCGATCGAGATGAAGGGCGGCACCACCTTCCACTTCATCGACGCCAGCCCGGCGCAGGCGCTCGCGGCGGCCAAGGAGGCCGCGGGTGGCCTCGACGTCCGCATCGGCGGCGGCCCGGCCACCGTCCGCCAGTTCCTCGCCGCCAACCTGATCGACCACATGCACATCGCGCTCGTGCCGATCCTCCTCGGCCGCGGCGAGTCCCTCTGGGACGGACTGGAGGGCCTGGAGGAGCGCTTCGCAATCGAGTCGGTGAGCTCCCCCAGCGGCGTCACCCACGTCACGTTCACCCGTCGTAGCCGCGCTTAGACCTGCCTCCTCGAACAGCGGCGAAGATCTCGACGGCGCGGCCGGGCCGCGGGCGTGAGCGGCGGCCTGTCCGTGTCCGGAGCCCGCCCGCCTGCCGGCGGACGCGGTAGGCCTTCGCCATTCCGTGCCGGGCTTGTTCAATTCCTGCCGCAAAACACCGGCGTGTCTTGATGTCAAACCGATGTCAAACGATCTTGAGGCCGGTTCCCGATCTTGGGAACCGGCCTCTGACCTGCCTAAACTGGTGAGCGATACTGGGATTGAACCAGTGACCTCTTCGGTGTCAACGGTTCATCTATTGCCTGTGCTGTCTGAGGTAGCCCGTCGCCAGCTCGGAGTACGCCTCGATGTACCCGAGGGCGATATTGCAGGTGAGGCACAGCAGGCCGCGCACGCACTTGCCGCAGCACCTGCTTGGCAGCGTGGGCGGGCAGCAGGCGTGGTCATGGTCGATGCAGATGCGCTGGTCTTCCTCTAACGCCGTCCGGCACATGGCGCAGGCGTTGCCCTGGGCCTCCAGCATCTGGCTGAACCGCTCCGGGGTCAGGCCCATGAGCTTGAGCTTGTACGTCCGGTTCCAGCGGGACCTGGTCTCCCGGGTGACGAGTGTCTGTCCACGCCGACGCTCCGTCAGCCGCGCCCTGCGGTCGGCCAGGGCTGCCGCTGTACGGCACTCTGACCCGTGGCCGGGCATCCGCGCGCAGTAGTCCTTGGCCCCGAGGCATCCACTTGCCACACCGATCGCCCGTAGGCTGGCCGCTAGCTGACATGGTGATTACCCACCTTCGTCAGTCAGAGCCCGTAGGGTGTGGCGACACTCTGCGGGCTCGCTGCTCTCGTGGGCGATGCTGGGTTCGAACCAGCGACCTCCTCCGTGTCAGGGAGGCGCGCTCCCACTGCGCCAATCGCCCTCTGAGCTGGGCACACCTCTTCGTTCTACTGGTTCAGGTGATTTCTGCGACCCGAACCCGTGCCCAGCTATGAAATTTTCAAGAAACCTTCCCCTGACCTGCGGAGTTTGGCCGCCCCGTCGCTTCTGTTGTCAACGAAGCGCTCTCCCAACTGAGCTAACCGCCCTCGAGGCGGAGACGGGAATCGAACCCGTGTACAGGGCTTTGCAGGCCCTTGCCTAAGCCACTCGGCCACTCCGCCAACGTCATGCGCCCAGGCAATGAACTCATGACCTGGATAACCGAGAACCGTGGCGGGCCAGCAGCCTGCCGGGACGGCATCCGGCGCCTCCGAGCGGACGACGGGATTCGAACCCGCGACCCTCACCTTGGCAAGGTGATGCGCTACCAGCTGCGCTACGTCCGCGTGCCGGCCGACAGGCCGGTGCACTCCCGCCAAGGCGAGCGTGCGTTCAGAACTGTAGCCGATCCTGGCTCGCGAGCAAACTCAGCACCTGCGGTGCGGCGAGCGGCCATTGACCCGGTAACCGGTCCATCTCCGGGCTTCCTCAGTGACAAATACGGCGGTCAGGCGATGGAGCCGGGGAGCTCCCCGCGCGTCTTCCCCACACGTGTTCCCCACACGTGTTCGGCTCGCTGGAGTGGGCAGGAGGAGCGGGGAGACACCGGCAGCCGCGGAAGCCTGCGGCGCCATCCGGGCCAGGTACAGCAGGCTCTGCTGGGCCGGCCTTCGCCAGGGAGCTAGTCCTTCGCCAGGGAGCTGGGTATGAAATCCAAGGTCGTCGAGGACGCCGACGTCGTCACGTACGTGGTGGTATGTGACCCAGGGGATGAGGCGGTCGCCACGCTGCAGCAGTTCGCCAGGGCCGAGCAGCTGCAGGCATCGCAGGTCACTGCCGTGGGCGGCTTCGAGCGGGCCATCGTCGGCTGGTTCGACCGGGCGGCCAAGCAGTTCCGGCACATCCCGGTGGACGAGCCATCCGAAGTGCTGTCGCTGATCGGCGACGTCGCCGAGGGCCAGGACGGCCCCAGCCTGAACCTGCATGTCGTGCTCGGCCTGTCGGACGGGACAACGCGCGGCGGGCACCTCATTGAGGGGCAGGTGTTCCCGACCCTGGAGGTCATCGTGACCGAGACCCCAGCCGCGCTGCGCAGGGTCATGCGGCCCGATATCGGGGTCGCGCTCATCGATCTCGACCGGTCCGAAGCGTGACCTTGCTGTCCTGCTCCGTCCCATCCCTGCCGATCGCCCCGCAGGCGCTCGGCTAAGCAGGCGCTCGGCCAAGCAAGGGCTCGGTTAACTGGCAGCCCGGTCGATGCCCTTGCGTACCCGTACCGAGCGATCGATCAGCTCGCGAAGCGCCTCCTGATCCACATCGTCGAGGTGCTTGACGTACAGGCAGCCCTTTCCGGCCTTGTGCCGGCCCAGCCGCGCCAGCACCCGCCGGTGCCGGGTCTCGAACTCGCTGATCAGGTAGATGACCAGGTGCTGGCGGCGCGGTGAGAAGCTGGCCAGCGCCGAGTCGCCCTCGCGGCCGCTGGCGTACCGGTAGTGATACGTGCCGAAACCGATGATGCTGTTCCCCCACATCGCTGGCGGCTCACCCGTGATCTCCCGCATCATGATGCACAACCGCCGGGCGTCTTCACGTCGGGCATCATCAGGCACGCGGGCCAGGAACTGCGCCACCGATCCACCGGCTGGGCGCATCACCGGATCCTTGCTGGCCGCCATGCCGTCATGCTCACACAGCCGCACGGGTCCCCGCCTCCCATGCATCGCGCTGCACCGAGACATCACGCTTTTCCCCGCGCACCGAGAGATCAGGCCCGGTCTGCTCGTCGAACCTGATGTCAAGCATCGCGAGAGACGACAGGAGCAGGCAATGTCGAGCCCAGTGGTTCATTTCGAGATCAGGTCCCCCGATCCGGACGCGACACGGAAGTTTTTCGGGCAGCTGTTCGGCTGGACGTTCCCAGACGGCGGGATGCCCGGCTACACGTACGTGGACACCGGCGTCGAGGGTGCGGTGCCCGGCGGCATCAGCCCACTGCAGGGCGGTGGGCCGCTGGTCACCTTCTTCGTGGGGGTCCCGGATGTCGCGGCTACGCTGGAGGCCGCCGTCGCCCAGGGCGGACGGGTCATCCAGCCTGCGACATCGGTGCCCGGGGTCACCTTCGGCCTGCTGGCCGATCCGCAAGGACAAGTAGTCGGGCTGGCCCACGCCGACGCCTGAGGGCACCTTCGGCACGCCCGGGCGGGCAGGAACAGAAGGGGAGGGCTGGTCATGCCAGGTCCCACCGACGCTGGCCTGCTCGCACGGGCGGCCGCCGGAGACGACGCCGCGTTCGCGGTCCTGATCGGGCCCCACCAGCGGACGGTTTTCCGCCATTGCTACCGAATGCTCGGCTCGGGCGCCGATGCCGAGGACGCCACCCAGGACACCCTCGAGCGGGCGTGGCGCCGGCTCGGGACCTATGACGGCTCGGGGGCATTTGCCGCCTGGCTGCAGCGGATCGCCACCAACATCTGCCTCGATGCGCTGCGGGCCAAGCGGACCCGGATCGACCCGGCTAGCTACGGGCCGCCCACAGCGCCTGGGACGATGCCCGGGCCGCCCGACCTGGAGCTGGTCTGGGTTGAGCCGGTGAGCGACGTGGACCTGCACGGAACCGGGGATCCCCAGGATGAGGTGGTCCGCAGGGAGGAGATCAGCCTGGCCTTCGTGGCCGCGCTGCAGCGGCTGGCGCCCCGCCAGCGCGCCGCCCTGCTGCTGCACGACGTGCTGGCCTTCAGCCACGCGGAGGTCGGCGAGGTGCTCGGGGTCAGTACCACCGCCGTCAACAGCCTGCTGTCGCGGGCCCGGGAATCGGTGCACACCGCGGCTGGCCAGCCCCAGCCCAGCATCAGCGACCCCCGGGTACGGCAGCTCCTGGAGCGCTACGTCCGGGCGTGGCAGCTCACCGATATTGACGGCTTCGTACGGCTGGTCGCGGAAGACGTCCGCTTCTCCATGCCGCCGCTCACCGCCTGGTTCGACGGCCGGGAGGCAGTCGCGGCTTTCCTCGAGAGCGCCGTCTTCGCCCCGGCCCGCCCGCACGGAATCCGGTTGCACGCAGGCCAGTGCAATGGCCAGCCCGCGTTCGCAACCTACGAGCCGCGCGGGCCAGGCCGCCTGGCCGCAACCGGCCTGCAGCTGCTCCAGCTCGCCAACGTGGACGGACAGCCGCTGATCACAGCGCTGGTGTCCTACCGGGACCCGTCCCTCGCGGTCCGTTGCGGGCTGCCAGCTGAACTGCCCCTGACGCCGGGCTGAAGAGCCAGCCGCAGGCCAGGAGCACCCGCCAGGCACCGAAGACGGCAGGCTGTCAGCCATGCGAACTGTGACCTCAGCCGAGCGCCCCGACCTGCTCCGCGTAGTAGCTGACGTTGGCCACGTGCTCGGCGATCTCGCGCAGCGTCCACGCGTCCGGCCGGGTCTGGTCCCAGGCCGCTGGCCCGGCGGTCGCGTAGCGCAGCACGTACCACCGGCCGAGCCGGCGCAGCCGCGAGCAGGCCTCGGCGTAGTCGACCTCGGTGAACCGGGCCCAGTCCGCGTCGAGCGTCACCATCCGGCCATGCCACTCATCCGGCACCGCGGCCGCCCCGGCCAGCAACGCCTCTACCTGGTGCAGGTGGTCCACCAGGTGATCGGTGATCCGGCGCAGCGCCTTGTGCGGCGTCCAGGTATTGGGCAGGCCGCCGTCCATGGCCCGCGCGATGGGCCGGCCGTCCCACGCGTGCCAGGTCCGGGCCAGGGCCAGGCACCGGTCCACGCCCGCCACCACGAGCTCGCCAGGATTGCCGGCATCAGGAACGCCAGGCCCGGGAGAGCCCGCACCCCGAGCCACAACAGCGGAACGATCCTCAGTCATCCTTCGACTGTGATCGAAGAAAGCTTCAACTACCGTCGAAATATGCCCGCACCTGACGAATACGGCCTGAGTGATCCGAGTTTGGCGCCGGCCGCGGCCCTGATGGCCGACCGGGCCCGGGCCGCCATGCTGACCGCGCTGCTGGGCGGCCGCGCGCTGGCCGCCGGGGAACTGGCCCGGCTGGCTGGTGTCCAGCCCTCGACCGCCAGCGCGCACCTGGCCCGGCTGCTGGACGGCGGCCTGGTCACGGTGACCAGCCGGGGACGCCAGCGGTACTACTCACTGGCCGGGCACGAGGTCGCGGCGGCGATCGAGGCGCTGTCCCAGCTCGGGCCGGTCCCGCCGGTGCGCACGCTGCGCCAGTCCCGCCAGGCGGCCGCGCTGGCCGGCGCGCGCACCTGCTACGACCACCTGGCGGGCCGGGCCGGGGTGGCCCTGCTGGACGGGCTGCTAGCCCGCGGCTTCCTGTGCGCCACGCCCATCCCGGGCGAACCGCCCACCAGCACCCGGCCCGGCAACGGCCACACCGCGACCGGGCACCCCGCTGCCTTCGACGTGACCCCGGACGGAACCGCCGCGCTGGCCGCGTGCGGCGTCGACACGCAAGCCCTGCGCCGGTCACGGCGCCGGTTCGCGGTCAGCTGCCTGGACTGGACCGAGCGCCGGGCGCACCTGGGCGGGGCGCTGGGTGCGGCGCTGACCGCCCGGATACTGCAGCTGGGCTGGATCGAGCGTGGGGCGTCCCGCCGCTCGGTCCGCGTCACCTCGGCGGGCCAGTCCGGCCTGGCCGCCACGTTCGGCTGGCAAGATCCAGCGGGCCAGCGCGCCCCCGGGGCGGGTCAGCCAGCCTGACCCCCGGAACCCGCAGCTGCGGCCAGGCCGCGGAGCGGGCACCCGCTCAACACGGCCCGGATGACCGGCAGCAAGAGCAGATGGCAGGCTGTCAGCCAATTGCACCCTTTTTATTTTGACTGAGGATTCTTATACTCCGGGTAAAGCCAGAAGGATGGGCTTGCGGCTGAGGGTGTGAAAAGGGGGGTTTTATGGCTAATACCTGCGGTACGTGCGGATTACCGCTAACCGCCGGGGACGCATTCTGCGGGAACTGCGGTCAGCCAGCTGGAATGGGCGCGCCCCCACCCCTGGAGACCGGGAGCACGGCCGCGCCTGGCGCGCGTGCCCGCTGGCCCGGTACCGGGCCAGGCTCACCGGCCGGCCCAGCCGGTGCGCTGCCCAGCAGGCCACAACACCAGGACCGAGGGCAGGAGGGCTTCGCCGGTCCCTTGTCCACGGGCAGTGGCGGCCGGGCCCGGATACGGGAAGCGCCGGCCAACGGTGGAGGCGCCGGTCTCCCGCCACCGCCGCACGTGGCGACGCAGGACGATGCTATTCCCGACCGCCAGCTGAGTTACACGGATGTGTCGGGCGAGCCGAGCTTCGATCCGCTGCGCAATTCGCGGTTCGGCTGGCAGCTGGTGCGCCGGGCAGCATTGTTCCTGGCCGCCGGTATCGTCGCGGACACGGCCGTTTTTATCTTCCTGCTGCTGGTGGCCGCGATTACCCGGAGCCCGGCCGTCGTCATCGTCACCCCGATCATCAGCTTCGTGCTCGCCGCCGTGCTGTTCGTGGCCTACCTGGTGATGCCTGTCCCGGCCCTGCTGGCTCAGTGGAGTCGCCTGCTCAGCTTCCATGCGGCCGCCGGCGAGACGGCTTTCGAGCACATCAGCGCCGCGATGCAGCGACACGATACGCCGGTTGACTCGCTGCGGCCGAAAACCCTGCGGCCACCGGGCGAAGGGGCCCGGCGTTATCTGGAGTTGCGCCGCGGAGTGTTCTCCGGATTCATCTCCTGTTTCGAGCATGGACGTGATCTGTACCTGGGCTGGACGTTCTGGATCTACATGTCGCCGTGGCGACTGCTGGTCATGAAGATCGGCCGGCAGGTCCAGGACTGGACCGGGCGGGGCGACGACATGCACCAGACCCTCCGCTACGAATCCACCCGGGCCACGATCGCGGCCCTGCACTCGTGCACCCTGGAGGGCATCGACGCAGCGATCCACGCCATCGATCCCGAGGCCGGCCTGGCCGGCGGCACACCCAGCGTCCCGATCACCTAGCAGTCCCGCGAGCGCGCTCGGAGGGGATCGACGTGAGTTTCTGCACGCAATGCGGCCAGCCAGTGCGCGGGGGTACGCCATTCTGCACCAGGTGCGGCGCGCGGCTGCGCCGAGCGGACACCCCGCCCGCCCCGGCAAGCCCGGCCTCACCATCCGAGCCGCCCTCACCGTCCGAGCCGCCCCCACCGTCCGAGCCGCCCCCACCCTGGCCGGTCATCACCCCCGACGAGAGCCCCGCACCACGCGACCTCCCCGCCTACCACCTTCCGCCCAGCGGCCGCCGCCGGTTCCCGGAGTGGCTGCTGATCACCGTGGCCGTGGTAGTCGTCCTGGCCGGGGTGGCGGCCTGGTATTTCACCACCCGGCACCCCACCACCCCCGCCGCTTCCGGTCCCACCAGCAGTGCCCAGGCGAATACCGCAGACGCATCGCCGGCCGCCTCCGGGCCGGCCTCCCCGTCGGCTGGTACGTCGGCATCACCGTCGGTGTCCCCGGCCTCATCTGGCAGCGCTACCCCCGGCAACGGCTCGGTAGCCCTCGGCCCCGGCGTCACCGGCCCGGCCGCCGCGTCGATCGCGGGGTTCCTGGGGCAGTACTTCGCGGCGATCAACAACCACGACTACCAGGCGTACATCGGCCTGTTCGTGCCCGCCATCGCGGACAGCGAGACACCGCAGAAGTTCAGCGCCGGATACCAGACCACCAGCGATTCGGGTGCGGTCCTCGTCACTCTGGCCCGCACGCCCACCGGGCGGTGGGCCGCCTCGCTCACCTTCCACAGCCATCAGGACCCAGCCAGCAGCCCGACGCACACGGCCTGCACCAGCTGGGCGGTTACCTTGTACCTGCGGCCGGAGGGCACGTCCTACCTGATCGGAAGGCCCCCGGCGGGTTATCATGCGTCGCCGCAGCCCTGTCAGTGACCGGCCGTCGGCTCTCCCCGGCGGCCCGGGATCTGCGGCACCCAGGCGCAGATGGCAGGCTGTCAGCCATGCGAACAGTGATCGTCAAAGGCGACGGCCTCACCGTCCAGGACGTCGTGGACGTGGCGCGCGGCGACGCCCGCGCCGAGCTCGGCCCGGATGTGCCCGCCGCGATGGAGCCCAGCCGGTCCGTGGTCACCCACGCGATCGCGGGCGACGCGCCGGTCTACGGCGTCAACACCGGCTTCGGCGCGCTGGCCGACACGCGGGTCGGCGAGCAGGATCTGGCCCGGCTGCAGGGCGCCATCGTCCGCTCGCACGCGGCCGCCACCGGGGAGCCCCTGGACGACCAGACCGTGCGCGCGATCCTGCTCCTGCGGGCCAGGACGCTGGCCGCGGGCTACTCGGGTGTCCGCGACGACCTGCCCCGCCGCCTGCTGGAACTGCTCGGCCTGGGGCTGCTCCCGGTCATCCCGGGCAAGGGCTCGGTAGGCGCCTCCGGCGACCTGGCCCAGCTCGCGCACCTGGCCCAGCCGCTGATCGGCGAAGGGCGGCTGCGCGCCCAGGGTGACCCGCCGCACGGCCGGCCGAGCGCGGAAGTCCTGGCTGAGCACGGCATCACCCCGCTCGAGCTGGCCCCCAAGGAGGGCCTGTCGCTGGTCAACGGGACCGAGCCGATGCAGGCGCTGCTCGCGTTCTCGGTCCACGACGCGCAGATGCTGGTCAAAGCGGCCGACCTGGCCTGCGCGCTGTCCATCGAGGCGCTGCTCGGCACCGACCGGCCCTACGACGAGCGGGTGCAGGTGATCCGGCCGCACCCGGGCCAGCTGGACAGCGCGGCCAACCTGCGCGCGCTGCTGGCCGGCTCGCCGCTGCTGGCCAGCCACCGGCACAGCCGGCACGCGGTGCAGGACGCCTACTGCCTGCGCTGCGCGCCGCAGGTGCACGGCGCGGTCCGCGACGTGCTGGCGTACGCCGAGCGGGTGCTCGACATCGAGCTCAGCGCGATCGTGGACAACCCGGTGGTGGTGCCGGACGGCGAGGTGATGACGACCGGCAACTTCCACGGCGAGCCGCTGGCGTTCGCCGCGGACATGCTGGCCATGGCCCTGTCCGAGCTGGCCAGCATCAGCGAGCGCCGGGTGGACCGGATGCTGGACCCGGCGTTCTCCCGCGGACTGCCGCCGTTCCTCGCCCCGGCCGCGGGCACCAACTCGGGCTTCATGCTGGCGCAGTACACCGCGGCGTCGCTGGTCAGCGAGAACAAGGTGCTCGCCCACCCGGCCAGCGTGGACACCATCCCGACGTCGGGCAAGCAGGAAGACCACGTGTCCATGGGCTGGACAGCGGTGCGAAAGCTGCGCGAGGTGGTGGCGAACGTCCGCACCTGCCTGGCCGTCGAGGTGTGCTGCGCAGCCCAGGGCATCGACCTGCGCGCCGAGATCGCCCAGCCCAGCGAGCCGCTGCGGGCCGTGCACGCGGCGATCCGGGCGCGGATCCCGATGATGGAGGTCGACCGCGAGGTCGCGGAGCAGCTGTCCGCGGTCGACAGCTTGCTGCCCGCTCTGGTCATAACGGCCGGTTCGCATTCCGGGAACCTGCGTTAGCGTCGGTGCCATGACGGTGTGGCTGAACGGGACGATCGTCCCGCCCGGTGCGGCCCGGATATCGGTCCTGGATCACGGGCTGACCACCGGAGACGGCGTATTCGAGGCCCTGAAGATCATCAGGGGCGTGCCATTCGCGCTGACCCGGCACCTGACCCGGCTGCGGGCCTCGGCGGACGGGCTGGGCCTGCCTGAACCGGACACGGACCGGATCCGGGCCGGGGTGGCCGAGGTGCTGGCCGATGCCGGGCACCCGGGCGAAGGGCGGATCCGGATCACGGTGACCGCGGGCGAGGCGGCGCTCGGCTCGGAACGCGGCGATTCCGGGCTGACCACGGTCATCGTGCTCGGCCCGCCCAGGGACGCGTCACCCACCGCGGACGTGGTGACGTTTCCTCATCCGCGGAACGAGCGCGCCGCGCTGGCCGGGGTGAAGACGACGTCGTACGCGGAGAACGTGGTCGCGCTGGCCCACGCCCGCCAGCGGCACGCCACCGAGGCCATCTTCGGCAACCTGGCCGGGAACCTGTGCGAGGGGACCGGCACCAACGTGTTCCTGGTCAGCGGGGGGCGGCTGGTCACCCCGCCGCTGTCGGCCGGGTGCCTGGCCGGGGTGACCCGGGGGCTGGTGATCCAGTGGGCCGGCGCCGCCGAGGAAGACCTGCCGCTGATCGCGCTGGCCGGCGCGGACGAGGCGTTCCTGACCGGGACGTCGCGGGGAGTGCAGCCGATCCGCGCGGTGGATGGCGCCGAACTGCCGGCCGTACCCGGACCGGTGACGGCCAAGGCCGCGGAGATCTACGCCGAGCGGGCCGCGCAGAACCCGGACCCCTGACCGGTCAGTTTTGAAGAAGCCCCTGGCGCCGCGGCTCCCTAGCATGAATGTCATCGCCACCAGGACTGCACGGGAGGAACCGGCCATGACGGACACGCAGAAACCGGCCAGGCGCCGCACCGCGGCCAGTAAGACCCACGAGGGCTTCACGGCCGAGGAACGGGCCGCGATGAAGGACCGCGCCCAGGAACTGAAGGCGGCCCGGCGCCGCGGCTCGCGCGCGGGCAAGGCGGACGGGGAAAGCGAAGTGCGGGCGAAGATCGCCGAGATGCCCGACCACGACCGGGCCATGGCCGAGCGGTTGCACGCGCTCATCGCCGCGGCCGCGCCGGACCTCGAACCGCGGACGTGGTACGGGATGCCCGCGTACGCCAGGGACGGCAAGATCGTCTGCTTCTTCCAGCCCGCGTCGAAGTTCAAGGCGAGGTACTCGACGCTCGGTTTTAACGACGCAGCCCACCTCGACGACGGCACCATGTGGCCGACCAGTTTCGCGCTGCTGGAGCTGACCGCCGCCGATGAGGCACGAATCGGCGACCTGGTGAAGAGAGCCGCGAGCTGAGGACCCAGCTGCGTGCTGCTAGCCCGCCGAGTCGCGGCGCAGCAGCTCGTCCAGCTCGTCGTCCAGGTTGATGAACTCGCCTTCCCGGCCCGCCGGGATGACCTGGAACGTGCGCAGCAGGAAGCCGGCCAGCGCGGTCAGCGGGGCCTCGAAGTGCGCCTGGCCGAACGGTGAGGACAGGGAGATGTTGAGCACCCGCTGGCCGCTGGCGGTGTCGGCTGGCCACACCCGGACGTCGCCGTCCCCGGCCGCGTCAGTCATCCCGGCCGCCAGCAGATCCCGGGCGAAGATCCACTCAACGGGCTCGTCCATCCCGACATGAAACGCCATCCGGATCGCGTACGGATCCTCACTCCGGTAGTGAAGACTCGCCGTGAGCGGAACGCCATCGTGCTCTGGAACCACGAGTCTGAGGCCGAGCTCGGCTGCGACGGTGTTGCTGCTGTTCATTGCCTCGCCAGACCTTTGCCTTGTCTCACCCCGGAACGCCGGGCTTCATCCATCCAGCGATGCCGTCTCACGGGGTGACGGGGCACGCAGGCACGAAAACTCTTCTCCGGGAGGATTCCGCGAACGCCGCCGCTACTAACCTCGGTCACCACCCACCAGACCGGCCGTGACCTGGGCAGACGCTTCTCGTTACGCAACGCAATCACGACCCAGCTCTGTTCCTGTGACCAGGAACAGCACGCTGTGATCTCAGTCTCACTGGCGACCTGCCGGAAATTTC
>Ga0207665_10002659_pt1 | contig 12005 bp, 12 predicted proteins | sample LARL112metaG_FD_184351 | JGI IMG/M metagenome (GOLD analysis project Ga0207665, IMG submission 184351) | Corn, switchgrass and miscanthus rhizosphere microbial communities from Kellogg Biological Station, Michigan, USA - LAR L11-2 metaG... | ecosystem: Host-associated > Plants > Roots >...
CGAAATCCGCGATGCCATGGATCACTTCGTCGGCGTGCTCGTCGATCGGAATCGCTGACTCGCCGGTGCCGGGATGGTCGAACGCCACCGTGGTGACCCCGGCGTTCATCGTGAACGACACCCACCAGGGATGGATGTCCATCTTCCAGGTGTCCACGCCGCCGCTGGCGATCAGCACCGGTCGCCCTGCGTAGTCGCCATCGGCCGAGTACACGTGGACCGGTAGGTCGACCGTGCTGTCGCGGTAGGGCACCTCGATGACGCGTCGCTCGAACATCACCGGAAAGTCCTTGGCCGCCAGCTCAAATTGCTCCAGTTGGTTGCGCAACGCGCGCACTCGTGCCTCGTCGGTCAGGCACGGGAACTTGGCGCACCCGTACAGCAGCGCTGCCATCCGATGCTCACCCTTGTCGGCGTAGCGCTCGGCGAGCTTCGACCATTCGTGGACCCATCCGCCCGGCTCGTCGGCCCACATGTCGGTGACGCGCGACCGGACACTGTTGATGTCGTCCAGCGAGATCCCGAACTTCTCGAACTGGGCGGTCCTGTCGTCGAACATGGACTGGGCACCGATGTCATAGGTGTACATGGCAATCACCGCGCAATCTGAGCGAAGTAATCGGCGATACCGGTCGCATCGCCAAGCTCTGTGACGGCGCCGATGTAGCCGTCCGGCCGCACCACGACGCGGCCGCCGTCGCGCAGGCCGTACCGCTTCGCCACCAAGCCGTCCGGATCGGTGATGACGGCGTCGTAGCCGCCGGCCGGAGTGTTGTCGGAGTTGATCAGCACTTGCACCTGGCCGGCGGGCCCCGCGGCCGGGGCCGGTTTTCCCGCGGTGACGGTCAGCACCGTGTGACCGGGATTCTCTGCACCGCACACGCGAGTCAATTGCTTCTGTACGTTAGCATCGTCGATGTGTGGAAGATGCTGACCAGCAACGATTTTCGTGTGCGCTAACCGTGACAGCACGGCGGGGCTTCCTTCGTAGCTGACGACAATCTCCTCGACGATGCCGGCGAGCTTGTCGCCGACCGCGGGAATGTTGCCCGCTAGGCGCAGAATCGCATTGCGGACTACGCGGGCACCGCCACGCAGCGTGCCGGCCTTGGTCAAGTTGCTGCTGAACTCGATTACCTTCTCGGCGACCGGATGCCGTTCTGCGTGATAGCTGTCAAGCAGCGTCTGTCCGCCCTCGCCACGAACGGTCGCGTCGAGCTTCCAGGCGAGGTTGAACGCGTCCTGCATCCCGGTGTTCATGCCCTGCCCACCAGCCGGGCTGTGGATGTGGGCCGCGTCGCCGGTCAGAAACACCCGGCCATGCCGGTAGGCGGGGACCTGGCCGTGGTGAATCTCAAAGCAGGTCAGCCAGTGGCTCTTGGTGATCGTGATGCCGCCGACACGCTCGTCGAGGATTCGTTGCAGGTCTTCCTGGGTTGGATGCACGTTGAGTGGCGTGCCTGGCGCGTCATGGATCTGGGCCATCAACCGCGCTCTACCGCCCCGCATCGGCATCGCAATCACCGTGCCCTCGGGCGAAAAGACGGTGTACATCGATTCCCCGTCGAGATCGTGCTCGGCGTCGCAATCGCCCAGGATGAACCGCTCGCCCTGGAACGAGCCCTCCAGCTTGGTTCCGACCAAGTGCCGGGCCGTGCTGTGGGCGCCGTCGGCGGCGACGACCCAGGATGTCGTCACATGCTCGGCAGAGCCGTCGGGGCGCCGTAGGCCCAGTGTCGCGACGTCGTCATCCTGGGTCAATTCGACGAGTTCCACGCCGCGATCGACGGTGACGCCGAGTTGCTCGAGCCGTTCGGTCAACACGCGCTCGGTCTCGGTCTGGGCCGTGAGAAGCGAGAAAGGGAAGGCACTGTCGACTCCGCCGAATGTGACCTGAAACAGCTGGTTGCCACTGCTGAGCATCCGCATGCTGGTCGACTTCACGCCTGTGGCGACAAGGTCGTCGACGATCCCCATCCGGTCGAACATGTCGAGGCTGCGCGAATGGATCGCGATCGCACGCGACTCATCCGTCGGCTCGGCGCGCTTGTCGATGATCCGGACGGTCACGCCTCGGCGTGCCAGTTCGCAGGCGGCGACGAGGCCGACGGGGCCGGCGCCGACGACCACGACGTCGGGGTTCTGGGGTGTGGTACTCATGTCGTCTCTCCTAATTTCACACCTTGTTGAAACTAGTTTCACGCTACGATGAAACTAGTCTCAACGCAAGGGGAAATTAACGAGAGGGTGAAGCTGATGGCCAAGAGGTCGATAACACCTGGTCCCCGTGATGAGCGGGGAGTCCTGTCGGCGCGCATCCTCTCGGCCGCGCGCGACGAGTTCGCCCAGTACGGCTGGGCCGGCACGACGATCCGCGCTGTCGCCCGGGCGGCCGACGTCGATCCCGCGCTCGTGTACCACTATTTCGGCTCCAAGGAGGCCCTGCTCGACGCGGCGACGGACCCGCCGCAGCGGTGGTTGGAAGCTGTGGCGAGAACCTGGACGACACCCGTGGGCGAGTTGGGCGCCGCGCTGTTGCGGCTGATGCTCGGCGCCTGGACCGACGACGAGATCGGTCCCGTGCTGCGCGCCGTCCTGCTGACCGCGGCGCACGACGAGACTACGCGCGAGAAGCTGCGCAGGGTCGTCGAAAGTAGTTTGATGGGCGTGTCACAGCTGGGTGTCGATGAGCGCGACCGCAAAGTGCGCAGCGGCTTGATCTCTTCGCAGATCATGGGATTGGCCCTGATGCGCTTTGTCTGGAAGATCGAACCGGTCGCGTCGATGACCGATGACGAGGTAGTGGCCGCAATCGGCCCGAACCTGCAGCGCTACATCGAAGGCGAAATCGGATGACAACGATGATCGAGGCCGGGGCGTCGACATCCTCTAAAGGGACCTTCGGCGTGATCGGTAGCGCTGAGCGCACCCAATCACGCCGAATTCACGACGCGCTCCGCTAGTTGCCGGGGTATTGGTCCACGCAGCCGACGTATTCGTCTTCGGCGCTGGTGGGGTCGTAGTTGACTCGGCCGCCGCAAGAGAAGCCGTAGTCGTGGTAGACGGGTGCGTCAACAGCGGCGGTCTGATCCGCGAGCCGATCGCATGCACGCATAGACCCGTTGTAGCAGTTCTCGGCCAGCGCCTCCCAACCCGGATCCCCGCCAGAGGGCGGCGGGTCAGGGGCCGGTATCGCATTGGCGACCGGCGCCACGGCCAGGCACAGGCCGAACATCGCCGCTGCCGTTGCGGCAGCTACCTGAACGCGGCGCCGCCCGTGAGTCATGACGTTGGAATTCATCCCGGTACCTTTTGTTGATTGGCGCGGCCTATTAAGGCGAAACCCCCGAAGAATTTCGCACCAGATCGCTTAGCCGCCACAGAGCGATCGCCTTTTCTCCTGGAGACCTCCTTGAAGGAGATGCTGAAGGGACGTTGTGATCGTCGTCCTCGTCGTGAAACCTGTCAAGAGCCTTACAGCAACCTGGACAGGGTGCCCGCCTTCTCAACGGCATATGTCGAACAGGCGCTTGTAGTGCGGTCTTTGTACGGCATCGCGTTTCGGCGACAATGCTAATTTTTCCGACGCAAATATCTCAGAGCACCCATCAAGATCACTGGGCGCTAGTAGCGCGCCGGCAATTGCACTCGAATTCCGCCTATGCGGGAATGTCAAAAGTGTGATGAGTGACTTCGCTAGGTTCACCGAATTTCCCGCCGGATCGAGTCAGTCATTACCGCGCGGTGATCTCGCGGCTGACGTGTGCTTTTCAGTCGGCGAACGCGCAGAATTGGTCGAAGCCAGCGCCCACGTAGACTCGTCTCGCCACAAGAAACGTATGACGAAGAGGTAGTACCTGCATGAGCGGCCATTCCAAGTGGGCCACCACCAAGCACAAGAAAGCGATCATCGATGCCCGCCGCGGCAAGAACTTCGCCCGGCTGATCAAGAACATCGAGGTGGCGGCACGCGTCGGCGGCGGCGATCCGGCCGGTAACCCCACGTTGTACGACGCCATCCAAAAGGCCAAGAAGAACTCGGTACCCAACGACAACATCGAGCGGGCCCGTAAGCGGGGTGCCGGTGAGGAAGCCGGCGGCGCCGACTGGCAGACCATCACCTACGAGGGCTACGGGCCCAACGGCGTCGCGGTGCTCGTCGAGTGCCTGACCGACAACCGCAACCGGGCCGCAGGTGAGGTGCGCGTCGCGATGACACGCAACGGCGGCAACATGGCCGATCCGGGTTCAGTGTCCTATCTGTTCTCCCGCAAGGGTGTGGTCACGCTGGAGAAGAACGGCCTGACCGAGGACGACGTGCTGACGGCGGTGCTCGACGCGGGCGCGGAGGATGTCGACGACCTCGGCGACAGTTTCGAGGTGACCTGCGAGCCCGGCGATCTGGTCGCCGTGCGCACCGCGTTGCAGGATGCCGGCATCGACTACGAGTCGGCCGAGGCGAGCTTCCAGCCCTCGGTGACGGTGCCCGTCGACCTCGACGGCGCCCGCAAGGTGCTCAAGCTGATCGACGCGCTCGAGGACAGCGACGACGTGCAGGACGTGTACACCAACATCGACATCCCCGACGACGTCGCGGCCATCCTCGACGAGGAGTAGCTCAGGCGCGTATGTCGACTGCCGAGATAGCAGCTAACAAGGCGGCGTTCAAGCGCTTCCATGAAGCGGCCAACACCGGTGATGCTGGGGTCATCTCGAAGACGATCGACGAGCTTGTTGCGCCGGACGCGGTGATCCGCACGCCGTTGCCGATTGGCGCGACGGGTGCGGAAGCCCTCAAGCAGGTGTGGGCGATGCTCCTTCGGATCTATCCCGACATCCACCTCGCGGTCGAAGACTTGATCGCGGAGGGGGACAAGGTGGTCGGAAGGACGACGGTCACCGGCACCCACCAGGGTGAATTCATGGGAGTCGCACCAACCGGGAAGTCCGTGACATACAACGAGATGTTCATCTTCCGCTTCGCCCATGGCCGAGTAGTTGAGACGTGGGGTGTCGTCGACGTCTATGCGCAGATGAAGCAGATCGGCGTGATTCCGGCCCGGCTCAAGCCGGGTGCAGACTGACCGGCATGCCCGAGTAGCGCGTCATCCCGGTCACCAGGTCGATGTCGTCCTTGCTTGTGAGTAGATTGACGTTCGCGCTGGCATGGCCGTGCGGAACCGACACCGCGCCACGGCGAACGGATGCGTCCACCCGCGCGACACCGGTCAGCTCACCGTGCTCGCTGCGCACGATCAACCGCTGAAATTCCGACATACCCGCCGCTGCCGCGTCATCGGGATGGATGACGATCTCGGCGACCTCACCGAGAAATTCCAACTGCGCGTTGAGCCTGCGCATCTGGCGTCGCGGAACGAGCACCAGCGGAGCAGGCTCCCGCAGGGCATTCAATTGGTCGACGAGAACCTGAGGGGCGAGACGCCAGCCGCCCAACCGCTCGATGTGCCGGTCCACCCACGGCGCGGGCAGCTCGCGATCGGCCTCGGCCCAGCCGTTCGTCACGAGCTCGTCGTAGGGGGCACGGCCGCCGGAGCTCACCTGTGCGAGCATCGCCTCGTCGGTGGCGTCGGTGTCTGCCAGCTCGTGACCGAGGCGTCGACCGATCTCCGCGAGCACCCACCACATCGAACGGCGTTGTCCCACAGGGGTGACGAGGGCGTCCGTGTGCTGTGCCGAGACCCGCGGGCTGAGGATGTCCCACAGGGTGACGTCGGGTCGCTCGAGCTGACCCTTGGTCGGCAGCACGTGCGTCGAGATCGCCGTCGTCTCGTTCGGCAGGATCTCGGTGGTGGCCAACACGTCGAGCTTCTCCAGCGCCGGTAGCAGCGATCCGGCGTCGGGGAACGCGGTCAGCAGGCTGCCGCCGAGGTTGAGAAACGCGCGGATGTTGCCCGCGTCGATCTCGTCGGGCAACGTGGCGCAGGGCCACTCCCGCAGGAACGCCTGCGTCTCCGGACGACTGCGTGGACCGGGCCCGAAGTGCCCCTCCCGCGGGATGATCGGCAGTTCGAAGCTTTCGAGCTGGTAGCCGAAACCGGGATGGAACCAGATTCCACCGGGGCGGTTCATCGAATCCGTGATGATCAGCAGCGCCCACGAAAGCCATTGCGTGACATTGGCGCTCGTCGACATCGTGACACCGGTGCCGGTATCGACCACGATCCGACCTGACCGGCAGACCGCGCTCAGCAGCTGTTCCAGTTCGGCTTCGGGAACGTCGGCGATCGTGGCGGCATGCCGCAGTGTGTATGGCGCGACCGCGGCGGCCAGCGCGTCGACGTCCTGGGCCGGTGCCCTGACGCCGTCGCGCAGCACTTCGCGCACCAGATAGGCGAGCACCGCGTAGTCGGTGCCCGGCCGGGGTGCGAGATGGTGCGACGCGAGCCGCGCCGTCTCGGTATAGCGGGGGTCGACGACCCAGACCTCGGCGTGCTTCGCGAGGTCGCGGATCGCGCCGCGGGGATTCGGCAGGCCGACGGTATGCCCGTGGGAGACAACGGGATTGCTGCCGATGAACACCGCGAACGTGGCGTTGTCGTAGTCGGGGCGACCGGTCAGCGCCGACGAGCCGCCCATCAGCTCGGCCATCAGGACCTTTGCGGTGCCGTCGATCGTCAACGGACTGAACTTCGCAGGCGTGCCTATCGCGGCGTGCAGCGACTGCGCGATGCGATAGCCGACCGCATCCATTCCGACTCCGGTACCGAAGTTGATGCCGACGGACTCGGGTCCGTGCGTGTTGATGGTGTTGCGCAGCTTCGTGCCGAGGTCGTCGAGGCAGGCCTCCCACGTGGTGTTCTGCAGCGTGCCGTCCATCCGCATCTGCGGGCGTTCCAGCCGGTCCGGATGGTGGTGGAGCTGTGGCAGCGCGCGGCCCTTCGGGCAGGTGTAGCCGTGGGAGAACGGATGCTCCCCGTCGCCATGCACCGCGACCACCCGGTCGCCGTCAATGTCGACGAGGATGCCGCACACCGACGTGCAGACCCGGCAGAAGCTGCGGACCGTTGGCATGACCGAGAACGTACTCTCAGCGGGTCAGGAAGGCCCCGATTTCCAAGGCCGTCTGCTCCGGCTGATCCAGCATTACCAGTACGTTGGCGTCGTCGATGTAACGCAGCGTCCCGCCGGTCAGCTCGGCCAGCTGGGTCGCGTGGTGGTCGGGCATCACCGGGTTGCGGCTCCACAGCACCAGCACGCCGCCGTCGAAGTCGGCCAGGCGGTTGGTGGCCCGGATCAGATCGGCCTTGTCGAATTTGGTGCGGCAATACTTGACGAGATCCTGCCGGATGCGCCGGTCGGCCAGACCGGCCGTCATCCATTCGTCGACAATGTCTTGGGGGACAGGCCTTTTCGCCATCTGACCGAACATCAGCCACTGCCGCCGCAGCCAGCCGATCTTGAGCTGGCGCATCGCCAGCGACACTGTCAGCGTGTTGCGGCTGGCCAGCCACGCGACCTTGCCCGGGAAACCAGGCGGGAAGTTGTCGAAAGCCTCCGACGGGCAGATCACGAGCCGCGCAACGCGTTTGTCGCGGCCGACGTCGGTGAGGAAGAGCGGGCCGCCCCAGTCGGTGACTACGAGCGTCACGTCGGCGACGTCCAGCGCGTCGAGGAAGTCAGCCACGACATCGACCATCCCGGGCAGGGTCAGGTCCGCGTTTTGGCGCATCGGGATGCGGTGCCCACCCATCGGCAGGATCGGCAGCAGATAGCGGAAGCCCGATGGGAGCAGTGGCAGCGCGAGGTTCCATTGGGCGTCGTTCATCAGCAGGCCGTGAAGCAGGACGACCGGCGGACCGCTCGGGTCGCCGTCCTCCCGGTATTCGATGGTTCCGGCGGTGACGTCGACGGATTTCATGACCACCTCTCGGCGTTAGAACGTTGATTCTAGAACGTATGCTCTAGTCTGTATCGGGGAGGCGAAAATGGCAAGGTCCACCAGGGAGTCGATTCTGACCGCCGCGGCGGAGCTGATGCGGCACAAGGGCTACGGTGCGGTCGGCGTGAAGGACATCGCACAGGCCTCCGGCGCTCCCATCGGCTCGCTGTATCACCACTTCCGCGGCGGGAAGGTGCAGATCGCGCGCGAGGCGCTGATCAATGCCGGCCACGCCTACGCACTGCTCATGCCCTCGATCGTCGACGAGTACGACGACCTCGGCGACGCCGTCGACGCCGTCTTCACTCAGGCGGCCGAGGACATGGCCGGCACCGGGTTCGCAAACATGTGCCCGGTGGCCAGCGTCGCCGCCGAGGTCGCCGACACGGTCGAGGAACTCCGCGAAACCTCCGCCGCGGTCTTCCAGGGCTGGGTCGACGGAGGTAGCGCCTATTTCGCCCGGCGGGGACTCAATGCGTCGCGGGCACGCGAGGTGGCGCTCGCACTGATCGGCTCGCTGGAGGGTGCGTTCGTACTGGCCCGCACGCTTCGCAGCACCGAACCTCTGCTGGCAGCGGGACGGGCGCTGGCTCCGCGGTACCGCGGCGTCGCCCTGGCACCGCGTGTCGTGGCCGAAGGCGTCGGATCCGCCCGTTAAGCTCTCGAACAGGTGTTCACAGAAGGGGCTGACGTGCGGGTAATGGGAGTCGATCCCGGGCTGACCCGCTGCGGCCTGTCCGTCATCGAGGGCGGTCAGGGCCGCCAGGTCACCGCGCTCGACGTCGACGTGGTCCGTACCCCGTCCGACGAGCCACTTCAGCACCGGCTCCTCACCATCAGCAACGCCGTCGAATATTGGATGGACACCCACCGCCCCGACGTCATCGCCATCGAGCGGGTGTTCTCGCAGCAGAACGTCTCGACCGTGATGGGCACCGCGCAGGCGGGCGGCGTCATCGCGCTGGCGGCCGCCAAGCGCGGCATCGACGTGCACTTCCACACGCCCAGCGAGGTCAAGGCCGCCGTCACCGGCAACGGCAACGCGGGCAAGGCGCAGGTCACCGCGATGGTCACCAGAATCCTTGCGCTGCAGACGAAACCGACACCCGCCGACGCCGCGGACGCGCTGGCGCTGGCGATCTGTCACTGCTGGCGCGCGCCGATGATCGCCCGGATGGCGGCGGCGGAGGCGTTGGCCGCCGAACAACAACGGAAGTACAAGGCAAGATTGAAGGCGGCACGATGATCGCATCCATTCGCGGCGAAGTCCTCGATATCGCGCTCGACCACGTCGTCATCGAAGCTTGCGGTGTCGGCTACAAGGTGATGACGACGCCGTCGACGCTGGCGACGCTGCACCGAGGCAGCGAGGCAAGGCTCATCACGGCGATGATCGTGCGTGAGGATTCGCAGACGCTGTACGGCTTCGCCGACGCCGACGCGCGTGACCTGTTTTTGACGTTGATCGGCGTGTCCGGGGTGGGGCCAAAGATCGCGTTGGCCACTCTCGCGGTCTATGACGCCCCCTCGCTGCGGCGGGCCCTCGCTGACGGCGACGTCACCGCGCTGACCCGGGTGCCGGGCATCGGCAAGCGCGGTGCTGAGCGCATGGTGCTCGAACTGCGCGACAAGATCGGGCCGGTGACGCCTGCGGGCGCTGTGGCGCTCAACGGCCACTCGGTGCGCGGCCCGGTAGTGGAAGCGCTTGTCGGACTTGGCTTTGCGGTCAAGCAGGCCGAGGAGGCCACCGATAAGGTGCTGGCAATCGAGCCGGAAGCCAACACATCCGGTGCGCTGCGCGCGGCGCTGTCGATCTTGGGTAATAAGTGATAAGCGCTCGCGCGAAGAACAGACGATCATGAGCCGGTTCGACGACGACGAGCCCGAGGACACCTCCGATCGGGAGGTTTCCGCCGCCCTGACCGTCGGGGAAGGCGACATCGACGCCAGCCTGCGACCGCGGTCGCTGCGCGAATTCATCGGGCAGGCGCGGGTGCGCGAACAGTTGCAGCTCGTCATCGAGGGCGCCAAAAACCGCGGCGGCACACCGGATCACATCCTGTTGTCCGGTCCGCCGGGGCTCGGCAAGACGTCGCTGGCGATGATCATCGCCGCCGAACTCGGGTCGTCGCTGCGGGTCACCTCGGGCCCTGCCCTGGAGCGCGCGGGCGATTTGGCGGCCATGCTGTCCAATCTCGTCGAACACGATGTGTTGTTCATCGACGAGATCCACCGCATCGCCCGGCCCGCCGAGGAGATGCTGTACCTGGCGATGGAGGACTTCCGCGTCGACGTCATCGTCGGTAAAGGCCCTGGCGCCACGTCGATTCCGCTCGAGGTCGCGCCGTTCACGTTGGTGGGGGCGACCACCCGGTCCGGTGCGTTGACCGGACCACTGCGTGACCGGTTCGGGTTCACCGCGCACATGGACTTCTACGAGCCGGCCGAACTAGAGCGGGTGCTGTCCCGCTCGGCGGGCATTCTCGGCATCGAGTTGGGTGCCGATGCCGGAGCGGAGATCGCCCGCCGCTCCCGAGGAACGCCACGTATCGCCAACCGGCTGCTGCGCCGGGTCCGCGACTACGCGGAGGTCCGCGCCGACGGGGTGATCACCCGTGACATCGCCAAGTCCGCCCTGGAGGTCTACGACGTCGACGAACTAGGTCTCGACCGGCTGGACCGAGCGGTACTGTCCGCCCTGACACGAAGTTTCGGTGGCGGACCTGTCGGGGTGTCGACGCTCGCCGTCTCGGTTGGGGAGGAGGCCGCCACTGTCGAGGAAGTATGCGAGCCGTTCCTGGTTCGCGCCGGGATGATCGCGCGTACCCCGCGTGGACGCGTCGCCACCGCCCTGGCGTGGACGCATCTCGGCATGACTCCACCGAGCGGGGTCAGAGGCCTGGGGCAGGCCGGACTGTTCGACTAGGAGGGCCACTTGATCTATGCCGGTTTGATTTTCGCAATCCTGGCGGCGCTGCTGCACGTCTACATCTTCGTGATGGAATCGCTGACGTGGACCTCACCGCGCACCCGCGCGACGTTTGGCACCACGCCGGAAACGGCGGAGACCACCAAGGAGCTGGCCTTCAACCAGGGGTTCTACAACCTGTTTCTGGCGATCGTGACGGCAGTCGGCATGGTTGCCGTGTTCACCGGACACCGGGCCGTCGGGGCGGCGCTGGTGTTCGCGGGCGTCGGGTCGATGCTCGCCGCGGCCGCGGTGCTACTTGTGTCCTCACCCGACAAGGCTCGTGCGGCTGCCACGCAAGGAACTTTCCCGCTGATCGCGATCGTGCTCCTAGTGATCGGGTTGACGATGTAGCGTCGCTTTGTGAGGCGATGGTTGGCCGCGTTGATAGCGGTTCTGGCCGCGCTCGCGGGTGGGTGTGCGCGTAGTGCGGCCGATCCCGGTCCGTCCGGACTGTTCGACGTCGGCGAAGGCCGCCAGCTGTATCTGGAATGTCAGGGGACGGGCTCGCCGACGGTTTTCATCATCCCGGGCAAAGGGAGCTATGCCGAGGCGTGGAACTACGTAGTGCCGCCGGATGATCCGATCCGGTCCTCGCCCTACGACATCATCACCCAGGCACAGTTTAGGCCCAGTCCCGACGCGGTGCAGCCCACCGTCGCGAAAACGACACGGGTGTGCACGTACGACCGGCCCAACACCCGACCCGATGGGGCTGACCGGTCGACTGATGTGCCGCAACCACATGGCGTGCAGCAGGACGTCGACGATGTCGTCGCGCTGATCAATGCCGCCGAACTACCCGGGCCGTTCGTGTTCGTGGCCCACTCGTACGGCGCTCTCATTCTCGATCTGCTGGCGCGGACTCACCCGGAGATGGTGGCGGGCATCGTGATGGTCGATGGAGTGTCGGAATTTCTGCCCGGCCTCGGCAGTCCAGTGCAGAACGCCGCGTGGGAACGCGACAGCATGGCGCCCCCGGAGCCCGGGGGAGAGGGCGTGCTCATCCTCGAAGCGGTCGCCGCCGTCAAGGACGCGCCGCCGCTGCCGCAGGTCCCGGCAATCGTGCTCAGCGCCGACAAGTTCGCGGCACCTGAGGCTCTGACGCCGGAGAACTACACGCTGGCCCAGATCCAC
>Ga0207665_10002663_pt1 | contig 11997 bp, 5 predicted proteins | sample LARL112metaG_FD_184351 | JGI IMG/M metagenome (GOLD analysis project Ga0207665, IMG submission 184351) | Corn, switchgrass and miscanthus rhizosphere microbial communities from Kellogg Biological Station, Michigan, USA - LAR L11-2 metaG... | ecosystem: Host-associated > Plants > Roots >...
CGCCCCGATCCACCGACTCGCTCGCTCCCGCGTCAGCCGCGTCCCTCTCCACCCACATTCAATTCCCATAGCCCCGCCGCGTCCGCCGCAAACACGAGCGGCTTCCTTCTGCCGGCTTTATCGAACGCGCGTCCCAACCTCGTTGCTCAACACTCTTCCTGCCTGCGCGCCTCCGATAAAGCACTTACGTGACTCGCCAACTGGGAGATCCTTGCAACATAGCTCTACGCCTAGCCACACAGCGACAGTGAAGCATAAGAGCCTGTGGTTTAGGTTAACTGCCGGGCTGTGCCAAAATTCTGTCAGGAAGTTGAGACGTAAATGGTCGGGCGACCGGGGCTGAATCCCCAGCGTAGTGTTACAAAATTCTTAGAACAAAAGCTCTCGAAAACTCTCTTGCCAAGCGGAATTCCACCGAGTATGATGCACCGCGTTTTCCAGGTACTCTGAACGCCTCACTTCATGCTCTCAGAACGGCCGATCCTCCGGCCCTTCGCACGCATTTTCGTTTTTCGCCGGTCAAAAATGGTCGGCGCTGTAGGTTCTATTCAACTGACGCTCGCTTTCCGGGCCGAACAAACTCAAGGCGGAAACGTGAAAAGCTGAACACCGGAGCCAAAGCGTTTGCTTTCGTCCAAAGGAGAACTTTATGAAACTGATCAACTGTAGCCGAATTAGACGCGTCGTCACCGGCATCATTGCTTTCGCCCTTACGGTGGCAGCGACAATCGGTCTCGTCACGACGAAAGTATCCCACTTGCCCAAGTCCCGCGCGGATGCGATCGTATCCAAGAAAGCGGACCCCGACATTAAGGTGTATCTGCAGCCGTCCAACCCCGCTGTCCAAATTTCCATGGGGGCGACGGTAGGCGCGCAGCGCGGCTTGGCTTCCTTCAATAACGCAGCACACTTGACCGGAACGTGGCAAGGCATTGGTCGTGGCAAGGCGACACAGACAGGCGTCTCGGCGCGCGCCGTCCGGGGAGCTTTCAAGGCACCGCTCTTCGCTACGCTCGATCGAGACGTGTTCAAGACGTCTCTCGGGAAGCTGTCGGGCAGCGGCGAACCGGGGTCGATCGAGGGTCCGGAACAGGAAGCATACGACAACCGGGCCTATCCCGCCGTTTCCATCGCCGCTGTTCAACAGTTGGCGGCTGGGAACGCGGCAAAGGCCATTGGCAAGTTGCCAGGGGGCAAAAAGACGAACTGGCAGGAACTCGGCCCTAGTGGAATTGCCGCTTCCGCACTGGTCGCATCCGAATCGACCGGCGCGAGCGCTGGGACGACTTTCTCCGGCCGCTCGACGGCGATCGCCGTCTCGCCTGGTTGCCACGCAAATGACTGCAAGATCTTCATCGGAGCGGCGGGCGGCGGGGTATGGGAGGCGGATAACGCGCTAGCGTCGCAGCTGAACTGGCATGCCTCGGGCAACGGCATCCCGTCGAATGCCATCGGCTCGGTCATCTTCGACCCGAGCGACCCAAAGGGGGGAACACTCTACGTCGGTACGGGTGAGCCCAACGGCTCTGGAGACTCCGAGGCCGGCGTAGGCTTGTACAGATCAACGGACTTCGGCAAGAGCTGGACGCTCGTGCCGGGCAGCATCGCCGCGACGGCACCGTGCGCGTCCGGGGTTGGGATCTGCTCGGTCGCGGCGGGCCGATCGATTGGCGCGGTTGCGGTCGATCCGGCTGACGCAAACCATATCTTGATCGGCACTGACGTCGCTCGGCACGGCTCGTCCTCGGTGAACGGTGGCCGCTTCACACCACCGGACGGCGCGCAGGTCGGCCTCTACGAATCGACGGACGGCGGGGCGACGTTCTCACCTGCGCTGATCCTTCCGCAGGACATCGTCAACCCGAGCAGTCCCACGGGTGGCGACTTCTTCCGCGGTGGCGCCTCGAACATCCAGTTGTATCGCGCGTCCGGCGAGACTCAAGTCTATGCTTCGTTCTTCGACTACGGGGTCTTCCGCCGTTCGCAGACCCAAGACGGCGACACAGCCTTCCACCAAGTCTTCCAGTCGGCAGGCGGAGGATCTGTCGCGCAGTCGTCATTCTCGCGAACGGAGTTCTCACTCGCGCCCAACGGCACGAACCTGCGTATCTACACTGGCGACGCGAGCAGTGCGCCGGCGAACTTCTACCGGATCGACAACGCCAACGTGCCAGCGTCGAGCCTGTTCAACGGCGTCAGCAACGTGGGCTGGACACAACTGTCCAACTCGGCGAACGGCACGCCGGGCTTTGCCTCGTTCAACTTCTGCGGCGGACAGTGCACCTACGACATGCCTGTCTACTCGCCACCGGGCGCTCCGAACATCGTCTACATCGGGAACGCCATGGCGTACAGTGAGCTCGGCGGGCGCTCGAACGGACGCGCGATCCAGCGTTCCGAGGACGCAGGCGTGAACTTTACCGACATGACCATCGACACACAGGGCATTAGCCTGCACCCCGATCAGCACGCGATCGCAGCGACGCCGCTCAACCCGAATGTCGTCTTCATCGCGAACGACGGTGGCTTGTGGAGGCTGAACGGCTCGTTCACGAACGCGTCGAGCCAATGCTCGTCACGTGGCCTCTCCGGGAACAACCTCGTCGACTGCACGAGTTGGCTTTCGAAGGTGCCGACGACGATCTCGTCTTTGAACCGGGGACTCGGGACACTGCAGTACCAGAGCCTCTCCGTCAACGTGCAGGATCCGCTCAACGACATCATGGGCGGTACCCAGGACAACGGGACGCACGCCTTTACCAGCAAGAGCGATGGCAATGGCAAGGGCAACGCGAACTGGTTCGTCACCATCTTCGGTGACGGCGGACAGTCCGGCATCGACGTTAAGAATCCGAACAACCGGTTCCACACCTTCTTCGATGCCCAGATCGACGTGAACTTCCGCGGCACCGATCCGCTGGGGTGGGACTGGATCTCCGACACGTTCTTCGTCGGGGCGGCAAGTGGAGAGGGTCGCTCGTTCTACATCCCGATTATCCACGACCCGGCAGTGACGGGGACGATATTCACGGGACTCCAGCACGTCTGGCGGACGCAGGACAACGGCGGTAGCCAAGCCTTTCTCGACCAGCACTGTAGTGAGTTCGGCGGCGACCTACCCTTCACGGGTGCCTGCGGTGACTGGGTGGCCATCGGGCAAGATCTGAGCAGCACCGCGTTCGGGACCGACAAAGCTCCCGGCCAGTATGTGGTCGCAACTGGGCGGGCGCCAGGCGACAATGGCACGCTCTGGGCAGGGTTGAGGCGCGGCCGCGTCTTTGTCGCGTCCAACGCCGACAATCCCACACCGTCGAGTGTGACGTTCTACCGCATCGATACATCGTCGACGCCGACTCGCTTCGTGAGCGGCATCGCCATCGACCCTTCCAATCCGAATCACGCCTACATCTCGTATTCGGGCTACAACGCGTATGCGACGGCCTCAGGCACCGCGACGGGGCACGTATTCGAGGTCACGTATAACCCGGTCAGCCACACGGCAACTTGGACCAACCTCGACAACAATCTCGGCGACCAGCCGATCACAGGCATCGCGTTAGACGCGAACACCGGTGATCTGTTCGTGTCGACTGACTTTGGCGTCGATATGCTAAGGCGCGGCGACAGCCAGTGGGCTCCGGCCGCGGGCAGCATGCCTCCGGTTGCGGTTTACGGGCTGACCATCGACTCCGACGCCAGGGTCCTCTACGCTGCGACCCACGGCCGCGGCGCGTGGGTGCTCGATCTTTCAAAGTAGAAATAGCCAGACCGCAAAGACTCGCCCCAACGTCCGCGCTGGGGCGTTTTTATTGCTACGTTTGGGCGCCTACGATGCGCAATCCGTCCTTGTCGCAAATCTGGATTTCTCCGCCCCAACTCAAGGCGCAGCTGACACGAGAATAGTGGGCGAGTTCTCGGCAAAACGGAAGTTGAGCACCTGGTCGGGTTCGGAAGTCGTCTGCTAGGGTCTGACCATTCGATTTAATTCAGGCTTAAACCACTGAAAGCGCTAGTTCGAAACTATCGGCGCACAGGAGAAAAGTTCGAAAATCGTCTGCTAGGGCCGACCAATTCTCCTCAATCCCATCCATGGAATTAGCGAGCTTGTCGTTTTCCAGTTCACAGCAACTTGGGGCGAAGGCGCGCGATTCTTCGCGGTCTCGCGGCGCAAAAGAGGCTTAACGGGGGCCGTTGCGGGGTACGCGAGCGTACGCCTCCGGGGGTTTCGGTACGTTTGGCGCGCTAACTCCTTGCAGCTGGTAAGCCTTTCAGGGAGAAGGGTGGCCCGTCCGGCTCATAATCCCTTGGTCCGGGGTTCGAATCCCTGCGGGCCCACCATAAATCTCACCGAGCAGAAGTCTCGCATTGCCTTGGAACAGTGTTCATCGCACCTTTTCTTTCTCCATTTCTAAACAGAACTTCCGGTGAACCCGTGTTTCAATGACGGTGTTCACCAGTACCCGCCGCTGTTCACGGAACCCTGAATCTCGTAAGCCCTCTTCGCGACCAGGCTCCGAGATTCCGACGGTACTGTTCAGACCTCCGAAGAGACCATGTTCATTAACTCTGGTGCGCTCCGTCTCCAAGGCTCGCCCAAAGAACGACCACAGACCGAGGGCCGGCTCGATATGTGTATCCAGAAATGGCCGGTGCTTCTTGCCACGTGACTATGTCTTCAGGTGTTTCCTGAAAAGTGTCGATCCATCGCCTCCATGCACTTTGCTCCACCGCACCTATCCGGGGGAGTTCGAAGTCAAGAGGCTCCCAATAGGCATTGAAGATGAAATGGACAAGTAGCGCTTCTTTTGGTAACTCGGCACTGAGGGCGACACTATGTGAATGATCGCTCCAGTCCGGCTGGTTGAGTCTTACTCCATGCCAACCCTTGATCCCCGCGCGGATCAACTGAATTAACGTCATTCGGTCACGCTCTGCGCCTGAATCTCGTTGTGCTCGCCTGGCGGTGAGTAACTTCACAAAACGATGCACATCCGCATACTTCGCGAGTAAGGACCAATCAAACCAATTCCCTTCGTTGTCCTGACAGTAAGCGTTGTTGTTCCCGTGCTGGGTTCGGCGGACTTCATCGCCCATCAAGAGCATGGGAAGGCCGAGAGAAAGCATCGAGACGGTTATGAAATTCTTCACTTGGCGGGTTCGGAGTCGCTCAATTTCAGCATCCGTGGTTGGGCCCTCGACACCACAGTTCCAACTCCGATCGTCATTGCTACCGTCACGGTTTTCCTCACCATTGGCATCGTTATGCTTCTCGTTGTAAGAGACCAGGTCATTCAGCGTAAATCCATCGTGACAGGCAACGAAGTTCACGCTCTGCTCTGCCTCGCGCTCCTCATGCCGAAAGATCTCGTGGCTGCCGAGGAGTCGGTCTGCGAAGATCCGTAATGACCCTTCGTCACCGCGGAAGAAACTCCGTACGTCATCGCGAAAACGTCCGTTCCATTCCTTCCAGCTATCGCCCACAAAGCTGCCCACTTGATAGAGTCCGGCAGCGTCCCAAGCTTCAGCGATCACTTTTGTCCCGGCGAGAAATGGATCAGACTCAATATCCCAAAGCACAGGGGGTTCGGACATCACTTGGCCAGCAGAATCCCGCGCAAGGATCGATGCGAGATCAAAACGGAAGCCATCCACATGCATTTCTTCGACCCAATAGCGCAGACTATCGACAATCATTCGGCGAACGATGGGGTGATTGGCGTTGAGCGTATTGCCTGTTCCGCTGTAGTTGGCGTAGCGCGACCGATCGGGTTCCAAAAGGTAGTAGGCTCCATTGTCGAGACCACGAAAACTCAATGTTGGTCCAAGATCATCACCTTCCGCTGTGTGGTTGAAGACGACGTCTAGGATCACCTCGATCCCCGCGCGGTGCAAAGCCTTGACCATGTCGCGAAATTCGTCCACCGCCCCCAGGGGATCTTGCCGAGAACTGTACGCCTGGTGTGGCGCGAAAAAAGAGACCGGCGCATAACCCCAATAGTTGACGCGACCGGGAGGACAGTCCTGCGGATCAAATTGAAACACGGGAAGCAGTTCGACGGCCGAGACACATAAGTTTTGGAGATGGGGGATTTTCTGGATGAGTCCGCGGTAAGTGCCGCGTGTCGATTCCGGGACGCCGGAGCTCGGATGCCGCGTAAAGCCCTTTACATGCATTTCGTAGATGATCGTCTGCGAAGACGGCCTCCTGAGTGGAGTGTCGCCTTCCCAGTCGTACAAACTTGTATCGACGACCACGCTTTTCATCGCTGTGACGGCATTGTCCCCTTCTTGACGCGCCGCTTCACGGGAGTAGTTTCGAGGGACAGCGACCCCGCGACCATACGGGTCGAGCAAGATTTTCGTCGGGTCAAAACGCAAGCCTCTGGCGGGATCGAATGGCCCGTGGACCCGATATCCATACAGTTGCCCCACGCGCAAGCCCGGAGCGAAGACATGCCAGTAGTGATAGGTGCGGTTGGTGGTTGGATCCAACCGGATCACGTGTGAAGGGCACCCGTCATCTGCGTGATCGAAGAGCAGCAATTCGACCCCTGAAGCATCGCGAGAGTACAAACTAAAATTGACGCCGTCGGAGGAGACCGTGGCGCCAAGAGGTGCGCTTCGTCCTACACTTGCGGTGAGAACTAAGCCGAGTTGACCATCTCGTTGCGGGATAGTTCTGAGCATATCCTCACCGAGAATGCCGTGTTCTGCATTGCGGCTCTGCGACATTGCATGCTCCCAACCGATCGGGCATACGTTGTTGTTTCCTGCCGACATCAAGCATCACCGCAACGCGTTGTTCACAATTTCCTGCGCCTCGGTCACCAGTGCGTCCAAGTGGGACTGGTCCTTAAGGCTCTCCGCATAAATCTTGTAGATATTCTCCGTACCCGATGGCCTGGCGGCAAACCATCCGCTGGTAGCCACTACCTTGAGACCACCAATTGCTGCGTCGTTGCCGGGCGCACGAGTCAACTTGGCGATGATGGGCTCTCCTGCCAGACTCCCCTCACGAACACTGCCGGGGGATAATTTGAGAAGCCTTGCCTTCTGTTCGGGAGTAGCCGCCGCGTCGATGCGCGTGTAGTAAGGCGTGCCGAACTCTCTGGTCAGTTCGAGATAGTGCTCGCCCGGGTCCTTACCCGTGCGGGCGGTGATCTCTGCCGCCAATAGATCCATGATGATTCCGTCTTTGTCCGTCGTCCACGCTGTTCCATCGCGTCTAAGAAAACTTGCACCGGCGCTCTCCTCACCACCGAAACAACATGAACCGTCGAACAAGCCCTGCACGAACCACTTGAAGCCAACAGGGACCTCTGACAATCTGCGATCAAATTTCTGCACCACGCGATCGATCATGCAACTGCTAACCAAGGTCTTGCCTACCGCAGCGTGAGCGGGCCACTGCGGACGGTGAGTGAGCAAGTAGCCGATGGCTACTGCGAGGTAATGATTTGGGTTCATGAGCCCTGCAGACGGCGTGACGATGCCGTGCCGGTCCGAATCTGGGTCGTTGGCAAACGCAACGCGAAACTCACCCTTCAGGCCGACGAGGCGGGCCATAGCATACGGGCTGGAGCAATCCATGCGGATCTTGCCGTCGTGGTCGAGTGTCATGAATGAGAAGGTAGGATCCAGAATCGGGTTTACGACCACGATGTCCAGTCCGTAGACGGCGTTGATCACCTCCCAATACGGTAGAGACGCTCCGCCCAGCGGATCCACTCCCAACTTGACACCCGCGTCGCGAATCGCATCCATGTCGACCACGTTCTGCAGATCGCGTACGTAAGGCGAGATAAAGTCCTCCTGGTGCGTGCTGGCTGCACGAAGGGCTGTCTTGTGCGGAACTCGCTTTACGCCGACATTGTGAGCGCGCAGCAGTTCATTGGCACGATCCTCTACCCATCGAGTAACGTCGGTATCGGCTGGGCCACCATTAGGCGGGTTGTACTTAAATCCTCCGTCCTCCGGAGGATTATGAGATGGTGTGATAACGATGCCGTCCGCCAGGTGCTCCTTGCGCCCACGGTTGTAGACCAGGATGGCGCGCGAGATAACGGGCGTAGGAGTTACGCCGTCCTCTTGCTGAATGAGGGTTTGTACGTTGTTAGCTGCTAGAACCTCGATTGCTGTGCGCTGGGCTGGTGTGGAGAGCGCATGCGTGTCTTTGCCTAGATAAAGAGGACCGTCGGTGCCTTGGTCGCGCCGGTAATCGCAAATGGCCTGCGTGACAGCCAGAACATGGGCCTCGGTGAAGGTGCCATTTAACGACGAGCCGCGGTGCCCGCTGGTCCCGAAGCTGACCAATTGATTGCGGTCACCGGGGTCGGGTCGCCGGGCAAAATACTCGCGTTCGAGCCGCACCAAGTCCGCCAGCATCTCCTTGGGTGCAGGCTTTCCTGCGACGTCCGAGATCTTCACTTTGCTCCTCGGTTCACCCGCCAAAGACCGGGCTTCTATGGTACTGGACATGGTTTCACGTTCCAGATCTCGGCGGCATATTCCGCGATCGTGCGGTCGGTGGAGAACTTGCCCGAGCTCGCCACATTCAAGATGGCCTTCCGTGCCCAAGCGTCCTGGTCGCCATATAAGTCGAGCAGCCTCTGGTCCGCTTCCAGATAGGTCTTCAAATCCGCCAGGTGCATGTAGTTGTCGCCGTGTGCCAACAACGTATCGTGGAGCTCTGAGAAAACACCGGGCTCATAGCGGCTGAAATAGTCGGATCGGATCAGATCTAATGCCGCACGCGTTTCCGGCTCATTGTCGTAGTGCCACTGTGGGGTGTACCAACCACGACTTTGAACCACTTGTTCCGCCGTGAGGCCGAATAGGAAGAAGTTTTCCTCACCTGCTTCTTCGGCCATCTCGATGGTGGCGCCGTCCCGAGTGCCGATGGTCAGCGCCCCGTTCATCATGAACTTCATATTGCTCGTACCGCTTGCTTCGTATCCCGCTGTGGAGATTTGGTTCGAAACATCCGTTGCAGGGATGAGCCGCTCCGCCTGTGAAACGTTGTAGTCGGGCAGGAATAGGACCCTTAGCCGGCCCCTCACTGCAGGATCGCCATCAATCGTACCGGCAACGTTGTTGATGAACTTGATGATGAGCTTGGCTAGCCGGTAAGCGGGTGCCGCCTTGCCAGCGAAAAGGAACGTCCGCGGAGCCATCTCGATGTCCGGGTTTTCTCGCACACGGTTGTACAAAACCACGATCCGCAACGCATTGAGCAGTTGCCGCTTGTACTCGTGGATACGCTTAACCTGGCTATCGACGATGGTGTTCGGATCAATCTCCAAACCCGTTGTAGTTTTGAGCCAGTCGGCAAACTGCAACTTGGACTGGTGTTTGGCCGTGCGAAAAACGTCACGGAACCCCTTGTCGTCGGCCAGCGGCCGGAGCTTGCTCAGTTGGCTGAGATCGCTGATCCATGCATCTCCGATGGCATCGGTGATCGTGCGGGCGAGTGCCGGGTTGCAAAGCAGCAACCAACGCCTGGGTGTGACTCCATTGGTCTTGTTATTGAAACGTTCGGGGAACATCTCAGCCAAGTCTTTAACGGTTATCGTGCGAAGCAGTTCGGAGTGAATGGCGGCAACTCCGTTGGTGCTGTGAGAACCGACAATGGCCAGGTTTGCCATTCGAACCTTGCGCTGAGTACCCTCCTCGATTACGCTCGTGCGCACTGTGCGTCCTTCATCCCCAGGGAAACGACTCCGAACCTCGTCGATCAGGCGCCGGTTAATCTCAAGGACGATTTCCAGATGACGCGGGAGCATGTTCTCAAACCACGTGAGAGGCCATTTCTCGAGAGCTTCGGGCAGCAACGTATGGTTCGTGTATGCAAGTGTATTTTTTGTGATGTCCCAGGCCGACTCCCATCCGAGATGCGCGTCGTCAAGCAGGATTCGCATCAACTCGGGGACTGCCAGTGCCGGGTGGGTGTCATTGAGCTGGATGGCTACCTTTTCTGGGAACCTGTTCCAATCATCGTTGCTGTGCCGGAAGCGCCGCACCAGATCGGCCAGGGAAGCGGCGACCAGGAAGTACTCCTGTACGAAGCGGAGCGCCTGCCCTATGCTGGTGGAGTCGTCCGGATAGAGCACCCGGGTTATGGACTCGGCGGCAAGACTCTCCGCCAGTGCTGCGACAAAGTCCCCACTACTGAATTCCTGAAAATCAAAGTAATCAGGCGTGGCTGCGGCCCACAGCCGCAACGTATTAATCGTCTTTCCGCCGTAGCCCACGACTGGCCGATCAAACGGAACGCCGATCAAGCTTGACGGTCGACCGGGCACGGCCCGCAAGCTGCCACCGTGGAGTTCGAACGAGCAGTTCAGCTTGATCTCCACCGCCTCATTTAGGCGGGGGACCTCCCACGGATCTGCTCGACGGAGCCAATTGTCCGGCTTCTCCAGTTGCCATCCGTCTTGCATGGATTGCTTGAAGATGCCGTACTCGTAACGCAGGCCGTAGCCCATGGCCGGGAGTTGCAACGTCGCCATGGAGTCGAGAAAACACGCCGCCAAACGCCCCAGTCCACCATTTCCTAGCCCGGCATCAGGCTCCTGCTCCACCAGTTCGAGCCAATCCACGTTTTTTTGTCGGACGGCTTCTTTGACAACGGGATCAAGCAGAAGGTTGATGATGTTATTGCTCAGCGAGCGGCCAATCAGGAACTCCATCGAAAGATAGTACGCACGCTTGGCATTCTCGCGCTCGTAAGTGTTCTCAGTAAGCACCCAACGTTGTGAAAGGATGTCCCGCACTGAATGAGCAAACGCCTCGAACCTCATCCGAGCATCCGAAGCACTGGGATCGACGACGTTATCAAAAATAAGATGTCGCTCATAGAGCGCATTGTCTGTTCCGGAGAACTGAACCGGGCCACAGCCGTACTGCTGAATGAGCTTTGCAATATGCTGGGGTGCCGTTGGGATTGGTACGACGGCTGCGGATTTTGCAGCGGTTAGACTCTCCGGGGGTGGCACTGGTTTTGTGCTCATCGTAGTTATTCCTTTTTCTGGCGATCAGCTTTGGTTTCGAAACTGCGCTCCTGGTCTAAGCTGCCAAATGATGTGTATCGTTCCACAGCTGGATGACCGGCCGTGAAAGATCGTGCTTGTGGCCCAGTACGCTCAGACTTGCTGTGCTTATCTTGAAATACCTCGCGCTGGCGGAAGGCTTATCACGCATTCCTCAGTTCCTCCAGCGCGATGAGTTACCGCAGTCTCATCCGTATCCCAAGCAAAGACTGCTGACACCCGACGTGCGAACCGGCAATCAGGCCGGCCAGGTCCATTGATCGAACTCAGGCTTATCCACGCCATGCTCGTAAGCGTAGTTCTGGCAGTCGATCTGCATATTGCGCAGCATTTCTTTGGCATGGGCGCCGGCCACCTGCAACGTGGGCACCCGGTCGATAACGTCGATGGCGAGGCTAAAACGATCGATCTGGTTCTGGATGGCCAAATCGAGCGGCGTGTTGATGTTTCCTTTTTCCTTATAACCGCGCACGTGCAGGTTCTTGTGGTTGGTGCGTCGGTAGGTCAAGCGGTGGATCAACCAGGGATATCCATGGAAATTGAAGATGATCGGTTTGTCTTTGGTGAACAAACTGTCGAAGTCCTTGTCCGAGAGTCCGTGGGGATGCTCCGTCGAGGGAACAAGTCTGTAGAGGTCCACGACGTTTACGAAGCGAATCTTTAGACTGGGGAAGTGCTCGCGAAGCAGCATTACCGCCGCCAGCGCCTCCTTGGTTGGAATGTCACCCGCACAGGCCATCACCACATCCGGTTCCGAGCCCTGGTCGTTGCTCACCTTCTGCCAGATGCTGACGCCCTTGGTGCAATGCACAATGGCCTCGTCCATGGTCATGTACTGCAGATGCTTCTGCTTGTCGGACACAATGACGTTGATGTAGCCCGTGCTCTTAAGACAGTGATTGGCGACACTCAGCAAGGTATTTGCATCCGGCGGCAGATAGATCCGACA
>Ga0207665_10002664_pt1 | contig 11995 bp, 13 predicted proteins | sample LARL112metaG_FD_184351 | JGI IMG/M metagenome (GOLD analysis project Ga0207665, IMG submission 184351) | Corn, switchgrass and miscanthus rhizosphere microbial communities from Kellogg Biological Station, Michigan, USA - LAR L11-2 metaG... | ecosystem: Host-associated > Plants > Roots >...
AGGCTAACCAAGCAGCGTTTGCGCGTGAACTCGGAGTCAGTCAGGGGCAGCTCTCAAGGTACGAGCAGGGAGGCAGCGAAATTGGGGCAGCCGTCCTCCTCCGACTAGCGCGCAAGTCGGGGAAAACAATAGAGTGGCTGTTGACGGGCAGTGACAAAGCTTAAATTCCGACTAAGGGGAACACCTCATCTTCTGAGGAGCTAGCACGATTCACGGTCCCCCCGACTTACGCGGATTTATTTCGGACGGAGGAGACAATCACAGCCGTTATGGCGAAAGAGAAATAAAGTCAGCAGCGAAGGAATCGGACGTGATGATCTACGCCATCGGAACGTTTGATCGTAGTGTTCCCACGCTGGAGGAATCACGCGGCCCAGCCCTGCTTGCGGAAATCGCCGAGCCCACCGGCGGCCGCGCCTATAGTCTGGAAAACACATCGGAGTTGCCCGCCGTCGCCCGGCACATTGGCAAAGAACTAAGAACCCAGTATGTTCTCGGATACCGGCCTGAAGATCTGCCCAAAGACGGAAAATGGCGCAAGATCCAAGTGAAGTTGAGAATGCCCAAGCAATGGTCGTTCTTACGGGCACACGCCAAAGCCGGATATTTCGCGGCGGCGCAGTGAAGCGACCAGTATGAGGGGGATGGGCGGAGTTGAAGCCCGTCTCCCCTCGCCAGCTTCCGTGCCTGTTTGAAGATCAGCGTGCTTGCGCCCCGTTGCCGATTCTTCCAAGCCCGTCAATCTACGGTAATTGGGTAACACGCATACAGAAATCCTTCGATACAGTCCCAACCTCCGCGAGCACTAATCTGTGCTTGGAGGTGGGTGATGCCTGAAAAAGAAACAATCGAACGAGCTCAAGAAGATGCGCGCGAAGGAAAATCCCCCAGCACTCAAGCCGGGGAATTCGTACGCGAAGAAATGCACCACATTCGCGAAGGTAAGCATGGGGCGGCTTCCACCAAGCAGGCGATTGCTATAGGCCTTTCCAAGGCCCGGCGGGCGGGCGTGAAGCTGCAAAAGCCGGGTAGCGGAAAGACCTCGGCGCGGACCGCCAGGCAGGCCGAGCGCGATTACCGCAAGGGGCAAAGTAACCCTCGTCAAAAGCCGTCGGCAAAACGCTCCCGTGCCACCAGCGCGGCTCTCAAAAAGGAAGGACACAGCGCAGCCTCGCACAGCGCTCTGTCTCGGCAGGCGCGGACATCTGCGAAAAAACGCAGCGCTTCAGCACGCCACGACTCAGCCATGAAAGCGAGCCAGACAAGAAAAAGAGCCAGTTAACCTTCAAGATCTCGTTCAGCCGTAAGGAGCTATTTATGATTCGAAAACTGAAAGCGGGACAATATCGTTTGTACTCCCGTAAGAAAGATGCTAAGACCGGCAAACGTCGAAATCTCGGGACCTTCTCGACACGACACGCGGCTCAAGCGCACGAGAAAGCCGTTCAGTATTTCAAGCATCATTGAACAGCGTTTTGTCCTTGGAAGGGACGGTACGCCATGACGGCTAAAAGTAAAAAAAAAAGAAGATGCGATGGGTAGCGGAGGTTACGACTGACTCCACTCATCCGCCCGCCGGATTGTTTACCAAGAGCGCAGTGACCATCGCTCGTTCTCTTGCGTCGAAGGAAGTCTCTCCCAAGGGCCTCGGGTCCGGCATGCGGATGCTCACGTACTTCATTAATCGAGGAGGGCGCGGACTCAGCGCAGCCCGTCGGGCTGAACTTCAAAAAGCTAAAAGGCTTCTCTCGAAACGTATCGAACGAGCCAAAACCAAGGGAGCCAAGAAGGCGGCGTGAACTAGCTCGCGACCCTGAGCGGGCTAAATATCAAACACGCGATAAGCTGCGGGGGGTGTTTGCGCCTGCAGCAGCGTAATTGCAACATTGTAAACAGGGCTTCCGCCGATGGTTTTTCCCTCGAGTTGCCCGTGGTGGGCATGGCCGTGCAGTACCAGATCGGCGCCGTGACGGTCGACAACTTCTGCCAGGCGCGTGGTGCCCAGGAAGGGGAAAATCTCTGCCGCTTCCCCCTGTACCGTCCCTGGTATTGGCGAATAGTGAACTACAACGACCCGTTTCGGCGTGCGAAGTTGCGCCATGGCGCGCTCCAGCTTCAGTGCTTCGTCGATGGATGACTGGACGAATTGCTTGATCTCTGGCTCGCCAAATGCCGTTAGCATTCCGCGACCGAATCCTCCGACAAAACCTTTTGTTCCCGCAAAGCCGACGCCATCACGCTCGTAAGCGGTTCCGTCCAATACCTTGAGTCCGGCAGTTGCCATCATGCGCATCAGTTCCGCCTGCTTTCCACTTTCATAGTCGTGATTTCCCAGCACCGCGACCGTGGGAACTCGGGAACGCACTACGACGTTCAGAAGAGGTTCCATTTCTTCCGGCTGACCATAGTTCGTTAGGTCACCCGCCAGCACCAGAACGTCTGCCTCGTCCCGCACGCGACTGAGTTGATCGTGCAGGACGCTATGTCGCGACGCGGAAAAATGCAAATCGGCGGTGGCTGCGATTCTCACAACGATTCTCCGATATTTCTCAAACGGCGGTCGCAATACTCCTGCATCAAGTTGGCCAAGCCCCACTCGTTCACGTCAATGGCGAACTGTTTGTCGTCGATCAGGCTGCCGCGGAACCTGGCCTTGCTGTCGGGGTGGGTTACGCCATCCTGCATTCGCGTCATCAGGTCGCCCCAAACCTCTCTTGGAACGTAACTCGTTTGGCCGGGATACACATAGCGGAATAGTACAAGCGCCCACAGGAGCATCTCCCAGTGTTCTCCGGCCATCCGCAGAATGCGCTGCCAGTCCAGATTTCCTTGAGTTCCATAAATCACATGCGCAATGTCAGCGCCATCGAAACGCTCCCGTCGCGCGATGAAGAGTTTCGAGGCGATCAGCTCTTCTGCTGCCAACACCCTGGTTGATACGCCCTGTACCGTAGCCGGTCGCGCGAGTTGAATCCAGGAATCCTCGACAACGATTGCCGCATTGCTCATTCCCGTGATGAGGTCGACAAAGAAATCATTGCGGTGCGCCTTAAACAACCAGACTGGGTCGCAAATTTCGCACTCGAAGCCTTCGTCTCGAAGATACTTGAGTCCCAGCCTCGCATTCGGGGGCGTCAAAAAAAGATCAAGGTCTTTGGTATCGCGGCAAATGCCTGTGTGCTCTTGCAGCGCGAATGCTCCCGCAACTGCAAAGTCCAGGTTCTTCTGTTCCAGAAGGTCAAGCACCTCGCGGAAAAGTGCTTGCTGCTCCTCAGGAATTTGCAGCGGTCCCGACGACGTTTCCGGAACAGGGTTCGGCTTCGGCGGCGCGTGCATGGGAGCTTGGATGTAAAACCACTTTCGACGGTTGTCGTTTTCGGGACAGTCCGAGCCGATCACACTCGGTGCATGTCGTGCTGATTCCGAACTCAAAGCTGTTGCTTCTTCGGCGAAACTACACCCTTTCTCGAACCTTATCGGAGAGCGCGGTTACTGCAATCCTGGTGCGCTTCGACTCACCCCGAACCAGTGATTCCGCAAATTCCACTGTGGCGACAGAAGGCACGGCCGTCGCACGTGATCACGCTAATCGCCTCTCGATTGGGCGCGATATCCGGTAGAGCCTGTAGTCGAACTGGAGGAGATTCGTATTTGGACTGTCTGAGCAGATCCGAGGATGACCGCGCACCTATTGCGGCGGCCGATCGGATGCGTCAGGAATGAGGAACGAGAGCGGGCGCACAAGTAACTCCAAGCCAACTTCCCGCAGAAACCGCTTCGACTGCGCTTCGCCGATATTGCGTGCGCGGATCGCCAGCAAGAAACTCAATACAAATGAGGTGACGATATTGAAGACGCCGACAGCTGCGATTCCCGACAGAGCGAGCGCAGCGTCCTGCCATCGCAATTGACCGTAGATCCTCGACGCATCCAGGGCATAGCCCAAACTGGCCGCAGCCAGCGTCACATGGCGCACCTCGAGCGGAATTCCAAACAACTGAAAGAAAATTGGCACAGACCCAAGCAGGAATCCCAAAACCACGTACCCCACGGAACCCGGAGCGTGATGATTCACCCAGTGCGCCAACCGCTCAGCCCGAACGATCCCCAGTTTCTCTCGAATTCGCAGACTGTTGGAAATTGCCGAGTCCATCCGGTGGAGCGCGAGATAGTTCGCGGTCCAGCCCGTTGCCAGTGAAGAGAGCCACAGAAAGACTCCGGTCACGATCGCGAAAGGGATGGTCATCGATTTGAGCGGAAACAGCATACGAATTCCATGTTCCGCCACCTCTTCGGGCAGAAAAGAATGTCCCCGAACCGCGTTCAAGAGCCTGTCGATGGCGATCGACGCAGGAATTGCCCCGATCAGATTGCTGATGGTGACAATGAATTGAGTTTTGCTGATTGCCCGAAGACTGGCCATGTGATCTTTCGCAGGATCCTCCATGGCGTCGACCAAAGTAGCAGCGGTTACCGCCGGCATTTTTGAAGCCAGCAGGAACCCGCCGGCCTGCATAAGCAGAAAGCTGACTACATAGTTCAGAGAGTGGGCCACAGCTAAAAGCATAGGAGCGTGGATCATCTCTGCCAGCGAATATTTGAACAGCGCCGTGAAAGAGGTGATGACGCCAGCGAGAACCGCGCCCATGCCCATCACTCCCCATTGCCCGGTGTCCTTGGCGATGTAGTGTTTGCCAGCACGCCCCGTTCGCTCCACAACGCTGCGAGCCAGCCGGCGCGTACTGGCACTCAGGACGCCCCCGATTCTTCGCTGTACAGCAAAACCATGTACCAGCGTGACTGCGAGTTTGCGCGCGTCAAAACCGGGACGTTCCATGCTGATCACCTGCTGGATTCGCCCAAGCAGAGACCGTAGCAACCGGACTCGAAAGATGAGGTTTGCCGACGAACCCCGATCGGCGAGCTGCTGGTTGACTATTTGCAATTGGTCCTCGCAAGCAGCTCGCTGTTCCTCCCAAATATGAAAGTCTTCCGGATGCCGGATCACCTGCTCTACGATCCCAGGAAGATGAAAAAAAGCGGAATTGGTAATGTCCTCGTCGTTGTTGAAGACAATCAGGTCCCGCGACAAGGCCACGTTCGCAGCCCGCAGTGCCAGAAGTTTGCACGATGCCAGAATTGAAAATCTCGACGGCCGAAACGTATCGGCCCAAGCCGCTACCAGTTCGTCGGGCAACGAGGCCACCCAGCGCCCATCGGATTCGGTCAGGTTCAGGGAGTCCATCAAAACGTAGAGATCGCCTTCCACTTCATCCACCGGCAACAGATGTCGCACCGCCCTGGTTACCAGTTCACGAACGAGAAAGGCCTCATCCGGCAAGCCTGCCTCTGAGATCACACGCACGTAGGAATGGTGAGACCAGAAATCCCGAAGGGTAGAGCGAATTTCGTCTCGCTTCGGATGGCGCTCAATCTCCGAGGTTATCTCTGAGAGAACGCCTGTTCGGGCTTCCTCCGGGACACTGAGTAGTTTCCGAAGAAGGCTGTACACACGAGTAGCGCGCTCTCGAGTGGAGAGGGACGCGAGGTCCGAGAGCTCTTCTGCGCTGAAAAGAATACTCGCTCCAGTTTCTGCTTGGGAGTAAGGGTGCCCAGGTGAAAGGAGAATATTAACTTGCTGAGGATTTGAAGTCGAACGAACTAGTGCCAGTGCCGGTAGTAGGTTCCCTGGCGCAGCAGAGTTCCCACGGCTTCCACTACGCAGCCGACATCATTCTTGTCGCATGCTCCCCGGATGCCTACCTTCCTTGCCTGCTGCTCGAGCTGGGGAGACATATGGAGGGTCACCATGAGGATGGGAATATTGGGATCCCTTCGCCGGATCTCTCGAGCCGCATCCAAGCCATTCATTTCGGGCATCTGAAAATCAAGAACGATAACGTCAGGGGCGGATTGCTGCGCTTTCTCGATCGCCTCCACGCCATTCGCCGCCTCACTGCAAACCTTCCACTGGTCTTCCTGTTCCAGCAGCATCCTGAGGCAGCGGCGCATAAGCTCGCTATCGTCCACCACAAGGATGCGGACCGGCGACGCTTTCGGACTGACGCCGAGCACAGCCATATATCGAACTTACGAGTCGATTCGCACTATGTCTATACCCCGCATCGCGTAGGCGTGGGCTGTTTTAGGGCTCATTCAGTGGCTCGCTTAGGACTTTCCGGAATCACGAAAACTTATCTTGTCGGTTGTGCCGTCGACCTAATGACCGCTAAAAAACTGCTTCATGTCGGGCGCGGCAGAGTTATGTTTGGATGTCTCGCCCGAGCCAAATGTTTACAACAATCAGGGCGAGACTATTTGTTTTGCGGTTCGACAGGCTTTGATTTCGTCAAATCCAGACCGAACTGAGGGTCCTCGTAGGTTCCGGTAATGTGCACGGGCACGACTTCGCCTCTCTTCTTTTTCTTGAAGATAGGATCGATGGCCTTGAGCAGGAACGACTTCACGCCTGAGGCCGTCTTCGAGATTTTTGTGTCGACTCGCATCCGTCCGTGCAAATCAACCTTCTCGTTCAGCAGGTTGTAGGTGCCGTACATGTGAGCGCCCGCGCCGGGTACGCCGAACGATAGCTGCGAAAAATTCGCGACCCCATTTTCCAGAACGACCATCCCTTTCAGATCGGTAAGCACAGTTTCCGCCTCTTCCATCTTTTCTCCTCGAGCCCCGGCACTCAGTTCGTTCACACTCTTCTGAGTCTCCGCTTGGGAAAACGTACCTTCGCCTACGCCAAAGCTGCCCTTGAGGGTCACTTTTTCCAGAAACGGCCTTTTCCCCGACGGAATTTCTACTTCCGCTTTAAAGGCCACCGCCCCCGACATGGGCGAGCGGGAGGACTTCACGAACAGGCCAAGCAGGTCCTCGATTCGTCCTTGCCGCGACGTGAGACTGAGCAGCGCAATCTTGCCCTTGCCATTCTTCGCTCCGGCAACGCTGCCTGTCACGGCCAGGTTTGTCCGGCCGAAACGCGCATTCACATGTTTCAGGAACGTGTCCCCATGAATTGCGTCCACATAAGCGTCGAACTCAGTCAACAGCTTTACGCGATGTCCACCCGATTTCACTACGAAGTCAGGAACGCTGGTGCTGCCGGAAATGTCGATGTGTTTCAAGTGCCCGTTGTATTTCCCCTTCGATGACAAAATTCCGCCGATACCGCCGTAAACGCCCAGATCCGCCTGCTCAAACACGTATTCGCCGGAGATCGGTGTCTCTCCTGGGGTTCCCGTGGTCCAAGCTCCAAACTTGCCGTTGGTAGTAAGCTCGCCGGGGGGCTGCGGATTGCGGAGCTTTAGCGTGTACTCAAATGGATTTCCCCATCGCACATCGTGCAGGACAGCCTTGTGTACCTCGAAGCGCAACGCTGCTTTCCCTGGATCCCTCGAGGCAAAGTCCACCAGCGCGCCATCGGCAACCAGTTTGTCCACCACAATAGTTGAATGCTGGGTTGAGAAGGTTACACCGCTCCCCAGCGGCGGCACATATACGTGCCCACCCTCAGCTTTGATCCGCGGAACGTGCCGCGTGAGGATCCCAGCGTAGCTTCCCTCGACCGTCAGTTTTTCGATGGTAATCAGCTTCCATCCCTCACGGCCGTGACGAAATTCAACGCCCTCGAGAATACAACCCGGGGAAGGAAAATATGTCCGCCGCGCACTTAGAATCGTCACTTCGCTGTCGCTTGCTTCCGCCAGGTCCTGCACAACCGCGTTCTCAGTAAATGGCCACCAGCGGTGGACTGCGATTGCGACCCCACAAGCAGCAACGCCAAAAAAGATGATCACCACCAGAAAGACTTTTCGATATCCAGGCTGTTGCGGCGATCTTGTCGTACTGCTGGCCGCGGAAGACGCGGCTGTGGGTGTTAGGGCAGACGACATCCGGAATTGCTCCACGTTGTTATTTTCTTGTTATCGCAAAACTTACTTTCCAACGAGTGCGCGCATTACGTTGCATGGGGCCACTGTTTCAGCCTGCTGCAATCTGACGGCAAAGCGAATCGCGGCAGCCCACTACATCGTGCTAATTCGGATGTAACGTCGGATATCCGGCAGAGAGGAGAAGAATACGTATCCCGCGAGCAGCATCCCAGCGGTGGCTAGCACATTCGTAATGTTCAAAATCGGCTTCTTCATGGTCACTCCATGGCCAGCGAATTTGAATCCGTCGCTTGGATGCACGCCGGCCGCCGTCGGTAGTCTGTGAATTCAACTTGCCTGAACGGGACTCGCTGATGTGGGACAGCCTCCCTAAACGCGGAAGGGCTACAGGTATTTTGAAAATGAACTAGATACCGCACCTGATAGGCACGCCCGCGATTGGCTCTCTATGCTCGGAGTCGATGATTCAAAGAACTTTAGAGGAAATGATGACAATGAAGCGGAACTCTGGTTTTCGAAGCTTCCTGTTCCTGGCGGCACTGTTCCTGGCATGCGGTACCTTCACGCTCGCGCAAGATTCTAGTGAGCAGAGTGCCCCTGCCTCGGACAATACCAAAATCAATCAACGCGACCGGAACCCGAACGAGCCCACTGCCGACCAGCAGCAGAACAATCGTTCCGATCGTGACATCACCCAGCAAGTGCGGCAGGCCATTAACGCTGACAAGACCTTCTCGTCATATGCCCACAACGTCAAAGTGATCACGCAGAACGGGCAAGTGACCTTGAAGGGGCCGGTTCGATCAGACGATGAGAAGCGCGCAATCGAGGCAAAAGCCGCTGCCATTGCTGGGGACGGCAAAGTCACCAGCGAATTGACCGTCAAACCGAAAAGCTAAATCAATCATTCGAATTACCCAAGGAGAATTTACAAATGGCAGGAAAAAATACAGCCGTGTTCGGTATCTACCCTTCGTATACAGCCGTTGAAATCGGCGTGGACGCGTTGCGAGCCGCAGGCTTCCGCAACGCCGACATCTCTGCGCTATTCCCGGAGAATGCAGGTACGCGGGACTTCGCCCACGAGAAAAATACCAAAGCCCCCGAGGGCGCCACGACCGGAGCAGGTACCGGCGCGGTTCTCGGCGGCGCCATGGGTTGGCTCCTCGGAATCGGTGCCATCGCCATTCCTGGCCTGGGGCCTTTCATCGCTGCTGGCCCCATCATGGCCGCGCTCGCCGGCGCTGGTGTGGGAGGTACGGTCGGCGGCATCGCGGGCGCGCTAGTCGGCATGGGAATTCCCGAGTACGAGGCAAAGCGCTATGAGGGTCGGGTGAAGGATGGCGGAATCCTGCTGTCTGTGCACTCCGACAATTCCGACTGGACCAAGCGGGCCAAGGAAATCCTGAAGAGCACCGGCGCGCAGGACATTTCGTCCACCGGCGAAGCTGGCGCCGATGATGACACCTCGACGGAGATGCGCTTGCCACGCGCCGTCTAGGACGCACGGAACCTGTTGTTTGCATTTCGGGGTTGCCGGATGCAGTTGCTCGCCGACTGTTTTTCGGCACCCCGAATTGCGCTGTTTTCGAGCGAGAATTCGATCTTCGTACAAAAGAAAGAGCAGGAGGCATCAACGACGTGAGCGACAAAGTCCGCAACACCGAAGCCAGCAAGAACAATAAGGACAAAAGTACGTTCCTCAGCGACATCACCGAAATCCGCCGGCGCGCCCGTCAACACATCGAGAATGGCGCTGTAACCGATGCATACAAGGGAGATCGCAAAGTCGTTCTGCGCGTGCTCAATGAAGCGCTGGCCACTGAAATCGTTTGCGTCTTGCGTTACAAGCGCCATCACTACATGGCAAAAGGAATCCACTCCCAAGCCGTCGCTGACGAGTTTCTCGAGCATGCCGCTGAAGAACAGGAACATGCTGATCTCATCGCGGAACGCATTGTGCAACTGGACGGCGAACCCAACTTCAATCCTGAGGGTCTGCTGACCCGCAGCCACTCTGAATATGTGGAAGGCGAGAGTCTCGTCGACATGATCCGCGAAGATCTCATTGCCGAGCGTATCGCGGTCGAGTCCTATTCTGAGATCATTCGCTACCTTGCGGACAACGATCCGACCAGCCGTCGGTTGATGGAAAGCGTTTTGGCTAAAGAAGAAGAACACGCCGAGGACATGAGTACTTTGCTCGAAACCATCGCCAAAGAGGAAAAGCAGCAGGACCGGCGCAAGGCGAGTTAGTTGGGATGAAATTCAGGCGAACTCAAAGAAGCGATGAGGCGTCTGTCACCGTATCGACGAAAAGGAGCTAGAAAATTATGGATAGCGGCAAACGAGAGAAATGCGCCCATGCGATTTGCAGCTGCATGGCGGCATCGGATAGCAAGTATTGCAGCCCTTATTGCGAATCTGCTAAAGACAAAACGGAAATCGCTTGCGGATGTGAGCACCCACACTGTGCCGGCAAGGCCTCCTAGCAAGCTCAACCCGGGCCGTGGTTTGACTGTTTCGATGCGAGCGCGAGGGAATTCGCTCCAACCGGACTGGAGGTAAGGCATTGGTTCGCTCCTCGAATTCAACGGCTTCCTCCAAGTCGACGATCGTTATCGCAGTCGCAGCGACGATCGCGATGCTGTATTTCGGCCGCCAGATTTTCATTCCAGTAGCCTTAGCCCTTGTTCTCAGTTTCTTGCTGACCCCCCTCGTCAGTCTGCTGGAGAAAGCTCATTTCGGGCGAGCTCCCGCAGTCATGATCGTCCTTGTCTTTTGCTTCGCTCTAGCCGCCGGCATTGGATGGGGTGTGACCGGTCAACTGCTGGAGATCACCGGCCATTTTCGGGATTACAAAGAGAATCTCGAGGAAACGATCCGATCGCTCCATCCGCCAAAGACCGGAGCGATCGGTCAAGCCACCGCTACGGTTCGTGAGTTAAACAGGGAGTTGGCCTCCGCTCCCGGTCAAGTCGGAAACCACGCTCCGGGTGATGCACAAGCCAAAGCAGCTGCCCATCCCATTCCCGTTCAGGTGACTGCGCCGCCCACGAATCTCCTTCAGGACCTCCGCACCCTCCTTGGCCCCATCGCTGGTCCCTTGGAAACGGCAGGAATGGTCGTCATTTTCACGGCGTTCATGCTGATCAAAAGAGAAGACCTGCGGAATCGCCTAATTCGACTGGGCGGAGAAGGCCGACTAACCGTCATGACCCAGGCCTTGGACGACGCCAGCCACCGGCTGAGTCGATATCTTCTGCTGCAATTCCTGGTCAATGCGGTCTATGGAAGCATTTTCGGACTCGGTTTGTATTTCATGAAGCTGCCGCACGCCCTTCTATGGGGCGTCCTGGCAGCATTGCTCCGCCTGGTGCCGTATGTAGGCACGCTGATCGCCGCTGCCTTTCCCATCGCAATGGCGCTTGCCGTTTTTCCCGGTTGGAACCATGCCGTACTCATCTTCGGCATGTTTGTTGTTCTCGAAGTCTTGATCGCCAACTTCATCGAGCCCTGGCTCTATGGCGCGCACACCGGAGTTTCATCGCTCGCCATCCTCGTTGCAGCCGTCTTTTGGTCGATGCTCTGGGGACCCGTCGGTTTGATCCTGTCCACCCCCTTGACCGTTTGCCTTCTGCTGGTGGGCCGCTACGTCCCGCAATTCAGTTTCCTGGAAGTTCTTCTGGGTGATGCCCCCGTCCTACAGCCCGAGGAACTTTACTATCAGCGTCTTCTGGCTATGGACCAGGATGAGGCGAGGAATATCGCAGAGGGGCAGCTGCAAGAAAAATCGCTCGCGAACCTTTACGAAACAGTTCTAATCCCAGCTCTCAGACTGGCGGAAGATGATCGCCATTCCGATACCGTCGGCGAGCGCACTTCCGAATTTATTTGTCAAAGCACCAGGGAACTGATTGACGACCTGGAAGATCGCGCCAAGCCGAGCCATGACTCCGAAGAGGCGGAAGCCTCCGAGCCTCGATCCAACGCTCTGCCGAACCGGCTGAAAATTCTCTGCGTGCCCGCCCGGGACGAGGCCGACGAACTGGTTGGAATGATGTTGGCTCAATTACTTCGTCAAGCGGGCGATGGCG
>Ga0207665_10002666_pt1 | contig 11990 bp, 24 predicted proteins | sample LARL112metaG_FD_184351 | JGI IMG/M metagenome (GOLD analysis project Ga0207665, IMG submission 184351) | Corn, switchgrass and miscanthus rhizosphere microbial communities from Kellogg Biological Station, Michigan, USA - LAR L11-2 metaG... | ecosystem: Host-associated > Plants > Roots >...
GCAGACGCGTCAGGTCTATGACCGCTCTTCGGATGCCTTCGACGCGTCCGTGGCGACGTTTGAGAAGTCTTTCGACGCTGCCGGCCAAGGTGCTGCAGCGTTCAACCGCAAAATCATCGACATCTCCCGGCGAAATCTGAATTCCGTCTTCGATCTGGCCACGAGCTTGGCGGGCGCCAAGGACCTCGCCGACATCGTGGAGTTGCAAGCGGCCCATTGGCAAAAGCAGTTGGGGGCGCTCACGTCCCAAGCTGAAGAAGTTCGCGCGCTCTCGACCAAGGTGGCGGCTGCCGCGGGCGAGCGCTCAAGGCGCACGTGAAGCGCGGCATGGATGAGCTGCGCAAGGTAACCTGAACGCTCGTGAAATACGCCAGTGCTAATTTAGGACCAGCCCCAATTTCGGACTACTGCAATGACCGTCCCCCATTACATCAATGAACACCAATCGGATATTCGGGCGATCAAGCGAATCACTAAGGCGAGAGGCAATTTTGGAGCATCGCCGTGGTTGGCGCGGGCCACCGCGAGAAACGGTTTTCGACCATCGCCCTGGTTGCGGACCATCAAGTGTCCCGCGTGTGGGGACGAGCACATCCGGCCGTGCATTCGCGTTGATGAGGGTGGTCGCGAATTGATTGACAACTCTTGCGAGACCTGCGGACACAAACTCAGCCTCGAAGAGATAAGCCGCTACGTCGTCAATTAAGTCGTGAGCCATATCACATGCGATGGAGGAAACGATATGAACGTCGCCACCATTTTGAATCAGAAGGGTGGGGGTGTATTTACCACCACCAGCGAAAAGTCATTACTCGACATCGCAAAGCTGCTCGCACAGCATGGCATTGGCTGCATCGTCATCCTGGGAGACGACGACAATATCTTGGGCATCGTGTCGGAGCGCGATCTCATGCGGGCAATCAGCCAAGGCGGCCCCGAAGTGTTGAAGGCGCCAGTCTCGGACTTCATGACCACGACTGTGATCACGGCGGGGAAGGACGACACGATGGACCAATTGATGTCAGAAATGACGATACACCGGTTCCGCCACATGCCCGTGGTGGAAAGAGGCCGGTTGGTCGGCCTTGTCTCCATCGGCGACCTGGTCGCAATCCACGTCGCGGATGCCGAGTTTGAGTCGGACGCGATGCGGCAGTACATCACGGCACAGCCTAGCCTGCTTTTGGACCAAGCATCCCGACAGAAGCTTGCGGGCGCGGCATGAACACGAAACATCAGTGGACGAATCTTCGTTCAGAGAAGAACCGTGCAGCTAGTTTCCTGATCTGGTTCATCTCAGGTTTGTATCTTCTTGGGATGGTCGGGTTTCTGCTGTCCACGGTCGGCGACTACAGTGCACAAGATACTCCGCCGTGGCTGGTGTCAGCAGTTGGCGCGTGCACGGTCTCCTACGGCATTCTTATGGTGATGTTTTGGCCGTTTGAAAACGTTTCACCTGAAGGGAGGCCGGAGCGGCCCGTTCGATGACCACGCGGACAATTCGTAGGACCATCACCTTCCTTCAACCGTTCTATCTGAAGGGCGTGGATCGGTTGCTGCCCCCGCGCGATTATGACGTGGTTACGGACGAAGAGCTTATCGAGGGATTGTCGTTCTCGGCTTACCATCGGGTATCGACGGCAATTTTCGTGCCTGCGCCGTCTGGATCCGCAATTGAGATGGTGACTATCGATCCCCTGGATCTCCAAGCAGCGCAGGACCAAGACGCAATGCCTAACGAGTCGGCGACCGCTGGAAAATTTTGAACTCTTTGGAAGAATACAACCCTATGCGCAACATTTTACACGCCAATTTTGGCGGACGGCCCAAGCAATTCCGCACTTATGACAAGGTTCCACGCATCAGCCCCGGTCCGCAACTGCCAAATAACTCGGTCGAGGAGCTTGAAGCCGCGCTGACTAAAGCACGCGATGCGTGGCGTGCAAGCAGAGGACGAACCCGGACGGCCATTTGCAAGCTCAGGATCGCGAAGCGTCCATAGACGCTCGGGTGTCGATGAGGAGGATTTATGCAATGACATTTGATTACACGGCCCTAGCGGAACTTTATCCGACCAGGAGCTACAAGCACAGAGCGGGGAGCATTAAATACAAGCGATTCGAGGTTGCCGCGGAAGCCGTACGCTTCGCTATGGAGGAGCTTCCGCCTGAGTTTCTCCGGGGCACTTATCTTGAGGTCGAAGAACAAAGGTTCAACGGCCAGCAAATTCGCTTGCTGTATGAGAGCAGAGATTACCCACTTCCCCGCAAGCTGCCCCCTAGCGGGGCACGATCGCCCAAAGGGCGTGGAAGGGATCCATAGCCGAAGATGCCGCCCCATAAACAGTAGGGGCGGCCCGAAGGTCGCCCCCCGTTGACACTTAAGAAATCCCCTCGGGGAAACTCTTAAGGTCAGCGCCTCGCCGGAGCGAGGCAGCAACCAGTTTTTCACTCCGCAAAATGGCTGTCAACGCGGCGAAGCGATATCTTCCGACGTGTGACTTTGAGGCCACGAAACCCTGGTTTCGCACCATCGGGCCCCCAATAACGGATGTTGGGGCGGCACATCCAAGTCAGCATTTGGCTTTCGGTTTATGAGTACACGCTCTAATTCAAGCCGCGGCATTGCCTAGCGCCGGCGTCATACTCATGGCGCCCTCAGCGCAGACATTGCCCAACCAACGCCCTAATCACCGGGAAGGCTTTATAAGCCGCCCCTCTAGTATGCGCGTGTCGTTGGCTCTGTGAGTAAGGAGCTAGAGCCCTGATGACCAAAGGAGAATTTCTCAATCGATTTCAGCGTCAGCCGGATGGGGCCTGGTGCTGCAAAAAGGCCATCAAGGTCGATGGACCGAGTGGCCCCTTCACCATCAGACAGGGAGTGATCTTTAATCCAGGAGCGCTTCTGTTGGGCCTCGACATAGCCAAAGAGCTTGATCGCTGGGCTGCCGAGGAGCGCATCCAGAGGAACCCGGCACTGCGACAGGGCTGAACGTCGAGGCTTGTGGCGAGACAGCCTCGCCTGCCGTTTCGATGCAAGGAACCTAGGCTATCCTGCGACGTTGCGCCTACGATAGTTCATCCCCAAAGCCCATCAGCCGGAAAGGCCCCGCTCTTGAGCAGCGGAGGCCCCAATGGGCAACTTCCGAACCTTTTACCGAGGATACACCGTCCACATCTTCGGCGAGTCTACCTCCTGGTCATTTCGTGCTGAGCCAACTAGGCCCGAGCTGCCGCTACTGGCTGCTCCTGTGCAGGACGGCCATGACTCGTGGGGCAAGGCTCTAACAAGAGCCAAGAGGAAAATTGACCGACTATTGACCGAATAGGGCGAGCGTGAAAGTTCTCACGAAAAAACCAAATAAATGACTCGCTATGGATTTGAGCAGGCGCAATCTGCGCTTATCACCGGCACATAACCATAACAGGTTCCGGTGGCTGAGAGCTTTAAGACTCCCGCCTGGAAACAGGAAGGACGGGAGTCATGCCCGGTGATCCCAAAGAATGCCGCGAGCACGCAAAGAATTGTCTTGAGTTGGCGAGCAATTCTCCGCCGCTCTCTTTAGCACGGAGCCGCGCGGCCTGCTTCACCACCAGCGACCCCGTCCGTAGTAGCCGCCGCCAAAAATAATTAAGACGAGCAAAACAATGATGAGGAGCGTAGTGTTATCCATGCTGTTCCTCCCTCTGTGCTCCACTCAAGGACACGCTCTCAACTGCTGTCTGTCAATCGACCAGGCCCAACTTTCCACAGACGCGGCCGAGGGTTTGAGCATGACGCTGCCCAGCGCAGAGGGCTCTCTCTCGGTTCTAGCTGAACAGGAGAACGTTTCGATGCCTCTCAAGAAGGGCTCTTCACGAAAGACAATAAGTTCAAACATCAAGACGGAAATGAAGGCGGGCAAGCCGCAGAAACAGGCTGTGGCTATCGCTTTGAAGAAAGCAGGCAAGAGCAACAAATCAAAGCGATCGAAGTGATTTACCGGTTCGGCGCAAGCCTCCGAAAAATGCGTTGATATTTGAAGCTTATGAGCCAGCTAAAATGGCCCCGCAATCGTCTGCTGCTCGCGCTTCCCGCTAGCAATCTCAAGCGGCTGATGTCGCAGCTCGAGCTTGTTCCTTGCGAGCGCGGACGAATTCTCCTCGATGCGGACAGCATACTTGATGATGTTTTCTTCCCTGACAGTGGTGTCGTCTCGGTCGTGGCGCTTTACGAGGACGGGAGCATTATCGAGATGGCGACCATCGGCAGGGAGGGCTGCACCGGGTTTCAAGCCATCTTTGGCGACAAAGAGTCCTCGGTCCGGTTTCTCGTGCAACTTCCAGGAAGCGCAGCGAGGATGTCGCGCAGCGCGTTCCTACGAGCCATGAAAGCGATGCCGGCCTTCCGCAATCTGATGCTCGCATACGTGCAAGCCTTCATGGAGCAGGTACTGGTGTCGGGTGCATGCAACGGCGCACATAGCGTGAAACAGCGCCTTGCGCGGTGGCTGCTCATGATGGATGACCGGACCGATGACAACCTTCTGCGGATCACGCAGACCCTGCTCGCCGAAATGTTGGGAGTGCAGCGCCCGACGATTACCAATGCCGTGCGAGAGTTCGAAAAAGCCGGTCTGATTGCACCCGGCCAACGGCAAATCGCGGTCCTTGACCGGCAAGGTCTCCTGCAAGTGTCGTGCGAATGTTACCAGATGGTCCGCAGGCGGATCGCTTTTCACCTTCCAAAAACATACCGGTAAGGTCCGGCAGAAATTTCGCCACCGGTAATCTACATTACCGACAGGCGTGCAATGTGGGACCATAATTATCGTGGTCTCCCGATCTGGCGCACTGAGTTCGGTGCGGCGCGCAGCAGCCTTTTTGCTCTACCGGAACAGTAGGAATTTGACCATTGCCGCGGAGACGTAAAAATACATCCACAAGGTCGGCGCTCCCAGCAAGCGAGCTAGAGGCGAAAATCATGGAGCTGATCCAGCTCCGTGAAGCTCGCCGAGAAATTAAGGGAGTAGAGTTTGTCTATGTAGGGAGCCTTGGCAGCGAACCGAATTGGCTCGCGCGGCCACTGCCGGTACGCGTTTCGGAAACCTGCATGAAGGAATTTGTTTCCGCTCTGGCGCAGGTACGCAAAACCCACGACTTGCTTTTCGACTCCGGTCGCGGGGCAACCCCCCTTTTTTGTAAACCCGCAGTCGGGACGCTTGTCCAAAGCGGACCTCTCTCTTTTTACCGACGGAAAAGATGTAAGGCGTTGGATGTGTGAAGCGGGGAGGCTCACATGCCTAAGAGTGCGACGAGCAGGCTGATGGCTCTCCACCGAGCTGGTCTGATCCAGTCGTGCTTGCTGCCATTGAGCGGGCATTCGATGCCACCTGGCCCGTGATACGGGCTCACGAAGCTGGCGCTAATAAAGCCCGGATGGCGGAACTCAGTAGGGCCCTCAGCCAGAAGCTCATCGAACTCGCCTCCGAGGGCGTAACTGATCCGCAGGAGCTTCGGAGGCTGGCGTTAGAAGCCTTTCCGCTGGAATCGAAACCCTCCTGAGGCCCCTCAGAGGTCTGCCTGTTCCAGGGGAGCCTGCCAATCCACAGGCTCCGTGCCGCGATCCAAAATAGACGGGTCGTCATTCTCTGGCCTGTTCACGCGCGTGGAGATCGGCCACATTGTGTCATGGCCTCAGAGGGATAGCTTATCAGCAGATTGTGGGGATCGGGTTCTAGGTTAAGCCAGCGGTCATAGCTCGCGGGCTCTAGGATAGCGGGCATCCGGTCGTGGATTTGACCCACCAGCTTGTTCGAGGGCACCGCGATCCCGGCAAAGGTGCGCTCCCACTCACCTGTGTTCGGGTCACGCCAGTTCTCACAGTCCTGCTAGGCCGAAGGGTGAGCCGTTCTTCATTGCGACGGCATAAGGTTGCTTTCGACCGACGCCTCTGATGGCTTGCCACTCGAAAAAGCCATTGACCGGGACGATGCAGCGCCGCAAGGCATAGGCATCCCTGAACGTCGGGAGGGCAGCTCATCGGCCATCCGAGAATAACAGAGCAGAACGGGAACGCAGTCAAGACGGCGGAAAGGCCGTAGCCTGTCAAACGCCGGTAGCTGCGTTCCCGTGTGAGCCACTTCGCGGCCTGGCGGTAGTTGTGGCCGACTTCCCTTACCGCTGCCTGAATGAAGGGCGCGTAGGTGTGAGCATAGTCGTCAGCCACGAGAGGTTTCTTCAACATTTGGAGAAACGGCAGGCACAGACGCCTGATACATAGAGAGGACGTCGATAGGGACCTCCTTTGGTAAACTATCCGCAGTGAGGAGCGTCTGCGCAACTGCGTAGTGTGAAGCTGGAATATTGAGCTGGAAGAGAAGCTCGCGGTTGGCGCTCACATTTGCGCGGCTTGGTGGTTGAGTCGTCCAACAATTCTCGCTTTGGTCGCTCGATTTTGAATGGAGATCGCCATGTCTCTATGGGATGCGTTTATCGATGACTATGAGCGTCGAAGAACAAACCTGCTCAAAAGGATTCAACTGATGGAAGCCCGCCTAATCCATACTGGAAACTCAGAGCTGGCCAGATGGATCACCACAACCGCTGATTCGCTTGAGGAGGCAAAGGTGGACCTCGCAGAAATCGAGCGGCTGCTCGAAGAGGCCAGAGCGAAGCTTCGATCAGGGCGTTAGTCGAGCGGCGGCACTAAAATTCAGCCCCACTGGCCGGCAGCCTGTCTCTGATTCCTGGTTTTCGGAAGCTGTGCCCTAATCGTAGATTCCGGCTCTTTAGCGGCGGGAACATTGGTCCATTCACTGGCCGGGGGTTTGGGCTTGCGCCATCTCGCTTTATCGCCGCATGGTGCGGATGACGATCCGCCTGCGCTCAGCAGCACAACTGATGCCGCGCCGATCAGTTGTTCCGAAAGAGAAGCCCAATCAAGCCTGCCCACAAGACCGGGCTTCTCGGCGGTTCGCTGCGACCGTCGCACGGCGCTACCGTCGTGTGTGTCGTTCGATTAAGCGACGAAAATCCGGGTCTCAATCGAGGAAAACCTTCTAAGCGTGGAGTTTTCGCATCCCTGTATAAAACTGCACAGCCACCAAGGTCTGAGCTTGCTAGGTTTCACGATCCACGCTGGCGTTGAAGGAGAGGGGGGCCCGCTGGTATGCAATAGGGAGGTTCCCATGGGCTCTTTCAAACGACCTCGTGTATTTCATCCCCTGGATTTGGAAATCATGGACCGCGTCTACGAGACCGCTTGGGCGCACCTCGAAGCCCGTGAACCGTTCCGCGACAGGCAAAAGGATGACGAGCTGCAGAACGCCCTGCGAAAGCTGGTATTCGACAGCGCAGGCTCGGACAAAATCAACTTCGACACGCTCTGCGATGCTAGTATGCCCGATACCTGGATGGTGTTCACGAGCGGTGAGCCTCATAGGTCGCCAAAAGTCAGCTTCTGAGCCTGCGTTCAGTTGCGACCGTGGGGGTTCGGCTGGGCGCCATTCGCTGAGGGTCCGTGTTAAAAGAGAACAGCACGCAAGTGCTAAAACCGGCAAACTTCCCTAATGTCCTCGTTTCCGCTTCTGTTGAAGCATTTAAGGGAGGTTTGACGTGCCGCGAAGGTTTAAAAAGACAACCATACGTTCGGCGCTTACGGCAAACGAGCTAGAGGCAAAAATCATGGAACGCATTGCGAGGGTTTGAAAAGTCCGGGCCTGGTTGTCCCCGGTCAACGACAGATCGTGGTGCTGACCGAAAAGGGTCTCCTGCAAGCGTCCTGCGAATGCTACCAGCTGGTCCGTAAGCGGATTGCCTTTCATCTCCCGAAAACTTACCAGTAACTCTCCAAAAAAAGTGGCGCTGCCTGTAATCTACATTACCGACACGCCTTCGATGTCGGAACATAATCGGCAATGAGGTGGAACTAGGCATGACCTCAAAAGATAAAGCTTTCGACCTTGAAACCTTCCTCTCCAGCGTGGATGGGGGAAGGTCGATGTCGAAATATCGCAAGGATGAAATCGTGTTCGCTCAGGGTGATCCGGCGGACGCGGTTTTTTACATCCGGAAGGGTGAATGCAAGGTCACCGTGGTTTCTGAGCAGGGCAAGGAAGCCGTGGTCGCAATCCATGGGAAGAGGGACTTTTTTGGCGAAGGCTGCCTGAACGGCCACAGGCGGCGCCTTGCAACAGTCACGGCGATCACCGCAAGTGAAATCATGCGGCTAGAGAAAGCCACTATGGTGCAAGTGCTCCATGATCAGCCGAAATTTTCCGAGCTGTTCATTTCATATCTGGTGGCTCGAAATGTGCGGGTTGAAGCGGATTTGGTCGATCAGCTATTCAATTCCAGCGAGAAGCGCTTGGCTAGGCTGCTTCTGTTAATGGCAAATTTCGGCAAAGAAGGAAGGCCAGAGCCGGTTTTAGCAAAAATCAGCCAAACCACTCTTGCCGAGATGATCGGCACCACCCGCTCGCGTGTGAACTTCTTCATGAACAAATTCCGTAAGCTGGGTTTCATCGATTACAACGGACACCTGCAGGTCCATAACTCGCTCTTGAATGTAATTTTGCACGATGACCCGGCAATCAGAATGGGCACCCCAGACGACGGCGGATAACCCCTCGCACTGTGCAAGATTGAACAGAAGTTGGTGGGAGTCCTACGCTTTCTCCCAAAGATAACTTTTGCATGCAAAGAGTGAGTCAATGTCCATGCTTATGATTCGATGCCCACGAACGGGTCAGGTAGTCCGGACGGGGGATCGAGACTGCCCTCACAGCCTCCGCGAACTCCCGGTGCCCCTATTGCGGGACCGAGGTGGCCTGACGAGGCGTGGCTTACCGAATAGCCCTATGTTGCAGCAGAGCGGGCTCAAGAGTCACGCTGCCTAAGCAGGCGCACTGCATGTGCGGGACGTCGTGATTGACCCGCTTTGGCACTAGGGGCGCGCCGGGAACTTGTTTGTGGATTTGGTCGAGGGTGTATTGGTCGGTACTACTTCCGCCCCATACGCTTCACGAAGCGACCCGGCTGCTTCGATAATGTGGACACAAGGGCGCACCGGGCGCGGGCTGAACTCTCAGGGATGGTCACCACCCGGTAGTGCTGCCGAGTGCTGTGTGCCGCCTACTGCGGCGTGGAGGTTGAGCTTCCCGATTGCACTACCGCCTAATTGGCCGCATCGACAGACCTTGCGTCCTCGCTACTCGTGGCAAGGCGGCTGCTGACCGAGACGAGAAGAAGCTGGTAGGCGCGGTCCACAATATCCTCGAGGGACACTGTTCGCGAAAACATGGTCCGCGCTTCACGCAAAAATTGGTCGCGGCTCGGCAGGTGCGGCAGATGCATCGTGACCAGCACTTCGGTAGCGCGATCATGCGCCCGCCTGAGCACATCTTGTAAGGAGGACAATTCGGGGCCTTGCAAGGCGGAGGCGATGCTGAAGGCAACACGCTCAGGATTAAAACGGGCCGCTAGCTGCTCGGCAGCGCGGTGAATAATTCGCACGCCAAGCCGATGCTCGTTACGAAGCACGTGCCCTGGCGGCGTCTTGAGATTCCATACGAGGCCAAGCCAGGAAAGCGCCCTCAAGATGTAATAGGTAGTATCTATCTCCCACCAACGAAACCCCTGTCTGACGCTACTTTGAAAAGCATGGTGATTGTTGTGCCAGCCTTCACCCATGGTGAAGAGTGCGAGCAGCCAGTTGTTGCGAGAATCGTCGCCGGTGACATAGCGCGTGCTCCCACTCACATGCGCAAGCGAGTTGATGCAGAACGTAGCGTGATAAACCAATACGGTACTCCAGAAGAAGCCGACCACCAGACCAGACCATCCGGCAGCAATAAAACAGAGGACAGCCAGAGCCAACGCTGGCCCCAGTTCGAACTTGTGTAGAAATCTCAATTCCGGATAGCGCACGAGATCCGCCACTTTCGCCAAATCAGCGCTATCGTTTCTGCGGGCAAAGATCCATCCGATATGGCTGTAAAGGAAGCCTTTGTGCCGTGGGGAATGCGTGTCGTGCTCAGTGTCGGAATGCAGATGGTGATGCCGGTGCATCGCGGCCCACCAGAGAACGCTTTTTTGTGCGCTCGTCTGCGCCACGAAGGCGAGTACGAATTGTAGAACTCTGCTAGTGGAATAGGCCCGGTGCGAGAAGTAGCGGTGATACCCCGCTCCAATGGCGAAGATTCGGAGCCAATAGAGGCCAAGGCAAATCGCCAAAGCCTGCCAGGTGACCCCAGTCCAAATTGCGCCGATGCAAGCGAGGTGCATCAGGGCAAAAGGAATAGCGGACGGGTAGATGATATCGTTACCCTCGGCGCTATCAACATTCGGCGCGGTCACAGGAAACATTCCTTCGTGTCATGCTTTCCAGCGGTAAAAAGTTTGACGACCTGAGCCAGACCGCTGGAATTTGCAGGACGACCGCAGGGCTCCCAAATTGTCCCGCTAGTTACTTGCCGCGAAGCGTATCCTTGATGCCACCAACAACGTTGCGAACTTTGCCAGCTGCCTTATCCGCTTTGCCCTCGCTCTCTAGCTTGGCATCGCCCGTCAGCTTGCCCGCAACCTCTTTCACTTTACCTTTGGTTTGCTGGGCTGAGCCCTTTATCCGATCCTTGTCCATGTCGATGTTCCTTCACTCAAGTGATCTCATTCAACTAAAGGAACCGGATCAAGTTTCATTAATCACCTCGCCTTTGAGTTACTCGCGTCCAGAAGCGAGCCGAGCAAGGCGTAGGAGGGCGAAAAGTGAGGGGCCCATAATAAATTCTTTAATGTGAGCAATTTTGACCACTTTTCCCTGGACGGGCGGAGCTTGAGGATGGGGCGGAGAGATCCCGTTGAGCTTTAAAAGGGCCCTAACGCTTTCTCGGAGCATTTTTCATGGCAGAACTGGGTCATGGCAAGACAAGATCAATGCTCATAAGGCCGACTACGTCGATGCAAGCAGCGGGATGCTCGGCTGTGATGACTGCGAAGGCGCATTCGAGGGCAACCCAAGAAAGGTCGCCAGCGTAGAGACCTCCAAGAAACTTGCGAAGACAGGAAAACGCCTTCTAAGGCCTGGGCCAGATAAAGCTTAATTCGTTTAGCGCTCCCCCGCGAGATGCCGAATTTGCTTCCTAAGTGGCACTAGAGTGGCACTAGACACCTAGTTCCGGTAGCGTCACGGGCCTCAAGTGCTTCAATGGATTGGTGACCCCGGCAGGATTTGAATCTGCGACCCTCAGATTAGGAATCCGAGAGTAAGGCAGCCCTCATCAAAAGCCGAAGCTGCAAATCAAGATGGTTGCGAGCCCCCGCAACCATTCTTCAGACTGATCGTCTCAGTTCCCACCTGGTACGTTCTTGAACAAATCTAGCCCAGGATTTGAACCTGCGGGCGCAAGTGGTATGGCGCCAAACAGCGAGCCCCGTTATTGGGATAAGGTTCGCTGTTACCCGCCCCGGGTTCCCTGATCGCCCGCAGACTTTCCCTGTTTAGGCGACTAGGGAATTCTATCAGTAAGCGATTGAATTTTCGTCCGAAAGCCGAGGCGGCCTTGGCTATCTCAAGCCCGAAATCGGCGAATTTCCCTGAAATTTCCCGTGGAACAGGGAAACCACCGGGCGGAGACCAGTTCGCTGATGACTGCTTCCTCCGCCACTACTTTTTGTAGCGCAGCGGGTTGCCGCCTGTTTTGAAATTGCCTCCCAAAATGCCCCTCAAGAACGACAGCGCTTAGCCGCTTCGAATGCTGGTTACTGCCGATCAGGCCGCCCATGCTGAGTAGTTGCGCGGCCCTGGTCGGCGGTGTCGCTCAGCCTCGAGTACTTAAAGATGACAAGCCCTCAAACGAAGTCTTGAAGGGTGATGCCATCATGCTTCCTAGGATGAGCTAGGGCGCTCATCACGCAGAAAATCTACCAAGGCCTTGAGCGCTGGCCGCATCTGGCGGCGGCTCGGATAATAAAGAAAAAATCCTGTCGCCGGAGTTGGCGCCCATTGGTCGA
>Ga0207665_10002667_pt1 | contig 11990 bp, 10 predicted proteins | sample LARL112metaG_FD_184351 | JGI IMG/M metagenome (GOLD analysis project Ga0207665, IMG submission 184351) | Corn, switchgrass and miscanthus rhizosphere microbial communities from Kellogg Biological Station, Michigan, USA - LAR L11-2 metaG... | ecosystem: Host-associated > Plants > Roots >...
CGCGGATGTCGTCGCTGCTGTTGTAGGCGTGCAGGGATATCCGGATACCGCCGGCCCGGGAGCTGGTGTTGATTTGGTACTGGCTCGCGAGCGCGGCCTGCACTTGGTCGGCCGGGGCGGCGGGGTGCCTGAGCGAGATGATGTGCCCGCTGGCGGCACGCTCGCCTGGCGCCCGGTATGGCGTCCATCCCAGCGGCGCGGCCTGCTCGGCCAGATCGGCGGTCAGGGCGCTGGCGTGCTCGCTGATCGCCGTCAGTCCGATGCCGGTGAGCAGCTTGATCGAGGTGAGCAGGCCCACGGCGGCGCTGTAGGACATGGTCGACAACTCGAACCTGCGGGCGTCGGCAGCCAGAGAGAGGTCCTGCGGGGTGAAGTCGAACGGTGTGGCGCTGCCTTTCCAGCCAACGATCACAGGCGTGGCCGCCGCCAGGTTCTCGGTCATGGCGAGCAGCGCAACGCCGGCTGGCGCGGACAGCCACTTGTAGCCGCTGCAGACTAGCGCGTCCACCCCCCATTGCGTCATGGTGACCGGAGCGGCACCGGCCAGCTGGGTCACGTCGACCACTACCCGGGCGCCAACGTCTCGGGCGCACGCTACCAGGGCCGCGACATCGACCTGGCTGCCGGTGGCGAACTGAACCGCGCTGACGCAGACAACCGTTGTCCGTTCGCTGATGGCATCGCCCAGCGAGAGCGTGAGGTCATGGGCCGGGGTGTCCCGAACCCAGCGGATGCGCATGTCCAAGCGGTCCCGGGCGGCCAGCCACGGGTAGGTCACGCTGGGGAAGTCGCTGGCTACCAGGACCACCTCACCCCCCGCGCTGGACAACAACGCGGCAAGCTGGCCCAGGCCCTCACTCGCGCCGCCCACCACCGCGATGGACGACACCGGCGCGCCAAGTAGCTCAGCCGCGGCCGTTCGCAGCCCGTCCAAGACTCTCGCCTCGGCCTGGTCGGACAGGCGGAGGTTGCCGTGCTGGGCGACCTTGGTCAAGAACCGGACGCTCGCCTCCAGCGAGGTGCGGGGTATTAGCCCCAGCGAGGCCTGGTTCAGGTAGGTGCAATAAGCAAGCGCCGCATACTCGCCGGGATCAATCAACGGGTCCATAATCACCCTTTCGCTGCCGCTGCATCGCGCCGGATCCAGCTCCGGGCGCCGACCAGTTACCGGGCCGCAGGTAGTTCAGGCCAAAGTCATGCTTCCACCGCCATCCTTCCGCTGAGTCTTCTCCCGGCGCCCTCGATCGCCCTGCCGTCGCCGCGGAACACCCCGGTATAGCGCCACAAGCCAGGCACCTCGTGCCACAGCCTCCACATGCCATGGTTGGGCTCATCTGGCAGATCCGGGCCCCGGTGGGCCTGTGTGCCGATACCAGCGAGCGGTGTACAGGAACGCCGAACTTCCAGATATGCACGAGCCAAGCCATGATCGGCACCGAGGCGATATTGGCGCAGAACGGCGGGTCCGTGCGCGTTCTCCCCTGACTTTCTCCATCACTTAGCGCGATGCCTGCTGGCGATGTGGCCCGATATCGGCTCCGGGTGATTGGCATCGGGGTGATGTGGCAGGCAACTGCACTCGTGGCCTTCGTTCTGGGCGGCGCTACCGGCGGTGGCCAAGCTGGCCGAGCAGCTCGCGCAGCGATTGGGTGACCAGGTCCGGATCTGTCAGCGGCGCGAGGTGGTGGCTCGCCCAGCGCGTCACTGGCCAGCCGAGTTCCCGCGCCTTGGCTGCCTGATCCTCGTATGCGTCGCTCAGCTGCAGGTAAGCGGCGGGGGCATCGGGCCACTGCGGCGCCGGCGAGTGAACCTCCTCGAACATGGCCAGTGGCAGCCGGGGGCAGTCGGCCGCGAAGTGCCGCCGTACTTGCGGGTCCGGGATGAGCTCGGCCAGGACCTCCTCGCCCCACCATTGCGGCCACGGCGGCAGCCAGCCCTGGGCATCGGCCATCTCCCGCACCTGGACGGCCAGAGCCGGCGGGACGGTTTCCATCCAGCTCTGCCCAGGTGTAGGCAGGCCGGCGTCGACGAAGATGTAACCGCGGACCTGTCCGAGGATGGCGCCCGCCGCGGCCAGCAGCGGTCCCGCCCCGCTATGGCCGATGAGGATCGCGGACTTTGCGGATGCGCTGCTGGCGATCACCTCGGCCTGGCGCGAGAAATACGGCGGCCCCGCCGCAACCGTGCCAGTGAGGTCGGGGACGCTGACCGGGTAGACACGCCCGGCCAGGCCAGCGGCGACCAGATCCCAGGTTGCGCGGCCGACCAGCGGGCTATGAACCAGCAGCAGCCGACCACCCATGCCTTTATTCGTATCAACGTTCACCACGCTGGCGGCGCCGCACCACCGAACCCGAGCCCGGTTCGGTGTGGTCTGGTGCCCCCGAGCAGACTGCGCCCCGGTCAGACCGATACCGGATGTCAAACAGAAGCAGGCGCGCCGGTCACCGGACGCGAGGAGAAGATCCCGTGACCACCGACGCCTGATCGATTCCGCGCTGACTGGTCGATGTACGGTCGCTGGCACCGAGGCGGAGAGCGAGTAATCGCGAGCCAACTCGTCTTACAAGCTGGTCATCAACGAATCGCTACGAAGCCGCGGTTCTAATGGCATGACGAGTTCGCCGAGCTGCTGCAGGTGGTCGCGATGTAGGGCCAAACGTACTTTGAACTGGGATTTTGTGTGGAGCGGGCGAAGGGAATCGAACCCTCATGACCAGCTTGGAAGGCTGGGGCTCTGCCATTGAGCTACGCCCGCGCGCCCGGCGGACTATCCCATCGGGTGAGCACCGACAGCGTACCCGCAGCAAGGGCTCCGCGCCGAACTACTATGACCGGCGGACCGTCCGTACGCCGCGGTCACCTGCGCGGGTCAAGGCATCGCGCCAAGGGCCACCACGGGACGCCGGGCCGCGGCCCGCGAGGCGGTAGGCTACGGAACGGTTCAGCGGGATGTGGCGCAGCTTGGTTAGCGCGCCTGCTTTGGGAGCAGGAGGCCGCCGGTTCGAATCCGGCCATCCCGACCAGTTCAGAGCACATGTTGATCTTGGAATGGCTTCGTGCGGGAGCCAAACTGGGAGCCATGTGCCACCGTGCCGAGCCCGCCGGACAGGAAGAGGCGCGGGTACGGCGAAGACTCGATCTACTTCGACCACACTTCTGAGTGCCGCGACGCCGAGCATCACCGCGGCTGCCGAGGACGATGGCGGGGCTCCGTTTCCCTTGGCTTTGGTCCTGATGGGAAGCGTGTCCGCAGCAAGGTCAGTGGCCGGACAAAGACAGAAGTAAAAGACAAGCTGCAAGCCTTGCACAGCGAGCTGCGCGAGGGGATCCGCTCGTCGCCGACATATACCGTCCAGCAAGCAGTGGATGACCGGCTGGCTCACGGACTGCGGGGCCGGTCGGTGAAAACGATCTCTACGAACCGGGAGGCGCTGGTGCCCCTGACCGCGCTCATCGGGGCTGCGAAGCTTCGGGAGCTAACAGCAGCTGATGTCCGGTCGGCGCCGGCACAGCTCGCCACCACGCGGTCTACCAGGACGGTCCAGATCGCCCACAATGGCCTGGTCCGCGCGATCCGCTATGCGGAGGCGAACGACCTCGTGGGCAGGAATGTCGCAGCGCTCGTCGACTCGCCGAAAGGGCTGGAAGGACGCCCATCCAAGTCCCTGACGCTGCCGCAGGCCCAAGCCCTGATCAAGGCGTCAAAGGTGTCACGGTTGCACGCGTACATCGTGCTCTGCCTGCTGACCCGCTGTCGGCCAGAGGAGGCCCGGGCCCTTCGCTGGGACCATGTTGATCTGGACGGCGACCCAGATACCGAGCCCCCGGTCCCACCACACGTCGCCGTGTGGCGGTCTGTACGCGCCCACGATGATGTGAAGACCAAGAAGTCGCGGCGTACGCTTCGCCTGCCGGTAGCGGTCGTCGAAGCGTTGAAGGCCCACAAAGCAAGGCAGGCAGAGGACAGGCTGCTCGCTGGAGCCCTATGGCGGGAGCACGAGTTGGTGTTCGCCTCAGCTGTTGGCACTCCGCTCGATCCGTCCCATGTCCGGCGCGGCTTCCGGAAGATCTGTATGGAAGCCGGAATCGGCGAGAACTGGAGCCCACGCGAGTTGCGGCGCACGTTCGTTTCGATCATGAGCGAACAAGGTGTGCCGGTTGAAGAGATCGCTCGGCTAGTCGGCCACAGCACCACATCCACGACCGAGACCGTGTACCGCAGGGAATTGCGTCCCGTGATCTCCACTGGAGCAGAAGTCATGGACAACGTCTTCAGGACCGGCTAGCTCTGTCTCGCCGTGGGGAGCTCGCGCATGCACCAGAAATTGTGGCGCCTCCTGCGCGGAGCGGGGCAGCGAATGCAGAGGGGAAGTGTGTGTAGTCGGCCGTCGGAGCGGTCGGCGGCTGCGCAGCGATCCCCGCTCGGGATGCACAGATCAGGTCAGTATGCGCACCGGCGTCGACCGGTAGCCGAATAGCGCGCGTTGCGTCAGTGCATTCCCATGCGCAGATCGGCATGGTCATTCGTTGTCAGGAGTTCCATTCGGAGGGATCCGGCCAACCGCTTGATCCATCGCCGCGGCGGCCAGATCGCCGAGTATGAATGCCTACAATCTGGTGGGTATTTGCTAGTCTCGGCGCGCATAATATGCAGCTCGGCGTCTGTGGGTAGGCATCGCCGACTGAATCGTGTTTTGCGGCTGACGACTTGCTTTGCGGGATGTCGCCCGCCGGGCGCCGCAGCCGTGAATGTCCGGCGCGGGCCTGGCCTGGATAGGCCCGGCTTTGGGGCGAAGGGCTCAGTCTTCGACAGCCAGAAGGTGAACGGGTTATACAACTTCTTCATGGCTGAGGCGTGGCGGGTGTCGCTCTACCCTGGGTGGTTCCGCTCGTACGAGGCGCGGATGCGGGTGCTGGGACCGACCGCTGGCATCCGACCGATCCCGCTGGACCGGGGCCCCGGTGATGATGCCTGATAGCTAGGCCAGGCCGCTAAACCGTTCCTAGCGCCCCGGCCCCGGGCGATCGAGGCGACGCGGGAGATGCACCTGCACGGCGTCACCGCCGAGGACGTGGCCGCGATCATCCGCCAGCGGTACCCATCCAGCTAGAAGGTGTGGAACCAGGCACCCCCCCGGTGAACGCACGGGTGCCTGGTTGGCTGGTCAGTTCCAGGTCGGGTCGGTGCTGGCTGGGCAGGCAAGCGCGGATGAGCCGGACGCAACAACATGCCCGGCGTTCGGCCCGGCGTACGCCCAGGTGATCTGGTTCAAGAGGTTAATACCGGAAGGACCGGACTTGAGTTGCTGCAGCACGACGACGGGATAGCCGCCGCAACTCTGCGTGGTATCGGTGTCCTCGGTCCCCACAAAGGGGATTCCATTCCTGGCCCCAGTGGCGGCGTCAACCGCCATCGTTTGACTGTACGTCGTTGGGTCTCCCGGGGTGCCGAGCGGCTCGTTGCAGTCCACATAGTTGATCGGATTCCCGCCCGCCGTCAGGCCGGTGAAATGGGTGCAGGTCGTGCTCTGGCAGGACAGGGTCACGACGCCGCTGGAATCTGTCGAGACCTTGATGGTTCCGGTGGCCCCGCCCGGGAAACTGCAGGTAAAGCCATTGAGGTCCGTCACGCTCCCCGCAGGCCCTGGCGGCCCTTGCGGTCCGGGCGGGCCTGTCGCTCCTGGCGCCCCAATGAGGCTGGTCCCCGGGGTCGGCCAGGTGCCGCCGGATTTCGGCCCGTACAGCACCCCGGCGGCGGTGTCGATGTAAAAGTCACCGTTGTTGCCGACCGTGCTGGCTGGCGCCCCGGTGCCGTTGAGCACTGTGGTGCCGTCCTGGCCGGCGGGCCCGGTGGCGCCGGTGCCGCCGGCGGGTCCTTGCGCGCCAGGTGGCCCCGCTGGTCCGGCTGGCCCCGGCGCGCCGTCATCGCCCTTGGGTCCCGCCGGCCCGGCTGGCCCGGCAGGTCCCGCTGGCCCGGTCGCGCCCGCCGGGCCCTGCTGGTTCCAGGAGATCGCCGTGGTGCCCTGCGGGCAGGTGATCCCAGCGTCCTGGAGCACAAACACGTGCGAGCCGTCGAGTGCCTTGTTGGTGTAGCAGCCGTGAATGACACCAGAGCCGTCAACCGGGCCGGCGATGGCGGCCCCGGCTGCCGTGCCGGCGGCCAGCAAGCTAAACGCGCTGACCGCGCTGATGAAGATGATTCGTGCCCGTGGCCATTGCATGGTCTTTCTCCGATTCTTTCCTAGCCGTGTCGCTGGTGAGCGCAGATCACGCGGGCACCACCAGGCCGGTGTCGACTGGCCCGGCGGCGACCAGCCTGTCGGCCCTGCCAAAGCCGCGCCCGGTCAGGCGTTCTGTGCCGTGGCGCGAACGCCGTGCCGCGGGACCGCACGGCGGGCTCGTGCTCAGCAAGGCCGGTGTGCTGGTCGGGGATGGTCTCGGCGTCCAGCACTTGGACGGCGGTGGTGATCTGCGTGCGCAGGACCAGGTCGTATTCTCGCTGGGTGGTGGTGGCCAGCCCGGGATCGCGGCCGGGTCGCGGATGTTGCTGAGCTGGTCCACCAAGTGGAGCCAGACGTTCTGGCCGGCGTCGCTGGCGTCGGCGCCGCCTAGCTGGTACCGGCGGCAGATGGACCACACAATGGGGGCGTATCGCTCGACCTGGGCGTTCCAGGCCTCCTGGTCACCGGCCCGGGCACGGGTCACCAGGATGACTGACGGGTCATCACCCGTCGGGCCGCTTCCTTTCGGGTGGGTGTGGCGGCGGTCATGTGGGCGCGAGGGAACCTCGGCCTGGTGCGGTCCGGTTGTGCGACGCCCCTTCCGGGTGAGCCGCACAACCGGACTCCGTGGGCGATTAGCTCACTTGGTGTTGGCCTCCGCCACGACGCACAGCCGGTCGACGATGCCGCTGGCCGAGGTGCCACCGCTCAGCCGGAACTCCGGCGTCAGCGTGTGGGTGCCGGGGCCAAGCGGGATCACATCCATGGCGGTCCTGGTCCCGTCGAACTGCTGGTTCTCGGCGATGTTTCCCGGGCCGAAGGTGTAGTCGCTCACGGCCCCGCCATCGACGGACCAGCTCATCCGCATCTCGCCATTGGCGACATTGCCGTCCATGCTGACGAACGCCACGATGTTCCGGTTGCTCGTGCCGTCGTTGACGGTCACCGACAGGCCCGCCGAATGGTAGGAACCCCCTCCGGTCAGCGACAGGAAGGGTGAGCCGCAGGCCTTCTGCGGCGTCGGAATCGCCGATGCCGCCGAAGGTGCCAGGATCGAAACAGCGGCGACCGCAGTGGCTGCGGCGACGATGAGAATAGCCCCGGCCCGGCGGCGGGCTGGCTTGCGGATGGTGGGTGGTGTGCTGGTCATGACGGTGTCCTTTCTATTTGCGGGCCGGTGATGGCCGTGCCCTGGCTAGAGGAGATGGGTGTGATGGGAGGCTGCCGGGGGATGCGTGCCTGCCGGCGCTCAGCTGGTGAGCTGTTGCATCAGTTGGCTCATGGGGAAGTAGATGCGCAGCGCGCTGATCTGGTCGCCGCGCAGGTCGTAGATGACTGAGTAGGGGACGCGGACCTTCCGGCCGGTGGCCGCGATCCCGGCGAACTCGCCGGTATGGGTGCCGGCGAAGTCGGCTTCGATCGCGGCCTTGCCCTGGTCGGTGAGCAGGTTCCTGAGTTCCATCCGTGCGTCGAACGCGTCCTGGTGGACGTGCCGGATCAGCTGCCCCGCGGCCTCCCGCCCGTTGGCGCGCTGATCGGTGCCTTCGAAGGTGGCCACGATGTCGTCGGTGAAGTAGGCGGGGAAGTCGGCCCGCTTGACCAGGGCGCCGAGGTAGCCCTGTATGACTTGGCGTTCGGTGCTCATGGTGAGTCTCCTTTGTTCTTCTCGCGGTCACGGTGGGAGGGCTGGTGCCCTGGTGCGTGTGGGTGACGTGGCGGCCCGGGTTAGACAAGCACGAACGGGGGGCTGTGGATGATCGAGGCGATCTGGGCGCCCTGGCTGACCAGGGTGGCCACGCACTGCAGGGTGTGGCCGGCCAGGGGACCGCCGGGGCCACCGCCCGGGACCGGGACCGGGAATGTTTGGGTGCACCGGTAATCGGGCCCGGTGCCGCTGCGTTTCCACCCGTGGGCGGCGTCGAAGGCCTGGTGCAGGGTCTGGGTGGGCCAGCCCTGGCTGACCGCGGTCAGGTCGATCGCGCTGATTGTCAGCGTGTAACGGGCGCCGGAGCTGCCCAGCGCGCTGCCGGCGGCCGCCCTGAGGACGAGGTCGAAGGTGCTGTTGGCGGGGGCGTTGGGCGCGGTGTCGGCGACCATGCTCCCGCTTTGGGTGCTGGTCAGTTCGGTCAGGGTGGCGTCGTTGGCGTTCACCGCGGTGGTCTCCTTCCTGGCTGCGGCTGCAGGGGGCCGGGAGCCGGCTGCCGCGCGGCGTGTGGCTGCCTGGGCCGGGTGAGGACCACGACGGCGGCGGCTGTGAGGACTGCGGCCGTGACCAGGATGAGGATGGTGTGCCAGCCGGGCAGGCCGCCGATAACCACGGTGTGGGGGTGGAGGGGCAGTGGTGAGTGCTTGGTCCAGCTGGGCGGGAACCTGACGGCGGGCTGGGGCCCGGTGGGCAGGTGCAGGTATTTGTTCCAGCCGGGGGGCAGCGGCGGGTCGGCCCACAGCACCGCGGGTGCCGCAGTTGCGATCAGGAGACCGGCTCGCCTGGGCAGGCCGGACAGGGTCCGGCAGATGCGGCGGATGTGATTCATGGCGACCTCGGTTGGTTGCGGGCCGGCCGGCGGTGGCCAGCTCGGGTGAGGATTACAGCGGTGCCCGGTCTTGCGGGCGGCCTGGGGTGGCTGGTTCCCACGGTTGCCAGCGGCGAGGGCGGCCACCACACAGAACCGCCCATAAGTGAGCCCACATGACCGCCCACAGGAATCTGCGGGGCGGCGAGATGGTGCAGGTGGCCTGGGCCTGCGTAGTGTTGGGCGCAGGTTCGGGTTTCCGCCGGGTGCCGGTCGCCCGGGCCGGACAGGCTGTGTGGGAGCGCGAGGGCGGTGGCTGAGCAGTCTGGGCTTTCGTTCGCCGGGCTGTTGCGGCAGCTGCGGGCCGAGGCCAGGCTGACCCAGGAGGAGCTGGCGGAGGCGGCGGGCCTGTCCACGGGGTCGGTCAGCAACCTGGAGCGGGGCGTCAACCGCACGGCCCAGAAGGACACCGCGGTGCTGCTGGCCAGCGCGCTGGGCCTGGCCGGGCCGGCCGGGGAACTGTTTGTGGCGGCGGCCCGGGGCAAGGCCCCGGCTGCAGATGTGCTGGTGGCTGCCCGGGGCGGGGCGGCGCCGCGGCCTCTGGGCGTGGCTGGTTCTCCGTACCGCGGTTTGAAGGCGTTCGAGGAGCAGGACGCAGAGTTCTTCTTCGGCCGGGAAGCGGTCACGGTCGAGGTGCTGGACCGGATGTCGCGGTTGCTGGGGGGCGCGGGCCTGCTGGTGGTGTCGGGGGTATCGGGGGCGGGGAAGTCGTCGTTGCTGCGGGCAGGGGTGCTGCCGCGGCTGCGAGGCGCTGGTTTGCCGGCCGTCCCGGGGGCGGCGTGCTGGCCGCGGGTGGCGTTCACCCCGACCCGGGCGCCGCTGGATGAGCTGGCCCTGCAGGTGGGAGTGTTGGCCGGGGCGGACGCAGCGGTGGTCCGGCGCGAGCTGGAGGGTGCCCCGTCCTGGTTCGCGCTCACCGCCAGCCAGGCCGCCATGGCCGGGCCACCAGGGTCGGCCGGGGATCCGGACGGCGGCCGGGCAGTAGAGCGTGATCAGCTCGGGCAGCGGCGGGTCGTGCTGGTGGTGGACCAGTTCGAAGAGCTGTTCACCCAGTGCGCCGACGAGGGACAGCGGCGGGCGTTCATCACCGCACTGCACGCGGCGGCCACCGCCGGGCACGGCCCAGACCAGGCCCCGGCAGCTCTGGTGGTGCTGGGGGTGCGCGCGGATTTTGAGGCCCGGTGCGCGGACTACCCGCAGCTGGCCGGCCCGGTGCAGGATCGGTATCTGGTGACCGCGATGACCGAGCGGCAGCTGCGGATGGCGATCACCGAGCCAGCCAGAAAAGCAGGCGCGAAGGTCGACGACGGCCTAGCCGACCTGCTGCTGGCCGAGGTGCGCACCGGCCAGCCGGGGGCCTTCGGCGCGGGGGCGCTGCCATTGCTATCGCACGCCCTGGACCAGGCCTGGCGGCACCGCACCGGCGAAGCGGTCACCCTCGCCGACTATGAGCGGGCCGGCGGCATTGACGGCGCCGTCGCGGCCAGCGCCCAGCGCGTCTACGACCGCCTGACCCCGGCCCAGCAAGCCGCAGCACGGCAGGTGTTCTTGCGGCTCACCGCCACCAGCCCCAATGGCACGGACACCGCCGACCGCGCCACCCGGGCCGCACTGACCGACGGCCGCAGCCCCGCCGAAGCCGAGGATGTGGCGACGGTACTGGAGGCCTTCGCCGCCGAACGGCTGCTCACCCTCGCCGCCGGCACGGTCGAACTCAGCCACGAGGTGCTGCTGACCGCCTGGCCGCTGCTACGCGACACCTGGCTGGCCGACACCCACGCCGACCGGATCGTCCGCACCCGGCTCCACCACACCGCGGCCGACTGGGAACACCACTCCCGAGACCCCTCCTACCTCTACGCCGGCAGCCTGCTCCAAACCGCCACCGACACCGCTGCCCGGATCGGCGCCGACCCCGCCCGCCACCCCCCGCTCAGCCAAACCGAAACCGGCTTCCTGAACGCCAGCGACCGCGCGCACCAGCGCAGCGTGCGTCGGCGCCGCGGCTTAATCGCGCTCCTTACCGTTCTGGTCCTTGGATTCGCCGCGGCCGCCGTGGTGGCCGTCCGCGCCGGCCAGCAAGTGAGGCACCAACTGGACGAGGTGACTTCCGGGCTGCTAGCTAGCCAGAGCCAGCTCATCGGGGACGCCAGCCCCGCCCTGTCCAAGCTGCTGAGCGTCGCGGCGTGGCGCCTGAACCCCTCCAGCGCCGCCCGCCGTGCCATGCTCGCCGCCGCCGCGCGCCCCGGCATCGCGGTCCTCACCGCCACTGACGCGGTCGACTCGGTGGCGTTCAGCCCACACGGCGAGATCCTGGCCGCCGGTGCCGCCGACGGCACGGCGTGGTTGTGGAACCCGGCAACCCGCCAGCCCCTCACCGAGCTCACTGGCGCAGCCAGCCCGGTCAACTCGGTGGCCTTCAGCCCAGACGGCAAGACCCTGGCCGGCGGCAGCGCCGACGGCACGGTGCTCTTGTGGAACGCGGCCACCCAGAACGCGATTGGCAGCCGCCTCATCAACGGCCACGCCAACATTAACTCGGTAGCGTTCAGCCCGGACAGCAAGACCCTCGCCGTCGCCAGCACCGACGGCAGCGTCCGGTTGTGGGACGTGGCCACCCGCCGGCCGATCGGCGGCCCCCTCACCGGCCACGCCGGCGCGGTCGACGCGGTGGCCTTCAGCCCCAATGGCAAGACCCTGGCCACCGGCAACAGCAGTGGCACGGTGTGGTTGTGGGACGTGGCCACCCGCCGGCCGATCGGCGGCCCCCTCACCGGCCACGCCGGCGCGGTCTACTCGGTGGCGTTCAGCCCGGACAGCAAGACCCTGGCCGGCGGCAGCGCCAGTGACATGCTGTTGTTCTGGGACGTGGCCACCCGTCGGCCGATCGGCACCCCACTTGTCAACGGCGCCGGCGGCGGCCCGGTCAACTCGGTGGCCTTCAGCCCAGACGGCAAGACCCTGGCCACCGGCAACGGCGATGGCAGCATTGAACTGCTGGACGTGGCCACCCGCCACTACCGGCCGTCCGTCGCCGGCCCAGGCGACCTGGTGGACTCGGTGGCGTTCAGCCCAGACGGCAAGACCCTGGCCAGCGGCAGCGTCGATGGCACCGTGCGGCTGTGGAACGCGGCCGCGCCCGGCCAGAGCACCACCAGCACAACAGACCTTGTGCGGTACCTCTGCACCTTGG
>Ga0207665_10002669_pt1 | contig 11984 bp, 12 predicted proteins | sample LARL112metaG_FD_184351 | JGI IMG/M metagenome (GOLD analysis project Ga0207665, IMG submission 184351) | Corn, switchgrass and miscanthus rhizosphere microbial communities from Kellogg Biological Station, Michigan, USA - LAR L11-2 metaG... | ecosystem: Host-associated > Plants > Roots >...
CAGCTCTAGCGGTAGTACTAGCACTCGCGGAAGCGCCTTGGGCGGTAGTAGCACTGGCGGCGGCACATTTCCTCCAGCTGGAACACCTTAGTAGCAATCAAAGGCATGTCCTATAATGATAAGGGACTCTACAATTTTTTTATAGTTAACAGATAGTGAGACGAGTTTCACCTCGTTGAAGTAAACTGAATAAAGGATGTCTCAAGACCTCACGGAAAGGCTAGAAATGGAAACCCTTTTCATGTGCTTGAATAATCGTTAGAGCTATGATATAAAGAAATGTTTATACTGGCTGTGTGACCTAATATGCATATAGACGTGACAAACCACTATGACATCTTAGGTGTTAACAGCAATGCCTCCCAAGAGGAGATAAGGAGGTCTTTTCGCTATTTAGCATTAAAATATCATCCTGACAGAAACAAAAATACCGAAGAAGCAAAGCAAAAATTCATGCAGATCGTTGAATCTTACGAGGTTCTTTCAGATGCACAAGCAAGAACGCAGTACGATATGAATACGTTCCATGCATTGTATGATTACAAGAGCAAGTGGCAGAAGCGCGCTGCATATGCAGATTTTGACAAGGTATACAATTATTCAAAGAGAAGGCGCGGATTTAACTCAGCCGGCGGCATGCGTGGAAGGAGCAATGATGCAAAAAATAATGATACACTGCGATACATCAGTAAGAGGACAGGTGCAAAAATCAGAAAAGCACCTATGGTTTTAATTAATTGTCTCGCATCTGCCGTCCGGTCCGTCACTGTTACAAACGCAGAAGAATAGGCAAACCTAACTAAATTTCTGAAAAACAGATAGTTACAGATACAGCTGCATTCTTTTTAAATATTGTTTTTCAGTGCGTATAGTAGTTATTGTCTAGAATGCGCGTATTACTTAACTATGATAGATAATCTATATGCAACATTGGCTTAACTTTTATTTTGGTCAATAAAGTTAAAAGATGTTAAAGTCAGCGAGGATCTGTAACAATGTACAGATCGTGTTTATTATTGTTATAGTGGTATGCAAGCTCGACCACAACTAGATCTATGACTCATTAGTCAAAAGAATGTTTTTTTGTTGTGCCCTATTCACAATTCAACCCATCATATAATTTATCATGAGTGTTTTGTTTTGATTCTTTATCGCGATCTTCTTCGGCTTATTATTTAGAAGAACTTGCTAGAAAATTATATTTATGCTCCTCAGAGCAAAAATGTTCTATTTTTAAAACTCCTCTATTAGAGTCCCCTTCTACATGGGGCCAATCTTCTTCCTCTGGATAATCTTTGCCGCAATAAGCGCAAACATTATTTCCCAATATACTATCCCAACTATAGGCAATCAACAGTAATGGCATAAAGATGATCGATGCAACGAGGGGCAGATAATTGGACCTTCTTGAAGGCTAATTGATTGGGACAGATCTTAGCAGCCCTTCTCAGAATGGCTAACGATAACCGCGGAGTTAGGAGAGTATGTGGTAAAAATGATGTTTTTCAAACTCCACCAAGCCAGTTCCTACTTAAGATAGGAAAATATCAATCACAAAAAGTTAGCGCAATCTTTCATTGTCGAGTAATGACAGAAGATTTGTGCATTAGCTAATAGCCACGGATCCTTAAGTTGAACACTCAGTTTATGTTTATGTCAGCTTTGATCACGCAGTAGATTGGGGGTGAGGATTGTGGTTCTGAATTCTGCGTCATCAGAAGTCTCATTTATCTACTATGGCCAGTCAATGATATATACTCTTTAATTTATGGGTCACCTATTTATGAGCACTAAAGAACATGAAAAAGATAATGAGGACTTTTGAGAAGTAGAAGAAGATTAACAATTAGAAAAAGGATTGGAGTAGTTGAAATTACCAAATAAATGTATCAGGACTTGTTATCTATTTTGTTGGATTACTCCAAGTAAATAGATCTGGATAGTCAATGTTCTTTACTGAAGGATGGATGGCCGTAAAGGGAAATATCCACAGTAAAGGGTAGATTGTTACAGCAGTTCTAATAGTACTATTTTCCCTCGTCATCAGACATGTTGCATATTATGCAATGCAATAGTAATATAAAAATAAAGAGAAGAAGTCTGTCCCTATAAAATCATCATTTTGCAAAAAAGGCGCTGCAACCAGTTTTAAGCAAAATCCCACATACTTAAGACTGAGAAATTTGGCACATCAAACTGCGATTGTTACCGGCAGCGGCAGGGGTATTGGAAAAGAAACTGCCATCCTATTGTCAAAACTGGGGCTGAATGTGGTCATTTGTTCTAGGACTCAAAACGAAATTGATTCTACAGTTGATCAAATCAAAGAAATTATAATAGATACAAATCATAGTGATGGTGTTGCAGCCGAGGGCAGAATACTTGGTATAAAGTGTGACGTTAGTAAACCCTCGGAAGTCAATTATCTTGTCAAATCAACGGTTGAAATATTCAAGAATATAGATATCCTGATAAACAATGCAGGAATAGTCTACATCAAGAAGTTAATAGATACTTCGGAAGAGGAATGGGACAAGACAATGGACATTAACCTGAAAGGTGCCTTTCTGTCTTCTAAGGCTGTTCTTCCCTTTATGATGAAAAAAATGTCTGGTGTAATTATTAATGTTAGCTCAGGTGCGGGGAAGACAGGATTTCCGGATATATCTGCCTATTGTGCAAGCAAATTTGGCATGATTGGGTTAACTGAAAGCCTAGCATGGGAAGTAGGGAATTACAACGTGAAAGTTATGGCTATTTGTCCTGGTGAAGTAGATACGAAAATGCAAGAAGACTTTGACCGGGAGTACTATGGAAGATACAAGGACAAGATGCTTCGACCAAAACAGGTTGCACAGAGAATTATTGAAATGATATTTAATGATAATAAATATAATAGTGGTCAATCTGTGGAAATTGGATAATTCAGACCTATAGATAATTAAAGCAAGAAGGAAACAATGAAGGTTGTATATAGATTTTTATGCTACCGCTTATACATCATTATATTCCAAAAAACAGAAGCAATCTGCTTTTATTAGTTACATTATTGAAAGTAAAAGGTGTTAGTTTGGTATACCAACTATGCATTATACAAGAAATTAAGATAAGTGAATGTCAGCAGTTGCTCTCCATTGAAAAATATGGACCGATACTGTCGCAACATCTCGGCCTTACAATCAGTCATACTGTTCCTTTTCGTTGTAATTGAGATAGCTATTATTTTTTAATCCGGTAAAGGTTTCTGCGTGATACTATGACTGGCTTGCTATTGTTTAGCTGCTTAATCTGAATATCAATTGATAAAATACCGTATTTTTCTGAGTTTCCTTCTTTTTTATCTGAGACTGTATATTCTACCTCAAGCTCGTCTCCCACATACACTTCACCTAAAAACCTAGTGTGCCTATTATCCCATTTAGGATCTCCATCCATTCCATATAACAACATAATGGTATCGGAAAATAGATCAAGCCGTGTCATCTCTCCCTCGGCACGTGCTAATATAGCCCGACCTGGCAAAAGAGTTCCTTTTATCCCTTCTTTGGCAGCCAATTCAGGTTTTTCATGAAGGATGTTTTTTGTTCTTGCAAATGATATGTATTTTACGAATTCTTGCTTGTCAATGCAAATGTATGACTTGAAGGTCTGTCCTATCTTGAATTCTTCAAATTTCATATCTAGTTTTTAAAATAATGGTATTCAATTCTATATATTCTAACAAGGCTTCTTGGCGGTTTCTCTGTAAGCGAGACCTTTTTGAAGGTTAAGGATCCCATGGCAGAACTAAATGTATAACAAAAATCAAGATAATGAAAACAAACCTGCATACTAATGGTCAGTTGATTATCAAGTAAACCCTATGACTTTTACAACAGGTAGATTGCCGTTCTCAGTGTGGTTTGGAATAAGATGTGGACCTCTAATACAAGTGGAAAATATCGTTCAGCTCCGCTGTGCTGGGTTCATACTCAGTATTAAATGACGTATCATACAGACCAGGCTTGTAAATACGAGGGACTTAAGGTGATAAACTGCAAAAGTCCGTTTCATATTTCTGATAGATTTGCCTATTATACTGCCGAACTGTGTGATGAGATTAATTACACAGTGTTAACTATGATGTTTCATAACTAATAATGAATTAAGAATGTCACTAACCAATCCAGATCTTAAATCAAAATTCGTTGATTACTTGAATGAAATACTATCTGCTGAAAATGCTGCAGTAGATAGATTGCAGACAAGAATTCAAGAAACTCCACTACAAGATGCAAAACAACGATTGCAACAACACCTGCAAGAAACAAGAGGACAACAAGGTAGATTGGAGAAGTTAATTACTGATTACGACGGTAGCCCAACAAAATCCAAAGCGGATTTGCCAACACTAAAGCCACCAGCTGCCTCTATGATGAAAGACACAATAAAAAATACTGTAAAATCTGTGACTAAAGGTGCCGAAAATCCTACCTCTGAAGAGATGGAGATAAGAAATATCAAAGAAGATGCCATAGTGGAAAATGCAGAGATAATAGCTTACAAAATGTGCTCACAGTTGGCCGGTAAGATGAATGCACAGGACGCGATCTCCGTATTTCAGCAAAATACGGAAGAAGAAGTTTCCATGTTTAATTGGATAATGACAAACACCCCCTCGATGTTGAATCAATTATGGCCAAAGATCGAATCATCTATTACCACTAGCAGCAAGCAGTAACTTTTTTGAACCTTTTTCTAATGAGTAAGGATTCTTATACGCCGTTCTGTAAAATAAGTGTAACATCCATTTTCGGAGTCGAGCATACTCTCGAAAATTAGGAATTGTTGCGAGCCTTCCATTATTATCTTTCCTAATTGGATTGTCCTTGTGAAGCTTTGATTCTGGTAATATTTGGAACAATCATGGTTTTCTTTTTCGACTTTTGGATTTCTAATGCCGATGTTCATACTCGTATACTAGTAGACGTGTATGTAATTGTCATACATTTTTGATAGAGTGAATTATTATTCCACAAGCCAATACAATTAAACCTATTACAGAAATAGCGAATCCGTTTACTGTCCATTGAGGATTGCTGTACATAAATGAGGATTGCGGTCCTATCTTCGATTTACTTTGTGCTACAAATATTATTCCTGATATTAAAATTATGCATCCTACAACGATTAGTGTCTTCACTACGATGTGCTTTCTCATAATAATGCCAGTTATGAAGTTGTAATACTATGTATGTCTTAACTCATCAAATCATTTTGTGATTCATAAAGAATTACAGGGTCTTTCCCGTTATTCATTGTTTTTTCTCGACCAATCCAGCAGCCAGTTCTATAGCGTAAGCGCTGTCATATTTAACTCCATCCTCAAGGTTGTTTTGAACAGCCTCAAATACATCATTTATTCTATTTCCCATGGCTGGCGACTTTCTATTTATATGATTTCTTACATCTTCCTTGGTTGCTGGAAATTGTAGACCCTCGAGTAGATTTGCCATTTTGGATGCTGTGCCCCTATTGGTTGCCGCATTTACAGATGGTTCCCCTGCAGCATCTCCTGCTCTCTCCGATGTTGTACCAACGCCTGATTGGGTACTGTCAGTATAGTTCCGATCATTTGATACATCAGACATTTTCTTTTTCACCTATTATGATCCATAATGGTTCAGCATAGTTCAAATACCTTCCCGACAGGTGCGTTTATTTCTGTTTCTCGTGTAAGAGTTCTCATATCCACTGTCTAGTAGCATGTTATATATGACTATAAATTCCATCTTCGGATTAGCAGCCTCTACATTCCTCTAGCAAGCTTTAGACGTATTATTCAAAAAGGCTAGAAGGTGAAATATCAAAGCAATCCAGGTTCAATCATCCAAGGTAGTTCCAGCCGATATTCCAATTCCTTGGAATTTTGTTTACATAGAAATGTTGCCGCCAGACTAAGCCCATCTGCTTCTATGAAGAAATCTCCTTGGCACTATCTTATTTATTAGTATAGTATCTAACCAAAGACTAAACGATAGGATCTCAGTATATTCTTCTTAAATATCATATAGTATAGGAGTGTCTGCAGGTGAAGTGAAAAATGGATGACAGTGTAGAAGAATCAGTCGTGGCCAAGTCAACGGGGCAACAAGAAGAGAAGGATGTAGCACTAAAAGATGCTGCGCTATACAGTGTCTTGAGTTCAAAGAAAAAGATGACCAAACATGAGGCGGGTTACAAGAAACAAGAAGAAATCCAGTCCGAGCAAACCGAAGATTACTATAAGCGCGCATGCATAAAGTGTAAGTTCAATCTACCAGACGAAAAAAAATGTCATATCGTAGAAGGAGAAATTAACAATGATTACGGTGTTTCAAACTTCTTTTCTCCAAAAGGTGATGGCATGTTACCGGGAGATATTGTTTGGGATTTTATAAAAAAGACGGGAAGAAAACTTGAATATGAAGATGGTCATGTTATTGGCAAAGGTGCAGAAGGATATCAATGTAAGGACTGTAAATATTACATGTATTCCGATAGGTGTTTGTTGATAAAAGGGACCACTTTTATGCCTGAAATGAGCTGCGCCTTTGTTGTAAAAACTGGCAATGGAACGGACGTTTAAGTTTAGAAAACGATGACAACCCTCAAGTAAGAGACTGAATAGTTTTTTAGACTTGCTTAGTAGCAACCTAGCTGTCGATCTGTTTCCTAGGCGGACATTGATGAGCTTCATTCATATTCTTGAAATACGAGTTGACATGACTATTTCTGTCTTGGTAATAAATCAAAGCTACCTTGTCGGAGGCCGCTTTTTCCATGCAATAAGTAAGAACGTGAAAGGTATGGCCATTAATCCAGTCGCAATTAGAATCGGCTCCATAACTGCTGGATCCAGTGATTTACCTATAGCAAGGAAGTACGGGAATGGATAAACGCCAGCAGTAAAAAACCAAAAAACCACAAACAATAATATAAATGGAAAGTTACGTTTAAGGAATTTGTATGATGGCTTTTTCATCCTGGCACATTTGATACATCTACTTTTATCTTGAACTAAACATGATGAACATATTGATTTAGTGCAGTACGTACAAACCAGATCTCCAAACCTTGATCCGCATATATGACAGTCGCTTGTCATATATTAGATGTAAAAGTAATAATATAAAATAGTATAGCGTGTCATGTTAATCAAAAATTAGTGCCAGCCAGGTCCTCATGTGTGTCAGATGCTATATATAATCAGTGTTCATAGGCGGAGCCAGCAATACTAACTATATTGTGATCACATTGCTGCAATAAAAAATGCAGTGAACACTTCGCTGAGTATATCGTAAACATTAATCATAAACTAGTCTAAATCAGAACACCTTATGAAACACTCCAAATGTCAGGAGATACTACAGCCGCCATATACCAATTGTGGATCAACTCTGCTATATCCCGAGAACAACAAGGAGGGATTGTTTATTTTATTCGTAGTTCAAGTTCGATGGTGACCAATAAATTCCAAGATGGACTGATTCCCATTGGGAAAATAGAAAGAAGTAGTGACAGGATTGTCCAGAAAATAGCGATATAGGAACCACTTCAAAGGAACATCAGCAAGCGAAGAAAATTACTGAGCCAATCCAGAGCGCAGTTGAATTTACAGCGTATAGGAAAAAGGTGGAAGAAGATATCATTAATAGGCAAGCAACTATACATAAATACATTAAAAGTCGGGAAGGCATCAAACTTGTGGCCTTATCGCTGGTCAATATATTATGCCTGTAGAACCTAAAAACATAGAGAAGCCCGACTCATATTGGGAGATCTAAGCACGGTCACTGGGAAAGGTCAATAGATTTCCCGCGTTCATGACGTATAATTTTTGGGGAACAAAAAGAATTACACATCTATTAATGGTATTCCGGCAATAGTCTTCTTGTTTTGGTTTCAGAAAACTTATCTTGATGCCGCATATTTAGTAAATATTTATGACTAGTCCAAAAACAATTTATGATCTTATAGTTATTGGGACCGGGGTTGCAGCATCAACTGTAGCCTGGCAATGCCATTCAGCTGGCTGGAAAATTGCAGTCGTTGATTCACGTCCATTTGGCGGTACATGTGCTCTTCGTGGATGCGATCCAAAGAAGGTACTGGTAGGGATGGCGGAGCTGATTGACTGGGATCACAGGATGGAGAGCAAAGGAATTGTTCACGCAAAAGAGATCCAAATCAACTGGTCAGAGTTAATGCATTTCAAGAGATCTTTTACCGAACCAGTTCCAAAAAGAAGGGAACAAGACTTCTCTGAGGCTGGAATTGATACCATTCATGGTCATGCACGCTTTACTAGTCACACTGCTCTCAAAGTAGAACTGAAAGAGAAATTTGTTAACCAGGAACTTTTTGCAAAACACATACTTATAGCAACAGGAGCAAAGCCAGCCAAGCTGAATATCCCTGGCGAAGAATACATCACTATAAGCGATCAATTCTTGGAATTAGATAATTTGCCTAAGAGGATTGCATTCGTTGGAGGCGGATACATCTCATTTGAGTTTGCACATATTGCAGCGAGAGCTGGTGCGGATGTAACAATTTTACATCGTACTAACAAACCACTCGGTCAATTTGATCCTGATCTTGTGAATCAACTGGTACTAAGAACACGCGAGCTAGGTGTGGACGTCAAGTTGGAGACAGCAGTTAAAGGTATAGTTCGAACGACCAGTGGTCTTGTTGTACAGACCAGTTCCTACGACAACAACGAAGAACATACAATTGAAGTAGATATGGTGGTACATGGTGCAGGTAGGGTGCCTGATATAGAAGGCCTTGATTTACCATCTGCAGGAATAGATTATGAACTGAAAAAAGGTATAAAAGTTAATGAATACCTTCAGAGCGTTTCAAATCCTGCAATCTATGCTGCTGGTGATGCAGTAGCTAGTGGAGGTCCACAATTAACTCCTGTGGCAACTTATGATGGAGAAATTGTCGCAGCTAACTTGCTTAAAGGAAACCATCTCAAACCTAATTACAATGGAGTACCGAGTGTCGTTTTTACTGTTCCACCATTGGCATCTGTCGGGTTACAAGAAGAGACAGCAAAACAACAAGGGCTACATTTCAAAACGAACTATGATAAAAATACTTCTAGATGGTATTCATCACGAAGAATAGGGGAAAATTACTCTGGATTCAAGGTGTTGATAGAAGAAGATGGTGGCCGAATCTTGGGTGCTCATCTACTAGGATCACATGTTGAAGATGTTATCAATATTTTTGCACTGGCTATTAGATTAGGGCTTGCTGTTAAGGATATCAAAGAAGTATTGTTTTCCTATCCAACGAACTCCTCCGATATCAGTTATATGCTATAGGGTCTGTGCAATCGATTTATCTTCAGTATCAAATATTTCAAAATACCTTTATCTTGTCCTATCTTCAGCAGGATATTAAGGCATGTCAGGACAGACCCAGTATAAGGTATCACTTTGCCTAGTATCACAGCCAGTCTTTGGCTATTCTGATTTCTTCTAAAATCAACTCGTGTCCACTGTTTTGCCAATTTATTGATACATCTGCTCCAGCCTTTTTTAGTAAACTCAAAAGGTTTTCAGTTTCTTGTCTCTGGACTATTGGATCATGCAAGCCAGCTGATATAAGAATACGTTTGGAAGAAAGCTCTGGCAATGGATCTGGGACAAGCGGTACCATAGGACGAAAGAGAATAGCACTGGAAAGAATGCCTGGCCGAAGTAACAGACAACTTGCTGCAATGTTTGCACCATTCGAATAACCAATTCCTACCAGATGTTGCAGATCAAATCCATAAACTTTAGACGCATCTTGAACAAAATCTGCAAGTTCATAAGTACGAAATTCGAGATCCTCCATATCAAAAACTCCCTCTGCTATTCGTCTAAAGAAGCGAGGCATCCCGTTCTCCAAAACTTTACCTCGAGGGCTAAGTATAGCTGCCTCTGGAGCTATTTGTTGTGCCAGGGGGATCATATCTTCTTCATTTCCTCCAGTACCATGGAGTAAAAGGATAGTAGTAGACCGAATTTTCCCCTTTGCTTCTGCTTGATTCTTATTGGAAGGAATAAAGCGATGGATGAATCCAAGTTGGGTTTCGTTATTCATTTTACTTGTGATTCTTTCTCCTCATTATCTAATTGATTCTTTTCCAGTTCCTCATCTTTTTGCTCTTTAGGTAGATGTACTGGAGGTAAGATTTTCTCAAGATCCTTACGCATAGATTCAATCCAAGGAGGAAGCACGAGATGCGTACCGAGGTCCTCAGCTTTTTCATCTATCGAAAAGCCAGGTGGATTAGTAGCAATCTCAAATAGCACACCACCCGGTTCACGGAAATACACAGAATGAAAGTAAAATCGGTCTATCACAGGAGTTGCGTTTAATCCATCTTTGATTATCTTGTGACGCAAGAGCTTTTGTTGTTCATACGTAGGTGTACGCCATGCCACATGATGGACTGACCCAATCCCTGTAACTGCTTGTTGTGTATAGGGCAGACAAAGAACATCGATGATATCAGCACCTCCTCTTACCTCTTCTTGCTGAGCAGGAATTTCATAACGGAAGCGGCTTCCATCCTGCCGCGTCAAAATAAATCCCAGGTCGTTAGCCAAAACAGAGGCAGTATCCTCGTATCCTTGTTCTGATAGAGTTACAGAATAAAAACCCCTGATGGCATGTTCAATAGGAATGGGACCTTCTTTCCATACGTTAACACATCTCTCTTCTGCAGATTTATGTGCTACAAGTTCTAATTCTAGCCCATCAGGATCATTTAGTGTTATTACTTGTTCATCATCAAAACGTTTGTATGGTCCACGAAAATCCATTTGTTTAGTCTTAAACCTATCTATCCAATAGTTCATGGAATTTTCAGGAATCAGAAAAGATGTCGAAGTCACCTCACTGGTTCCCCGATGTCCTTGGGGTGCATCTGGCCAATGAAAAAAAGTAAGAATGGTACCTGGCCGTCCTAATTCGTCACCGTAATAAAGATGGTATGAAGTTGGGTCATCTTGATTTACTGTTAGTTTTACAAACCGAAGTCCCAAATTATTAGCATAAAAATCTATGTTTCTCTGCGGGTCGCTAGTTATGGCTGTGACATGATGTATTCCGAAAATATCCTTGCTCATTGTTTTATCCTTGCTCTTTTTTCTCTCAGCGGTTTTCATCTTTTCCTAAGAACATTCTCGCTCTGCTTTGTATATATCTGTATATCCAGTTGCAAAATTCGAGGTATCTAATGATATCTATTTAGTAGATCAACAACGCTACGGATGCTAAAATGGGATACCTGTTTTCAGGAAGACAATTATTGAAAGGTCCCGGTAACTTTTGAATTCAAATGCTCAATGTTAATATTTTTTAGTTCCATATGGTGAGCCTGCACATCACCAGCCATTCTCAAACTATTTTGCTAAAGAGTAAGTTCCAGTAAGAGTATCGTGACATGCTAATACACCTCCCTGAATGAGAATGCAGTTCTCTGGAACCATCTTTGTGCCTAATGCTGTTCCTCCACCTTGCATAAATTTCATAGCTTGTGTTTCATTTAATGTACCCATATCTTTCATCCCTAACATTGCTAGTTGCAGATATGCCAGGTTCATCTGATTAAATGCTGCTGTAGTATTACCATTCTTCAATGCTTGATCAGCTATCATAAGATGTAACTTTGCCAATTCACCCATCGCAAAATTCATACTGTTCTTGTTAATATTATTATTGCTATTATTCATCTGTGCTGACACAGGATAAACTGAGCCATTTTGAGGTATGGTAGTCACTAGTACAGATATCAATACAACACTAACAACTATTGCGAATGTCGTTGATGTTTTTGCGAACATACGGCCTTAACAATAATCAGTATTGTATATAAGGTTTGTAAAACTCGTCCGTCCAATCCACCACCAAGCAAAACCTATAATAACTGTGCAGCATAGAAACCCGATGTGCGT
>Ga0207665_10002670_pt1 | contig 11982 bp, 11 predicted proteins | sample LARL112metaG_FD_184351 | JGI IMG/M metagenome (GOLD analysis project Ga0207665, IMG submission 184351) | Corn, switchgrass and miscanthus rhizosphere microbial communities from Kellogg Biological Station, Michigan, USA - LAR L11-2 metaG... | ecosystem: Host-associated > Plants > Roots >...
CCCGAACGAGCGGAGCGTGGCGCGCAGGCGCCGGCTGGCGACCCGCATCTGGTGCACGGAATCGGGCTCGTCCATGCGCGCCAGCGGATCGAGTGACATCAGCGTGCCGGCCTGAGCGCGCAGGTAGGCCAGCACCACCTGGCCGGCGGGCGAGGACACGGTCAGGCGGGGCGGATCTTCCGGCTCGGGCAGCCGGTCGCCGAGGGCACGAGCCAGCTTGGCAGCCCCGCCCACCGGCCGCAGTGGGGCGCCCCTGGTGTGCACCCGCACCAGGGAAGCCAGTTCGGCAGGGACGCCCCGCACGTTGCCGTTGAGCGGCCGCCGGATCTCCCGGCGGGTGCTGTGACCGAGTGGCAGCTTGAGGTGCCAGCCGGCGTCGTCGCCGCCGGACCGCTGTCGCAGGGTGATTCCCGCGCGGAGCAGCCGCAGGTCATCGGTGTCGTAGTACTCGGCCTCGAGCCGCTGTTGCTCGGGCCCGGAGACGGCTGCCACCTGCGGCAACCGGTCCAGGCGCGGCAGCCCCGCCCCGGCCGGTGCGTCATATTGGGTCTCGGTTTCGTTCACGTTCGCTGCCATCCGCGTTCGCTACCCCGTTCCGGCTGGTCGATTCACCGTCAGTGGGGTAACCGGGTACGGGTGCGAGCGAGCGGCAGCACGAACCACAACACCGCGAACAGGCACACCACGAACAGCGTGACGAGCACCACGGTCGCGCCGCGGTCCACGAAGCTGACCACCAGCAGCACGGCGGCCGAGACGGCCAGGCCCACCGCGGCCAGCCCCAGGATCGCCAGGATGTTGGCGTCCTTGACGAGTTGCTCCTTGCGCTGGCGGCGGAACACCAGCCGGTGGTAGGCGACCGGCGCCAGCAGCAGGGCGGTGGCGATCGCGGCGAGCAGCAGGGTGGCCACGTACAGCCCGTGCTGTGCGGGGCCGAGCTTGTCGAACCCGGTACTGAAGGGGATCGCAAGCAGGAATCCGAACAGCACCTGGACGCCCAGGCCCGCCACCCGCAGTTCCTGGAGCAGTTCGATCAGGTTGCGGTCATCGCGTTCCGCCTCGGTCTCCCCGGGGCGGGCCGCCTCGGCCTCCCCCTGGCGGCTCACCGCGCCCGGGCTGCTTCCGGCACGCGGACCGGGACGCGAGGGCCGTCAGACAGCGCGGGGATGCCCGTCCTGCGCTGTCGCCGCAGCAGTCGCCTGCGCTCCTCCTCGGTCATTCCGCCCCACACCCCCTGGATCGAACCGGCAGCGAGTGCGTAGCGCAGGCAGTCCCGCTGGATGTCACAGCGCGCGCAAACCGCCTTGGCCCGCATGACCTGCCGAAGCGCGGGGCCCGAGTGAGAGATCGGGAAGAAGAGTTCTGGGTCGGCGGTGGCACACGCGGCACGTGACCACCAGCCGGCGCGGTTGTCCATCTCAGTCATCGGGACCTCAGATTTCTTGTCCTGTGCTGACCTTTGGGCATGGCCGAACCGGCCTTGGCCCAGCCACAAGCCCTGCGCCTGCCCGCGCACGGGCGGTCTAATCACCGCAGGCCGAAAAAACCAGGCAATCCGCAGGCCAGGGGCTAGGGTGATGGGCCCCGCGGTGCCGCCTGGGCCTGCTCCTGCCTCACCCGACGCTGGCGGGGCCGCCGCGGCTGGCCGAGTCGAAATCGCCGGTGCCGTCCGCAACTCCGCCGCCCGCGGTCTGTGGGTACGCCGTCCGGCCCTGCGCCGGGACGTTCTCCGGGTGGCCCTGCTGCCCGGACATCTGCTTGATCTTGAGGTAGCGCCTGATGTCTGCCCACTGGCTGGCGACGAGCAGCGTCACCCCCACGGGAACCAGTAGTACTTGCAAGGCCCTGCGCGCCATGGCTGCCCCTCTCCCGAGGTCTGGTTGTTCCCTTCCGCTTCCCCCACGGCGGCAGTCAAACGCCGGCGGCGGCCGGGAAATCCGCCGGCCTGCGATGTTTGCGCTGCTGCGCGGGGGCAGGAACCCCCGAAGCGCCCGCGCGGCGCTCAGGCGAGCGGAAGAAGGGCAGGCATGGCGGAAAAGTCAGCCACGGGCCGCACCGTGCTGATCGCGGCAGCCGCGAATATCTTCGTCGGGGTGGTCAAGCTCGTGGCGGGGCTCCTGGTGGGCTCAAGCGCCATGCTCGCCGAGGCCGCCCATTCGGCCGCCGACACGCTTAACCAGGGGTTCCTGTGGGCGTCGTTGCGGCAGAGCGCGCGGCCCGCCGACGCCCGCCACCCGTTCGGATATGGCCAGGAGCGGTACTTCTGGTCGCTGCTCGCGGCATTCGGGATCTTCATCGCCGGAGCCGGGTTCTCCATCTTCGAGGGCCTGCTCGCGCTCGGGCACAAAGGCAGTGAGAACCCGCTGCTCGCCTACATCGTCCTCGCGGCGGCCGCCCTGGCCGAGGGCACGTCCCTGGTCCGGGTGCTTGTGCAGTACCGGCGCGAGGCCCGCGACAGCCACACCGAAATGCTCGACCAGGTACGGAGCAGCCCGGACACCACGATCAGGACGACCCTGTTCGAGGACTCGGCCGCGATGGTGGGCCTGGCGCTGGCCGCGCTCGGCCTGGCACTGCGGCAGGTGACCGGGTCGCCGGTCTGGGATGGCGCGGCCTCGATCGCCATCGGCTGCCTGCTCATCGTGACCGCGGTCCGGCTGGGCATGGACAGCAAGGAATACCTCATCGGCCGGGCCGCCGATCCCAGGGAACTCGGCACCATCCGCGAGGAGATCGAAAAGACACCTGGCGTGGACGAGCTTGTCGACCTGCAAACCATGTATATGGGCCCGGAGCATCTGATCGTGGCGGCCAAGGTAGCCTTCAGCGACGACATCAGCGCGGACCGTGCCGAAGATGTGGCCGACAACATCGACAAACGGCTCGCCGACCGATTGCCGCTGGTCCCGCACGTGTTCCTGGACCCCACCCAGACGCCGTCCGCCGCCCGCTAGGCCGCGCTAGAACGGCGCGTCCGACTTGGCCCGCCGGGAAAGCCGCACCGCCGTCTCCAGCAGCCCCGCGTGCACGAAAGCCTGCGGCAGGTTGCCCCGCAGCTGGCGCTGGTGCACGTCGTATTCCTCGGTGTACAGCCCCGCCGGGCCGCAGGCCGCCCGGTTGCGCTCGAACCAGTGCGCGGCCTCCGCGTCCTGCCCGCATGCCTTCGCGACCTGCGCCAGCCAGAACCCGCAGAGCAGGAACGCACCCTCGGCCTTGTGCAGCGGGCGGGCGTCATGCCGGAACCGGTACACGAACCCGTCCTCGGCCAGTTCCTCGCGGACCGCGCGAACCGTCGCCCGGGTGCGCGGATCGTCCGGCGGCAGGGCGCCCCGGATCACCGGCAGCAGCAGCGCGGCATCGACCCGCGGATCGGCGGGCGAGCGCTGCCAGCGGCCCGTCGGGTGGATGCAGTCGCCGAGGCTGGCCTGGATCGTGTCGGCCAGCGCGCTCCACTCGGCGGCCTGCCGGTGCCCGTGCCCGCCCTGCGGCGCTTCCACCGCAGCGGCCAGCGAGCGCAGCCCGGACACGCAGGCGAGCCGGGAATGCGCCCAGTGCCGGTCGTCGAGTTCCCAGATCCCCGCGTCGGACTTGGTCCAGCGCTGGCCGATCGCGTCGGCTGCCACGGCGGCGGCCCGCCAGTTCTCCTCGGCCAGCATGTCCAGCCGCGCCGCGGCGGCCAGCAGTTCCAGCGACTCCCCCAGCGCATCCAGCTGGAACTGGCCGATCACCCGGTTCCCCGCCCGGGCCGCGCCGCCGGGGTACCCGCGCAGCCGCAGGTTCCGCTCGTCCGGGATGCGCTCGCCACCGACCGTGTAGGCGGGCATCAGCCCCGGCCCGTCGTCGAGGATCCGCTCGGTCAGGAACCGAACGGTTCCCTCCAGCAGCGGGTGGGGGCCGTGCGCGGCCACCGCGAGGCCCGCGTAGCACTGATCCCGGATCCAGGCGTATCTGTAGTCGTAGTTCCGCCCGCCTTCCAGGCGCTCGGGCAGCGCGGTGGTCGCGGCGGCAACCATCGCGCCGCTGCCCGAGGTCAGCCCCTGCAGCACGGCGTAGGCGTGGCGGGCGTCCCGCACGGCGATCAGGTCCGCGCAGCCGGGCACCACGTCGGACCAGGACTGCTCGGTGGCCGCCCAGGCGTCGTCCGGCTCGGGCGGTGGGCCGTCCAGCGGACGGTCCGACAGCTCAAGGACCAGGTCGTGGTGCCCCCCGGCAGGCATCGACACGGTGAAGGCGAGGCCGTCGGCGGTGCGCCGGGCCCGGGCAGCGCCCGACCAGCGGAACCTGATCGCCCCGCTCCGGCCCGTCCAGCGCCCGCCCTCGCGGGACAAGCCGGTCATCTTCGCGCGGCCAAACCCGGCCCGGACGTCCAGCAGCACGTCCACCCGGGCCGGCCCGTCGACCGCCTCGACCCGCCGCAGGATCACCACCTTGCGCGGGTCGGCCGGCCTGGCCAGCGCCTCCCGGCATTCGGTGTGCGAGGAGCCGCCGCCCCACCGGCTCCGCCAGATGAGGCTGCCGGTCTCGTAGTAGCCGCCCCAGACATTCCACGGATCCGACGGGGTGACCGCGTACCTGCCCTGGCCGCCGAGCAGCCCACTGAACACCGCGGGGCTGTCCCAGCGCGGCGCGCACAGCCAGGCGATCATCCCGTCCGGGCCGATCAGCGCGCCGCGCTCACCATCGGCGATCAGGGCGTACTCGCGCAGCACGTGCGGCCGGGACGGTCTGTTCACGCCGGTGAATCTGTCCTGAAGATCGCGGCCGAAACGCGCCCCCGCTTCGGCGCCCCGCCGGGAACGGCGCGTTTGGCCTGGCCCGCCCCGGGCAGTCGAACCCGGTGCAGGTGCGCGCCGACCGGAGGGAGGAAACATGACGATCCAGCCGGAACCGCGAACCGTCGTGGTGGGAGTCGAGGGGGGCGGCGGCCCAGGCTCCCGGACCGCCATCAAGATGGCCGCGCAGGAGGCCCGGTACCGGGCCGCGTCGCTCATCGCGGTCATGGCCTACAGCGGCGATCGTGCGGTGGCGCCGGCCGGCCGCCCGCCGGCGACCCCGTGCAGCGCGGGCGAGGAACGGCTCGTCGCGGAGTCAGAGCTGCGGGACGCGGTCATCGATGCACTCGGTGAGGAGGCGGACAAGGTCGAGTTGCGCACGGTCCTCGGCCTGGCGGGACGAACCCTGGTCGACACCGCCCGCAGGGTCAATGCGCAGCTCATCGTCCTGGCCGGGCGCGGCAGCACGACCATGCTGCTCGGCACCGTCAGCCAGTACGTGCTGCGGAAGGCATCCTGCCCGGTCCTGGTGGTGCCGGAGGCCGGCTAGGCACCGGAGCCGGCGTGGCGGCGCGGCTGGCCGGAACCACCGCCAGGGCGCGTCCTGGCCGGGCACGGCCAGGTTGGCCGCCAGCCTCGGCGCCCCGGCCGCGCCGTCATCGGCGACCGCGACCCGCAGCGCCGGCCCGCACCAGGTGACCTCCACCATGACCAGCCCGCCGTTCCCGCTGGCGGTGTGCCGGATCGCGTTGGTCACGAGTTCCACGGCCACCACGACCACGTCGTCGCGTTCCGGTGCGGCGGGAAGCGGCCCGCCAGCCAGCGCCGCACCTCCCGCACCTGATCGTCCCGGCCGGGGAAGACCCGCCGCCAGCGCGGGAAGGGTTCCCGCACGGGAGTACTGGTGCCAAGGTCAATTCCCGGGCTCGCTGCGGGCGAGGTCATCGTGGCTCCTGCCGTTATCGATCGAAAACGGCCACCAGGCGGTAATTTGCCGGGCGGCTTTGGGTCTACCCTGCAGAAATACCCAGGCTTAAACAAGCAGATGAGCCACAACAAAAAGGGTGCAAAGACGCTCGCCTGGAATATCGCTAATAGCCGAGCGGTATTTCCAAATGACCGCAGATACCCGGTCGATCTCGGGTAACTGCCAGGGCCACGGTCCCGATCAGCCGGGCGTCCTGGGCATCAGGCGTCCTCCCTTTCCGGCTTCCGGCCCCAGGCCGCGACCAGCAGGTGCGGCATCATCAGCGTGTCCGGGCGGGCGAGGTGCCGCCGGACCGCCAGGTCCACCCGGTCCAGTTCGGCGTCGCCGGCCACGCCGTGTTCGGCGATCACCGGGCGCAGGCTGCGTACCAGGTCGGGAATGACGGTGCGCCGGGAATGGCCCACGGGATAGGCGCTGGCGTGCACCTGTACCTGGACGTCCACCAGGCCGGCCTGCCGGTACATCTCGGCCAGCCGGCGGCCGATGTTCAGGTCGGCGCCCGCCCGGGTGGCGGCGGCACGGAAGATCTCACGGAGCCGGTCCCAGGCGGACAGCGGCGGGTAGCAGAGGGCGTGCTCGACGTCTGGCTCCTGGCCGGCAACCCGGCCACCCGGCCGGGCCAGCCGGACCATCTCGGCGAGCACCTCGGCGGGCTCGGGGATCGTCACCAGCAGGGTGCGGGCGTGCACCAGGTCGAAGCTGGCCGCCGGGAGCCCGGTGTGCCGGGCATCGCCCCGGATCACCTTGACGTTGCCAAGCCCGGATCGGCCGGCGGCGGCCGCGGCCGCGGTGACGTGCGCCGGGTCGGCATCCAGGCCCACCACCCGGCCGCCCGGTGCGACCGCGGCGGACAGCAGGCCGAGGATCCCGCTGGGGCCGCAGCCGAGGTCGATGGCGGCGTCCCCGGGCCGCAGGCCGATCCTGGCCAGCAGCGCCTCGGCCTCGGGCCTCAGTTCGTCGGACTGGCGCTGCAGCCGGGCGGTCTCGTCCTGGTCGGCACCCAGCGCGTAGACCTGCGCCGGGTCCGGCCGGGCCCCGCCGGTCGCGCGCGGCGCGCCCCCAACATGGTCATCGGTGCCCTGCCCCGTGATCGTGGTCATGATGGTCTCCTTGTCTGGTCCGCGATCAGCGTGCCTGGCCCGGATTCCGGCCGGCCCACCGCTGGCTTACGGTTGACTTACGGAGCGGCTGGCCGGCGCGCGGAACCGCCGTGCCGCAGGGAGAGCCGGGTGGAGTTCAGCGTCCTTGGTCCTGTCGAGGTGACCGCCGGCGGGCGGCCGCTGGCGGTGGGCGGCGCCCGTGCCCGGGGCGTGCTTGCGGTGCTGGTGGCGCACGCCAACCAGGTCGTCTCGGCCGACCGGCTGGCCGAAGAACTGTGGCCCGGCCACCCGGCGGACAGGGCGGCGGCCAGCCTCCAGGTCCGGCTCTCTGAACTGCGCAAGGCGTTCCGCTCGGCCGCGGAGGACGACCGCCTGGCCACCCGGCCGCCGGGTTACCTGCTGACCGTGGCGCCGGGCGATCTGGACTCGCTGCGCTTCGCGCGGCTGGCCGAGGAGGGCACCGCCGTGCTGGAAGCCGGGGATGCGGCCACCGGGGCGCAGCGGCTTACCGAGGCTCTGGCCCTGTGGCGCGGCCCCGCCTTCGCGGGGATCGACGCGCCGTCGGTGCGCGCCGAGGCCGGCCGCCTGGAGGAGATGCGGCTGGCGGCACTGGAGTCAAGGGCGGAGGCGCTGCTGGCCGCCGGGCGGCACGGCGAGGTCATCGCCGAACTGGAGACGCTCACCGCGGCGCACCCGCTGCGGGAGCGCCTCTGGGCGCTGCGGATGCTGGCGCTGTACCAGGCCGGCCGGCAGGCCGATGCGCTGCACGCCTACCTCGACCTGCGCACGATCCTGGCCGATGAACTGGGGATCGATCCGGGACCGGCGCTGCGCGACCTGCACGCGCGCATCGTGCGCCAGGATCCGGAGCTGGACGGGCCGTCCGGCCCCCGCGCGGCCGGCGCACCGGCCGCCGCACCACAGACCCGTTACGTGCAGGCCGCCAGCGGCGTCCGCATCGCCTACCAGATCCTCGGGCAGGGAGACCGCGACGTTGTCTTCGTGCCCGGCCTGATGAGCCACCTGGAACTGCTCTGGGAGAGCCAGGAGACCGGCGAGTTCTTCCGGCGCCTGGCCACGCTGGGACGGCTGATCCTGTTCGACAAGCGGGACACCGGGCTGTCGGACCGCGCCCCCGGTGCCGCCACGCTGGAGGAGCGCATCGACGACGTGCGGGCGGTGATGCGCGCGGCCGGGTCGGAGCGGGCCGTGCTGTTCGGCTATTCCGAGGGCGCCCCGATGAGCATCCTGTTCGCCGCCACCTACCCCGAACGGGTCAGCGCGCTGATCCTCGGATCGGCGGCCGCCCGCTGGTTCCCTGCCCCGGACTACCCGTGCGGCCAGGGTCCTGAGGAGATGTTCCGCGCCCTGTACGACATCGCCGAGAACCGCTGGGGGCAGGGCGACACCATCGACTGGTATCTGCCGAGCCGCGCCGGCTCGCCGCGCGCCCGCCAGCTCATCGGGCGGTTCGAGCGCATGGCGATCAGCCCGAGCACGTTCCAGCGGATGCTCACGATGATCAGTGAGATCGACGTGCGGGACGTGCTGCCCGCGATCCACGTGCCGACGCTGGTCGTCCAGCGTCTCGGGGACAAGATCACCACTCCGTTCCACGGCCGCTACCTGGCCAGTCACATCGCCGGTGCCCGCTACTTCGAGCAGCCCGGTGACCACTCGCTGCGGTTCGCCGGCGATGAAGAGAGCGATGCGCTGATCCGCGAGATCGGTGACTTTCTCGCCGGCATCGGGCACCCAGCGGAGCCAGACCGCGTTCTGGCCACGATCCTGCTCGCCCACGCGGCGGGCAGCCCGGCCGAGCTGGCCGGTCGCGAGGCGGTCACCAGAACGATCGTCCAGGCCCACCGCGGCCGCTGGATCGACGGGAGCGACCAGGCCATTCTCGCCACGTTCGATGCTCCGGGCCAGGCGATCCGGTGTGCGGCAACGGTCCGCGACGCCGCGGCGGCGGCTGGCATCCGGCTCGCCTGCGGGATTCATACCGGGGAGATCGATCTCGCCGGCGGGAAGATCGCCGGAGCGTCTGTGGACATCGCCACCAGCGTGGCGGCGCTTGCGGAGCCCGCCGAGATCCTCGTCTCGCGCACGGTCAAGGACCTGCTCACCGGGTCCGGGATCACCTTCGCCGCCCGGGGCAGCCACCAGCTCACCAGCACCGCGGGCAGGTGGCCCCTGTTCGCCGTCGCACCCGGGTGAGGCCTACCTGAGGTACTGGATGTTCGTGATCTCGTCGTGCCGGACGAGCGACGGGTTGGCCCAGCCATGCGCGGGCTCCTGCGACCAGATCTCGACCAGCCGGTCGGTGACCACGATCGCGATGACCGCGCTGCCGCTCTCCTCACCCTCGGCGCGGCCAGCCTTGGCGGCCGCGGAGCCCGGCTGCGGCGAGCCCGTGTACCGCCTGCGCGGCCGGCCGATGGTGGCCTTGTAGGTATCGCCGCTGTGGGTGTAGATCAGTGAGCGCGCGGGCCTGGACCCGGACGGCCCAGGAAAGACGCGCGCTTGGCGCACCCAGTCGGAGTAGCCCTTGGGCACTGCATCCGCCGTTCTCCCCGGCGCCGGGGCTGCGTCGCGGCCAGTCTCCCTCGCGTTCAGGTTAGATCGGGCGGGGCCACCGTGCCCAGACCCTAATTGCGATCGATTGTGTAGGGCCCGTTACCGTCGCAGGTCAAAGCGAGGGTGCAGGCTGTTTGGGATCCGCTTTGCTGGGCAGCAAACTGCGCATGAACCCGGTCGAGCGGCTGATCCGCCGGGTAGACGCCGCACAGCAGCGGCACCGGGTACCCGCGTTCATCTTCGGCGTGATCAAGAAGTACGGGGACGACAACGGCGGCGTGCTCGCCGGGAACATGGCGTTCTCCGCGTTCGTGTCGGTGTTCCCGCTGCTGCTGATCCTGGTGACCGTGCTGGTCCAGGTCGCGGCGAGCTCCCCGTCTCTGCGCACCGATGTGCTGAACGCGGTCAGCACCCAGTTCCCGGCCATTGGCAGCACGCTCGTCGGCCAGATCAGCGCCATGCACCGGTCGAGCGCGATCAGCCTCGTTGTCGGCCTGCTGGTGCTGACGTGGGGCGCGACCGGCCTGGCGCAGGCCGGACTGTTCACCATGGAGCAGGTGTGGAACCTGCCCGGCCCTGCCCGGCCCGGCTTTGTGCCGCGGCTGGGCCGGTGCATGGAGTTCCTCGGCGTGCTCGCGGTGGGCCTGGCCATCAGCACGCTGCTCGCCGGCCTGGTCACCTACGGCCAGCACGCGCTGGCCTTCCGGGTCCTCGCCCAGGCGCTCGCCGTACTCGCCAACGTCGGCCTGTACCTGGCCGGCTTCCGGGTGCTCACCCCCAAAGGGGTGCCGACCAGGCACCTGGTGGCCGGGGCCGTCGCGGGGGGCATCGGCTGGACCGTGCTGCTGGCGGTGGGCGCCTACATCGTCCACCGCGACCTGCATACCGCCTCGGCGTATGGGATCTTCGCGACCGTGCTGGTCCTGGCCGCATGGATTTACCTCGGCGTACAGGTCACGGTTTACGCCGCCGAAGTGAACGTGGTGCTGACCCGCCGCCTGTGGCCGCGTACTATCGTGCAGCCGCCACTGGCCGAGGCGGACCGCGCGTCGCTGGCGCTCCAGGCCCTGCAGAACCAGCGGCGCGAGGAGCAGAACGTGGAGGTCTCCTTCAGCGACCGTCCCCCGGGGACGCCGGCGCCGCGGCAGACACCGCGCACCCCGGACGAGGTCGCCCCGCCGGCCCGGGCGGAGGCCGCTGCACCGGCACTGAACAACCGCCACGAGGACGGGCCCGGCTAGGACGGCACGGAAAGCAACAGGGACGGGAGGGGCATGTCGGATCCGGAACTGATCCCGTGGCCGGGCACTGCCTATCCACTGGGGGCGACCTACGACGGGGTCGGGACGAACTTCGCGTTGTTCTCCAGCGCCGCCGAGCGGGTGGATCTGTGCCTGTTCGACTCCGCCGGCGCCGAGCGCCGGGTCACGCTGCGGGAGATGGAGGGCTTCGTCTGGCACGGTTACCTGACCGGCGTCGGTCCCGGCCAGCGCTATGGCTACCGGGTACACGGCAGCTACGAGCCGGCCGCGGGTCGCCGCTGCAACCCGGCCAAGCTGCTGCTCGACCCGTACGCCAAGGCGATCGAGGGGCAGGTGCACTGGGACCCCGCGGTGTTCAGCTACCAGTTCGCCGACAACGACAAGCGCAACGACGAGGACTCGGCGCCGTACGTGCCGCGCGCGGTGGTGGTGAACCCGTACTTCGACTGGGCGGCCGACCGCCCGCCGGGGACGCCCTACCACGAGAGCGTCATCTACGAGGCGCACGTGCGCGGGCTGACCAGGATGCACCCGGCGGTGCCAGAAGCCGAGCGAGGGACCTACCTGGGCATGTCCCATCCCGCGGTGATCGAGCACCTGCAGGGCCTTGGTGTCACTGCGGTGGAGTTGATGCCCGTGCACCAGTTCGTCACCGACGCCTTCCTCGCCGAGCGCGGGCTGGCGAACTACTGGGGTTACAACACCATCGGGTTCTTCGCGCCGCACAACGCCTACGCCTTCGCGGGAAGCCGCGGCGAGCAGGTGCAGGAGTTCAAGTCGATGGTCCGGACCCTGCATCAGGCAGGCATCGAGGTGATACTCGACGTGGTCTACAACCACACCGCCGAGGGCAACCACCTGGGGCCGACCCTGTCGTTCCGCGGCATCGACAACGCCGCCTACTACCGGCTCGTCGACGAGGATCCCAGGTACTACTACGACACCACCGGGACCGGCAACAGCCTGCTGATGCAGCACCCGCACGTGCTGCAACTGATCATGGACTCGCTCCGGTACTGGGTCACCGAGATGCACGTGGACGGGTTCAGGTTCGACCTCGCCGCGGCGCTCGCCCGGCAGTTCCACGAGGTGGACCGGCTGTCGGCGTTCTTCGACCTGGTCCAGCAGGATCCGGTGGTGTCCCAGGTGAAGCTGATCGCCGAGCCCTGGGACGTGGGCGAGGGCGGCTACCAGGTGGGCAAATTCCCGCCGCTGTGGAGCGAGTGGAACGGCAAGTACCGGGATACCGTGCGCGACTTCTGGCGCGGCGAACACGCGACGCT
>Ga0207665_10002671_pt1 | contig 11982 bp, 17 predicted proteins | sample LARL112metaG_FD_184351 | JGI IMG/M metagenome (GOLD analysis project Ga0207665, IMG submission 184351) | Corn, switchgrass and miscanthus rhizosphere microbial communities from Kellogg Biological Station, Michigan, USA - LAR L11-2 metaG... | ecosystem: Host-associated > Plants > Roots >...
CTATCGAAAATATTTAGTTTGGGAAGGATGGCAAAAGAAAAGCATTATTCCAATCCAGCAGCGGAAAAAAATTAAAGTAAGAAAATTTTCAAATATAGATCGAGACGAAACAAAAAATAACTTCTTTAAAAATGTTCCTGCAAATGATCCGTTATTAATTCGATATTTAAAATATGACTGCAAAAGCCTTTATGAAGTAATTGAAAAAGTGATCGCAGCCAGTGGATTAAAAATAAATGAATTTGTAAAGTGTCCGACCATCGCCAATATGAGTATGCGGATTTTCGAGAATCTTTTTCCAGATCAAACCGAGCAAACGCACAATAAAAATTTTTTAATGGGTGAAGAAGCAAAAGAAGCGGAAGAATTTTGCCGCGAAGCATATCACGGAGGAAGAACAGAAGTATTTATAAAAAAATTATCACAAGGATTTTTGTTTGATGTGACAAGTGAATATCCTTTTGTTATGCGAGAATTTCGTTATCCGGTGGGAAAATTTTATGTAAAAAAAGGTGGATGGGTAAAATCAATTTGGGATCGTTATTATAAAGGAGAGGAAGACACAGGCGGCATTATCGAAGCGACCGTCAACATTCCAGATCCTTTTAATGAACAAAACATTCCACCGCTTCCGTTTTATTGTGAGAAGCGCGGCAAGCTGCTTTTTCCCACAGGGAAGATCCGTGGATCGTGGACTTTACCAGAATTAAAATTCGCGGTAGATCGTGGCGTTCAGATTCTAGAATTTCATAAAATTATAGTCTTTGAAAAAATGTCATCGGTTTTTATTGGTTTTGTAAATTACTTTGAAAAATTAAAAAATGATAACACCGAATTTATAAAAGGATCTGGATTAAATAAAAAAGGTGAAAAAATTAATGAAAGTCTTCGCAGCATTGCCAAATTAATTTTGAACGCACTTTACGGCAAGTTTGGGAGCAGAAGACAGCACCGGACATATGTATCTAAAAAAGAAATACCAGCATTAATTAAAAAATGGGAAGCCAGCAAAAAAAGAGCAGCCAAGCGAAAATCAAAATTTCATTACAATGATGAATTAGAATTTTTTCAAAAAATGATAAATGAATGTGATGGCGATTATCACGCAGCATTAAAATTAACGGATCTAGATGAAAAAACAGCACCATTTAAAAGTTATTCAAAATTTAGCGGTGAAAATGAATTATATGAATACAAATCTTATTCCGAAGCACAATTTATTCAACCGCAAATAGCTGCCTATATTACTGCCTATGCGCGCATGCACTTATATAAAGGATTTGAAGAAATCTGGAAGCAAGGAGGAAAAATTTTTTATTGTGATACCGATTCGATTTTTTCAAATATTTCGCTGCCGGAAAATATGATTGATGGCAGCACCTTTGGAAAATGGAAACAAGAAGATAAACATGTAACCGCGATTTTTCCAGCCGAAAAAGTTTATTATATGAAAGGAACAAAATCAGAAAAAACAACATTTAAAGGAGTAACAAAAAAGCAGCGTGAAAAAATAGGCGGTGAAGGAATTCATTATCTTTATGAGCAGCAGCAGAAAAAAGAATTAGATTATATTCCGTTGGTGACAGAAGAAGACGAACAAAAGCGATTAAATAAAATGATGACCAGCATAAAAAGAAATCAAGATTTTTCACATATGGAAAATGTATTAAAAGGAATGTATATAAGAGGAGAAGAAAACAAAAGAAAATTCACAGGCGATTTTTCCGAACCGTGGAAATATGATCTTGAATCAGAACCGGAAATAGATAAAATCATCGAAGAAGAAGAATATTTAGAAGAAGAAGCGTGGATATGTTGGGAGGAAAAATTAGAGGAATGGTTTAGGGAGAAAATTAAAATACCAAATCGAAATACAAAAGCCTATACGCTTTATTCCAGATTAGATCCAAAAATAAAAAGAAAATATTTTAGCAGCAAAAGTGAACATGATCTCGAATGGATCTGCGAAAAAGCGATCTGGAATGTCGAAGATATTTTATTAAATATAAATGAATGGATTTCATAAAAAGAGCATAGGACAAAAAATAAAAAAATAAAATATATCGGTGGTATGTCAAAAGGAGGGAAGGGAGTTTTATTATCATGGTTTTACATGTGTACACAGATAATAAAAAGCCGCAGCAGCTAATCAAATTAATCGGAGAAAAGCCGCAGGAAATTTATGAATACATCGAAGAAATGAAAAAATACGGTTATGAGATTATCGACTTTCCACCGCTTGAATATTTTCGGAGAACCGTTTATGTAAATATTATTGCAGCAGATCCGACCGCCACGGAATAAAATTAAATACTTGCCTTCGCAACCCACACGAAGAAAAAGGGAAAATCATTTCAAAAATGATTTTCCTTTTTTTAATTGGAAATAATAAATAAGTATTTTCATTTTTATTTTTAAGGAGGAATTTAAATGGCAGCACCAGCAAAAAAAGAACCGAAAAAAATTGATCCAGAATTAGATGAAGATCTGGATCTAGACGAAGAAGAAGAAGAAGACGAAGAACCAACACCAAAGAAAAAGCCAGCAGCAAAAAAAGAGGAGGACATGCCAGCATGGGCAAAACAGATAATAAAATTATTGACACCGCAAGAGCAGCCACCGGAAGCAAAAATCATTCCAGCACCGAAGCCACCAGCGAAACCAAAAGAGGAAGAGGAAGACCAAGAAAGAATCCTGCAGGAGAACCAGCAGCAGGAACAGGAAGCGAAACCGTCACAGACGTTCCTCGGTTGGTTTTGGTAGAAGATCCGAACGCTGCCGAAGAAGTAGAAGGAACAAGCGAACCAGCACCAGCAGCACCAAAAAATCCAAGCAAACGAAAAAGAAAAGAAATTCAATTCGAATTTAAAAAAGAGCAGCTTGCCATTTTAATTAAAACAAGCTTTGATATTATCGGCAGCCGTGAAGGATTGGAAATGTGGAAGCTATCACAAAAAGAAGCGGAATTAATAGCCGATCCGTTAAGTGGATTATTAGCAAAAAATCCGATGATCGACCGGATTACTTCGGAATATGGCGAGTGGATCGCTTTGATCGTGGCGCTAGGCACAGTGATCGTGCCGCGCGCTTTTGTTATGTGGGCAGCAAAACCGGATAAAAAGGAGAAGATTAAACCGTATGTCGCTATTGCAGAACCTAATAAAAAACAAACCGAGCGCACCGCCACCAGCGGAAACGAAAGGCGAGAGACTAGAGATCGTGATCGAAAACTTGATCGAGAATCTGCCGCTTCCAGCGCGAATATTAGCACAGAATTATATAACCTCGTACCAGCTATACAATGACGAAGCAGCGGAAAAAGTGTGCAATGTGCTGCAGGAATTAAAAAATTATATTTATGATGGTGTGATTCCACATGTCGAAGAAGAATGAACAAGAAATAACAAGATCGGAAAGTGTCTTCATAGCTGGCGGCACAGGATCTGGAAAATCGGCATTGACCGAAATTTATCTCGCTGGAAGTAACTTTCCTCACGTTGTGAAGATCGACACCAAAGGTGAATATTATGAACGCAAAACTTTAGGAGTACCAGCGTGGAAGGGATTAGAAGAAGGAAAAGATTATCAAGTGGTTTTTAAACTCAAGGATCTGGAATATGCCGACAAACCAAAAATTATTTATGTGCCAGATTACGATGAACAAGAATTCCAATTCTACGATGCTTTTTTTAAGTGGATCTATGAGCGCCAAAATACCACCGTATGGATAGATGAATTAATGAGTATATGTGACAATCCGCACCGTATACCGCGCATGTTAAAAGCCATTTATACGCGTGGAAGATCAAGGCGAACATGTGTTTGGGCTTGTTCACAACGTGCCAGCGAAATTCCAAATATAATTCTTGCCAATACACAAGTATTTTTTATTTTTCAAATGAATTTAGAGAGTGACCGAAAAAAATTGGTTATGATGACCGATCAAAAAGAATTTATGATCAAACCGGAAAAGTATTATTTTTGGTTTTACAAAATTGGGAATAATAAACCAGTGTTAGCAACGCTCAAAATGAGGGAGTGAAAAAATATGGAACGCTTCGCAGGAGTAGGCATGCGAAATGTTTTAATGATCTCGATCATGACAATGATTTTCATTGTAATGTTTAAAGTCGTATTTAATAAATATCCGGTGTCTGGAGTCAGTGACATGGTAAACGCTATCTAAAAGGAGCGAATTAATTTGAGAATAAGCTGGCAGGAATTTCGAAAAACATTTATTACGGTTATTTTAACAATCATCATTATCTGGATCTTAAAAGAAATAAATGATCGTTATAATCTTCCGGTCATCGGAACGATTATACAAAAAGGAGCGTAATGAAAATGGCGAACGCGTCAACTTTAGGAACTACTTCACAGGCAGGAACAGGAAAACAAACACTAACACCGCAGCAAAGAGCAGTTTTATTTGCTCAAGCCACAAGACAAAATTTTCAAACCATGCCGACTCAATCGGTTAACGCGGAAAATACAACGATTCAATTCAACTTACCAAAAGTCAGATTATTATCTCGCATTTTATTGCATGTAGAAGCAACCGCAACATTGACCAGCACAAACGCAACAATTGCCACAAGTGCCTATTCACCTTATAACATTTTAAGGCGCGTGGCTTTGGATCTAAATAATGGATTTTCGCCATTGGTTTTAAGTGGACAAGATCTGGCGCTTTATTCCAGACTACGCATGAACCAACAAGTTTTAGATATTAGTACAAATGGAAAAGCCTTAAATTATGTAGAAAATGTCGCAGCAGCCGGAGGACATGACTGCGCGATCCGTTTCACGCTGCCGATTCAATGTACATTAAATCAGCGCGATCAGGTTGGATTTTTGTTGTTGCAAAATGACGAATCGGTCGTAAGCTTGACCATTGATGTAAGTACATTGGCACAAGCCTACACGCTGCAAGGTGGCGATACCGTAACATTTAAAAACATGAAAATTACGCCTACTTTGGAAACCTATTCGATTCCAAATGTGCCACAAGCTTTTCCAGATCTTTCTGTTTTAAAATTGACCAGCAGCAAGTCAGATATTTTCCAAGCTGGATCGACTTCTGTTATTAAGCTTCCGGTTGGAACAATTTACAGAAAAATTTTAATGAAGTTTGTCGATAACACAGGCGCAGCGTTAACCGATCAAAGTTTCACGGGAAACATTGATTTTGTTTTTAACCAAGCCGACACGCCATATTCGATCCAGCCGCAAACCTTATCCGCGCTTAACCATATGCAATATGGCGAACCGCTGCCGAGTGGCTGCTATGCTTTGGATTTTTCCGATCAAGGTTTTGTAAATTACGGTGGATCTCAAAATTATGTGGATAGTGAAAAATTGACCGAACTATGGGTGAGATTTAACGCCAATGTAGCCGGAACAATTACGGTTATTAGTGAAAACCTAGCAAGACTTCAATCCTAAAAGGAGTGGCAAAACAATGCGCTTAACCTATTACATGGGTGATCTATATCCGAATCTCGGAAGTTATAACGATACAACCGCCACGACTATTCCGCTGCCGCAAGATGTGGCAGCCATTGACAAAGATAGTTTTGATCCTGCGATTAATGCCGTACAGCCAGCCGTCAGCGGAAACCATATGCAAAATCATTATTTTGGTTTATTGATTATTGCTTCCACGATTCTTTTATTAGGGATCAGAGTATAAATGGATCTCACAAGTTTAACGCTTGAAAATATACAAAATTTTATTTCGAATCTCGGTTTCCCAATTTTCATGTGCTTGTATTTCATGTATTCACAACGCAAATCAGAAAATCGACATGACCGTGTTATTAATGAAATAAAATGCTTGGAATCTTCTTTACTTGAAACAAAATTACAAGTTGGTCAAGCCGTAAATGATCCGCAAATCGTAAACCAAAAGGAAGTGCCTAAATGAATATGGTAACAATGATTTTAATCATTTTAGCAATTTACTTTTTCTTTATTAGACGAGCAGCATAAAAAGAGGTGGCTGCAGCATGAACAGAAATGACATGCGATCGGTAGTTTATTTAATTATTGCTATGATCGCATTTTATTTTTTATTGGATGATTTTATCGGAAAAAATAAAATTACAAATTGGGTAAATCAATTTATAGGCGGTTTTGGTGGCGAACTAGTGCCACCAGCAAAAACAGATCCAAAAGCAGATCCAGCAACCGGAGGAGCAGCAGCCACACAACCAAGCACAGCGCCAAGTCAAAATTTAGCACCAAATCCGCTGCCTTTGATTCCAGAAAAGAAACCAAGCACACAACCGCAAACCAAACCAAAAAGCGGATCAGCCGGATGGAGTTTAAATGATCTTATTCCTCATTGGACTTTACCTTCGATTCCTTTTGGTTTGCCAGCCGTTGTTGCCGGAGAAACGCTGGCGCTTCCTTCATTATTACGGAAAGCCTATGGAGGGTAAAACATGTTAACGGAGATCTACACCGACACGCCAAAGATTATCGGTTTTTTATTAATGATTTTAATCATTGGATCAGTGGCAGGAGGAAAAATGGCGTTTATGCTGCTATCGCTTCTTTTATTAGGACAAATTATTTTTCATCCAGATATACTTCAAAAAATACCATTCTTTGGAGGGAAAATTTAAATGAACCGTGTTTTTGATGTAGTAAGCGGAATGGGCATTTTAATTGCCATTTATCTGTTTCTTAATAACGGACAAAGTACCGTGGGAATTATTCAAACCATCGGAAGCAATACAACAGCAGGAATCCGAACGCTGCAAGGGAGGTAATATACATGCCTTTAAACAATGGAGTGTATCGCGCGATTACTGACAAAATCGCGCTGCAGCAATTAACGATTCCAGCCTATATTCCAAATCCAAATTTAGGAATTGAAACAGCCGAGCAAACGCAGCCTTTTGGACTTTCCTATATTCGGATGACACCAAATAGAAAATCTTCCGCTGTGATTCCAAATCCTTTATCTGTACCAATTGAAGAAGCTGCAGCCAATTTTCAAGGAAATCCGGTAAAAGCCGGAGATTTTCCAGCAGACTTTTATTTAGGAAATCCGATTGGAGGATTTTAAAATGTTTGAAGAAATAGGCGGTGGATCTGACAAGAAAAAGAAATGGATTATGATTGGCATTGGAACAGCGATCATAGCGATTTTTCTTGTGATCCGAAACGCAAGCAAGGCAAGCCAAGCAGCACAGCAAGCACAAGCAGCAAACGCGCCAGCACCGATTCCACAAATAACCGACACAGGATCTTATCCTTCTGATTCTTTTGGCGGTGGTGTGAGTGGAACAGGGATGGATCAAACACTAGCGACTTATCTTGCTATTGCCGATCAAAACGCGAGTGTACAAATGGGCGCAGTTAATGACACACTTCACACGCTGCAGGATCAAATGAATACCAATAACGCGAATCTGCAGCAGCAAATCACAGCCATTAACACCGCGCACACAGTCGCAGGAGCGATTCCAACATTGCCAGCAACAACAACAACGACCGATAATACAAGTCATCCAGATCCGCATAATATTACTTTGGTTCACTTTGGGAATTATGCAACACCGCGCGGTGGCTGGAATCCGAATAGTGTCGTGGATAATTTAAAACAAGCCGGAGCAGCAGCGGACATGAACGCGCGAAAACAATATGCCAGCCAAGCAGGGATTTCGAATTATACCGGAACAGCCGCGCAAAATGTGCAATTATTAAACACGTTAAAAGCACAAGGGAAGTGATCCGAATTGGGTAGTGTACAAATCGGATCAAATGTCGAACGATGGGATCAGTATATAAATGCAGCGAGCAGCAAATACGGAGTACCAGCGAATTTAATTAAAGGAGTTATGCAAGCAGAATCCAGCGGAAATCCGAATGCTTCTTCTGGAAAAGCTTATGGATTAATGCAGCTAACACCAGACACCGCGCGCGGACTTGGTGTAACCAATGTTTATGATCCAGCGCAAAATATTGATGGTGGTACAAAATATTTAGCGCAGCAGCTTAAATCCTTTAATGGTGACACGCGATTAGCATTGGCAGCCTATAACGCTGGACCAGCAGCCGTGAAAAAATACGGTGGTATACCGCCATATAAAGAAACTCAAAATTATGTTTCTTCCATTATGAATATGATTGGTTCTGGCAATGTGGATATAGGCAGTATTAATGCTGGCGGATCTGCCGGAAATCCTTTAGACATAGGCAGCACAATTGTGAATGGCTTTCAAAAAATTTTTCAAATGATTGTGACCGATACAACAAAATTTTTGATCTATTTGATTTTGTTTTTTGTTTTTGTCTTTTTCGGTTATAAGGCGCTGCAAGGATCGCCACCAGTAGCCGGAACAATCCGCGCAACGAAACAAACAGGCGCAGCAGCCAAAAAGACAGTGAAAACCATTATAAAAGTAATTCCGAAGTGAGGGATTAAAGAATGGCAACACCAGCAGGAAACGGCACACAAGCAGCCGCAACAAAAGAAATAAGCAGCAATATCACAGCGCGCGAGCAGCTAATCACAATTCCAGCGAAAACATTAGTCGATCTGGAATTTTTGAATACAAGTCCAAATTATGTCTATGTCAATAATTATAGTTCGGGAACGCTTTATTTTGGTAGATCCGTTTTACCGACCGCCTATGTTTATGACATGGTAATCGAAGGAAACGCAGATAATCTTTATAGTTCTCCAAATGGATTTCGCGCTGCTTATATTTATAACGATGGCGCGGATGTGGTTAACTGCAAAATTACAAGTTTTGTCGCACCGTTTGAGCCTACCGCCTTGAAGGGTGGAGGAGGAACAGCCACCTTTACCGGAACAATAGGCGATGTAAACAGCACGATCACCGGATTTAATGTTCCGCTGCCAAGTGGAAATAATCATGTCGGAGTCGTGACAGTCGATTCCATGCCAGCACAAACGTTATCTATTCCCACGCTGCCAGCAGGAACAAATAACATCGGACATGTAAATGTCGACACGCTGCCAGCACTTCCGGCAGGAGTCTCACATATTGGATCGGTGGGCATAGATGGCGGTGTGTCGATTACCAGCATGCCACCTGTACAAGTTTCAAACTCACCAATTAAAACAACCCACCAATATTTCGAGGGAACAGTTGCCCAAACCGTTGTTACGTTTGATTTAGGCGCAGGAAATACCGTCAACAATATTGACTATATAAAAAATGATGGATCGACAGATCTTTATCTCACTTTTGATAATACGGATATAACGCTGGCAGGAAATCAAACAAACGGCTTAAATATGCGGATCAGACTAGCAGCCGGAGAAGCCATAAGCGACATGCCGCGGCAGACAAACAAATTTAATATGATCCGTACAACCGGATCTGGTACTGTTCGAATTTTAGCGGTGTAAAATGTTTGGCCGATTATTTTAAAAAGTCAATAGTAATTCTTTCCATGCCAGGAGGTTAGGCAAAATGAGAGATTGGATTTTTCATCAATTTTACAATTATAATTTTTTGATGATTTTTACTTTGATTGGCTATCATAAATGGAATATAAAAAGGATGAGGAAAAATGGGACTAAGTACGACTTTTGATGTAAACCGCGTAACCAATTTAGAAAATCGCGCCACCGTGGATGAAGCGGTCATGCTTACAAATAATTATAGCGGTTTTCAAACTATTCCTAATGCCAAAATAACCGGACAATTGCAAGTCACAGGATCGACAAATGGAATTATTACACAAGTAGATCCTGCCGTGAATGGTTCATGGATCGGAGTCATGCAAGACGCGTCTTTCTATAATATGGCACTCGGAAGATTTGCAACCGGATCAAAAGCCATTGAATTAAGAAGCTATTTCGATAATTTAACTTTGCGAACCGGAAGATCCAGCACAGCTACCAGCGCAGATATGAATTTTGTCACGAATGATCAAGTAGTGGCAGGAATTTCACAAAATATAAATTTACTTCCGCGCGGATGGCTTAATATGTGTCCGAATAATGGAGCAGTTAATACAGCCGGATTACAATGTTTATTAGTCGTAGCCACCGGACAACCAGCACTAAGAAGTATTAATACCGGAATCAGTAACATGATGGTAAAATGGGCGAGCAATGGCATACACGCGAGGGATCATGACGATACTGTTTTTGAACCATTTTATGGAAGTGCCTTTAATGTATCTTCTGATATTGGTTTTAAAGAAGACATAAAAAATTATGATGACAGCGCGCTGGATCATGTGAAAAATACGCGTGTTCGAAAATACCGATTGAAAAATGATAAACCAGAAGAACGCGACCGGATCGGATTAATCCGGCAGGAAGCGCCAGACCAGATCCACGCTGGCGATGAATCTTTGGATCTTTACCAAATGTGTAGCATGCTTTGGAAAGCTGTACAAGAATTGACCGAAAAAGTCGAGGCATTAAGCAAATGACGAGCGGCAATTTAGGAATAGCCTATACACGCGCACAAGCAGCCGATTTTACGACTTATTATTATGAGACAGGACAACATAAGCCGCTTGCTTATGGCATTATGAGCGGCAATTTCGATGGCGCTGGCGGTAGCTATGGAATTTTGCAGTTTAACTGGAAAACAGGCGATTTGCAGCCAATTTTCAGGGATTTGATTAATCTTCATCCTGCCGATGTACAAGCCGCGTTTACGGTGACAGCCGATTATAATACTTTTGTCGATGTGGTTTTGAATCGAACGACCGCGAATCAAATCGCGTGGGGAGATACCATTACAAACCAAGCTAATAAAAATACAGTAATTGAACCGTGGAATACGTATTTTAAAACACTAGCCACCTTTAAAAGCTGCCAAGATCGGCAAGACCAAGCCGCACAGCCTTATTTTACACAGGCGGATGGATGGGCGAGTGATTTTGGATTATGGACAAGGCGCGGCTATTCTTTGTGTTTTGATATGTCTGTTCAAGCTGGCGGCATGACTACCCAATGTCACACGGATATTATGAATTTTATCGCAGCGCTGCCGACTACCAATTTAACACCAGAATTAAGGGAATTGTATGTCATGCGCTATTTTGCCAATAGGCGCGCAAACGATGTGAGCAGCAGTTTTCAACAGTCTTTTCGAGATCGCAAAATGGCAATCGCTCAAGGAAATGGAGTGGTTTATGGTGGTAATGTCGATACTGTACCTAGTGATCTTATACTTGAGCCTAACGGTTTACTAGCGATTCCTGCAGGGAAAACACCAAATTTTATAACCATTTAGAAGAACTTCGAAGGGAATAATAAAAATGATAGAACGAATAGCAGAATTAATTGTAACCAATTCAATACTTTTCTTTTTGCTTGGTTTTATCGTTTTTGGACTTCGCAAATAATAGGAGGAATTCTAGTGGATCTAAAAAACACTCTAGCACCATACGCAATTGAACAAGGGAGGATCTATGACATATTGCCAGCGTTTATTATGGCGGTTGCCAGCCTTGAAACAGGGAATGGATCTAGTACACTTTGCACACAAGCAAACAATTTATTCAGTATTAAAGGAAGCTACAAAGGATCTTCAATCACGCTGCCGACCACCGAATATGTGAAAAACAAGCCGATCCGCGTAAATGCTGCGTTTAAAAAATATCCAAGCTTCCGCGAGTCTTGCCATGATTTTTGCGAGTTAATGAAAAATGGGATCTCATGGAATCCAACCGTTTATAAAAATGCTGTGATCGGTGTCCATGATCTTGAAAAAGCTTGTATTCAATTTGGGAAAACGCCATACATGACCGATCCAGCCTATAGCGGAAAACTTTTAGGTGTGATTAAATCGCAGGATCTGGCGAAATATGACCAGACACAAGCAGCAGCCGCACACAAAAGTTTTACCTCTATTGTCGATTTTCTAAAAAATAAACATATTGATTCCAGCTTTTCCAATCGTGCCAAAATCGCGCGCGCGCATGGAATCACAAATTATAGCGGCACAACCGCAGAAAATACAAAATTATTAACCA
>Ga0207665_10002672_pt1 | contig 11981 bp, 12 predicted proteins | sample LARL112metaG_FD_184351 | JGI IMG/M metagenome (GOLD analysis project Ga0207665, IMG submission 184351) | Corn, switchgrass and miscanthus rhizosphere microbial communities from Kellogg Biological Station, Michigan, USA - LAR L11-2 metaG... | ecosystem: Host-associated > Plants > Roots >...
AGATTCGGCGCGGTACCCAAGTGGCCCAAGGGAGAGGTCTGCAAAACCTCCATTCGTGGGTTCGAATCCCACCCGCGCCTCCAAGATTTGCCCTTTGTTTTGTTTCAATTAACGGCCTCGCTTTCCCCACGTAGCCGCCGCGTAGCTTTTGCCTGGAGTAACACAATAGGATCATGCTCCCAAGCACGCTTCAAATCTGCCTCGACTTGGCGTTGCCGAGAGTCCGTCCAAGCCGCGTAGTATCTTTCGGTGACTCGAACACTCTGATGTCCTAGGAGTATCGAAACGCGTTCCAGGGGAACACCCGCGAGCAAAAGTTCAACCGCAAAAGTGTCGCGGAACCTATGGGCGTGCCCATCGGAAACTCCAGCTAGTCTAAAGAGCTTGCGGAGTCGCTTTTGCCAGCTTCCAACGATGACTTCCAGGTTGCCCGTCCCTGCCCAGAAAAGATGTTTCCCCATGACGCCCGGCGTCGCTTCGAGACATTTGATGACGAAATCAGGCAGCACACTATTGACCGGGACTCCTGTTTTTTGGGTGTAAACCATCAACTTGTTTCCAGTGATTTGGTCAGTCGTCAGCCGCACTGAGTCCCCAATCCTCATCCCACTATATCTGAGCACCAACACTAAACTTCGTAGTCGATGGGCATTGTCCTTTCCGCAGGGAGCTGTCTGCTCAACGTATGGGTCCAAAGCTCCCAAGATCCTGATCATCTCTTCCCGTGTAAACGGTAGCGTGGGGCGAAGCGACACTTTCGGTCCCTTAAGCTTGCGAGCTGGATTTTCGTCAATCCAATTGCTCTCCTGAGCAAAACGGAAGAAAGACCGCAACCTTTCAAGTTTCTTTGACCGCGTGAGGGGGCTCTCATGCCACCTCGCCCGAAATTCACTCAAAGTAGGGAGGTCGAGCTGTTGAAGAAATCGAAGTCTGTGCTGACAGGCAAATCCTGCCATCTGCCGCGAGAGTAGTCTGTACTTGCGCACCGTCGACGCGTGAAGGTTGCGCGCTTCCAAATCTGCCAAGAAACGTTGCCAAGCTTCCTCGAGTGTCATGCGCTGAGGCGGGCTAAGGTGACCACGAAGAAGACTCCCCTCCGCTTCCCACTCGCGAACTAATTGCTGGGCCTCCTGCCAATCGGCAGTACCTAGGGCCTTGTGGAATCTTTCACCATTCATGCGCCCATCAACCCATAGTGGGCAAGGGCAGCGGAGATGCCCCCGCCCCTTGAGCAGGTGGGGGCAATGCTTCTGGTGTCTGCGATAAAGGCCGAGCATATGAATGTATACTAAGTCATCATCTATTTAGAACAAAGTGAATACTGACGGTGCACCCGTTCAAGCACTGAGCGTGGGATGCGAAGCGTCGCATAGCGCCGCTTGCGCCCACTCAAACGGCCGCCAAAAACCAAGACTCCAGGTTCGTCTTGGAACATTCTGCGGACGGTGTCTTTGCTCAAGTTCCACATCGCAGCAATCTCCGCGACGGTGTAGTGGCGCTCCGCAAACACACTCCCGGCCTTTGACGGGAAAGCAGAATTTGAAACTTTTTCTGTCTCCTCATCCTGCAGACTCCGATTATTCAAATCTCGCGGCAAAATGCGCTCCTACTTAAATAGAACGCTTTTTGTTTGAAAACTGAGGAGGAAAGTACTCTTCGTCGTGGGAATAGAAGATTAGTTCAGTGCCAGGTCTCGTGTACGTGCCAAGAAGGTTCTTGAGAGCCTGATTGTCCATGCCCGCGGACAAGGCCCAGCGACTCTAGCGTTTTGAGCGATTTCACCAATTGTTTGTATGTTGGAGTATGTTGGAGAAACAAATTTCTTTGCGTATGGCCTTAAAAGGCCTTGCATAATCCCAAACCTCTAAATAAAGTTCTTGGTATCTCTTCTGAGCTAGGCGCAAATGCTACCTCCCAGAGTTGGAGGGCGCTAGATGCCAGAAGCCGAGAAAGCGGTCGATCGCGAAGAGCTTCTCTCAGTATGTAAACTTGCCAAACTATATGGGCTTAGTCCGAGCATCATTTGCAGTTTGTTTACCGGCAAGCCCGACGCCTTAAATCTTCCCACCATCTGTGCAATCGGAATCAGTGCCATCGCAACGCGACGATTCGAATTCGCGGAGCCCTTAGCACGCGCCTGCCTATCTTCGGCTCCCAAGCTAGTCCGAACGGTCTGCATCCAAGTTGACGTTGCGGGAGTATCCCCAAGAACCAGACCTGGACAAACCACAACGCAGGCCAATGCTCTGACAGTCAAGATGGGATGAGTATTAACAAGATTTGGCAGTGGAGTGTGAACCAAGAATCACAAGCGACATGCAAAATACGCAGAATGACTATCACAACTCGATGAAACGTGAACCCAACAAAGGAGAGAGTGCAATGTCCAAAACTAATAGTGCACATTCAGAATACGAAGATGCAACTAGCTTGATCGATGAGATTCATGTCGAAGATTACGAGGTGCGGCACCAGTACGTGTTTTCGGTCTATCGCGGCAATCGAAATTGGAAACGACTTAAGTTGAGCAAGAAGGGCAAGGCCTCGGCATGGGTCGAATGCTTCCCGGCCAGACTGAACCGCCCAGCTGCCGAAGAGGACGAGTTTTGGCTCAAAAGTGTTTGGGAGAATCCTGAAGATTATTCAAAAGTCGAGCGATTTCCGAGAGAGGGTGGCCAGTTTTCAGTCCCGATCCTCGAACTGCTGACTTGGGAGGAAGTACCACGCTTTGATCCCAACAAAGTTGAGAAGACCAGATGGCTAATCGAATCCTTCTTAGCAGAGAGGAGTATCCAGCTTGTCTTTGGTGAAAGAGGTTCCTTCAAAAGCACGCTTCTTCTTTTTGCCGCCAAGGCTGTCGCCAATGGCGAAGAATTCCTGAGAATGAAAACTCGCCTCCGCAGGGTGTTGTATCTCGACTACGAGAACCCTGCCAACGTCATCAGGGCCCGAAGCAATGACTTGGCTTTAAACCTTCCGGACAACCCATTTCTCGCAATTTGGGATCGATTTGGAAGACACCCATTACCCAGACCGGGCGACTTTGCCCTTGAGATATTCGTGCAAACTTGCATTGCAGAGACCGGACATGGTCCCTGGATCATTTTTGATAGTTGGTCCAGCCTACTTCGCCCCGGAGATGGAGGTGAGTTCACGGGGCAGATCGCTCCCATCTATGCGCAACTACGAAAACTTGCAGACCTGGGTGCGACGATTACCATCTTGGATCACAGTCGAAAGTACGACACCCACACCATTTATGGTGGCCAAGATAAAGAGGCGAAGGTTGATACGATTCACAACATGCAGACGTTTGAAAATCGACTCCGACCAGGGAACGCAATCGTGCGTGTCGAATCATGGTTGAAGCGATTTGCTCCGAAGGGTTCCGCATCATTCGCATTCGAAGTGCGGAATAAGAAAGATGACAAAGAAGAATGGCATGTGACCGGTCTCAGGCTCGCTAAAGATCCAATCGAGGAACAGAAGAGAGAGAAGATCGACTTCTTGCGTAACTTGATTCGCCAGAATCCAGATCTAGGTCAGGAGGGGCTAGCTTTGCTAGCTGCTAAGAAAGGTCTCGCTCGAGATCAAGCTATCGATTTCCTGAAGTCTGGTACTGGAAAATACTGGAAAGTCACTAAATCTGCGCACGGAAGGTATTGCTATCAACTTCTGTGTAAGAACTAGCCCCCTAGTACCCGGCCCTAAGGGGCCGGGTGCTAGTGTTCTAAGAGAGTTTAGGTCTTGGGAGTAGAAATGATTCTGGGCATTCTCCATTCTTATCGCCTTGCTGACGCAAGGCGAAGCGGGACTGACGTCCCGCTCCCAAGACAATTTCATTCCCGTGACTCAATTAGCGTGGTGCGGTTCAGCTTTTACATTTCGGCATTCTTCCTGGCTTGGGCCTGACTGACACGTAGAACCGCAGTTCAGTCCTTTCGAGCGCTACCTTGACACGGCGGTTGGGGCATTTTCTGTAGATCTCTATTCTTCAGCCATCTAGGCGATTTTTGAATCAGATACCTCTGATTTCTTTTTCTCTCACCTTTGTTCCTTTTCGCTCGTTTTTGATGCTCACCGGACCCTAATCGGACCCGCTCACAAAAGCACTAACGTTCGTGGGCCGCGATTGGCACTTGTCCGGTAAGCTGACTAACCAAGTACTGGTGGCTGGTTCATGATAAATTCGGCCTCGCATTACTAAATTAATCTTTACGGGAGGCCACTATGCGTCGGTCACTTGTCCGACTCCTTCCCATAGTGTTTACTCTGTTCTCCACTCTCGCAGCGCAACAAAACCCCGCACCTCCGGTGGCCAATTCTCCCAAGGGCTTTGACCAACAGTATAAGAAGCTTCTCCAAGTTTATGAGAATGGGGATGAGCAGGAGATTCGGGCGCAATTTCAAACCTTCCTCATCCCGAAGCACTGGTTTACAGACACCTTCGGTCCGGATCAAGGCCCAAAACTCGCCGACCAATACTGGGAGCTGTTCCTGAGTTTCGTATCTGAGACTACGGGTGAATTTCAGAATGTCGCATACTTTGGGGCAGCTGGACGGTCGCCTCAGCTTCAGACGAAACTTTGGCGGAGTGATAAGGCAAGTCCGCGGGTTCCAAGAGTCACACCCGCAGCAGTCCTCCCGCTTCCTCAGGTACAGCAGTTTCAGATTCGCTATCAATCGGGTCCATCAGTTGATTACGATAACCCGCGTCCGACTTATGGGCAGGCCCCAGCTCCTAGGGTCTTGTCCGTTAGACGCGGTCATGTGGACTTGTGGGTGGATTCCTTCATTTACCTCGAAGGAGGATTCAGGTTTTTCGGTGGGAACACATATCCCTTCTGGGATCCATGCTCTAAGACTGGGCCGCGTCCTAGCGGCCACCTCATTCAACGGGTGACACCAATCTATCCTAAGGATGCGCCTTCGCCGCTGGATGTACACCCTTATCTTGTAGAGATGCGTCTTACGGTTGCCAAGGACGGCTCAGTTAAGGATGCCGTGATAATAGATGGTAATTCGTACCTAGTCGATGCGGCTCGCCAGGCGGTCCTGCAGTGGCGCTATGAACCGTTCACGCAATGCGGAGAACCCGTCGAAAAGCAACTGGATGTATTTGTGGGTTTCAGGCCCAAGTGATGAATTTGACTGGCAGCGCTTACCGGAAAAGTGCGTACTAGTTTACTCCTGCCAACTAACGGCTGCTCCATGGAGGAGTTTCCCGGCAATCTCCTCTGCGACTTGCTTGGCTTTTTCGATGGAAGGCCAGACTCCGGCACCAGTAACGTTGGCCGCACCGTCACCGGCGTAGCGGATACTCAGAAGAAAGCTGCCAGACACAAAAGGATCGACAGTAAATACGAATGTCTCACGGTTGTCTTGTGCCCTTCCTGTGATAAGGACCTTGCTCATTCCGAAACGAAGAATAGGTGATTCGTGTCTCGTTGTGAAGTGCACGAAGTCCTGGTAAACGCCGTTACCGTCCAAGTGAATTTTGACTTTACCGATTAGGCGACTTACGGGGAGTTGACCCAAAACCCCGTGGTAGACTCTCCGAATTAGGGAATCACCGCTAGAGAGTCCTATGGTTGTGTGATTGGGCCAATGTGGAATACTTGGTTTGCACCCATCTTTGCAATTCGGTCTTCTCTTTTTTTGAGGAAGTAGGTATCGTTTTCATCGTTCGGCCCGTCAGCATTTTTGCGCCACATTCGGAATCCATTACAGCCGGACACACCTACGCTCTTAATGAACAGACCCTCCCTATCCAGGTCAGTGCGTATATGTCTCCATGTCTGTCTTCTCTTAATCGCCGCTGAGTTTGCAGGTCAGCTTGATTCTTGCTTGCTTTCGGGCAGCTCGCCGCAAGCTCAGAAACCCGGACAAAAACTACACGGTGTGCTTTCGCAACACCGCCTCAATCCTCCCTTGCGAAGCCCTCTCGCAAGGGTGCGCTACAGCCCAGATGGCCGCTATCTGCTGGTACAAGATCCTTCTGTCGTTTACCTGCTGTCACGCACGCCACTGCATTTTGTCGGCTACCTCGCAGCGGCGAACAGTTATGACGCTCGTTTTTCTCAGGATTCCCGGTCGATCACCCTTCTTTCTCTTGGTCTGTCCTACGAAAAGATAGACATTGCGGAGGGAAAGAAGATCGTAAGCAGGGACCTTCCCATCCGTGATGGATGCCTCAATGCAGAACTCTCGCCGGACGGCGAGTTGCTTGCCTGTTATCGACCGGATTTCAGTCTCGGCCTTTTTCAAATCTCAACAGATCAATGGGCTTACTCCGAGCAGGGAAAGATTCCCCCTTCGCCCGGGACTCAGTTCATCCCATTTTTCGCTCCCGTCTCACTGGACTTAGACACTGCCTTTCCTGGGGCTTTTGGTTTCATCCTTTCCAATGACATGAAGCCCTTTGCCAACCGGGGCATAGTGAAATCCACTATGGCTTTCTCGCCAGATGGCAGGGTCCTGATTGCAGGCAGACCAAACGATGCGATTCGCCTCGATGTGGCAGGACGAAAAAAGGTTAGCCTTTCGGGCTCCATCGAGAAGCGCATGACCGGCACGTTCCAGATCGTGGACGAAAACCTTGTCCTAGTAATAGAAAAGGACAAGAGGGACACTCCGTTGATCCTGGGGCTAGCAAAGGGACAGGTTCTTTCGAATCCGAGTTTCAAAGCGGACCGTGCCCGTTTGGCGACCAACTCTCGTTACGCGCTTCTTCAAGATTCCGGTATACAGGGAGTCCGCGTTTTTGACCTCGAAAAAGATCGGGCGTTGGACGTTGCCCAGAACATCGGAGCCGATGTCTACGGGGACGAGTTGGCTTTATACAACGAAAACGGCGATGTTTTCCTTTATCATCTGGGTGAGGATCTGCCCTTTGCCACAGTTTCGCTTCCCCTCGGTAGCCTGCCGGTTTTGCGCAGTGCTTCTCTGACCCCTTTGTTCGACAAATTTGCTTTTGCCATTGACGAAAAGGGAGGCCTATTTCAAGTCTCCAGCGGACAGCGCCTCGCCAGTCTTCCTCGTTTCTCAGCCGCAACCCTTGACGATCAAAATGCGGGGGTTGTCCTGCTTCCGCCGCACCACGCTGCGCCAGCGGAGGTACGGCATCTGGATACAGTTAAAGGCGTCACTACTCCTGCCTGGTCTGCGGACAAGGCCTTGCTTCACTCCGGAGGTACCGTTCTACTCGAGTATTCCTTCGAAAGCCCTATGGGCCGCAATATTCTGACGGTCCAGGAGGGTGGAGTTCCTTTCATGCTTCGCGCTCTTGACCCAGCCAACGGCCAAGAATTCTGGAAACGGTCCTTTAGCTCAGGTCCTCCCATACCCTTTGCCGACCCTCAAGGAAGTCGTCTTGTTTTGGGCTGGCACGCAAGGAGCGAGGGAGCCAGGGACGCCTCCAAGCACGATGCGGCCGCCAAGGAAATCCTTAAGAAGGCCAAACTCTCAGATCACGATTCTTTCTTTGAGGTGCTTGATGCTCGCACGGGGAAATCTCTCGGGGGAGTCTTAGTTCAGATTGGCATGGGGCCTGCCTATTTCGACGCCGTATCTTCCGAAGGTGACGCCGTGTTCGTTCAAAAGGATCTGATGCGCTTTTCCGTCTACTCCCTACGCGATGGTCAGTTGAAAGCTCGCCTGCTTGGCAACAAGCCTACTACGACCGCTCAAGCCAATCTCTTGGCTCTTGACGAAGGAGCCGGGCGGCTCGCCATTTGCGATCTCAACAGCTTGGCGAAGCTCGATGAACAGCTCTTTGCCGACGAAATTGCCTATATTCGGTTTTCTATGAGTGGGAAGCATCTTTTTGTCTTAACTCAGCACCAGGAGGCCTTCGTCCTGGACGTCACCCGCGTTCGCGATATTCAACCGCCAGCTACGTCACCGCAAACTCCGTAGTCGAAGCTCGCAGAGAGCTGCTGTCCAAAAATCGAAATCAGGTCGGCGAGGAGGGGGTGGTCCCCTTTTCGCCTCTGTATTCGCATGCTCCGCAACACGAAATGGCGGAACTCAGACGGCTAGTGTCTGGCAAACGCGGTACTCGTCCAAGGGAGTTGTGAAGCCCTACATTCCCTGTCATCATCGGCCAGGATTCCCGGCGGTGCTGCGATGTCGCGATTTTCATTTCCTTGGAGTAGGCGCACCTACTTGGGAGTCGCATTATTCTCAGTCCTAGTCTGTGTCTTTCTAGGAGACAGAGTTCTGAATGGTTCGCGATGCGAGACGTACCACCAACAACTGCTCGGCGAATTTCGTTCAGTGGAACCGATGCCCGGAGCGGTGCTGAAAAGCACAGAGGATAATTATTCTCCCTTCAATTCCCATAAGGCATTGGTCCAAGCCACGTACACGACCAGTGCAGGATATTCCCAAATCCTCGACTATTACGATCAAGAACTCAGAACGAAAGGATGGGATCGCGTGAGCGAGCGTCATTCACTGGTTTGGGGCAAAGACCTTGGAGGGAGGGAAGCTCATTACTGCAAGGGGCCGTTGGCTGCTTTACTTTATTATGCTGGTAGCGACCGCAATCATGCGTGGACCTACGCCATAGGCTTTTCTTGGGGATTGCACGACTGCGACTGACACTGCGCCTGCCCGCGACATCAAACCTCATGCGACCGACGACAATTTGTTGGTAAGTCTTGATAAACGCCGAAATCGGAACAGTAGAATCGCGAAAAAGCACATGTCCGGTTTGGCGACTTACCGGGATTTGGTCCTTCCCATTTCAGCTACACGCGATTGATGTGCTGCCATGCTGCTTTACTTAAAACCGATTCCCTCCCTCTTGTTTTTGTTGCTCTGTGCGTACGTCCTTTGTGAGTGGGTCGGATGGGTCAGGGCAAAAAGTGACCTCATCAGGTCGCTGAGATTAACAGGCTGGATACTGGTCGGCCTAAGCGCGGTGCTTTTTGTGGCTTTAGAGCTTTCAACACGTTGGGAGCAAGCCAAAACGCCCGGTGAAAAGAATATGGGAGTCGCCGTACTCTTCATGGCATTTGCAATTCCAATGGTCATTTCAGGGATCGCCGGACTGCTCTGTTTAATCGCTAGCATTTTGATGTTCGCTTACAGGCGGTTCTTTTCCCAAATTTCAAACTAATCCTCTGCCAGGGCTAGGGGTTGATTTGTCCGGTTAGACTAATCAGGCCCTTGCCCGAGCCGTGGTAAATTCGGATTGCTGATTGCTGAGGCACGCCGCACGGAGTGACCGCTCGTGAGCGCGACACAGTTTGTAAAATACGCAGACCGTGGCTTCTGGGCTTACGACGTTGCTGTAGGCGTGCTCCTCAAGTATCTCCTTGACGCCGCTCAGAAGAGCGGAGAGGCGCACACGCCATGGCTATCCAAAGCCATATCGGATTGGCGAGTGTGGGCTGTTATTTCAGGCTACGGATTCACACTCGATGAAGCCTGGTCAGCCGACGAGCGGAAGACGTTCATCGTTTTGGCAGAGCAGGCATGTGCTGACATAGGGGCCAGGAACTCCATATCTGCGGAAGAGATCGTTAGTTGGCCCTTTGTAGATGATCTACGCATCTTTCCCCGTGGCGCGAAAGAGGTGCTCACTGGACCAATTGTCGAACTTGGTCGGGCAATCATCGCCTTGGTCGCTGGGGAATTGCCAGAAGCGCCAGATGGCAAGATTTGGTTTTATGGCACGCCGACTGGTCGCCAGACGCTCGACGTTCGGAAAGATCCTCAATCGCAACTCCAACCTCTTTGGAAGCGTTTGTTTCGCAAGTAAACGCCGAAATCGTACAAGTAGAATCGCGAAAAAGCACATGTCTGGTTTGGCGACTAACCGGGACTTGACTGCCTTCCATGGCATAATCCCAAAAACGATGCACAGGAAAAGACTTCAACACGTGGCCGATACGATGTGCCAGATGTTCTGCGGTTGGCGTCTCATTGAATCCAAGCCGAATCTTTTGAAACTTGGGTCCGGCACGCTTGAAATAGACGCCATCACCGGACAGGGTGTTTTCCAAGGCAAGACTATCGGCCAGCTAACAATTGCAGGAGAAATGCGCGTCTGGCTGCAACAGGACTTGGCGACAAACAAAATTTCGATTGCCGCGCTCACTGGTGCACATCTTGCTGTGAAACTTTCCTTTTCTGTGGTGCCTTGGAACGAAGCCACGAGGGAGATTTTCTATTCGGATGGAAAAGCTGTACGCACAGAAAAAATGAATCGATGCGTTATGGAGTGTGACAGCAATGTCACCACCGATAAGGCTGCTTATCGGTCCAAATTGACGGAAGTCCAGGAATGGCCTCTCGGTTGGCCCAATGGTACGGCCCCCGAGTCCTAATTAGCGCCTTGCTAGACAACCGGAATCGCCCCAAAAAGGACTTGTCCGGTTTGACGACAAATCAGGAGTTAAGGCCCACCACTGCCAATGTTGTACTCAGGGCGACCCGCCGAAGAGAGTCAGCAGGGTCCTACTTTGGATTGAACGTGTTCGCTGAATGCGGGCTCCCGGGAATAATCCTTGACCAACGCTTTCCGAGTTTTGCAGGGGTTGCTGCCCAACAATTTCCAGTAATCCTGCTCTGTTTTGCCACGGAGTTCGGCATTTGTCTTCGCCTTCTCCTCCGGTGGTATATGGACCCCATACCTCTGCTCCAACTCTTCAGTGGGTCGGGCAGCTTCGATTGCGGGCTCCCCCTTCCAAACCGCGTGAAGCGCATAGAGTGCGGACGAAATGCACTGGTCGTCGCATCCCCGTTGTTCAAACGCCTCCGCCGTGGCATGGCGGATGACAAATGGCTGGTCGATTTGAAGTAAGGGGGCTAGCGTTTTTGAATGAATCGGGGGTCTCGCGCTAAGAACATTGATTGCTTCGAGGCGTCCCTCCGGAAAAGCGCTTCGGTCTTGTGCCAGCTTTTCAATGAGCGGCATAGCTTCCTGGGAAGGGTATTCGGCGACGAGGCGCCTCACACTCTCACGGTCCCCTCCACCGGCGAGTGTGTACAAAACATACATCTCGTCTCTTCGAGCGACCTGCGCTCGCCATCGATGCATCCACAATGCCCAGGCTCCAAGTGACACAAGGACGAAGATTACGAAGACACGCAAATCAGTGCGTTTCAGGGACCGCAGACCGTCACTTCTCATTTTGTCCTTCTCAGTCCCAGATAATTCCACGGGCAACTCTTGAACTAAATCTACCTCGCAATCCGCACAACGAGTGAAGCTGGGGCGGAACTCAGCTCTGCATTCGGGGCAAAACATACGCGGATAATATACCAACTAGAGATTGCAAGATGGTTCGAACCTCCGTTTTGAATTGTCAGTGCCTGGTAAACGCCGTAACCGGAAAAGTGGCACTATTGGCCCGGGACCGCAGCATCAACGGCGCAACAAGACGCAGGACCGAAATTCAGGCGCGGATAACGTAGCGAAATTTCATGTCTTCGCCGAACCACATGATGTAGTTCGTTCCCCAGGCGTTGTTGAACAGGTTGGAGTGGATGCCTGCTGAGAGGTCGGGCTGCGACTTGGAAAAATAGAGCGGCGATTTCCTCCCAAAGGCGACGAGGGGCGCATCGATGGTCTCAACGGCCAGCGATCCGTTCGCATCGCGGTATTCGAATCCCTTGGAGAGCGCATGCATGTGACGGTTGCCACCCGAAACGACGTCAGTGGGTGAAAGCGGTTGCCCGCATTTTTCGAGCAGCCAGCCATTCGGATCAGTGACGATTGGATGGAAGGTGAGCCACATGGCTTCCGGCATGCGCGTCGCGTGTTTATTGAACCAGCAAAAATTTAGATGTACGGCAGGCTCGGATTCCGGCAGCCACAATTCGAGATACAGTTTTTCCGGAAACGCGGCACGTCCGCTGCGGGTCGATTCCTGATCATCGATTTTCAGCTGTGCCGACAAGCGAGGGCCTTCCGCCGCTTTTTCGAACTGGGCTTCAACCAAGGATGGAGTCCATTCCTGCGACTCGGC
>Ga0207665_10002674_pt1 | contig 11972 bp, 7 predicted proteins | sample LARL112metaG_FD_184351 | JGI IMG/M metagenome (GOLD analysis project Ga0207665, IMG submission 184351) | Corn, switchgrass and miscanthus rhizosphere microbial communities from Kellogg Biological Station, Michigan, USA - LAR L11-2 metaG... | ecosystem: Host-associated > Plants > Roots >...
GCGGAACGGCGCAAGCCCCGTGCCCGGGCCGATCATGATGATCGGTGCCGTGGGATCATCGGGCAGGCGGAAGCCGGCCTTGGTCTCGCGGACCGTCGCAAAGATGCTGTCGCCCTCGCGGCGTTGGCTGAGATAATTCGAGCAGACGCCGCGATAGACACCGCGCCCCGAGACCGCCGGGCCTTCCACCACGCCGGCGGTGACGCTGCAGCGGCGCGCATCATGCGCGGGCGCCGACGAGATCGAATAATAGCGCGGCGCCAGCAGCGACAGCATTTCGAGATAGGTAGGAAATGGCAGCTCGCAGGCCGGAAATTCCTCCAGCAGGTCGTAGACCGACTTGCGCTTCGACAGCACCTCGGCGCGATAGCGCTCGCTCGCCTGCGCGTCGTCGCCGACAAAGGCCGAGAGCTTCGGCTTGGTTACCGGGCAGCGCGTGTGCTCCGACATGATCTGGATCTGCTTGCGGGTCGCCACCTGCTGCAGTTCGACGTAGTCGGTCAGGAGCTGCCCGACCGAGACGGTCTCGCCGACCGGCAATTGCGCGCGGCGGCCTTCGGCAACAGCAAGCCTGACCTGATCGGCCGGCAGGAAGCCGAAGCGGCGCGCCACCCGATCGACCAGCGCTGCATCGTTGCGCGGCACGACGCTCAGATGATCGCCGACCCGGTAGCTGAGGCCATCGGGCAGTTGCACCTCGATATGCCGCGTCGAGCGCTCCGAAGCGTTGGGACCAGCCTTGTTCTGCAACTCGCGATTGACCAGGACCTTCATCGGCACGGTGCCGCCGAGCGCCGCGACCGCTTTGACGGCGCTAGGCGCGACCGGCTCGACCGAATAAAGCGGCGCGTCCTCGGCGCTGCGCGAAAAATTCTGGTCGAGGCCGAACTCCTTCACCGCCGCCTGGCCGACCGCGGCGAACCAGCTCTCGAACTGGCCGTCGAGATCGCTGCGCGCATCGCCCTCGCCGCGCGGAAACACCCGCTTGCCGCCATGGCTCGCCAGCGCCTCGTCGATCAGGCGCGGCACCGACTGGTAGGTCGCGGCCCAGTCGCGGTTGCCGCAGCCGAACACCGCATAGCGCAGTTTGGCAAAGGCATTTTTCGGCAGCTCGCCGCGCAGCCAGTTGACGAAGTTCGTGGCGTTGTCCGGCGGCGCGCCATTATAGGACGCGCAGAAGATCAGCACGCCGCCGCTCTCCGGCAATTGGCCGGCGAAATCGTCGAGCGGCGCAAGACGCGTGGCAAAGCCGTTGACCTCGGCGAGATCGGCAACACGCGTCGCGAGTTCCTCCGCGGTGCCGAGATTGGAGCCATAGAGCACGACGAGCGGCGTGTTGTGCCCGGGCCTGGTCCGCGCCGGCGGCGATGCCGCACCCGTCGCGGCCGCCGCCGCCGCAGCCCCTGTGTGGACGGTGCGATCGCGCTCGGTACGCGGGCGCACCTTGATCTTGAAACCGTCCGGCTTGATGGTCAGCGTTTCCTTGAGCCTGATCTGATAGCGCTGATGGTCGACCAGCCTGAAGCGCTGCAGGATCATGCCGAGCGCGAGCGCCGCCTCGTGCATGGCAAAGCCCCTGCCGATGCAGGCGCGCTGGCCGTTGCCGAACGGCTTGAAGGCGTTGACCGGCCGCTTCGCCTCGGCCGCGGCGCTGAAATTCTCCGGATCGAACAGGTCGGGATTCGGTCCCCAGACGCCGGGATCGCGGTGCAACGCCGTCACCAGAATGGTGATGAACTGGTTCTTCTTCAGCGTGTACTTGCCGCCGCCGATGGTCTCGTCCTTGAGCGGCGCGATGCCGTAGGCGGGCGCCGGCGGCCATAGCCGGAGCGCCTCTTTCAGGATCTGCGTGATGTAGGTGAGCTGCGTGACTTGCTGATAACTCGGCCTGGCGTCGATGTCGGGGCCCAGCACCCGGTCGACCTCCTCATAGGCCTTCTTCAGCACATCCGGATGCTTGAGCAGCGCGTAGATCGCGTAGGACAACAGCCCGCTGGTGGTCTCGTGGCCGGCGATCAGAAAAGTGTTGATCTGGTAGCGGATGTTGACGTCGTCGAGCTGCTCGCCGGTTGCGCGGTCGACGCCGCTCATCATGGCGTTCAGCATGTCCTTCTTGCCGTCGGAGCCGTCCGCACCGGCCTCAGCGTTCTTGCGCCGCTCGGCAACGATCTCGTCGACCATCCCGTTCATGAAGGCGACGTCGGTTGCGAGACCGCTGCGGCGGCGATGCATCCAGAGATTCTCCAGCGGCAGGCCGCGGATCATCATGATGGTTTCCAGCGAGCGCACCAGCGATTCGACGAAGGGGTGATAGTCGCGCCGGTAGAACGAATTGAAGCGGTAGTCGAAGCCGCACAGCCCGATGGTGTCGAGCGTCAGCGCCGTCATGTCGTGGACGACGTCGATCTCGTCGTCGGCATTGAGCCGCTCCCACTTCTTCACCAGCTGCTCGGCGATGTCGACCATGCTCGGGTGATAGGACTGCATGGCGCGGTTACCGAACGGCTGCAGCAGGATGTTGTGCGCCTTGCTCCAGTTCGGCTCCGAGGTATCGGCCGTGAACAGGCCATCGCCGCCGATCGCGCGCACCCGCCGCAGCGCGCCGCGCACCACCTTGTCGAACCGCGTCTCGTCGGAGAGCTCGTCGACCAGCTCATAGCCGGAGACGATGACGAGCGGCGCGCCCATCATGTCGAGCCAGAAGATCGGGCCGAGCTCCTTTGCGAGCCGGGTCAGATCCTGCACGGGCGCCGCCGAATCGAGCGACAGCATGTTGCCGACCACCGGCCTCGTCGGCGGCTGCGGGATCGGGCTCAATCTGTTGTTGGAGGCCATTTTTCGAAATTGTTCCCTTCCCTAACCACCTGTCATTGCAAGACGCAACGCGCCGACTTGTCCGCCGAAGCTCGAAGAGCGAAGGCGGAAGCAATCCAGACTGTCTCCGCGGTGGGATTTCTGGATTGCTTCGCGGAGCCTGTCATCCGGCCGCGCTTCGCGCGGACCGGGTGGCTCGCAATGACGATGAGGCAGCTGCCTAGCCAAACCGCCGTCTCCGCCATTCGATCAGCTTCGCCGAAACCTCCCCGGGTTGCTCCTGCTGCGTCCAATGGCCGCTATCTTTCACCAGGTATTTCTCGAGGTCCGGGACGAGCTTCTCCATGCCGTCGGCCGACGACGGCGGCAGCACCGCGTCGTCCTCCGCCATGATCATCAGCGATGGCACCCGCACGGTGTGATCGAGGTTTTCCGAGCGCTGCCAGTTGCGCGAAAAGTTGCGGTACCAGTTGATGCCGCCCGTGAAGCCGGTCTTGGTGAAGGTGTCGACGAACACCTGCATCTCCGCAGGTGACAGGATCGGCGTTCGCGGATCGCGTTTTGCGTCATAGGCCGCGACCATCTGCGGAAAGGCCAGACTGTGTTTTGGCGACGCGCCGAGCCCGGCCGCCGGCGGCCCGGACGGTTTTGGCGCGAGCTTGGCCGGCGGCTTGCGCATGAAGGCGTCAAAGGTCTGCACGACGCGGCTGCCAAAAATCCGGTCCGGCTCGCGCGCCGGGTCCTGGAACTGCACGATGTACATCTGCTCGCCAAATCGCTGCCGAAATAGATCGATGGGATCAATCGGCGCGCGCGGCAGATGCGGCGTGTTGACGCCGACGACGCTGGCGACGCGCCCCGGGTGCCGCAGCGGCATCTGCCAGACGACAAAACCGCCCCAGTCATGGCCGACGAAGATCGCCTTGTCGATGTTGAGGTGATCGAGCAGCCCGACGAGATCACCCGTCAGGTGCTCCATGTCGTAGTCCTCGACCGCTTCCGGCTGGTCGGTCGCACCATAGCCGCGCTGGTCCGGCGCGATGACGCGGATGCCGGCCTCGCCGAGCGCCTTGATCTGGTGACGCCAGGAAAACGCGATTTCCGGCCAGCCATGGCAGAGCACCAGCGGCGGCGTGTCGTCCTTCGGACCCGCTTCGTAATAGCCCATCCGGATTCCGTTGGTCTGGGCAAACTGAAGCGGCGGCATCTCGATCATGGCTATTTCCTACTTAAAACATCGGCGCAGATATTGCCTCATCGTCATGGCCGGGCTTGTCCCGGCCATCCACGTCTTAGTCCGGGAAAGAAAGACGTGGATGCCCGGCACAAGGCCGGGCATGACGAGCTTATGGTAACGATCAACTCCATAACGCAAACCGAACTTGCGGAATAACAACCAAACTCAAAACTGCGACGCCCTAGCCCGCCGCGCTCTGGCGCTCCGGCGGCGCGAAAGCGTTCTCCAGCAGCTCGAACTCCTCCGGCAGCATGTCGCAGAGCAGTTGCACATGCGGGATGATGTTGGCGCCCGAGATGAAGCCGAAATCGAGCTGGTCGCGATAGGACTGCACGGTGATGTTCAGCGCGATGCCGTGGGTCGAGATCGAGACCGGGAAGATGTGCAGCAGTTCGGCGCCCGCGGCATACAGCGTCTGCCGCGGCCCCGGCACGTTGGAGACCGTGATGTTGGCGGCCGGCGGCAGCACGTCCGACAGGCTGGAGCGGCTGTACAGCAGCGCCAGAATCTGCACCAGGATCGGCGCGCCCAGCATCGAGATGTTCGACACCTGCGGCATGAAGGCGCGCAGCGGATGCGCCATCTCCTTGGACCTGGTCGATTGCGCGATGATCGTTGTCAGGCGTTCCCTGGGATCTTCGATGTTGGTCGCAATGGAGCAGATCATGCCGAACACCTGGTTGTTGGTGTCGGTGTTGCCCTCCTCACGCAGCGAGATCGGCACCGCCGCGGTCATGGCCTTCTGTGGCAGCGCGCCATGCTGCAACAGATAGCGCCGCACCACGCCGGAGGCGAGCGCCAGCACCACGTCGTTGAGTTTGCCGCCGGCCACCTTCGCCAGCGCTTTCGCCCGCGACAGCGAGATCGAGGCGCCGGCAAAGCTGCGCTCCGAGGAGATCGACTTGTTCAAAATGGTCGGCGGCGAAGCCATGCTGGCGAGGCTTTCGCGCGCGCCGGGATCGGAGATTTTTCCGACCACGTCGGTGACGCTTTTGAGCATCGCCGGAATGGCTCCGGCGAACCGCACCGCGCTCTCGATCTGGTACATCGCATTGTCGAACAGGATCGAGCCGAGATCGCTCTTGCCCGAGCGCGGCAGCTCGATGCCCTTGGCGATGGCAGGATCGAGCGGCTGATTCCAGAGCTGGGTGTAGGCATCGAGCAGGTTGGCCGCGATGTCGCGCGGCTCCTGCTCCGCCTTTGCAGGCGCAGCAGGAGGCTCGACCTGGCGCGGCACCGGCGTCATGTCGTAGATCATGTTGGTCAGCGCCGCGCCGGCGCCGCCGTCGATGCAGGCGTGATGCATCTTGGAATAGAGCCCGACCTCATTGTCCTTCATGCCCTCGAAGACATAAAACTCCCAGAGCGGGCGGGCGCGGTTCAATAGCTTTGCATGCATCCAGCCGACGATGCGCTCCAATGTCGCACGGTCGCGCGGCTCCGGCAGGCTGGCGCGGAAGATGTGGCGGTCGATGTCGAACTGGTCGTCCTCGACCCAGGAGGGATGGTCGATGTCGAGCGGCGCCTTCTCCAGCCGCGCCTTCAGGATCGGCGCCAGATGCAGCCGCGATGCGATCATCGCCTTGAACGCTTCGAAGAAGTCGCCCTTGTAGTCGTCCGGCAGGCGGAAGATCGCCATGCTGCCGACATGCATCGGCATTTCCGGCGTTTCGAGATACAAAAACGATGCGTCAAGCGATGACAGTTTCTTGCCGTCACCCATGGTAGTCCTCCCTCAAAATCAGCGCGGCGCGCTTTGGACGCGTCTTGATAACTTCAACTTGATTGTGCCTGTTCCGGGGGCGCGTAGGCAATGGCAAACGGCCCCGCCCGGTCAAATTGCGCAAATTGCCCGTCCGCCTGCGCCAGGCGGTCGGCCACCGCCCACAGCGCCGCCGGATTGACGCCGAGCCCGACATGGCTGGCGAGATAGATCTCGATGTTCTCGGCGGTATCGGAGGGACGCAGGTGGCAGGTGTGCCAGTTCACAATGCCGTCGGCGCGGGAATAGATCGACGTGGTCGGCACCGGCAGGTCGCCGGAGATCGCGGCGCGGAGCTCGGGATAGGCCTCCGCCATATCGCCCGATATGGCCTCGTACAGCCGCGTCGCGTTGGTCGCCCGCACGTCGCCGGCAAACGGGCTGCCCAGCGTCACCACATAGCGCACGAGCTCGGGCGCCTGCAGCGCGAGGTCGCGCGCATAGACGCCGCCGAGGCTCCATCCGACGATCGAGATCTTTCGCCCGGCGTCGCGATAAATCCCGGCCAGCCGATCCAGCAGCAGGCCGCGCATGCGCCCGACCCCGCCGACATTGCGACCCATGCGCCAGGCTTCCGTCGCATAGCCGAGCTCGCCGAGATAGTGCCGCATCGGCGCCATCGACAGGTCGCTAGCCAGAAATCCGGGCAGGGTCAGGACAGGATGGCCATCGCCGCGCGGCGCCCGCAGCAAGAGCGGCGACAACAGGAGGCTGGCGTTGAACTCGAAAATCCCGCGCGCTTCCGCCAGCAACAGGGCAAGGCCCGGCGGACGCAGCCGCTCGGCGGCCGGCGATGGGCGTCCGTCGCTCGCCATTACCTCTTCTTGTCGCCCCCGAGCGTGCCGCCGAGCCCGGCCATGGTGACGAACAGATCCTGAAACTTTTCGGCAAGTTTCGGATCGAAGGTGAACCAGCTTTGCATGATCGCTTCCGGCGTCACCTTGTCAATGTTGGCCAGCATCTGCTGCTGCAGCTTGTCCATCACCGCTATCTGCATCGGCGAGACGTCCGGCAATCCGAAGAACTGCCGGGCCTCCAGCGGCGTGCAATCGATCTCGATATTGACCTTCATATCAGCCGCTCCACGCTGGATGCAATTTCGGCACTACGCCACGGCCGGCGTTCGCGCGCAAGCGAGGGGGCCCGGCTGGGAGCCTTGGGACATTGTACTTTTTACCAGTTATGGTCAACCAATGCCCGGGCCGACTTGAGCCTTTCGGGCTGCGCCACCGCGACGTCCGGCCACTGCGAAAGTCGAATATCGGCGCATGCTGGAAGCGGTTGTCGCAGGAGCCATGGGGCTTTCCGCGCGGCAGGCACGGTTACCGTACAAACCGGCTTGCACGGCGGCCCGCGGCGATCCAACATAGGCGCCATGTGTCCCGAAGCCGAACTTCGTGTCATTCCTGGCTTCCCGGACCAGTTCCTGAAAATGCGAAAGCGCGCCACAGCGGAGACCCCCGATCAATGTCCGTACGTCATACCTTGTTTGCAGCGGCCATCGGCGCGCTCGCATCGCTTGCGATCTCGCCGGCATCGAGCCAGAGCCTGCGCTACGCCAACCAGGGCACGCTGAAATCGCTCGACCCCTACACCTTCAAGGAAACGACGACGATCGCCCATCAGGGCCATGTCTATGAGGGGCTGGTGACGCGCGACAAGGACCTCAAGACCACCCCCGCGCTCGCCGAAAGCTGGGAAACGCCGGAGCCGACGCGCTGGCGCTTTCACCTGCGCAAGGGCGTGAAATTCCACAATGGCGATCCCTTTACCGCAGACGACGTGCTGTTTTCCGCCGACCGGGTGCGCGCGCAGGGCTCCAACTTCCTGTCCAACGTCCCCTTGGACGCAAAATTCGTCAAGGTCGACGACTATACCGTCGACGTCATCCTGAGCGCACCCAACCCGATCCTGATCTCGCAGTGGGACGCCTGGTACATCATGGACAAGAAGTGGTGCGAGGAGAACAACTCCGTCGCGCCGACCCCGGTCTCGGCCACGACGCCGAGCTATGCCGCGCTGCACGAGAACGGCACCGGGCCCTTCACCATCGAGAGCCACCAGCCCGGCGTGAAGACCGTGTTCAAGGTCAACCCGAACTGGTGGGGCAAGCCGGAGCATAACCTGAAGGAGATCGTCTTCACGACGATCGCCTCCGACGCAACCCGCGTCGCCGCCTTGCTCTCGGGCGAGGTCGACGTCATCGAGCCCGTGCCGATCCAGGACATCGCACGGGTCGACAGCAGCCCGAATGCGCAGGTGCTGAAGGGGCCGGAGCTGCGCACCATCTTCCTCGGCATGGACGAGACCCGCGACGAACTGCTTTATTCCAGCGTCAAGGGCAAGAACCCGTTCAAGGACGTCCGCGTTCGCGAGGCCTTCTACAAGGCTGTCGACGTCGACCTGATCAAGACGCGCGTGATGCGCGGGCTGTCGACGCCGTCGGCGCTGATGATCGCGCCCGAGCTGTTCAAGCTCTCGAAGGAGTTTACCCGGCCGAAACTGGATCCCGACGGCGCCAAGAAGCTGTTGGCCGAGGCCGGCTATGGCGACGGTTTCGAGGTGACGATGGACTGCCCGAACGACCGCTATGTCAACGATGCGGCGATCTGCCAGGCGGTAGTCGGCATGCTGGCCCGCATCGGCATCAAGGTGAACCTTTTGGCGCAGCCGAAGGCGCAGTATTTCGCAAAGGTGCTGAAACCCGGCGGCTACCAGACCTCGTTCTTCCTGCTCGGCTGGACACCGGCCACGATGGATTCGCACAACGTGCTGCATGACATCATGGGCTGCCGCGACGACAAGAACGACCCGACGCGGGGCGAGGCCAATCTCGGCGGTTATTGCAACCGGGAGCTCGACGCCCTGACGGACAAGATCCTGATCGAGGCCGACGCCACCAAGCGCGACCAGATGATCAAGCAGGCCTTTGAGATCGGCATCAAGGATTATTCCTACATCCCCCTGCACCAGCAGTCGCTGGCCTGGGGCGTCTCGAAAAAAGTGAAGCTCACGCAGCGCGCGGACAACCAGGTCCTGCTGTACTGGGCCACCAAGGCGGAAGAGTAGCGCAGTCTCAAGGTTCAGGGTCCCGGCGGCGGCACGCTCCGGGACCCCTTCGTTTTAGGACTGCGGTGACATTGGACCCTCATGGTGAGGAGGCGCTCTTGCGACGTCTCCGGACGATACTTCGTATCGCCCGGGGAACCATGAGGCCAAGGAACCGGGCCTCATCCTTCGAGACGCGCGCAAGAGCGCGCTCCGCCAGGATGAGGGGATAGAGTTATTGCGAAAAGCGAAAGGAAGCGATGCTCGCCTTCATTCTTCGACGGGCCATTCAGGCGATCGCGGTCATGATCGTCGTCGGATGTATCTCGTTCGCCATGTTCCGCTTCGCGGGCGACCCCATCAGCCAGATGGTCTCGATCGACACGTCCGCCGCGCAACGCGCGGAGATGCGCCAATCCCTCGGGCTCGACGATCCGGTGCTGGTACAGTTCGCGCGCTATTTCGGCAATGCCGCAAAATTCCAGTTCGGCGTCTCCTATCAGTTCCGCCAGCCGGTAGCAGACCTGCTCAAGGAGCGCATGCCGGCCACGCTGGAGCTCGCAACCTGCGCCACGATTCTTGCGATGGTGTTCGGCATCCTGATGGGGGTCTATTCCGCGCTGCACCGCAATTCGCTGCTTGCAAAAGCCTTCCAGGCGATCTCCCTGATCGGCATCTCGCTGCCGACCTTCCTGATCGGTATCCTCCTGATCTACCTGTTCGCCGTCGTGCTGGGCTGGCTGCCCTCGTTCGGTCGCGGCGAGACGGTGCGGATCGGCTGGTGGAGCACCGGCCTCCTGACCGTCTCCGGGCTGAAGGCGCTGATCATGCCCTCGATCACGCTTGGCCTGTTCCAGATGACGCTGATCATGCGGCTGGTCCGCGCCGAGATGCTGGAAGTGCTGCGCACCGACTACATCCGTTTTGCCCGGGCGCGGGGCCTGACCACCCGCGCCATCCATTTCGGCCATGCCTTGAGGAACACGCTGGTTCCGGTCATCACGGTGGCGGGACTGCAGTTTGGCTCGGTAATTGCATTCGCGATCATCACCGAAACCGTGTTCCAATGGCCCGGCATGGGCCTGCTCTTCGTCCAGGCCGTGCAGAACGTCGATATCCCCATCATGGCCGCGTATCTCTTGATGGTCTCCCTGATCTTCGTCACAATCAACCTTGTGGTTGATATCCTCTACACCGTGGTCGACCCGCGCCTCCGATCGACCATCAGCCGACCGGCCCACTAGTGGTCCGACGCCAACATTCGCACCCCATCCGGGAGGCACGTTTGCGAATGTTGGCGTCAAAGGACCACTAGCCAACTCATTGATGCTAGTGGAGCTTTGGATTTGACGTTCGCTACACGATATTGCGACAGGCAGGGGAGCGAACGTCAAATCCGCTCCACTAGCCTATGAGCGATGCTGCCCTTTCGAGCAAGACCGCGCCCGCCGCGCGGGCGTACGCCGGCCGGCTCAAACGCCTGGTTGAAAGCGACCTGTTCTACTCTTTCCGCCGCTCCCGCCTCACCATGGTCGCCGCTGCGGTGACCGCCCTGTTCTTTCTCGCCGCGATCTTCGCTCCCCTGCTTTCGGTCCAGAATCCGTTCGACCCGGCGCAGCTGCAATTGATGAATTCGCGCATTGCGCCGCTCTGGACCGCCGATGGCCAGAGCCCGTTCCTGCTCGGCACCGACGAGCAGGGCCGTGATGTGCTCTCCGCGATTCTTTACGGCCTCAGGATCTCGCTCGTGGTCGGCGTGCTCGGCGTCCTGGTCTCCGGCGCGCTCGGGATCGCGCTCGGACTGACGGCGGGCTATTTCGGCGGCGCCATCGACAGCCTGATCATGCGGGTCGCCGACGTGCAGCTCACCTTCCCTCCGATCCTGATCGCGCTCCTGATCAATGGCGTCGCCAAATCGGTGTTCAACAACCGCCTGGACGCGATCAGCATGCTGATCGTACTGGTGGTCGCCAATGCCTTGAGTTTCTGGGTGCAATATGCGCGCACGGTGCGCGGTTCGGTGCTGGTCGAGAAGAACAAGGATTACGTCGCTGCAGCGCAACTGATCGGTCTGCCCGCTCCAGTCATCCTGATCCGCCATGTGCTGCCCAACACGCTGGGGCCGATCTTCGTGATCGCGACGATCAATCTGGCGCTCGCCATCATCACCGAGGCAACGCTGTCGTTTCTCGGCTCGGGGATGCCCGACACCATGCCCTCGCTGGGGACCTTGATCAGCATAGGCAACAATTATCTGTTCTCCGGCGAATGGTGGATCATCGCCTTCCCGGGCTTTGCATTGGCCGCCCTGATCCTGTCGATCAACCTGCTCGGCGACTGGCTGCGCGACGCGCTCAATCCGAAACTGCGATGATCGAACCCGTTCTCTCCGTCCGTAACCTGAAGGTGGAGTTTGCCACCCGCCGCGACGTGCTGCGTGCGATCGACGGCGTGTCCTTCGACATCGCCAAGGGCGAGGTGCTGGGCGTGGTCGGCGAATCCGGCGCCGGCAAATCGGTCACCGGCCTTGCGGTGATCGGGTTGATTGATCCCCCGGGACGGATCGCCGGCGGCGAGATCCACCTGTCCGGCCTGCGCATTGACGATCTGCCGCCGGAGGAGTTGCGAAGACTCCGGGGAAAACGGATCGGCATGATCTTTCAGGATCCGCTGACCAGCCTCAACCCGCTCTACCGGATCGGCGACCAGATCGTCGAGACCATCAAGACCCACACCAGCCTGTCCGACACATCAGCGCGAAAACGCGCCATCGACCTGCTCGCCGAGGTCGGCATCCCCGCGCCCGAAAAACGCATCGACGGCTACCCGCATGAATTTTCCGGCGGCATGCGCCAGCGCGTCGTCATCGCGCTCGCGCTGTGTGCCGAGCCCGAGTTGATCATCGCCGACGAGCCGACCACGGCGCTCGACGTCTCGGTGCAGGCCCAGATCATCGCCCTGATCAAGCGGCTTGGCCGCGACCACGGCACGGCCGTGATGCTGGTGACCCACGACATGGGCGTGATCGCGGAGACCTGCGACCGCGTCGCGGTGATGTATTCCGGCCGCATCGCCGAGATCGGCCCGGTGCAGGAGGTGATCCGAAATCCG
>Ga0207665_10002677_pt1 | contig 11957 bp, 10 predicted proteins | sample LARL112metaG_FD_184351 | JGI IMG/M metagenome (GOLD analysis project Ga0207665, IMG submission 184351) | Corn, switchgrass and miscanthus rhizosphere microbial communities from Kellogg Biological Station, Michigan, USA - LAR L11-2 metaG... | ecosystem: Host-associated > Plants > Roots >...
GCCGGCACGTGCTGATGCTGGCCAGCGGCTGCGCCGCCCGCGGGGCCGCGGTGACCGTGTACGGGCCGGCCGCGCTGGGCCAGCAGGCGAGCCGGGACAACGCGGGGGCGGCCACGACCGGCCAGGCCACCGGGGGCACAGTTACGGGCGGCCTGGGCACGGCCGGCCTCGCCAAGGGCCCCCCGCCGGGCTGGCGGTTCGTGCCGGTGGAAATCGCTGACCGGCCCCGGCCGGCCAGCGACACCGCCGCTGTGGCCCGGCTGCGCCGGCGGCTGGCCCGGGACCGGCCCGACGTGCTGCACGCGCATGGGCTGCGGGCGGGCGCGGTGGCGGCCCTGGCCCTGGCCGGCCGGTCCCGGGGGCGCCCCGCGCTGGTGGTCACCGTCCATAACGCGGCCCCGCCCGGCCGGGCCGCGGCCATCCTGTACGCCGGGCTGGAACTGATCGTGGCCCGCCGGGCTGACGTGATACTCGCCGTGTCCGGCGACCTGGCCGCCCGGTTGCGCCAGCGTGGCGCCCGGGACGTCGCGCGGGCCGTGGTCCCGGCACCAGCCTTCGTCCCGGCCAGTGCGGCCGACGCTGCGGCAGTGCGCCGCGAGCTCTGGGTGGCGGGGCCAGCCACCCGGCCGGTGGTCCTCGCGGTCGGCCGGCTCGCCGCGCAGAAGGACTTCGGCATGCTGCTGCTCGCCGCGGCCCGGTGGCAGCGGCGCGACCCGGTCCCGCTGCTGGTGATCGCCGGGGACGGGCCGCAGGCCGCGGCGCTGCAGGCGCAGGCCGCGGCGGACGGGGTGGCCGCGCGGTTCCTGGGCCAGCGTGGCGACGTGCCCGCCCTGCTGGCCGCGGCCGACGTGGTCGTGGTGCCCAGCCGCTGGGAGGGCCAGCCGCTGATCGTCCAGGAAGCGCTGCGGGCCGGCCGCCCGCTGGTGGCCGCCCGGGCCGGCGGAATCCCCGAACTGGCCGGCGAGGACGGTGCCGTGCTGGTCCCGCCGGGCGACCCGGCCGCGCTGGCCGCCGCGGTGACCCGGCTGCTCGATGACCCGGTCGCCGCCGCGGCGCAGGCGGCCGCCGCCCGGGCCCGCGCGGCCGCGCTGCCGGCCGGCGCGGACGCGGTTGACCAGGTCGCCGCGGTGTACCAGCGGCTGGCCAGGACAGCCCAGGCGGGCCGGGGCACACGGTGACGCTGCGCGGCGGACACGCCGTTAGTAGCCCGCCATGTGTGCACACTTAGTAATAAACGCGTCAATTACCGGACAGTACGTGTTTTCTCGATTCCATCCCGTAGTTCCGGTTGAAATCGCCGGCTGGGGTGTGCTCACCTGTTCACTTGGGGCCGCATGGCCAGCCCGGCTGGGGCTGGCCAGGCCCGGTGGGGGATCACGCGTGCGACCACAAAGCTGGCGGCTGGACCCGGCCGGGCTGGCGCCCGGCGATGCCAGCGTGCCCGCCCAGCCTGGGCCGGGGGAGCCCGCGGCGGCCACTGACGGCCTGACCTTCCGGGTCCGCCCACGGCGGCCCGCGGAGCCCGGCGACGAGCCCGTCCAGCACGCCGTGCGGCTGTCCGCGGGGGACCTGAAGATCGCCCAGGAAGCGGTCGCGCTGGCCCGCCAGGACAGCGAGAACGACAAACGGCAGGCCGGCCCGCCCGGGCCGCCGCCTGCGGCGGAGCCGGCTGCGGCGGAGCGGCCGGAGCCGCCAGCACCCGGGCCGCCAGCACCCGGGCCGCCAGACCTCGGGGCGCCAGCACCTGGGCCGCCAGACCCTCCGCCGCCTGGCCCAGCCCAGGCGCCAGGCACCGCGCCCGGCCGGCCGCCACCAGCGGCGGAGCGGCCCACGCCGTCCTGGGGCGCGGTGCTCGTCACTACGGTCCGGCTGTGGGCGCAGCGGCGGCTGCGCGGCCTGCGGCGGCTGTGGCCGGCCAGCCCGCGCTGGCGGGTGATCAGCGTGCTGATCCTGGCCGCCGTGCTGTTCTGCGGTGGGGCGATCACCGTCGCGCTGGCCCGGGGATCGGCCGGGAACCAGCCTGCCCATCACCAGGCCCAAGCCGGGGACGGCACCGGCGGTGCGCTGGCGGCCGCCGCCGCGGCCCGCAGCGCCGCGGCCGGCTGGACGGCCCAGCAGGTGGCCCCGGACGCCATCATCGCCTGTGATCCGCAGATGTGCTCGGTGCTGCAGCAGCACGGGATCGCGGCCAGCCGGCTGCTGGTGCTCGGCCCGCGCAGTCCCGCGCCGCTGGGCAGCGACGTGATCGTGTCCACCGCGGCCGTCCGCCAGGAATTCGGGGCCCGGCTGACCAGCGTGTACGCGCCGGTGGCCCTGGCCAGCTTCGGCGTGGGCGGCGCGCAGACCGTGCTGCGGGTGGTGGCGCCGGATGGGGGCGCGGCCTACCTGCGCGAACTGCGGACCGACGTCGCGGCCCGGGCGTCCGGCGGCGCCCAGTTGCTGCACAACAGCCGGATCCAGGTCTCCCCAACGTCCCGGCGGGCGCTGGCCGCCGGGCAGGTCGACTCCCGGCTGCTGAGCACGCTGGCCACCCTGACCCATATCTACCGCGTGGACGTGGCCGGGTTCGGGCCGGCCACCGCCGGGGCGGCCCCGGCCATGCCGCTGCGCTCGGCCGAGCTAGCCCTGGGCCCGCGCGTCACCCCGCAGCACCCGGCCACCCTCGGCGCGCTGGCCGCGTTCCTGCGCGCGCAGCTGCCGCCGTACCGCCCGGCGCGGGTGACCACTCTGCGGCTGGCCAGCGGCCAGACCGTGCTGCGCGTGCAGTTCGGCGCGCCCGAGCCACTCGGGCTGCTCGGGAAGAGCTGAGCGGCCCACGACACCAACGACAGATCCGCCCAGCACCGGTTCAGCACATATCAAAGGGGAGTGGGACGCATGATGATACGGAGTTCACAGTGAGCCGGATCCCCGGCCTCAGCCGCCACCCACCCGGCGGCCGCCGCCGGGCCGGGCGGCTCACCATGCTCGCCGGGACCACGCTGCTTGCGGTGGCCACCGTGGCCGGCCCGGCTACCGCGGCAGGCGCGGCCCCGGCCGCGGCCGGCACCGGCTGGGTCCGCTGTGCCCACCTGTCGCCGAACACCCCGGCGGTGGATGTCTACATGTACTCCTTCGGGGACCCTAAGGCGATGGTGGTGCTCAAGCACGTCAGCTACGGCGCGGTGTCGGAGTACATGAAGGTGAAGGCGGGCGAGTACACGGCGGCCATGCGGCCCGCGGGCGCGGCGGCCAGCACCAAGCCGGTGCTGTCGGCCAACATCATGGTGCACGCCGGGCACGCGTACACGGTGGCTGGCATGGGCCCGGCCAAGGGGCTGCGGCTCCAGGTGCTGGACGACGCGCTGACCACGCCCAAGGGCAAGTCCCTGGTCCGGGTGATCCAGGCGTCGCTCAAGGAGCACCACGTCACGGTCAAGGCCGGCACCGCCACGCTGGCGAATGACCTGGCCTTCGCCAAGGTCACCCGCTACGGCACGGACGTGCCGGGCACCTGGATGGTGCACGCGGTCGGCGGCACCGAGACCTGGTCGGGGCCGGTCAAGCTGACCGCGGGCTCGATCCACACCCTGGTCGTGCTGGACTCGGCCGGCGGCCTGAAGGTCACTGACCTGATGGACGCGGCCGGCAGTTCCACGATGCCCAGCGGTGGCGCCGCCACCGGGCTGGGCGGCACCGCCCCGGGTCCGGCACCCTCGCCGCTGCCCTGGCTGGCCGGGCTGGCCGGCGGGCTGATCCTGGTCACCGCGGCCGGGATCCGGCTGCGCCGCAGCAGGGCAGTGGCGCGGCACGCGCGCTGATGCGGGCGGCACCGCCCCGGCCCGCCACCGAGGCTGAGCCCGGCCGGCACGCCGGGACCAGCCCACCCTGGCGCAAGGTGGCACGGCGGCCGCTCGCGGCCGCCGTGCTGCTCGGCGGTGCCCTGGTGGTGGCGGTGACCGTGGCGGGGCTGCTGATGCTGGCTGGCCGGACCGGGCGGGCGCCCGGGCCGGCCAGCGCCGCGCCGCATGGCCTGGTCCCGCTGGGCTCCCCGGCCCCGCTGCCCAAGCCGCGCACGCTCACGGTTCCGCCACCGGTCACGCTGCGCATCCCGGCCATCGCAGTGCATACCAGGCTGATCCGGCTGGGCATCACCCGGCAGGGCACGCTCCAGGTGCCGAAGAGCACGTCCGTGGCGGGCTGGTACACCCACAGCCCACGGCCGGGCGAGATCGGCTCGTCGGTCATCGCCGGGCACATCGATTCGGTTCTCGGGCCGGGGATCTTCTACCGGCTGCGGGAGCTGCACCCCGGCAACCGGATCTACGTCCGGCAGGCCAGCGGCCGGCTGGCCATCTTCCGGGTCACCGCGGTGCACGAGTACGCCAAGGCGCATTTCCCCACGGCCAAGGTGTACGGCCCGGCCCCCGACGCCGAACTGCACCTGATCACCTGCGGCGGGACGTTCGACTACGCCACGCACAGCTACCTGAGCAACGTGGTGGTCTACAGCACCGAGGTCCGCTAGGGCCTGGTCCTGGTCCCGGGCCCGGGGGCTACCAGCCGCGGGCCCGCCACTGCGCCAGGTGCGGCCGCTCGGCGCCGAGTGTGGTGTCCTTCCCGTGCCCGGGATACACCCAGGTGCCGTCGGGGAGCGGGCCGAACACCCGGTCCTCCAGGTCGTCCATGAGCTGGCCGAACCGCTGCGGGTCGCCCTCGGTGTTGCCCGGGCCGCCGGGGAACAGCGAGTCGCCGGTGAACAGCTGGGGCTGCGCGGCCAGGGCGCCGGCCGCGTCGTAGCCCAGCGCGATGCTGCCCGGGGTATGCCCGCGCAGGTGAATGACGGAGAGCCGGGCCGAGCCGACCGGCACGGTATCGCCGTTACGGACCAGGGTGGTCACCTTGACCGGCAGCTCGCCGGCGTCGGCCGGGTGCGCCACGGTCTCGGCGCCGGTGGCCGCCTGCACCTCGGCCAGAGCCTGCCAGTGGTCGAAGTGCTGGTGGGTGGTGATGATCTTGCTCAGCGGGCGGCCGCCGATCAGGTCCAGCAGCCGGCCCGCCTCGTTGGCCGCGTCGATCAGGGCCAGCTCGCCGGTTTCGGTGCAGCTGAGCAGGTAGGCGTTGTTGTCCATCGGGCCGACGGACAGCTTGGTCACGGTCAGGCCCGGCAGGTCCCGCGTGTCCGGCGGGCCGCCGGGAGTCACGTTGCCGGTGTAGGCCACCAGTGTCTCCTCGGGTTGGCATGCTGTGTTGTCGGTACCGGCTACCGCAGCGGTGGCGGTACCGGGACGGCCGCCGCCCCGGTGACCTGGAGACCGCTGCCCGCCGACCGGCCGGACAGCCAGGCCAGCAGCTCCCACGGCGCGCCGCGCACGGCCACGCCGGGGGTGTGCGGGCTGGCCGGGCCGACCGTCAGCCGGTCCGCCCAGCCGTCCGGGTAGAGCTGGCACGGCGGCATGTCGGGCCGGCCCGCGAAGGATTCCGCCACCTGCGGCAGCTCCTGCGCGACCCAGGCCGCAGGCCAGTCGGCGGCCTGATAGCCGGCGTCCAGGTCGACGTGGTGGAACTCCAGCTCGGCCCAGCGCCGGGCCAGGATCTCCCGGGCCGGGAAGCTGTCCCCGCGCCGCTCGACCTGGGCCGCCCAGTCCGCCGCGGCCAGCCCGGCGGCCGCCGCCGCGAACGCGGCCGAGCTGCCGCGCAGGTCCGCGGTGAGCTCGGCGGCACGGCGGCCGGCCCCGGCCTCGATGCCCGCGTCCCGTGCCGCCTCGCTCGGGTACATCGGCGTCTTGACGCCGGTGCGCGCCCAGGTGAGCAGGTTGACGAAGCCGTCCGCGTTACGCGCCAGGTGGGTGAGCACGTGACCGCGGGTCCACCCGGGCAGCCGGGACGCCCCCGCCGCCTGCGCGTCGGTGAGCGCGCCGGCCGAGGTGAGCAGCTGGCCGGTGGATTCCTGGATGCGGTCCAGCGCCGGGGAGATTTCGGTGTCCACGGGGCTCCTTTGCCGGGGTTCTGGGCCATCCTCTCCTACGGGATGGCACTCTGGGGGGAGCAGGGTCGGATGACGGGGATGCGCGGGCGGATGCGAGGCCAGCCGGGCCGGGCAGGTGGCCGGGAACCGGGAAGCCTGACGGCCACTTCGGTGTTTTGTCAGTGGCCCCGAATAGCATGTCCTGTCTTTGTCAGCAGGGGTCTGTTCCCACCATGATCCGGAGAACTGAACGCAGTGGCTGATCGTCTCGTCGTCCGCGGCGCACGCGAGCACAACCTGAAGGATGTGTCGCTGGATCTGCCGCGCGATTCCATGATCGTGTTCACCGGGCTGTCCGGGTCGGGGAAGTCCAGCCTGGCCTTTGACACGATCTTCGCCGAGGGCCAGCGGCGGTACGTGGAGTCGCTGTCCGCGTATGCCCGGCAGTTCCTGGGCCAGATGGACAAGCCCGACGTGGACTTCATCGACGGGCTGTCGCCGGCTGTGTCCATCGACCAGAAGGCGGCCAGCCGTAACCCGCGGTCCACGGTCGGCACGATCACCGAGGTGTATGACTACCTGCGGCTGCTGTACGCCCGGGTGGGCAAGCCGCACTGCCCGATCTGCGGCCGGCCGATCGCCCGGCAGACGCCGCAGCAGATCGTGGACCGGGTGCTGGAACTGGACGAGGGCACCCGGTTCCAGGTGCTCGCGCCGGTGATCCGCGGCCGCAAGGGCGAGTACACCGAACTGCTGCGCGAGCTGCAGACCAAGGGGTATTCCCGGGCCCGGGTGGACGGCACGGTGATCCGGCTGGACAGCGTCGGTGCCGACGGGACCGGGCTGCCCGCGCTGAAGAAGTACGAGAAGCACACCATCGAGGTGGTGGTGGACCGGCTGGCGGTCAAGCCGGACGCCCGGCGGCGGCTGACCGACTCGGTGGAGACGTCGCTGGCGCTGTCCGGCGGCGTGGTGCTGCTCGACTTCGTGGACCTGCCCGACAGCGACCCGCACCGGGAGCGGATGTTCTCCGAGCACCTGGCCTGCCTGTATGACGACCTGTCATTCGAGGAGCTGGAGCCGCGGTCGTTCTCGTTCAACTCCCCGTGGGGCGCCTGCCCGGACTGCACCGGGCTGGGCACCCGGATGGAGGTCGACCCGGAACTGGTCGTGCCGGACCCGGACCGGACGCTGGCCGAGGGCGCGATCGGGCCATGGGCCGGCGGGCACGTCAGCGACTACTTCCTCCGGCTGGAGGAGGCGCTCGGTGCGGCCCTCGGTTTCAGCATCGACACCCCGTGGCACCGCCTGCCCGCCGCGGCCCGCAAGGCGCTGCTGTACGGCTACGACAAGGACGTGCACGTCCGGTACAAGAACCGGTACGGCCGGGAACGCTCGTACTACACGCGGTTCGAGGGCGCGATCAGCTACATCGAGCGGCGGCACTCCGAGGCGGAGTCCGACTCCAGCCGGGAGCGGTTCGCCGGGTACATGCGGGAGGTGCCGTGCCCGTCCTGCCACGGGTCGCGGCTGAAGCCGATCGCCCTCGCGGTGACCGTGGACAGCAAGTCCATCGCGGACTACTGCGCGCTGCCCATCGGCGAGCTGGCCAAGCAGCTGCTCAGCCTGGAGCTGTCCGACCGGGACATGCAGATCGCCGGTCGGATCCTGAAGGAAGTCAATGCCCGGCTCGGCTTCCTGCTCGACGTGGGTCTTGACTACTTGTCGCTGGACCGGGCGTCCGCGACGCTGGCCGGCGGCGAGGCGCAGCGGATCCGGCTGGCCACCCAGATCGGGTCCGGCCTGGTGGGCGTGCTGTACGTGCTGGACGAGCCGTCCATCGGGCTGCATCAGCGGGACAACCACCGGCTGCTGGAGACCCTGGTCCGGCTGCGCGACCTGGGCAACACGCTGATCGTGGTGGAGCACGACGAGGACACGATCCGGTCCGCGGACTGGGTGGTGGACATCGGCCCCGGTGCGGGCGAGCACGGCGGCAACATCGTGGTGTCCGGCCCGGTGTCCGAGCTGCTGGCCAGCCCGGACTCGCTGACCGGGGCGTACCTGACTGGCCGCCGGGAGATCCCGCTGCCCGCCACCCGGCGCAAGCGGTCGAAATCCCGGGAAGTGGTGGTCAGGGGGGCCAGCGAGCACAATCTGAAGGACGTGGACGTGGCGTTCCCGCTGGGCTGCATGATCGCGGTCACCGGGGTGTCCGGGTCCGGTAAGTCCACGCTGGTCAACGACATCCTGTACAGCGCGCTGGCCCGGGAACTGCACGGGTCACGGATCGTCCCGGGCAGGCACACAAGGGTCACCGGGATGAGCCAGCTGGACAAGGTGGTGCACGTGGACCAGGGGCCGATCGGCCGGACCCCACGGTCCAACCCGGCTACCTACACCGGGGTGTTCGACCATATCCGCAAGCTGTTCGCGGCGACCACCGAGGCCAAGGTGCGCGGCTACCAGCCGGGCCGGTTCTCGTTCAACGTCAAGGGCGGCCGGTGCGAGGCGTGCGCTGGGGACGGCACCATCAAGATCGAGATGCAGTTCCTGCCCGACGTGTACGTGCCATGCGAGGTGTGCCACGGGGCCCGGTACAACACGGACACGCTGGGGGTGCACTACAAGGGCAAGACCATCGCCGAGGTGCTGGACATGCCGATCGAGGAAGCAGCGGGGTTCTTCGAGGCCATCCCGGCCATCCACCGGCACCTGAAAACCCTGGTCGACGTGGGCCTGGGCTACGTCCGGCTGGGCCAGCCCGCGCCGACCCTGTCCGGCGGCGAGGCGCAGCGGGTCAAGCTCGCCTCCGAACTGCAGCGCCGGTCCACCGGGCGGACCATCTACGTGCTGGACGAGCCGACCACCGGACTGCATTTCGAGGACATCCGCAAGCTGCTCGGCGTGCTCGGCCGCCTGGTGGACGGCGGCAACACGGTCATCGTAATCGAGCACAACCTCGACGTGATCAAGACCGCGGACTGGGTCATCGACCTCGGGCCCGAGGGCGGGTCGCGGGGCGGCGAGGTCATCGCGACCGGGACCCCGGAAGAAGTGGCCCAGGTCGAGGAGAGCTACACCGGGCAGTACCTGAAGAAGCTCGTCAACGTGTGACCGCGGGGTGGCCCCGGCGGCGGCCTAAGATCTCCCCATGCGACGCCACGCGACCGGGGTGCGGCCCGTGCCCCGGCTGCTCGTGCCGGGGCTGGTGCTGGCTGGCTTAGTGGCGGCCGGGTGCACCGCGACGTCCCCGGCGCCCAGGCCAGCGGCGAGTGCCCGCCGGCCCGCCGGAGCCGCGAACACCCGCCCGGCCGGGGTCCCGGGCTGCTCGGCCCCGGCCGCGTCCAGTCCCCGGCTGCCCGCGGCCGGCACTAGTTTCGTGCTGGTCGGCGGGGTCCCGTTCGGCGTCCTGGTCAGCCCGGACGGCCGCCGGGCCTTCGTCTCCTCTACCGGGCAGCAGCTGCAGGTAATGGACGCGGGGAGCAGGCCCGTGCTGTCGCCGGCCGGCACGCTGCTCGCGCCGGGCGCGCACCTGGCGGGCGAGACGCTGACCCGGGACGGCCGCTACCTGCTGGCCGCCTCGGACAGCGGGGCGGTGGTGTTCAGCGCCGCCCGGGCCGGGCAGGCCAGCCCGCGGGCCATGCTGGGCTCGCTGCAGCGCCCGGCTGGGAACGGCCGGCAGGCGGGTGGCCCGCTGGGGGACGGGGCCATCGAGGTCGCGGTGCCGGGCGGCGACCGGCTGGCGTTCGTCAGCCTGGAGGACACCGCCCAGATCGCGGTGTTCAACCTGCAGCGGGCGCTGGCCCACGGCTTCGGCCCAGCCGACTACCTGGGATCCATCCCGGCCGGTCTGGCCCCGGTCGGGCTGGCCGTGTCCCCGGGCGGCCGGTGGCTCTACGCGACCAGCGAGGTAGCCCGCGGTGGGGCACGCGGCGGCCTGGGCAGCCTCTCGGTCATCAGCGTGCCGCGGGCGGCCACCGACCCGGCGCACGCGGTAGTGTCCACCGTGGCCGCCGGCTGCCAGCCGGTCCGGGTCATCACCTCGGCCAGCGGCCAGGTGGTGTGGGTCACCGCCCGGGGCAGCAACGCGCTGCTCGGGTTCTCGGCGGGCCGCCTGCGCACCGACCCGGCCCGCGCGCTGCTGGCCCGGGTCCAGGTGGGCACGGCCCCGGTCGGGCTGGCCCTGGTGGACGGCGGCCGCCGGATCGTGGTCGCGGACTCCAACCGGTTCCACGCGCAGCACGCCCGCTCGAGTCTGGCCGTGGTCAGCGTCCCGGCGGCACTGGCGGGCCGCCCCGCCCTGCTCGGCCTGCTCCCGGCGGGCGGGTTCCCGCGGGAGATGGCCCTGGAACCGGGTGGCAGGACGCTGCTGGTCACCTGCTTCGCCTCTGGCCAGGTCGAGGCGGTGGACGTGGCCCGCCTGCCGTGACCCGGCCCGGCAGCAACCCAGGTCAGGGCGCTACCATGACGCCGCGTGGAGATCAGCACCGATGATGGGCCCGGGCGGGCCGAGATCGTCTGGCCCGCCGGGGCAGGCCCGGCCCGGAAGGGCCGCAGGCGCCCGGCCCCGAAGTTCCTGCTCGTGCTCACGCACGGCTCGGGCCGCGCCCCGGATTCCGCCGACCTGCTCGCGGTGCGGGACGCGGCGCTGCCGCTCGGCGGCGCGGTCGCCCTGGTCACCCAGCCCTACGTAGTGAAGGGGCGGCGCGCACCCGGCGCGGCGGACCGGCAGGACTCGGCCTGGCTGGAGATCGTCGCCGCGCTGCGGGCCGCCGCCCGGCCCGGGCGGCTGATCCAGGGCGGGCGCAGCAACGGCGCCCGGGTCGCCTGCCGGACGGCCCGCGCGGCCGGGGCGCGCGGGGTCCTCGCGCTGGCCTTCCCGCTGCACCCGCCGGGCCACCCGGAGCGCTCCCGGGCGGCCGAACTGGACGCGGCCGGCACCGACGTGCTGGTGATCAACGGCAGCCGGGACCCGTTCGGCATCCCGGAGCCGGGGGAGCGCAGGCAGGTGGCCGTGCTGCCGGCCGAGACGCACGCGCTGACCAGGAACCCGGCCGCGGTCGGGGCGGCCGCCGGGGCCTGGCTGCGGGAGATGCTGGACTGACCGGGGAAGCTGGTAAGCGTGCTGCGCCCCAGGCGGGGCCAGCCCGGGGAAGCCGGGCGGGGTCAGGCGGCGGGCTCAGCCGCGCCAGTGCCGCTAGCTGGGACGATATGGGTGTTTGCGCTCACATCTGTGGGCCGATGGGGAGCAACCGTATCGCCGCCCGGGAGCAGCTCACCGGTGTCCTCGAAGACCACGATTCCGTTGCAGAGCAGGCTCCAGCCCTGCTCCGGGCGGCTGACTACGGTCTTGGCCGCCTCGCGGTCCAGTGCTCGCGCATCAGGACACGGCGGCGTGTGCGGGCACATTCGTGTGCCTCCTGGTCAATGTCTCGCTGTGGTGTTGATCACATGTTAGTGTGCCGGCGCAGCACTCTGCGCAACATAGTCCGTTGTGACGATTTATCCGGTCGCTCTTTGTCACTACTAGCCAAGAACGACCAGGCTGTGACTAGCCCGGTCAGGCGGCTGGGCTGCGCGGCAGCCGGGGGATGCCGGTCAGCCGGTGGCTCTCCCGCAGGGTGAGCAGCCGCTCGGCCTCGGCCGACCGGGCGCGCACCGGGGGAGTGGCCCGCGCCTTGCGCCGGTAGATCCGGTCGTCGTAGCCCCGCGGGCCGATCGCGACCCGCTCGGCGGCGAACGCCGCCCGCATCGCCTCGGTCAGCGCCTCGTCCAGCTGCTTGGCCAGCCGGTACCGCTCGGTGAGCGGGGCGCCGGCCGCTTCCGCGTCGCGCAGCTCCTGCTCGGCGTCCCGCGCCCCGGCCAGCAGCTCCTCGAACCGCCCGGCCAGTTCCCCGTCCGCGCGGTGCTTGCGCTGCGCGTCCGCACTGACCGGCTTGCGTCTCGGGATCACCTGATGCTCCTACGTCACGCTGTTCCTCGGCTGCCTGGGCGTGAGCTTAGCGGA
>Ga0207665_10002678_pt1 | contig 11957 bp, 8 predicted proteins | sample LARL112metaG_FD_184351 | JGI IMG/M metagenome (GOLD analysis project Ga0207665, IMG submission 184351) | Corn, switchgrass and miscanthus rhizosphere microbial communities from Kellogg Biological Station, Michigan, USA - LAR L11-2 metaG... | ecosystem: Host-associated > Plants > Roots >...
CGCTGCCAACACCGATCGCCATTGTCGCCGGCGAAACGGTCTGGTTGTCGATCGGCTGGCCGTCGACGACGAATAGCGGCTGGTTGGTTCCGGTGAGTGATGCCTCGCCGCGAATGACTACCGACGCGGCCGCGCCGGGCTCGCCCGACTGCGTGCGCACGTTCACGTTCGGCGCTTTCGCAGCGAGCGCTGCAATCACGTTTTGCGGCTCGTTTGAACGACGCAGCGCGGAGCTGTCGACGCGATTGATCGTCACGCCAAGTCGCTCACGCGTCGTGGTGGTGCCTGCGCCGGTCACCACAACTTCGCCGAGGTGAAACGGATTCACCGGCAGCGTGAAGTTCTGGTTGATCGTTGCACCCGGCGTCAGCGCGATCTGCACCGAGCGCGCGGTGTAGCCGATGACGCGCGCGGTCAGCGTCGCAGTGCCGCCGGTTGCCCTGCTCGACGGAACGATGAAGGTGTAACTGCCATCATCGCTGGTCGTGGCGCCGATATTGGTACCGGCGAGAAATACGCTCGCGGCACCGAGGGGCGCGCCCACATCGCTCGTGACACGGCCGGTCACGGTCGTTCCGCTTTGCGCGAACGCCGCCGATGCCGACAATGCGAATGTGGCTACGAATGACAAGAGTCGTCTTCGCATACTGCTCACTCCTAGAGTGTGGATGTTCGCAATGTGAGAGTGAGCGCAGAGGTGTAAAAGACTTTTTGCAGTCCCGAACTGGTTAAGGAGTTGTGCGCGATTTTTTACAAATCGCATACACGACGGGCGCGACGTAACGCGAGCGACTGTGCGTACGCCATCATATCTTCTCATCTACACCCGTCTTTACATGTCACTTATTCGTCGTATGCGAGCATACGGAGCCCGCCCGCTGCTGCTCGGCGGCGCGCTTCTGGGAATCGTCGTAGTCGCGGGACTCGCGGCACTGGAGTCACACCGCACCTTTGTCGCGCGGAAAGCATCCGCCGAACAGACGGTGCGCGATTACGCCAAGTTCGCTGCGTACCTCTACTCGACCCGGATCTATCTGTTCGCGCGCGAGCGGACGTTCATGCCGTACGCGAAGTTCAACGCCGACGACCCGTACACGCGCGCGTCTCTGCCGCCACTGTCGGCAATCCCTGCCAATACCGATTCGACGGAGAAGTGCGGGCCGAACTGGACCACCTATCGATTCAGGCTCGATCTTCCGTCGCGCACGGTTCAATACCTGGGCGTCAAACCACTGCCCTCGGTCGACCGAATCATCCGGGACTCGATACCCGCGCTCGTCAACTCACCATGGGTCAAGCTGTCCGGCTTCGGATATTTGTTCGTCGATCCACCGGGCGCCCCACGGGAAGCGATCTCATACCTGCGGACACTCGACTCCGCGAAAAACGTCATCGCAGTCTATGGCTACCGGTCGTGTTACGGGGTGCTCGACACCACAGACTACAGCACGGTGCACCGGATCGTGAAGGTGCTGCCACCGATGATTCCGGGATATGGAGACTCTGCGTCCGATGCCCCCTCGGCGTGGTGCAAGTGCACTCCAAAAAAGTCGCGTGGCAAGAACGCCGCGGCAGTGGAAAAGATGGCCGGCCCGTGGCCAAACGGGATGCCGGCCGATTCGCTGTTGTATCTCAAGATCACCGACTTCAATGACCGCGTGTTGTATCAGGTACCGGCGAGCGGAAAATCTTCGGACTTGTACGGCGTTTCGCCGATCGGGTTCATCGGCGGCGTCTGGGTCTGGGTCTCATTGCGGCCGGATGTCGCAAAGTTTCTTGTCGCCGGCGGGATCCCGGAGTCGCACGTCCCCGCCTCGCTGGTGCTGTTCGCGGGGGCGATCGTGCTGGCGATCGCCGGCTTCGCTTCGCTGCGCAGCGAGGTCCGCCTGGTGCGGTCCCGCGAGCGGTTCTTGGCCAATGTGTCGCACGAGCTCAGAACCCCGCTGCAGCAGATTCTGCTGTTCGTCCAGCTGGTCCGGCTTGGCCGAACAAGGAGCGAAGGCGAGAAGGAGAAATCCCTCGAAATCATCGAGCGGGAGACGAATCGGCTGATTGCGTTGTCTAATTCCGTATTGACGGCCGCTTCGACCCCGGAGATGCAGAAACTGGAGTCGAGTGCGGTCGACGTCGCGGGCGTAGCACAAACGGCGGCGGATTTCTTCACACCTCTCGCGGAAGCTCGCAAGATGCGGATTGAACTGGACGTGGAGCAGCCAGCGGTTGCGCGCGGCGATCCGGGCGCGATCCGTCAAATCCTGATCAACGTGCTCGACAACGCCGCGAAGTACGGGCCGACTGGTCAGACCATCAAGATCGGCGTCCGCAAGGACGGGCCGGTCGTGCGCCTCTGGGTCGACGATCACGGACCCGGAATTCCGCCGGCCCAGCGTAACAATGTCTGGCAACCGTTCGTAAGGCTCGGAGGGACCGTCGACGACAGCACCGGCGGGGCCGGGCTTGGCCTCGCCATAGTGCGCGATCTGGCCACGGCAATGGATGCAGAGGCAGAGCTGTCGGACGTCCCCGGGGGAGGCACTCGCTTCTCGCTGGCATTACACGCGAATCAGAACGGGGCTCACTGATGACACACCCGATTTCTTCCTGGCAGCCGACACACAACGGAGACGCGGCGCCCAGCCGCACCATTCTGATCGTCGAGGACAACGAGACGCTGGCGTTCGGTCTGCGCACCAGCCTCGAAGTCGAAGGTTACGACGTTGAATGCGTGAGCGACGGCAATGTCGGCCTGGAATGGCTGACGGATCACACCCCGGATCTGATTGTGCTCGATCTGATGCTCCCCGGTCTGAACGGCTTCGAGGTGCTGCGTCGCTATCGCTCCAACGGCGGTAACGCGGCGGTGCTCATCCTCTCCGCCCGCGATCAGGAAGTCGACAAAGTGCAGGGCTTCAGAATTGGCGCCGACGACTACGTCGTGAAACCGGTCGGTGTGCTCGAATTTCTCGCGCGAGTCGAAGCGCTGATGCGCCGAGTCAGCACGCCCGCGCGCGGAGCGGACGCGGGACGCGGCGCACTGCACCGCTTCTCCGACGTCGTCGTGGATTTGCGCACGCGGACGGTTATGCGCAGCGGCAAGCCTGTCGATCTGAGCCCAATGGAGTTCGATTTCCTCGCCTACCTGATCGAGTCAGGCGGCGACATCGTGTCTCGCGACACGCTGATGCAGCGCGTCTGGCGCTATACCACAGGCGTCACCTCACGCACTGTCGATCAGCACGTCGCCCGACTGCGCAACAAGCTCGAGCCTGACCCGGCACAGCCCCGGCACCTGATCACGGTGCGCAAGGCTGGCTATCGCTTTCAGCTGTAAACTGGCGCCGCTTGACGGCGCCCTTCAGGTGCGCCGGTGGTAGTAGAAGTCGTACTCGGTCTTCCAGGTCTTGCCGCCGTCGTCCGATAGCTCCGAGTGCTGACGCACCGTGTCCTTGTCGATCGGAGTGAAGGTCAGTCTGATAATTGTCTGGGTCGCAGCTGGCGGCTTCCAGAAAAAGACCAGACTGCTCCCGTCTGTTTGACTCTCGCGATACTCGTGGACATCGCCGTCCGAGCCAATCCAGAACTGCTGCCATTGTTTGAGACGCGGATTGTAGGAGTTGAGGCTCTTGCCAGTGCCACCTCTGGCGCCGGTCCAGTTCTCGAGCACCGCGCAGCCGTTGCTGGCAGTCTCGATGATGCTGTCACCAACGTGAGTTCCGTCCTCCGTCTTCACATCCCAGGCGCCAAGCCAGAAGTCAAAGCGATGCCGCTCCGCGTCGGCGGAGCACGACGGTGGCGCATGGCTCTCGGTGGATTGAGCGCCCGAGCTGGAGCTCGCCTGGGCGAAGGTTCTTTGCGCGCTGAGGAGCGCGAATGCGGCAACTGTCAGTCGTATTGCTGCTTTCATCAGTCGATTCCTTCCTCTCTGGTGGTACCGAAAATCCGCCGAGCAAAGCAATGAAACGCTCGGGTTGATTGGGCTACTCTTAGACATCGGCACATCGCTTTGCTCGGCGGATGATCAAACTGGTGCGTGGTCCTACGCGGTGACCCTCGGGTGATATGGTCTGACAATCGGTAAGCTCAAAGCCTTTCGCCACGCCATCCACAGGTCGCGCAGAAAGACCTTTTCCATTTTTCTCAGAGCAGCGAGATGGCTGCGCTTGGCCGTCCAACCCGCGCGTTCGCTCGCCAATCGCTCTCGCTCGGCGTCGTAGTGCCGGCGGTAATCGCTACCGCAGCGCAGCATCGAGACGCCGATCAGATAGCATGACTTGCGCGCGTGCGCGTCGTAGCTGTTGCGGCCACCGACGACGCTGCGTCGCGGGGCCACCCGCGTCGAGTCGTCCTTGACCAGCTGGAGATGACCGGTGCAGAGGCGCGAGCCCGCGCGCGTGAAGTGCGTATCGCCCAGCTTGTAGCCGGCCGGCATCCCGACTTCGAGCTTGCAGCGCGGGCACTGATAAGCGTTGCCGGGGATGGTAGCCAGACCGCAGTACGCCCAGAAGGCCGACGGTGTCTTCGCGCGGGCGACATCGAGTCGGGATAGGAGTCGAGCGGCGAGTAGCTCGCCGACTCCACGCTGCTGGGACATCCATTCCCACGCCGGGTGCGATTCGATCGATGAGCGCAGCGCCGCAGCTGCATCGTTCTCGTCTTCGCTCGCGCGCCAGTACGCCTTTTCGAGCACGCGGGGCGCGCCCGCGCTCTCACCCCGCGCAATGATCTTCAGCAGCGAATCAGGATCGCCGGCGATGCTGCCGACGCCATCGAACGACCGCCCCTGAAAGAGTGCGCGCAGGCGCTCGCCATGGGCGATGCGAGAGCGCTGCGCATCCTCGTAGAGCTGGTAGAGCAATCGGAGATCGTGCGCGCTGTCGTTGGCGTCGGACAAACGCTGAAGTGAAGTCGCCATGCTGAGGGTTGTCGGACTGTTGATACAGGCAACGCTACAGCGCGGTTCACTCGCACATTGTTTACGTGCAGTAAAGTTTTTTTCGCGTTGTTATTGCTGAGAGCACGCGACGAAACGCTCGACGAGCGTGCTGCCACTCGCTGAGTGACTCATCCCGACGACCGGGTTTCCACCGACCAGCCACACTGCGCCACGGAGGACAACCGCGCGCCCATAGTTTCGCGGCGCACGCATCGGTGTTGCGTGATCCCATTGATTCGTCGAAGGATTCAGCCGCAGCACTTCGTCGAGTGTCGACTTGCGCGCCTGCGATTCGCCGCCGAAGACGTAGATGGTCCCACAGTAGGCGACGGCGCCCGCTGTTCCGCGCGGCTCGACAGGAGTGCCGGCCGTCCAGAGATCGCTTTGCGGATGGTAGATCTCGACATCGCCGAAATCGCCGGGACCGCTGCGACCTCCGATTGAATAGAGCTGGTGATTGTAGGACACGAGGGCCGGGCTTCCCTTCGATCGCGACAACGGCGCGCGCTCGGTCCACCGATCAGTGGCGGGATCATACTCGGAATGATTGGCGAGTGTCGAACGTGAGTTGCCGCCGCCGATGATGTGAATCTTTCCATCGAGCACTGCTGCGGCATGACCGCCACGCGGCTCTGCCAGCGAAGCGGCGGTGCTCCAGGTGTGCGCGTCGATGTCGTAAACCAGAACCTCAGAGCTGGGAACGTTGGTGGTGGTCTTGAATCCACCGACGACGTAGATGCGTCGGCCGATCACCGACGCTGTCGGTGCGTTCAGACCTTCGCCCGGCAGTATGGTCTCGTCGCGCCACTGAGTACCATCAAAACGCTCGACATCAAGCACGGGCTGGCCGCCCGCGCCGGTGCCTCCAATCGCATAAATCGCATCGCCGGTGCTGACGACCGCGTGCGCCGAGCGGGCGTGAAGCATCGGTGGCGCGTCGAACCACTGACCTGCGGAGTTATTGCGGGGCAAGCTCGCACACGCGCTCGCAGTCGTCACAATGGCGACGAACAGAAATCGTGTTGTCATTCGGTCATGCTACACGGCAGGGTCACTGCCGGTTGTCAACGTCCGGTAAAATCAGACGATGCGCATGTAGCGGCAGGAGTTGAACAGCACCAGCGTCGTCATGCCCAACGCGACAAGTGCGGAGCCCAAAAGTACGAGCAGGTAGCCGAGCTGCGCGGGAATACGCGCGCGCAAGGAGGCATCGAGGCCGAAGAACGAAGCCGCCTGTCCACGCGCGACTGCGAGGCCGGTGTTGATCGCGCTCCAGCCGATGGCAACGACGATGGACACGAGCACTCCCGCCTCGAACCAGAGATAGAGTCGGAGTCCGCGCATCCGCCAGTGCGAGACGATGAATCGATCCGCCGCTGAGAACCCGCTCAGATCCATCGTCAGCGACCCGCCGATCACTGCGACGGCGATGAAGCCTGCCATCCAGAGCAGCAGGGTGCGCAATCTGCCTTTGTCGAGTGGTACCGCGATGGTGCTCATGTCTCTAGGTGACGAACCCACGACTACCCTGCAACGTAAACTTTGATCGCGAGACGGCAGGTCAGTTTAGCACCTATGGTTGGGATCCGCGCGGCTTGTCGACGAACGTGATCGGATGGCCGAACGACCACTGACTGTTCTCGCGATCCTTCTTCGTGGTCGCAATCATGGCTTTCACCATCGGCATCAGCTCGAGCTGGGCCGGAGTGAGGATCAGGGCGACAGTGTCCGGCTGCACCCAGAACACTTTCCAATACAGCTTGTCGGTCGCTTTCGCTGTATCGAGCTCGGCCTTCCCCGCCGCGCCGGCGCCGCGTGCGAGATATTCGCCAAGCGGCCCGAACAGTGCGCGTACCTGGATGGAGAAAGCTGAATCAGCACGAGTCAGCGCGGCCACCTGGGGTCGAGTAAGAAACAGCGAGTCAGTCTGCTCGAGGATGAGCTTGTAGACATCCGATGTATTCGACAGGTAGAACGCCGACAATGAGTCAGCAGAGCGACGCTCCCAACCAGTCTTGCTCTTCACCGGCTCGACGGCGCGGCGCAATTGCTGGAGACTGAAATCGGTGGACAGCTCCAGGCGGAAGTCGATAACGATTCTGAACGGAGTCCGCAGCAGGCTGTGTCCCGGCCGGGTGTCTGCGAATCGCGGATTCACGTCGTAATTGAAGCGACCGTTTGCGACATCGAAGCTGCGTGGCGTGAGCAATACCGGATTCGGCGACGCTGGCGAGCCCCAGCCACGCAGATTCTCACCGTGAAAGGCCTGGTCCAAGCCAGCCAGCACGTTCTGGAAATAGACCGATGGCGTCACTCTGTTTCGCCACTTTCCGGGGATCGGTGGAGTCCATTGAATGTTGAGTGATTGAGTCCATGGACCACGACACCCATTTCGCGGAACGACCTTCGCGAGATTCTCACGAACGCAATCGCGCGCCGTCGATGAGCCGTTGCTGAGAAGGGAGCGGAGCTGGCTTGCCAGCTCAGTGTCGGAAGTAGATGCAGGATCCGGAATGAATGCGCGATCGCCGCTACGGCCATCTCCGTTGACGTCACCCTGAACAATTGGTGTGAACGGCAATCCTGACTGAGCCCGTCCGAATAGCGTGACTGTCCCGGTCTTTTCGGTCGAAAAAGCCGTCGTCAAGACGAAGATGTGACGAGCATCATTTGAGTTCGGCGCCCACTCCCGCAGTCGCGGATCGCCGAAGGCAGCGCCGTCGAATCCGCGATACTCCCGCTTGCTGGACTGCAGCGTATAAGCGAGGGAGCCGAAGAATGAGGCGCCACGGTGGAACTTGAACACGTCGGGCGCGACTGCCAGGTTCAGCTGGCCACCGTAGCCACGCAGGTCACTGACCCGAACGCCAACGTTTCCGTATTGGTTTGATCGGCGCGATTCGACCGGTGAGACCGCTCCGCTACTGGCGTCGATCGAGGAAGCAGAGACGAACACCGGGCGATTCGCTTCGCCCGCGAGGCTCATACGAGACACGCCGTTGAAATTCGCGTCAAACAAACCGGGTTGCGACAGATCGTATGACGCCAGGGTGCCGACCCGATAAAGAATTCCGTGCGTGCTGGTGTTCCAGTCAAGCGAGGCGCGCCAGCTACGTGGTACGTCGTACGACGGATCGATCAGTGTCGCCGCAGGAGTGAGATCGGCGAGCGTGCCGTTGCCGCTCACACACTGAGCCGGGATCGCCGACATATCTCCCGCAAACTGTGCCCAGTCTGGTTGCGGCACCGCCGCGCCAACGCAATTGAGGAACGTGCTTCCGTTGCTCAATCCGGTCGCCGCGGATGCGTCGGCAAGAATATTCGGACGCAATAGATCTCGGAATTCGCCGATGCCACCGCGCAGCGTGCCTGACATGTAGCGGTAGTAACGGCCCGTCTCGTTCTGCATGGTGCCCTGGCCGTTATCCTTGTCACGATTGTACGTGAACGTGAAGCCAATCCGCGGACTCACGTGAATGCGCGACGGCGCTGCGCCCGTGCGCACACCAAGCGCCTGCTCGAGTGCAGGATTTCGCGGTGGTGCGCTGCCGAACCCATCTGCCTCGAGTCGTGCGCCGTACTGGACGTTGAAATAGCGCGTCGCGCCGAAGGTGTGCGCCAGGGCAGTCGCCGCATTCCATACGGTGCCTTCGCGGGGCGGCTCGGTCAGCGTGCGCGAAAAGGTACTAGCGTGTCCGGTGATAAAGTCGTCGATCGAGTTGAAGGTGTAAGTGCCCAGCGCGTTTCCAAAACCTTCCTCACGAAGCCCATCGACTCGTCCCCACAGCAGTCCGCGGAACCGGTGCGTACGACCGTGTGCGTTCCACGCGGTGAGGTTGCCGGCTTCCAGCGTCCAGCGGGATTCAGTGCTTGGCAGCGAGCCTCCGCCAAGACTCAGCGACGTGACGTCGGTCCCGTCACCGAGGTTGTCCGATCGCACCAGCACATTTGCGCCGGGCAGCATCTGGTACGGCGACGTGGTGGTTCGCACACCGCTCAGCGCAAGCCGACTTTCGTTGAGCGTCCGATGTCCCGGGCCCAGGTACGCGCCAAAGGTGAGCTGCGCACCGAGGTTGCGCTGTCGCATTTCGCTGGCGGTCGAAGGTGCAGCCAGCGGCCCGAATCCAACCGCTCCATCGCGCGTGAATCCCGCATACGTAGTCAGTGCGCGAGTCTGCAGGCTGTCGCGGGTGTCGTCAAAACGTCCGAGCCATGTCATGGCATCGTGTGCGCGAGTGCTGGGCACGTTGCTTCCGCCGACTGGCAGACCGAGGGGTATTGCAAAGGCCAGCAATCTCGAGACTGAGTCGGGCGCCACACCTGCATTGAGCAACGCCTGGTCATCCGCGTTGAGTAGCGTCGACGGATCGCTGAGTGACTTGGCGAGATCGACAGCGACGTTGTAAGTCATCGCCTGGCGTATCAGCTCGCCGTTGGCTCCAAAGCTTCCTCTCGCTCCACCACTCGGCGCCCCGAGTGCCCGCCCAGTTGCGTCGGTGAACTGAAGCACTCGTGGATCAAAAGTCAGGTAGGCATCGCGTCGCTGGTAGAGACGGTCGCCCGGACCCAGTTGCACGTCGACATTCGTTCCCGAAAATCCGCCACGAGTCACGTCGTACGTTGCGCCGGTGACACGCGTCTCCGTGTGCGCGGCGCGCGGAATGACGCTCGCGGACATTCCCGTTCCGTTTAGCGTGTTGAGATTTGACTCCGATCCGGAGCCGAGTATGCTGGGTCCTGCGCCAGTGACGGTGACGTTCGACATCGTGCCGGCAACGGCGTTGAGATCGCCAGCGGTGGTCGGCGGCACCTGACCGCTCACCCCGTTCTGCCATGACTCGGAGGAGCCGGGCTCGGGCTGTTGCGGGCGAATGTCGATGTTGGCGCGCACCGGTTTGCGTCCTTCGATCTTGACCGCGTCGAGGCTGACAACCGGCGCGGGATGCAGTACGAAATTCGCGACCAGCTCGTGTTCGTCGCCCTGTCTTTGAACTCGCCTGCGAGCCGAGATGGAACCAGTCGCGGTTACGTAAACGAGATAGTCGCCCGTACCCTTCTCGAAGCGAACGCGAAAGTTGCCGGAGCTATCACTAGTAGTTTGCTGGACGGCGCGATCGGGCCCGCGGGTAACGACAACGGTCGCGACGATTGCGTGTGAGGAGTCGTCGGTAACGCGACCGCGGATAACGTCGGCTGAATCCTGGCTCTGTGCTACGCTGGAAAACGCGGAAAGAAAAACGACGCCAGGTATCAGCGTTCTGACGAATCGCGGCATCACCCAGTCCCGTACGAGTGGACAGTCCAGTTGTTTCGAGTGCCGCCAGCGTCGGCCGCACTCACAATTTGACGGGGTTGGTGTAAAAAGGGTTGGCCGCTGATCCCGGTGGGATCAGGCGAACCCCTGTGTCAGTCCGCGCTCAGGCGAAACGAGGATGCATCGCCGACTGCGCGCGCGCCGGAAAATGCACGATCTCCGGTTCGAATCTCACCGGGTGGCGCAGCCATTCCTCGGCGTCGCCTCGACTCTGAAATGCGCGCACGGTGACCTTGCCCTGGTCGGTCATCGCTTCGATCATCCGTGCTTTGCCAAAGTCGGACGCGTTGTGTGTCACGATCGCCCAGGCGTGACTGCCAATCCGATCGGCGAGACTCTGTAGATAGTAGACTGCCTCACGGAGATAATCGGCGTTCGCATTGTTGGGCGTGCCGGGTTTGCGATCCCATATGAAGTTCATTCCTGCTTCGAATTCTGAATCAGCGACGGCCTGCTCGACGACTTCACGCAGCTGCGCGAGAGTCGGAAATTCATCCCAGTACAATGAGACGAACTTGCGGCTAACGTCGATAGTGTAGACCGGATCCATAACGATCCCTGGATTGTTTTATAGCCTACATGGCAAGATTTTCGCCAAATCAAATGTTGCCGGGGCCGCGTTCCGGGCGGTTCCCCGCTCGTTCTTGGAAGCAAGGCCCGGCTCGGCCGGGCCATTGAATCAGCCCAGCGCCCGGGTCACCGCCTTCGCCGCTGCCCTCCCGCTCCCGATGGCGCCATTCACCGTGCCGTTCCGTCCTTTGGCGTCCGCGGCTTCGCCGGCAAACCAGAGCGTGCCATCGATCCCGCGCGCAAGTCGCGCGGCCGCATTTGCGCCGCCGACCATGGAATAGCTGTATGCCCCGCGGGCAAACGGATCCTTGTTCCAATCGTGCGTCCACATCTCCACGACCTGTGATTCAACTCGACGCTTGCTGACGCGGAAGTTCCTGGCCAGCGCCGCCATCGCGCGCTCTCTCTTTTCGTCGTAGGACTTTCCGACGAGTCGCAACGCAGCCGGCCCGCCCGCCCAACCAACCATCGCTGGCAGATGCGCCGGATAGAGGGTCCACCACACCGGATAATCGTCAGTGTCCCCGTAAAGGAAACTGAGATTCTCCAGTGATTGTCCCTTCGGCATCGAAGGCAGCTTGTCCGCCCACCAACGCTCGCGAAAAAGGAACACGGTCCGTTGTACGGAACCGACCGTCAGCTTGCCGTGCATTTTTTCCAGGACGGGGGGCACGGGCTTGAACGCGATCGCCCCCGACTCAGCCGGAGGACAAAAGATCACCGCCAGCGGTGCGGCAACTATCGCCGCACGCGCATTCACTGCTACCGAGCGTCCGCCGCGGCGCGCCGAGATCGAGACGCGACGCGGTTCCCATTCGATCGTGTCGACAACCGTCTCGAGCATGATTTGCGACTCGAGACCTCTGACGAGCCATTGCGGCACGCCGTCGTATCCGCGCGGAATGCGCATGATGCGCTGCTCCTCCGCATCCTCGCTCGGGGCGCCCCCGTCGGCCAGCGCTTTCGCGCTGATTTTCTGCGGTTGCGCGGCGTGGAACCCTTCGACGAACTGCTTTGAAAGCCGCCGTGCTTCACCCGCGCTCGGCCCGCCCGGTTCACGATCGAGGAAATCAGCAAATGATTCGTCGGGGCCGTCTTCCGGGAGGTAACGCATCACTTTGTGCAGCTCGCTCCAGTAAT
>Ga0207665_10002681_pt1 | contig 11952 bp, 17 predicted proteins | sample LARL112metaG_FD_184351 | JGI IMG/M metagenome (GOLD analysis project Ga0207665, IMG submission 184351) | Corn, switchgrass and miscanthus rhizosphere microbial communities from Kellogg Biological Station, Michigan, USA - LAR L11-2 metaG... | ecosystem: Host-associated > Plants > Roots >...
CATAGCGGTGCGCAGGACTTCACAGTGGAACTGTATGGCAATCAGGACGGAATCCGTTTAATAGTGAGCGACTCGGGAATTGGTTTCGATTGGCGGCATGCGATCAATGGTCGGGGGATTGGCTTGATCAGCATGCGAGAGCGGCTTCGTTTGGTGAATGGAGAATTGTCCATTCAATCGGAGCCTGGTCGTGGCACCACTGTCCTTGCTCGGGTACCCCGCGGAAACGAACGCCATCCCAAGGCAGTTGCAGGGTAAAACACCTTTTGCACCTGGCGATATCCGTCAGTTGATGTAACCAGCGTTTACACTCAAAACCCCCTGCCCCGGTTGCCGGGAAAGGGTTTTGAGTGTAATGGCGATTTTTCGACAGTCAGAGACCCGCGTAGGGGATTGTGCTGTCGCTGTGCTCAAACTTTGTGCAGGTGATCCAGCACTTTGCTGCCCGCCCACAACACAACAACACACAGCGCGACAATCAGAAAGGAGGTCATTGAGTTCCTCCTGGCAGCGGGGAGCCAAGCTACGCGGCAGTTTCTCGGTCGATGAGTTCAGCGTAGAGGTGACAGATGCGGTCGCGCCTATCCACGTATTCGCGGAGTTCTGCCTCTTTGGCGCAGCCGAAAGTTTCTTTTTCCAGGGTATTCAGTTGTGATTCGAGCAGGTCAGCTAGTTCCGCGCGAGCGCGTGTTGTGGAGTCGGGGGATGGCATGACGAACTCCTGAACAAGAGTCTAGCGGCGGGAATGGCTCTGTCCATACCCACTATTCCCCAGGGGGCGCGTCAGGGACAATGAGTGAAATCGCGATCTCTCAACAGTTGGGTGCACGGAGGGGGATAGAATTGCATCCTGCACCTTAGTAATGCCGCTTAGCGGAGCCGACGCTGCTAGACTGTGGTGAAATGCAACATCTCAGCGCCGATGAGATCGCTAGTGTGCTCATCGCCCGCCTCATGCGGGAGGTTCAGCACTTCGTGGCAAACTCCCCGATTCAAGAGGGCGCGAACGCTGACGAAATCTGGAGTCGATTCCTGGAAAACCTGAACAGCCGCACAACGTCCACGCATGGCGTTGGGCCGAGACCCAAGAACAAGCGCTCCATCACGTAGGCACGCTCGCATATCGGCGATTAACACTCAGAACCCCAGCTTGGCCCCTATAATGCGACGTTCCAATAGCTACCGAGCAGTCGCGGGGAGCAGCGGCGCCTCGACGCGCTGCAAATAGAACGAAACCGCGACCCCACGAGCGGAACCCGGCGCAGCCTGTTCGACACGCACCACTTTGCCTTTGAGGTGAAGGCGTACTCGATCCGACCCACTCAAAAACTCCACGACAAACTCCAGTTGGTCTCCTACATCCGGATGAAAGTCTGAATAAAAAAAGACTCCCTTCGCCGAAATATCCTTCACCAAAGCAAGGTGTTCGTGTTCGAGCAAGGATTTGAATGTCATCCAAGCAGTGCGTCGCGTGGGCACGCGCGGGGTGGACCTTCTTGTCGCAAATGGGCCTAGCATCACCGCCTCGCCGGGCAACATCGGCCTTTGAACGGTTGAGGAGCGCTTATTTCCCACGAGCAGTTCTCCAAAGCTCATCGGTTTCAACGCAAGAGTCTTTCGGATGGTAGCAATCAAGACTGATTCCACGTAATTACCTCGATAATCGCAGGTAACCACGAGGAGCGGTGACGGGGGTAATTCGCATATTGAGTTACTAGCGGAGTAGTAGTAGGGTGCCTGTTAAAGCCTGCTGGCCGAAACGCCCCCGTGTCGGTTGGCAGGCCCTCCCAGTAAGAAGCAAACCGGCACGGGGGCCGGCACCCCGCCCGATTGTTGATGTAACCAGGCGTTTGCACAAGCTTGCCCTTGGGGGGCTCAGGTCGTGAAGAGCGGATGCGGCTTGAAGTCGGAAGCCAGCTCCATCTGCAATCGCACTACGTCCTTTGGGTCGTACGCGTACTCCTCCCCGCACTCATCACACTTAACGGTTATCCGGAAATCAAGAATCGGCGGCGGTTCGAATTCGTCAGTCTCGCCCAATGGTATCTTGTGGCCGCTGGATATGTTTTGACGATTATGGACCTTGTGGTTTTTGCAGATGACCGCCCAGACGTACGGACTTGCCTCATCACCCCAAGTGCTCCAAGCTGACATAAGATCCCCAAGCTAAAGTCGGCCAGAGCAATGGTTGGGGAGTTTATCGCAAATTTACTCGCGAAGTCGATGAGGTTGTCCATAGGACAAAATCAACGGACCGCGTGACAACGGCGTCCCTGTTGTAATCTGGCGCGATTGCGCCATAACGCTCCGCTCCACCCAGCCGCTCGAAGCCGAGCGGAATTTTGATTTAACGCCACGCTACCACGGCAGAACAAAGGTTCGAGAAGGAACGTAAATTTGTTCTGCAATGGGCTGAAGTCTGCATTGTGAAGCGTTAGCCCGTCATCACCTAGTGGATCAGGGTCGAGCGGTCAATCGGCGCAGGGGATGTACCCGGATGGCCTCTCGGCCCTGCCTCCGAACTCTTCATGGTTGAGGACTCGTTATGGCGCACACTCCCTCACCTTCCGACGGGCAGACGCTTTATATCGCAGCGATGACGGAAGCCGACAAGACTCAAATTCCCGCGCGAGTGAACGAAGCCGAAGCAGCCATCTTTAACAGGTTGCGGGTGCTGAGCAGTGTTAAGAACTGCGAAGAGCGGACAGCCTTGGACGACGCAATTCGCGGCCTATGGGTCCTCAAAAGAGAACGACTGAACTTCCCCGATTGGACCTAAGTCCCCGCTGTCTTGCCTCGCACTTTCGGTGGTGGGACGACTCGGGAACCGCGATGGGCAAATCGAATTCGATAGGTTCGGCTGATAGTCGCAGCGTGCTTATGCTTTGGAGAGGAATCGCCAGCTCCACCCTGTTTAGAACTGATCAGGTTGTGCAGCATAGCGCAGAAATATCCCCGCGCGGACAAGCCTCACCGCTTCGCGAAAACATTGCAGAGCAAAAGAAGCCCGAAGGACGCGATGGTTGTGGGGCGATGCATCATCTAGGCAGGGTGGGGAAGACGAAATAAACAGCCGCACCAAACAACAGGGCCAAGTAGGCCAGCGCAAGCACAACCGGGATTGGTGGACGCTTCAAACAGAGGTATCAAAACACTGGCGAAGTGTCGAGTAGCGTCGCCAGCAGCAAGGTGCCCACGGCCAGCATGACAAAAATCATCATCCAATACTGAATCTCTGAACGCGGGACGATGGTGTCGACTGGTCTGAGGATTCGGCGGATAAGTATCAAGGTCCGCTTCGCGTGCCCCCGTTTTTGATTTCCCCATGTGTAAGACATAGGCTTGTTGCGGGGGAGCTCTGTAAGTGGACTCGTCAAGATCAATCCTAGCGCGGTGGGGTGCAGCGCGTTAGACCACGAACGTAACGGCCCAAAAGTCACCGCGCCAGCTTGCGTTGCAACCGGGGCAAGAAGCTCTGGCCGGTGTAGAGGTTGGCGACTACAAGGCGGGTTTCGTTGTCACCGTTGACGTCGGCCGATGCAATCGGTGCAATTTGATCCTGGCCCAAGAAGTGTGCCCAAAGATTTTGTCTCACTACAGGGGTTCATGCCAAAACGTGGGTCCAATTAGGGGTCCAATACCGGTTCCTAAGACACGGAAGAGGTCGATGGTTCCAGTCAATTCGGGCCTGCTCTGGTGAGGAAGTCGCGCTGCAACATTCCGGCGATTGCCTCTGAGATTTCGGCGTCAGGCGCGACGGACCGCGGCGCTTATTGGCTGCGGCTAAGACTCCGATCTTGATACGGTTTTGCACGCTATTGGCATGTTTCACCGGGATTGGATCGCCAGTCGTGTCCTCGTCGGTTGTCAATTCTGTACCAGCACTGAGTTCGGACTCGGACGGGACCAAGGCTTTTTCTTTCTTGGGTTTTATCAAGAGCGATGGATGCATCAATACACGCGTGCTCAAATCAGGCTCGGTTTTGAGCTTCACTTTCCTGCTTTGCGGACTCTTGTACTCTCCGGTAGCTTCGCCGTTGAGCTTCGAACCAGGAAAGAAGCGTTCGTACAGTCTCGCTTCGCTCACCTCCCTGGTTAATATCGTTCGCTACTTCATGTAGTTGGTCCGGATTTTCGCAGGCAATCTCCGACTCCTTCAGCCTCGCTCAACTCTTCGATGGTATGAAAGCATCAGGCCAACCACCATGCCCTTCGACTACCGCGTCGATCTCAGCCATCAGGCGAATGGTTCCATGGAGAGCGACGACAATGCGGTAATAGTGCTCGATATCGGCTGTCGACAGTACGCGTGCAGTAAATCACCGCCGTAATGATTGGGTATCCCGCTCCCCTCTCGGCGGGGAGTTCGAAGTAGTAATCATGATCGAGGTTGCGATCGAAGAGATGGTTGGGTCGGACTGAGTTCCTGACCCGCAACGATAGAAGCGAGCCTACGGTTGGCCTGGCAAATCTCAACTAGACGAAATGGCGCTCTCTTCTGAGTGCATGCCGACGTGCGCTTAGAAGCTTGCTTGACACCTCCGACATTGTTAGAGATGGCGATTTTGCGACAGTCACCGAGCACAGGAAGGTTTAAGAACTGAGATCAGCTAGGATGTCCGAAATGGCGTCCTCATCTTCTCCCGACCAATCGAAAGCGTCATTGAGCAGAAGCATGCTTGCCCACTGCTGTAATCGTTCCGGGCTAATTTCACCGGCTCTTGCCTTTTCGACTGCGGAGTTGATGTCTGCGCGGGTAACCTTCACCGGATCTTTCGGAATACCCGCAGAGTACGTTACTGTTTGTTGGGTAGCAGACCCTTCCAAGGTGAAGGTGACTAGCGGCGATAGAACCTTGCGCAAGACTTCAATCGACAACTCGAACCGAAGGAACCTCCGGAGGCAATCTAGTTGATACTTCGACAGGTTAGGGAGTTCAGCACGCATACGGACTCCATCCACATTCTACGTCTCCGAGCGGAAATATCCCCGCATGCGCAGGCCATCGACGCTCACGTTTCGGGTCAACGAGCGTAAATGGCGATCTTTCGCCCCTCCCGCTCCGTCGTGTGAAAGACTCCCTCAACCATAACGTTGCCTGAACTACAGAAGCGCCTGTATTGCCCCTAAAGTATTTCTACTCATATCGTTTGGGGGTCGTGGAAATCCACCTCATCGAAGATCGGATCAGAGAATTGTGTGAGAAAGCTGCGACCGTGAACGATTCCGAGGTGCCGGCACTCTTTGCGGAACTGCAAGCGCTGCTCGCGGATCATTCCGCATCTGTGAGATACCTTGCCGCCAAAACCTTGAAACGAGTCAGCCACGAACCTTCGTTATCTAACGCTGCCGACTAAATTTACACCGAGGTCAGCTAATCAGGTTTTTTCGTTGTAGCATCCGTATCCGCTTCAAGGATTACATCGACCTCGGCTCCGGGCTTAAGGCGCACTTTTTCGCCGTTCTCATCAGTCAAGACGTTTTCTACACGGATTTCGCGATACAGGTCGTCGGCTCCCTCAACACTGATTTCGGCTTTCTCGAGTTCGCATGGAACGATTGGCTTAAGCACTTTCAGTACTTTGCCTCGCAATTCCTTGCGCTTCCTTTTGCTCATGTTGGGCCCCCTGTTCACTGCCGAGCTCAGCAAGTTCTCTCGTCAACCTCTTGATCCGGCTATGCCGTTCCTTGTACTGCCGGGAATCATCAGTCGTCATGCCCACTAGTGCGGCGACTTTTTCCGCTGCGGCTTGTTGTTCGCTCAGTCTCCGGATCTCCCCCCTGAGGCTTTGAATTACTGCTTGGCTTTTTCTCGGCTCGCCGTCAGACATTACGCCTCGCTTTATCGACGGGCAATTAGAGCGTCCTGTGGCGGGGGGTTGCAGGGCGTGATCAATGCAAAGATCCATTTTATTCTATGTAGGCGACCCGACAATCGAAGAGGCCTGAATGTTCTATCGGAATCAAGGGTGGAACGCCCCGCACACCCTTGCCTGCGCGGTTTGGGCGATCGCCTCAGCTAATATTCCGCCGTAAGAGATCTACAGTGAACAAAGTAGATTCAACTGCCCCTTTTAGTGGTACAGGTACAACACATTTCTGCTTGCGGCCCCAGGAGCGCAGTCGCCGTTCAATGGACCTCTCGGGCCTGATGATAGCCATCTTCTGAACGCAAATCATAGCGAGGCGCCCATGAGCGCGAAAGAGAAGGTCAACATTCTGCTGGTGGATGACCAGCCCGCCAAGCTCCTTAGCTACGACGTGATACTCCGTCAGCTAGACGAGAATCTCGTCAAGGCAACTTCCGCGAGAGAAGCCTTAGGGATGTTATTAAGAATGGATTTTGCTGTTGTCCTGTTGGACGTGAGCATGCCCGAAATCGACGGCTTTGAACTGGCGAGCATGATTCGACAGCATCCGCGGTTTCGCAAAACAGCGATTATCTTCGTGTCGGCGCTGCTGGTAACAGACATAGATCGACTCAAGGGGTACGAGATGGGCGGCGCAGATTACATTTCCGTCCCTGTAGTGCCAGAACTCCTGCGCGCAAAAGTCGGCGTCTTTGTTGAGTTGCATCGAAAAGCAAAGGAGATGGACGACCTGAACGTTCAGCTGCAGCAAGTCTCCAGCCGCTTGATGAGAGTGCAGGATGAGGAACGCCGGCGCATTGCGCGAGAATTGCACGATGGTCTAGGTCAAGAGCTTGGCGCGATCAAAATGATGCTCGCCCGGATCGTTGAAGAAAGCTCAGCTCCGTCGAAGGACAACCTCGCACTCGAAGGGACCGACATTGTCGATCGCGCGATCCAGCAGGTTCGCACTATGTCCTACCTTCTGCACCCGCCGCTGCTGGACGAGGTCGGATTGGCCTCAGCACTGAGGTGTTATCTGGACGGAGTGACCAAGCGCAGCAAAATCGACATTTCGCTGGACATCCAGCCCCGTCAATTCCCACGACTTCCTAGAAACGTGGAGACCGCGATCTTTCGCATCATTCAGGAAGCCCTAACCAATGTCTTTCGACATTCGAAGGCAAGCAAGAGTTGGGTTGTCCTCAGCCACGAAGAGAAGGGGGTCGTGGTCATGGTGCGTGACGACGGCAAGGGGCTTCCTGAGGAGGTTGTGGAGTTGCGCCCCGACAGCGTCGGAGTCGGTCTAGAAGGGATGAGACAACGATCCAAGGAACTTGGCGGACAATTTCGCCTAAGCAACGCCAATCCTGGGACACTGCTTGAGGTGATCATTCCCCGAGACTACGGCCCTGTCACAAGAAGCGCACAGGTGAGCGAAATGTCATAGATCGGCTGAAAGCTCAATTCAGGCCGAAGTGCAGAAAATGAACCGAAAAGCTCGTCGATTACGCCGCGTCGATTGATGAGTGATGTAATCAGGCGTCTCTGACAATGCCGGCGTCGTCAAGTACTTTTGGGCACCTCGCTCCACTTCACCGAGGAGTTCGAAATAGTAATCATGATCGAGGTTGTAGACCGAAGAGATGCATGGGTCGGACCGAGTTCCTGACCTGAAACTTGATTGCGAGCGAGCCTTGGTTGGATCGGCACATTTTCGACGAGAGCGAAATGGCGCTCTTCTCCGAGTGCATGCTGTAGTGTGCGCAAAAGTCCTTGACACCGCCGACATTGTTAGAGACGCGATTTTTCACCAATTGACAGCCCACCGACAGGGACACCGTGGTGTATAACCATTGTTTTCAGTTTCCAAAGCAAAGAATCCGGTTTCCCAAGCCTGCTTGCCTCGGCGCTCAAGTCAGCAGATACTAGGCAGAACCTTCCGCGTCACTCGAATACTCTTTCGGCAAACGGATTCCCCGATGAAACAGTTCTTCACCAAACTCCGTCAGACCGCCATCGCCGGGTTCTTTTTTCTTTTCCCCCTCTACGTTGTCTTCATCCTGATTTCCAAGGCGTGGACATCCCTGACTTCCGTCGGCTCAAAGCTCGCGTCGATGTTCGGGGTGAAGACAGTGCTCGGCGTCGGTGGCGCTACACTTTTCTCCAGTCTGCTCATCATCGCCATCTGGCTGCTGTGCGGATTACTGGTGCGTGTTTCGTTCGTCGGCGCGTTCAGCAGGACCCTGGAGCGGACGATTTCCAGCCTCATTCCGGGTTATACCTCTTACCGGGCCATAGCTGAGGAGAAGATCGCACACAAGACCAAAATTCTTCCTTACGCTAGCGCGTTGCTCACGCAAGGGGACTGCCAGCAGCCTGCGTTTGTTGTCGATAAGGACAATGACGGCAATTTCGTTCTCTTTCTCCCTGACGTCCCGGACACCAGCCACGGACAAGTGCTCGTTGCCCGGGCAGACAAGGTGCGCTTGGTGCCATCACTCACCGCCAATGAACTCGACGCTTGCCTAAAGAAGATGGGCAAGGGATTGTTAAGCGAATACGCCATCAACAGAGAGGCGGCGTAATCGTAAGCCCATCAAACCCTGACCCTCAATTGGTGTAGTTGGGATGTTACGCCAGCGACGTGCAAATGGAGCCTTTCGAGTCTATTTTCCTGCGTCTTTCCAGTGCCTGACCAGCACCACAAACGTTACATAGTGCGTCACCAACAACGCCGGAACCCAGAATGCTGGTATCCAATACGCGGCCCCCATGAAACTCGCAGCCCCATGCAGTTGAGCCAACACGATAGCGTTAACGAGATCAATTGTTCCCTCCAATGCGAAAACCCATACTAGAAAGCGTGCGCTCCTCCAATTTTTGACCAGAGCCAAGAGAGCGACCAAGGCGAGGACTGCGGCCAGCAGATCGCCGAACGCGGCTGGGTAAGCGAACTCGCTGGCAAGACCTGGATACGTAGCCCCGGGCGCAAGAAACATCAGTCCCAGATGTCTTGTCGAATGCAGCAACAAAATCGGCAGGAGTACGGTTCGAGGTTGTAGTTCGTGGAGTCTCGGAAACACGTACAGTTTTGCGGCAATCCAAAACACCAGGGTGCTGAATAGAAGATTTACCGTGAGTACGTTCATGAGTCACCTCGTTCACTTCTTTCATCCAGAAGAAAGTTACGCTCACTAGCTGTTCTAAACAGGCGATTTCACTCATTGACCTGAGGCAAAGGAGTGAATCTTTGCTAGAACGTCACGCGCCGCCTGCAATGTACAACCCATGCGCGTCTCGAACTCGCGCTCAAGATCAATACCGTTACAAACCTCGTTCAGGGCGTTGTTGATGATTCCCAGTTCGTCCTTCGTGAGTTCTATCGTCATGTCCTCGCCTCAGCCGCATTATGCCCCACGCCGCGCAACTGTTGTAACCAGGCGTTCTCACCACTTTGCGCCGTTTGTTCGCCTTTTCACACGTCAGTGAGCGTAATGGGGATTTTTCACCAGTTTGGCACCATTACACCAGTCAGCCATATAATTCCGAGTTGCTTGGCATGAATCTTGTGGTTACAGGCGCTCACAATGGCATCTGACGAAGCCGGTCAGAGCAAATCTAAACAGAGGGAAAGGAGAGTCACATGGTCAGCAATGGAAGACGTGCAGTTGCCCTAAGCATGTGGATTGCAGCGGTCGGCCTGGTCTCACTCACTTTCGGTACCCCTCAGCGCACAATCCCAACACTATAAACAAACCAATCTTGTTTCGGATACACCCGGAGTTGCGACCTTCACTGATCCAGTGCCCTAAGCGGACCTGCCCAGAGTGCAGCGGCAAACACTGTTTGACGTGCGAAGCTTCGTCGGGTAATGAGCGCCATATTCCCCTCCGACATTTCTGCGGTCAGATTCTCGCGGCGAATCGCACTTAGCCAGTCTCAGAGGGTAGCACGCAGGTGATCAGCAGTCGTCTTTAAGAACTTCCTTCTGGATCACGAGACAAACCGGAAGTCAATGTCAACTGACGTTAGCAGGCCATTACACAAACCTGCGCCGTTTGTTCGCCTTTTTTTGGAGTCACTGAGTGGAACCGCGATGTTTCAACAGTTAGCGTTGGGTGTGGCCATGTTCGGTTACGGGTGCGTCGGGAACGTAAACATACCAAAACACGGCTAGAGCAGTAGCGACAACCATGATCAGTGAAACCAGCAACCAGAAGTTTCGTTCCGTTTTGTCTTGGTCCGTTTTTGGTTTGTTCTTCAACCTAGACTATCAACCTCCAAAAAGGAAGTGGCACAGCAGTTGGAGTTGCCACGCCACTTTGAGAGACTTTCGGAGGGCTTCGCGTTCCTCCTGCCTCACTTGCACAACTGGAATGGCAGGGGGGATCCACCACCAATCCAGCTTTGGCAACGACTTTATGACGATGTCAGATCCGCTGGCTGTTCCAAATTGACCAGATTGGGAAAATTTACAAAGAGACTGCCTTGTTGCACCCTGGGTACCTACTATTGGCATCGTTGGTGTAATGGCGATTTTTCGCCAACCATGATTGCCAGCGTTAAGAGTAAGCTTCTCGCAAGAATCACGCAGCCGAGTGGTTCATGTCCTCGGAGTGTTTAAGTGCAACATGTGCGCGAAACAGTTTGTAGAGCATTTCAGTGGTTTCCGTTTGCGTACTCTCTGAATCTGTCGCGACCTTTTCGACGCAGATAACCTCGTGGCATTCAGAGCACTTGCCGAAGCGATGACTAGCGCTATCCATCTCTATCCTTGGTCCTAGCCATCCCACGTCCGTCAATTCTGGCGTTCTCATGTCCCTAGTTTCCCGGAATTGAATACCCGCAACATCAGGCACCATGATGGCACGTTCGACAAATTTACTACCACCACTGCTGACACCCCAAGGAAGCGCCATCAGGCGTCAACTGGGGTTCCAAATACGGTCGGGCTGTATTCCGTAAACAACTTCGCACTCAGCCGCAAGCCAGTCATCCATCGCGTGGCCGTCGCCTTTCCCTCGGCGCAGAAAGAGGTAATAGGCACGAAGACGGATTTCGTGTTCTACGATTGGTTCTATCAGCCTGTCTTGCACGATTATTGGGGAGTTCATCGGGGTGACCTCTGTGCGGTTTATTTTCGCTCCAACTTCAAGAACCGCACTATCCGGCAATCACCCCAAATGTTTGATCCACAATACCTCAGTCGCAAATGATGGTCTTTTCGGAGATTCTTGCTATCTCCGTGCTAACTGCTGAAAACAGGCGTTCTCACCACTTTGCGCTTTTTGTTCGCCAAAATCCGTGTCAGTGAGTGCTATGGCGATATTTCAACAGTTGTGCAGCAGGCAATGGCCCGCCGCCCGTTTCTCGCACAAATTTCAACTACCGGCGTGACTTTAGGTCTAGTTCTTCGCGTTTGGAAATGTCTACGTAGTCAGCGAATGTACTAGTGTTACAAATCGTCTTGCCCTGCGCTTCCATCTCTTTCGTCCTGCGCTTGTGTGACACCCACGCCTCCTCAGGCGTCCGAGAAGGATAATTTCTAACAATCTGTAAATTGGAAGTCCTCACAACGTCGCTCTGAAGCGCAATATGGCTCTGAAGTGTGGACGAGATCAAAAGCGAGTGATCAGAGAAGTTCGTGTAAAACTTTACGCCCATCCCCATACAGTCAGCGATTGAAGAAGGTTCACTGTGAACGAGCAAAGGGTGCCCGCATGCAAGGCGCAATGGGAACGGAAAGGTGAGAACTTCTCCTTGCGTGCGCATTAGGAGAACAATTAGAAGGCGCGAAACAGCGGAAAACGGCTCTAGCGTCTCCAGCTTATAGGCAAGTGTTTTGAAGCCAAGGGCGTGAAGGATAGCTATCTCACCGCTGTAGCGTTTGCAAAGCCGCCCCTGAAGCTTTGGGTCCATGATCTCGGTGTATTCCGTCATACAGAGATCTTAGCCGTAACCCCAACTGACGAAAACAGGCGATTACACCAGCTTGCGCCGTCTATTCGCCTTTTCCCAATGTCAATGAGTTCTATCAAAAGGGATGTCAAGAAAAAAGTTCTGCCTCGACCGGAGGCGAGATGTTTTCTCGAGATCCAGC
>Ga0207665_10002682_pt1 | contig 11942 bp, 8 predicted proteins | sample LARL112metaG_FD_184351 | JGI IMG/M metagenome (GOLD analysis project Ga0207665, IMG submission 184351) | Corn, switchgrass and miscanthus rhizosphere microbial communities from Kellogg Biological Station, Michigan, USA - LAR L11-2 metaG... | ecosystem: Host-associated > Plants > Roots >...
TGATTGCCAAAAAGAATTTTTCGGAGCCGTTCACCGGCAAGATAACCGGGCTGCGTGCGCTCCAGCTTTACTTCTTCCAGCTTTTGCCGGCGCTCGCGCTCAAATTCTGCGGTGGGAAATGTTGCCTCGCGCGCGAGTTCGTCCACCAATTGCAACAGCGGCTCGGCGTGATCGCTCAGCCCTGCGAACGAAATGGCGCTGTTATCCTGGCCGGCGCTGACAGAGAGATCGGCGCCGAGGCCGCGAAGAAGTTCTTCGAGTTCGCGGCTGGAATGTTTCGTGGTACCGGTGCGCACCATGGTGGCAGCCATTTCCGCCAGGGCGGTGCCGCGCGAAGCAGCCGCGGCGTTTCCAGAGCGAAAATAAAGTTCGCCATGAAACTTCGGAATAGTGTGTGATTCGAGAAGAATAATTTTCAAGCCATTGGCGAGCTTTGATTTCGATCGTTTGGGCCAGCGGACTTCGCGCTCAGTAGCCAGTTCTGGCACGGTGTTCGCGGGGCTTTGCACCTGAGTAGCCATCAGGCCGCCTCCTGCGCGGACTTCACTTCTGGTTTACGAAAAACGATTGCACGATTGTTCGGCTGCAAATATTTGCGAGCCGCGTCCAGAATCTGTTCCTTAGTGACCGCGAGAAAACCATCGAGAATGGCGTTCACGAGTTTCGGCTCGTTATCGAAAAGCGTGAAGCAAGCGAGTAAATGCATGAGGCCGTACTTTGGCATGTGTCCGCCGCGCCCGCCCTCGAGAGTAGCGAAATAATCAGAACGCCACTTTATTTTGAGCTGGTCGAGTTCAGAATCGCTGATGCCTTTTTCCTGCATTTCGCGAATGATTTCATCGAAGGCAGCGAGCGTGTCTGCGCTCGAAAGTTCCGGCTTATGAAAAATGCGCGTGGTCATTTGTGAAGGGCCATTGTAGCCAAAAATATCATCGACGCCGCCATCGGCTTCGACTGCAATCTGCTTTTCGAGCACCAGATCACGATAGACGCGACCCGCTCGGCCACCGTGAAGCGCCTGATCAAGCAAGCCCATCGCGCACCAGTCCGCGGTGCGGCGAGCCGGCATTACGTAGCCAATGGCCATGGCCGGTAGGGTGCCGAATTTTTCCACGACATCGCCGCGGCGCTCTTCCGTCTGTTTTGGTTCGCGCGGGTCGGCAAATTTTGGCGCAGACCCGGCGGAAATATTTCCGAAATATTTTTCGGCAAGCGCAAAACCTTCGGGAACGTTCACATCGCCAAGAATCAGAAGAACTGCGTTGTTAGGAACGTAGTAGGTGCGAAAAAATGTTTGGACGTCAGCGAGACTGGCGGCGTCGAGATCGGCAAAGTCCCCATAGAAATTGTGGGCATTGGCCCAGTTGCGAAAGGCAACGGGCGGCATGTCCAGCCAGGGAAAGCCGCCATACGGCTGATTCATGACGTTGACGCGAACTTCTTCTTTCACCACGTCACGCTGGTTGCGGAGATTCTCGTCGTCAACCTTGAGCGCACGCATGCGATCGGCTTCCAGCCACAATACGCGTTCCAACGCGTTGGACGGCACGGCCTCAAAATAATTCGTGACGTCATACATGGTCGAGCCGTTCAAAACGCCGCCGCTGGAATTAATCAGCTTGATATGCTGCATCTTGGGCGCGTTTTCTGAACCCTGGAACATCATGTGCTCGAAAAGATGCGCGAAGCCGCTGCGGCCCTGCGGCTCCAGGCGAAAGCCGATTTTGTAGTACACACCGACGGTGACGACCGGCGCGGTCGAGTCTGGAGCGACGACGACACGCAAGCCGTTTCCAAGAGTTTTGCTTTCAACGGGAATCTGCAATGGCTTCAAGCTGCCCTCCAGCTTTGGATTGCGAACCTAGATCGTTTTTCGATGAAATTCTTGCGAGCTCGCTGATGGCGGCGTGCGGATCGCGCGCAAGCACACGAGCGGCAAGATAATTCAGCGCGCGATAGGCATCCAAATATTCTAAGGGAGCTGACTGCAATGCGTCTTCATGCAAAGCGATCATCGCATAGTCGCCGCGCGCGAGGGGACCGGTCCAGGCGGCGCGTGGCCCGAGGCGTTCCAAATTTTGCAATGTCTGGCGCGCAAGAGGCAGAAGCGCCTTGAGAGCTTCGCGACGTTTCATTCCGAGCCCGGCAAAGATCTGAACCGCTGTTTCTTGAAGAGCGAGCAGATGCCCTGCGGCGAGCACCGCAGCGGCATGGTACAGAGGCTTGGTCGTCGCATCGAGTTGCACCGGTTGGCCGCCGAGAGTTCGCGTGATGACTCGCGCGATGCGCAGCGCGGCAGGATCGCCCTCTATTGCGAAAACTTTTCCGTCGAGGTCTGGAACTCCCACACCACTGAAAGTTTGCAACGGGTGAATCGAACCGATGGCGGCGCCAACGTTGCGCAGTTGCGCAAGCACGCCGGAGCCGAGCGCGCCGCTGGTGTGAAGGACAATTTTTTTGCGCAATTCACCTTCACCGAACGAAGCCAGCCGCGTGACGACACCCGGAATTGCCGATTCCGGAAAGCAAATTAAGATGATCGGAGCGGAAAAAACGGCTTGAGAGATTTCCGCATAAGCGCGACCCCCGCCAATAGAGCGAACGGCGCGGCGGGCCGTGGCCTCACTTTTCGTAACGACGGCATGTATTTTCCAGCCTCGCTCGTGCAGGCAGCGACCGAGTGCGCGACCCACGCGTCCAGCCCCGATAATGGAAATTGCATATTTCGTCATCGTGTTAGAATACCGTGTTGGCGCCTTCCAACACCAATCGATGCATTTTTTGGCACTGATATTATTCGGGATGATCACGATTTTCTGGGTGCTTCATGGCCTGCGCGTCGCCGTAGGTGCGCTGCAGCTGCCATGGTTGAAGAATTATGCCATGCCGGAGAACGCGCATTGTCCCAAGGTTTCGCTATTAGTTGCAGCACGCGATGAAGAAGAAAAGTTGCCGTTCGCGCTGCAGACCTTGCTGCAAATTGACTATCCAAATCTGGAGATTATCGCCGTTAACGACCGCTCTACCGACGGCACGGAAAACATTTTGCGTGAAGCTGCCGGGCGCGATTCGCGATTACAAATTGTAAGTATTGCGGCGTTGCCGGATGGTTGGCTCGGCAAACCGTTCGCCCTGCAGAATGCGTACGAAGCTTCGAGCGGCGAGTGGCTTCTGTTCACGGATGCCGATGTGCGTTTTCGTCCGGACGCAATTCAACGAGCGATGGCACTGGCGAACGCCAAACGTCTAGACCACCTGACGCTGCTGAGCGACGTGGAAATGCATGGCTTCTGGGAGAAAACGATATTAAGTTTTTTTGGATTGGGTTTTCACCTGGCGACGAATCCGCGTGCAGTGTCCGATCCGCGTTCCCGCGCATACATAGGTATCGGAGCGTTTCAATTGGTGAGGCGTGCGGCTTATGAAACGAGCGGCACACATCGGCGGCTGGCGATGGAAGTGGTCGATGATATGAAACTCGGAAAAATTGTGAAACAGGCCGGTTTTCGGTCAGGAGTAGGAGTCGCACAGGAGTTTGTTACCGTTCGATGGCATGCGGGAATCGGGAACATCGTACGCGGCGTGACGAAGAATTTTTTTGCGGGCGCGGAGTTCAAAGTGAAAATGGTCGCGTTGCAGCTGATTGCGCTGTTTTGCGCTAGTATTTTGCCGTTCCTGGTATTGCCGTTTGCGCATGGGTCGACGCTGGCACTGGCGCTGGTGAGTATTGCAATTGCTTTGGGTTTTCACGCCGGGACAGCAATTGTGATGAAGGTTTCGCCGCTGTTTGCGCTGACGCATCCTTTGGGCGCCGCAATTTTCAGCTACATGCTGTTGCGCTCGACGGTGGTGACTCTTTCGCAGGGCGGTATCGTGTGGCGCGAGACGTTTTATCCGCTGGACGCGCTGCGGCGAGGCCTGGTTTAGAACCAGGGCATTTTTGTAGCTAGATTGGGAAAACTACCGACCCGGAAGCCAACCCGAACGCTAATCGGCGGTTGTTTGCGATGCTGCTGGTTCGCGGCCGAATACTCCAGACAAATCCTGGTTCTTAATGGAGCGAATACGGTCGCGAAGCTGCGCGGCTTTCTCGAATTCGAATTTCTTTGCGGCCTCGCGCATTTGAGCTTCCAGTTTCGTAAGCAGTTCCGCCACTTCCGCTTCGGTTCGTGCGGTGGCAACGGCGGAATCGAGTTCGCCAGTGTCGAGCGGGATCGATACATAATCCGCTTCCACAATTTTCGCCAACTCCATATCCACGCCTTTGATAATGGATTGCGGCGTGATGCCATTTTCCTTGTTGTAAACGACCTGCTTTTCGCGCCGGCGATTCGTTTCAGAAATCGCTTCATTCATGGAACGAGTTCGAGTGTCCGCGTAAAGAATGGCGCGTCCGTCGACGTGGCGCGCGCAACGGCCGATGGTTTGGATCAGTGAAGTGGTGCTGCGAAGAAATCCTTCTTTGTCGGCATCGAGAATCGCGACCAGCGACACCTCCGGCAAGTCCAGGCCCTCACGCAAGAGATTGATACCGATCAGCACGTCATATTCGCCGCGGCGAAGATCGCGCAAAATCTTGATGCGATCGAGCGTTTCTATTTCCGAATGTAGATAACGGCAGCGGACGCCAATTTCCGAAAAATATTCGCTGAGATCTTCAGACATACGTTTGGTTAAAGTGGTGACCAGAACACGTTCGTTCTTCACGGCGCGAATGCGAATTTCTTCCAACAGATCGTCAACCTGACCCTTCACGGGACGAATTTCCACCTCCGGATCGACCAGCCCAGTGGGACGAATGACTTGTTCAACAAAAAGGCCGCCGGACTTGGTGAGTTCGTATGGACCGGGCGTGGCGGAAACGTAGATGATCTGGTTGGTGCGATGTTCGAACTCTTCAAAAGTCAGCGGGCGATTATCGAGCGCAGAGGGCATGCGGAAACCGTAATTGACGAGCGTTTCCTTGCGCGCGCGATCACCGTGATACATGCCGCGCACTTGCGGAACGGTCTGATGAGATTCATCGATGAAGAGCAAATAATCCTGCGGGACATAATCCAGTAAGGTGGGAGGCGCTTCACCCGGCAAACGTCCGCTGAGATGACGCGAATAATTTTCGATGCCGTGGCAATAGCCAATAGTGCGCATCATTTCGATATCGAACAGAGTGCGCTGCTGAAGACGCTGCGCTTCGACAAACTTTCCCTGCTTCTCCAACTCTTTTTTCCACCAACCGAGTTCTTCCTGAATGGTGACGATGGCGCGTTCACGTTGATCCTGCGGCATAACATAATGCGTTTTGGGATAAATAGGCACGCGCGACAAATCCTGCTGGCCGGGGCGGACTTCTCCGGTGAGCGGATCGATTTGACGAAGCATGTCGATCTGATCGCCGAACATTTCAATGCGGTAGGCCTGGTCTTCGTAGGTCGGATAGATTTCGAGAATATCTCCGCGAACGCGAAACGTGCCGCGGCGCAAATCCTCGCTGCGCTCGTACTGAATGTCCACAAAACGGCGTAGCAGCGCTTCACGCGTGGTGTGATGGCCTTTTTCCAGCATGACCAGCATGCCGTAATACGCTTCGGGAGAGCCGAGACCATAAATGCAACTGACAGAGGCGACGATGATTACGTCGCGACGTTCGAAAAGCGAGCGAGTGGCGCTCATGCGCAGTTTGTCGAGCTCGTCGTTAATCGTGGATTCCTTTTCAATGTAAACGTCGGCGGCGGGAACGTAAGCTTCGGGCTGATAAAAATCGTAGTAGCTGACGAAATATTCGACCGCGTTTTCAGGGAAGAAAGATTTGAATTCGTGGTAGAGCTGCGCAGCGAGAGTTTTGTTGTGCGCAAGAACCAGCGCCGGACGATTTGAACTTTCAATGACCTTGGCCATCGCAAAAGTCTTGCCCGAGCCGGTGACGCCGAGGAGCACCTGATGCTTGTCGCCAGCTTCCACGCCGTGAAGAAGCTGTTCGATGGCGGCGGGCTGATCGCCACGAGGCTGATACGAACTTTTCAGTTTGAATGTCATGAAGGGCTGCTCCTGCCGCTCCAGAGAGCTGTACGCAAACGTTCATTATACCGCGGGCTGCAAGTTTGCGTTTGAAAGCAGATGAGTTGCGGCGAAATTGCAAAAATTGAAGTCAGCGCGCGTCCTGCGGCGAGTCGGGAAGCAGCGCAATTTCAGAACGGCTGGTGGCATCCATAATGTAGTGAACCTGATTCGAATCGTCGGCGAGCGCGATGGTTGCGTCCATAAACTGCTGGGCATCCTCTGTGGCACGCACGAGAACTCCATCAATTCGGGAAATGTAGAGAATTGTTTCGTTCTGGCCAGTGGCCCTGCCGCGAGTTTTGAGATTTTGTAGCTTATAGTCCTGCGGACTCGCGTTATTTTGCGATGATCTCTGCCGCAGCGTCGCGAGCACGAGAATCACAGCGCAAGATTGCATGCTCGCCGGCGACTTAGGTGAGGGGGATGTCGCTGAGTGCACCTGGATGGGGCAAGGCTCATCGCGAACGTATTGGTATTTCTTGGACCACAGCAGGCCGGCGATGGGAGATGGTGTCGTCTCGGGCTCCGACATGTCCCACTTTTGGCGCGCGGTGACTCCAGCCTTGGGAAACGTCATTGAAGAAGTGAAACTTCCCAGCCAATCCTTCCAGGCAAATTGTTGCGCGGGAGAAAGTTGATCGAGCCCCTTGCATTGCGAGGCTGAGCCATCTGGTGCGATCGCCACTTCGACCACTTTATCGGCGGAAGATGCGGCGGACTGCGCTCCAGAAGGCGGAGAAGAAGCGGGAGACGAATCGCGCTCGGAATAATAAGTTTTTATCAGAAGCCCAGAAGCGGATGCTTGCACCACTTGGACTTGGAGAAGTCCTGAGGCGTTCACCATTGTGGTTGGAGACAACTGCGGCGACGCAACGCGACTCTCTGTTTTTATGTGGCGCGAACTTTTGAACTCGATGCGATAGAACAACGTTTGCCCGGCGGAGAAATGAGGCGACAAATGCAAGCGTTGAGAAAAAGATACCGGAGATGCTAGCGCGAAGAGTGCGCCGGCTAGAAATACGTTTGCGGAAATACCCGGGCGGATCACGGCAGTCGCTCAATGTTGACAGAAAGCGTGAGCTTCGACGAGAAGTCTGGCGGCTGCGGCAAGCCTGGCACCGGTTCCACATGACGGGATGCTGTTCGCGACGCGGTGCGGCGGGCGCGGAGAACGCTGCCATCTTGCAGCGACAGAGTGGTCAGTGAATCCGCAAAGAACGCTTCGCCTTTCGCCAATGGCGCAGTGCTGGAATCGCGTTTTGCTTCCGACGAATCGTGAGCTGCTGCCCATGAAAGCTGCTGTACAACATGCAGAGTTGTAGCCGGCAATTCGCCTTCCGCGTCCAGCCATTCCGTTGTTTGGCTGCCGTGCGCATTTTTCATCAGGCTGCTAGCGGGCTGGAATGATGCTTGAACTTTTTCCCCAATTTCAAATTTCAGTGCTGGAAATATTACACTGGGGCGAATCGCGTAGAGCAACCACAGCGATAACAACTGCGGATTGTCTTCATCAAGTGGCGGTAGATTAGCGCTCTTATTGTCGATTACCTTGCCATTCGCGTTTTCCGAGTAATGTATCGTTTCATTTTTTGCCCAAGCGAGACAGAAGGCTTTTAGCGATGTCTGCAACTTCGCATCGGCTTGCCCCAGAGATGACGACGCCGCTTCGCATTGTTGACCAGCAGGGACATTGGTCTGCTCAACGTCAGCAGTCCCGTCGCTTCGAACGGTCACTACACGCCGGAGCGCGCTCCAGCGCAGAGTTATCTCCGCGGCCTTGATCACTGGCGTGACATAGGTTTGTGCTGCAATGGTTTCCGTGGTGACGCTGTGCGACTCGGCCTTTATATTCAGCGTCACTTGATAGTGTTCCTTACTGGCTGCAACAAAATGCCGCGTGAACGGTTTTTGCTGGGCATATGCGCCGGAATTCGTGAAAAACACGAGTGCCGCGAGTAAATAAAGTTTACCCATGCGCCGGAGAAAGCTTCTCATCTCTGAGCAGCCACTTAATGCCCTGCAGGAGCGACCAGCGTACGATCAAAAAAATCGCTGGTCGCGTGATAGGCCTTGAGCCATGACCGATGTAGCAGAAAATCGTGAATCTCATCAGGAAAGATAAGTTGCTCGATGTGTACTTCGCGTTTACGAAGACGCGCAACGAGATCGACAGTTTGCGCAAAATAGACATTGCGATCATCGTCTCCGTGAATGAAGAGCACTGGCGATTTCCATGTGTCCAAGGAGGTAACGGGAGAAGAATCGTGCGCGAGCTTGGTCAGCTCGGGCGAAATATTTTTTCCGTCCCAATTATCCGTGGGCCAATCGTGCACACCGTGCATATCCACGCCGGCTGCAAAGAGGTCAGAATTCCGTGCGAGTCCGAGCGCGGTCAGGTAGCCGCCGTAACTGCCGCCCCACAGGCCGATCCGAGATGGATTTACTTCGGCACGCGATTGAAGATATTTTGCCGCGGCGACGACATCTTGATACTCGCTGGCACCGCGTCCGGCGCGGCCGGGAGCCTCGCGGAAGGCGCGGCCGTAACCGATGCCGCTGCGATAATTCACGGCAAGCACGACGTATCCGCGGCTGGCAACATACTGGTTCATCGCGTAGGAATTTGAGTAGTAATACATGTAGTGCCAGCCCAGCAACATCTGGCGAATCGGACCGCCGTGAAAAAAGAGCACAGCAGGGCGCTTTTCGCCCGGATTTAAATTCTTCGGCAGGAACAGTTGCGCATGAATATCGGATCCATCGGCGGACTTAAAAACCACCTGGCGCGGCACATCGAGTTTCTGAGCCGGAAAATCGGAAGGCCATGTCTCAGGCGCAAGCGGCCGCGCGGCAGTACGAGCTGCTGTCAAGTTCATCACAAACGGACGGGCAGGATGCTGAGCGTCCGACGCAAAGTAGACCAATAAAGTCGTCGAAGATAGGGCGGCCGGACTCCATTCAATTCCCTGCCCAGTGGTCAGTGGTTGTGGGTTTTGTCCGGTGAAACCAACGCTCCAGACGTGACGGCGATCGATGTCATCGCAATTGGAGTTGAAGAAAATTGTCTTCGCGTCGGCGCTGAACGACCATTGCTCCACTTCGCAATTACCGGGAGTGAGCAGCTTCGGCGCAGCGCTGTCGCCGGTCACAGCGTAAAGATGCTGCCAGCCGTCCTGCTCACTTGCAAAGACGATGGTATTGTTCGCGGCCCAGTGGATGACGCCGCCCCCCGTGTCGTCCGCCATGTACGGAAACGAATCTTGCAGCTCCTTGCCGCTATGCCAAATTTCTTTTGCACTTGATGTCGCCAGGTCAGCCACCCAAACTGCCCACGGGTGCGGACGATCCGGTTCAATAAAAAAACCTTCAGGCGTATCGCGCGGAATGGCCGGTCGGCGCACGAAGGCAATTTGCTTTCCGTCAAGCGACCATTCCCCGTTCGTGTCGCGGTCTACGCTGGGGGCAATAAAGTGAACGGATTTTGTGCTCACATCGTATACGCCAATAAAACTGTGATCACCTCGTACTGAAACAAAAAGCAGTTTGCTGCCATCCGGGGACCAACGCTGCCCGACATTCGTGCCGCGAATAAATAGCTGCTCCGGTTTTTCTTTGCCATCGAGCGGTGCGAGCCACAACGCACCGTCCCGAACGTACGCACAGACACCTTTGCTCGAAATCTGCGCGTCATCGCCTGAATCAATCTTTTGCGGTTCGCCACCACGCCATGAAATCTGGTAAAGCGTTTGTTGCGCGCCTGCGGGATTGCTGGTGGGATCGGGCGATTGGCCCGCGCGATTCTTCGATCCGCCACGAGTGTAAGCAATCGAGCTGGCATCGCTAGAAAACCGTAGCGACGACAACTCCTGCCCGTCCTCTTCCGTGTAAGAGGTCAGCCGCCGGGCCTTAAAGTCCGGCGCTTCGGCGACATAAATATTTCGTTTGCCTTGTTCGTCAAACACCCATGCGACCCTCGGAGCAGATTTCGCCACCGCCAAATCGCTGGGAAACGGCGCGCTCATCACTTGTTCCAACATGAAGGATTGCTGTTGGGCGCAAAGAGACGAAGCAAATACCGACAGCATCAGCAATATTCCGCACATCGCGGCGCTGAAGAGACTCCTGTTGCGGGGCTGGTTTCGCATTACTCTCCTTCAATCTCCTGGCTGTTGTACGGCGGTTTTTTCCAGAGAAACTTTTGGTTCTGCAAGCGTTCCGGAAATCTGCATAAAGCGAACGGTATTTTCCGTTCGCGCGCTGCGACCGGTTGCATGACTCTCCGCCGTCAAGTCCGTCACTTCCGAAAAACTCACGCTTCCCTTGAGAAGAAATTCCCCGGAAGGCGCGGTAAGGCGGAGAGTATTCAAATCAAATCCGCCGTCGCTGAAATGAAAGGTGCCGGCGCCCGCCGTCCAGTGGGAATTCCCGGGTATCCACTCGCCAAGCGCCATCGTTCCGGCAAGGTCCCAGCCACGCAACTCCACATTGGCCAGCCGAATTTCGCCTTTGCCCGCCAAACTGCCAAGCAAGGCTTCGCGGCCAATTCCCCCTGCCTTCAGTTGCAGGCTGCCCGCAGCTGTTCCCACGAGATGATCGGAAAGCCGCGCAAGCCAGGGCATCTGTGAAATTGCGACATGATCGAACGCTGCAGCGATCTCGTATCGCGGTTTCGCGGAAAAGGCCGCTTCCACAATGCCTTTGACTTCTCCGCCCGACCATTGGGCCTGCGCGTTTTGTAAACTCAGATTCAATGCATCGAGTTTTGCTTGCGCGCGAAATTGTTTCATTTTTATTTTTTCAATCGTCACTTCGTCCACGCGCAGATCACCGGAAGCCCGAATGCGCCGCAGCACTGCGCTGGGTGGCTCCGTCGCAGAGGTGCCGCCGAGCCCGCGTGGCAGCAGGCGTTGCAGCCAGTTGGGACGCGCGCGCGGCCCAATCCAGCGGTCGAGCTCCGCCGCATCCAGATGATCGGCCTGCAATTGAAAACTCCACGGAGCGATTTCCGTTTCGCCAAAATCACTCTGCAGAATTTTGGACTGCTCGACGGAACCCGACCAGTTCGCGCCAAAGGCGTTCACTTTTGTAAGCGTGAATTTCCGCACGGGCATTCGCCATTCGGCGCGAATGGCTTCCAATTGTACCGGCTGATTCAGTCCCGCCACCTGCAAAGTGGCTTGCGTTACATCGGCTCTGCCATTCCATGCCGGCAATTTCTCCGCACTCCATTCCCAGCGTAAATCGGCGCTTGCTTTCCCTCTTAGCTCCCAACCGTTTTGCAGTGGGCGGCCAAACGCCGTTGCGAACCTGAAAACGTCCTGAACTCGCGCGGTCTGCCCTTCGATTCGAATACCGCCCGTCTTCGCGTCGAAATCATGAGAGAGAGAGACATTCGCGATGGCTCCCGCGGTACCTGCACCCGATGGATTGCCAGAGCTCGACAAATTTTTTCCAGAAATTCGCGCCGGTGGTATAACGACGGCAAACGGTTCGACGACCAGTTTGTGATTTTGCAATCCACCGCGCAGAGTCCGAACTTCAACCGGAATGGCGAAACCCGGCACGGTCCAGCGTCCACCGGGACTGGAGAACTCAGCTTGCTTTAGCGTGAGCGGCCATCCGCGCAATGTGGCGTTCCCGCTCCCGCAGCACGTTCGCCGCGCGCGGCACATACACGAATGTCGGATTCCCGATCTGCGGGCGGTGCGCGCACACCGCCACGAAGAAGTGCGATTCCGCCGGCGCCGGCTCGCCCGCATCCACTCGCACCTCCACGGTATTGCCGGGCTCGTGCGGCTGAAACGTCACGCCCCCGACGTGATTCTCGAGGTATAGCGAAAAATACGGGAAGATGCCCTTCAGCTCGCTGCGAAATTCTTCGAATT
>Ga0207665_10002683_pt1 | contig 11939 bp, 9 predicted proteins | sample LARL112metaG_FD_184351 | JGI IMG/M metagenome (GOLD analysis project Ga0207665, IMG submission 184351) | Corn, switchgrass and miscanthus rhizosphere microbial communities from Kellogg Biological Station, Michigan, USA - LAR L11-2 metaG... | ecosystem: Host-associated > Plants > Roots >...
CTCGACCGCGAGCCGGGTGAGGTCGAGCGGGCCTCCGCGCACCGCTCGAACGCTACTCGTACTGGAGCGCCTCGAGCACGTTCAGCCGCGCCGCGCGCCGCGCGGGCAGGATCGCCGCGAGCAGGCCGGCGACGATCGCGGCGATCACGAAGACGACGACCGAGACCGTCGGCACCGCGAAGCCGATCCCGTCCTTCTTCAGCGCCTGCGTGACGAGGAAGGCGATGAAGAAGCCGAGGCCGATCCCGAGCGCGGCGCCGATCAGCGCCGTGATCACGCTCTCGTGCCGGATCATCCGCCGCACCTGCCGCCGCGTCATGCCGACGGCGCGCAGCATCCCGAGCTCGCGCGTCCGCTCGAACACGGTCAGGACGAGCGTGTTCACGATCCCGAAGAGCGAGATGATCACCGAGAGCGCGAGCAGCACGTACAGGAGCGCCAGGAGCTGGTTGATGAACTTCGCCTGGTTCGTCCGGAACTGGCTCTCCGTCTGGAGCTTCACGTCCGGGAAGTCGGCGAGCGCGGCCTTCAGCCTCTTCGTGTTCGCGTCGTTTGCCCCGCCGCGCATGTTCACGAACTCGAAGAGGTTGGTCGGCTGCGGATACACGCGGTCGAAGGTGCGCTGCGGGATGATCACGCTGCCGAAGGCGGGCGGGCCCTTCGGCGCGACGTAGGTTCCCTTCAGCAAGAGGTAGAGCTTCTTCCCGGCCGGGGTCTGGAGCGTGAAGGGGTCGCCGATCGAGACGTCCCGGTTCTTCGCGTAGGTCTTCTCGAGGATGGCGCCGTTCGTGCCGAGCTGCGCCGGCGTCGCGTCGGAGCCCTGCGCCCAGTCCATGTGGATCACCTTCGCGACGTCGCCGTTCACGCCGCTCACCTGCACCGTCTTGCCGAACGCCTCGCCGTCGCCGACGCGCTCGCCGGAGACGGCGAGCACGCCCGGCACGCGCGCGAGCGCCTTCTCGGAGGCGGGCGCGAACGGCGTGAAGCCGTCGGGCGAGGTGACCGCGTAGTCGGCGACGAAGGTGCTCCGGAGGGTGTCGTGGACCGTGTTCCGGATCCCGGAGGCGAGCGCGGCGACCGCGGTGACGAGCGCGATCCCGATCATCAGCGCGGCCGCGGTGGAGGCGGTGCGGCCCGGGTTGCGGATCGAGTTCGCGCGCGCGAGGTTGCCCGCGCTCCCGCCGATCTTCGTCGCCGGCCAGCCGAGCACCCTGGCGAGCGGCGGCACGAGCCACGCCGAGATCAGCGCGACGCCGACGAAGAGGAGGAGCGCGCCCGCGCCCATGGCGACGAGCCGCTGCGTGACGGAGATGCCGTGCACGAAGAAGCCGTACAGGAGGAGCGCGATCCCGGCCGCGGCGACGATCGCCTTGAGCGGCGGCCCGAGGAAGGCGAGCCGGCCCGGCGGCAGGTCGACGCCCTCACGGATGGCCGCGATCGGCGGCACGCGCGTCGCCCGCAGCGCCGGCCGGAGCGCGGAGAGGAGCGTGATCACGATGCCGACGATCAGGCTCACGACGACCGTGCGCGTCGCGAAGACGGTCGCGCTCTTCGGCAGGTCGATCCCGATCGAGGACATGAGCTTGTCGAGCCCGACCGCGAGCCCGAAGCCGAGGAAGAGGCCGGTGGCCGCCGCGAGCGCGCCCACGATCAGCGCCTCGCCGAGCACGGAGAGCATCACCTGGCGGCGCGACGCGCCGATCGTCCGCAGCGTCGCGAGCTCGCGCATCCGCTGCGCGACGGTGATCGAGATCGTGTTGAAGATGACGAACGCGCCGACGAAGAGGGCGACGCCGCCGAAGCCGAGCAGGATCTTCTGGATGATCCCGACGAAGCCGACGTCCTTCGTCTCCTGCTTCACCTGCGCCTCGGCCGTCCGCACCTGCGCGGTCGGCGGGAGCAGCGGGCGGATCTCAGAAGCGAGCTTCGCCTCGGAGACGCTCCCCTTCCCGGCCACGCGGACGACGTCGAGCTTGCCGACCTTGTTGAAGAGCTGCTGCGCCGTCTGGAGGTCGAAGACGGCGATCGTCGCGGCGCCGATCGACGACACCGTGCCGAACTTCACGATCCCGGAGATCGTGAAGATCCTCTCGGGGCCGCGTGCGATGACGCGGATCGTGTCGCCTGGCTTGAAGTGGTCCTTGTCCGCGGCGGCCTTGTCGATCGCGACCTCGCTCGAGGTGGTCGGGAAGCTGCCCGAGACGAGGACGAGCGGGTTGAAGCGCTCCTCGTGCGGCTGGTAGCTGACCGCGATCGCGGGCGCGCCGTGGGTCGAGAAGGTGGAGCCGTTGCGGCGGACGAGCTTCGCCGTGTCGGTGATCGACCCGGCCGCGTCGGCCACGTCCGGAAGCCGCTGCACCTTGTCGAGGACCGAGGCCGGGAAGCCGCCGGTGAGCGCCGCGCCGGAGTTCGAGCTCGAGATCGTCGAGTGCGCGGTGATGACGGCGCTCGTGTTCTTGTAGGACTCCGTGAAGATGGTCGTGAAGCCCTTGTTGATCGTGTCGGTGAGGATGAAGGTGCCGCTGATCATCGCCACGCCGAGCACGATCGCGAGCGCGGTGAGCGCCGAGCGGAGCTTCCGCCCCGCGAGACCCCGGAGGGCGACCTGGATCACCGGGCGTTGAGCTCGTTCATCACCGTCAGCACGTCGGCCGGGTCCGACCGGGGGAGCTCGCGGACGATCAGGCCGTCGGCGAGGAAGAGGATCCGGTCGGCGATCGCCGCCGCGCGCGGGTCGTGCGTGACCATCACCGTCGTCTGGCCGTAGGTGTCGACCGAGTCGCGCATCAGGCGGAGGATCTCCTCGCTCGTCGCCGAGTCGAGGTTGCCCGTCGGCTCGTCGGCGAAGACGACGGTCGGCTGCGAGACGAGCGCGCGCGCGATCGCGACGCGCTGCTGCTGGCCGCCGGAGAGCTCGGCGGGGCGGTGCGTGCGCCGGTCGGCGAGGCCGACCTTGTCGATCAGCGCCTCGAGCCACTGCTTGTCCGGCTTGCGGCCCGCGATCGAGAGCGGCAGCGTGATGTTCTCCTCCGCGGTCAGCATCGGGAGCAGGTTGAAGAACTGGAAGACGAAGCCGATGTGCTTGCGCCGGAGCCGCGTCAGCTCGGTGTCGTTCAGCCGGCCGACGGCGGTGCCGTCGATGTAGACCTCGCCGGAGGTGGCGCGGTCGAGGCCGGCGAGGATGTGCATGAGCGTCGACTTGCCGGAGCCGGAGGGCCCCATGACGGCCGCGAGCTCGCCACGGCGCACCTGGAGGGAGACGCCGCGGAGCGCGTCGACGGCGGTGTCGCCCTGGCCGTAGCGGCGGGTGAGGTCGGTCGCCGCGACGACCGCGCCGTCGGTCGCCGCCGGGGCGGGCTGGGTTTCGGTCGCTGTCTGAGCCATGGCCGCAGTGTGCCGAACGCGCCGCCCGTCGGTAGTGCGGTTAACCGCCCTTTAACGGGTTCGGCGCTCCCGGCGTCACGACACGCCCGACGAAGCGCCGAACGGAGGGCGGGCCTCCTCATCCGGCGTTCCGCCAATCATTCCGCCAAGCCCTTCTGAGGAGCCGGCGACGAGCTCGATCGCCGCGACCGCGTCGGCTCGCACCAGCCGGTCGCCGCAGGAGATCCAGCCGCCGCTCGCGAGGTCGCGCGCGAGCTCCTGCGAACGCGCTTGCGCGTCGGCGTACGTGGCGCAGCGCGCGAGCTCGATCCGCCCCGCCACGGTCACTGCGACGACGCAGACCGTGCCGATCGACTCCGGCTCCGGCGCGGCGGGCGGGGGCGGAGGCGGCGCGGCCTGGACGGGAGCCGGAGGCACAGGCTGGACGGGGGGCGGAGCCGCGGCCGGCGCAATCGGGGCGACCTGAGCCTCGGGCGGTGCGGGTGCAGGCGCCTCTACGGGCCGGTACGCGGTGTGGATCGCTTCCCTGAGCCGGAGCGGACACGCTGCGGCGATGACGACGTCGCCGCCCAACGTCGTGCGGACCTGCTCGATCGTCTCGAAGCTCGTCGCGTCCGCGACCGCCACGATCGGAACCTCGCCCGCGTAGCCGAGCGGAAGCGCGCCGAGCAGGTTCGCGGTGTGCGCGGAGAGCAGCTCGGGCACGCGCCGGTCGGGTGTTACTTCCTCGAGCTCGACGAACGGAAGGCCCTTCTGGCTCGCGAGGGCGCGTGCGAGCTGCCCCTCCTCCAGCGCGCCCCGCTCGACCAAGAACCGTCCGAGCGGCTTCCGTGCGCGCTCGGCCTGCACAAGCGCGTCGTTGATCGGCCCCTCCGCGACGAAGCCGAGGCGGAGGAGGATGGTGCCCAGGGGGTAGCCGCGGAGCTCGCGAACGGGGTCGACGAGCGGCACCGTCGTGGTCGGAGGGCCGCCGGCGGGCGGCGTCGGCTGAGCGTTGAGGGGGTTCAAGATCGGATCTGATCCGCGCGTGTTCGAGATCGGCAATCGTCCGCTCGCGCGCGTCGCCACAAAGGGTGACCAGGCACTGGGGAACACCGTGGCGCGCCGGGCTCCGCGGAGGCCCTCGCCCGCGCGGCCAAAAACCGCGTCGCGCCAAGGATTAACCGCCCTTTAACGGTCTCCGGCGACGCCGAACGCGACCGCGGCCGCGACGTAGAGCGCCACTAGGAGGGCGCCCTCGCGGCGGCGCGAGCGGCCGCCCGCGACTCCGACCGCGACCGCGACCGCGGCGAGGCCCATCGCGCCGAGCTCGACCGGGCGGAAGGTGAGCGGGAGGGCCGGCGTGACCGCGAACGAGAGGAGCGCGACCACCGGCGTGACGAGCAGCGCGACCTGCGCGCTCGAGGAGATCGCGATCTCGCTCGCGAGCTCGACGTTCCCGTGCCGGGCGATCACGACTGCGCCGCCGTGCTCGGCCGCGTTGCCGACGATCGCGACGATCACGGCGGAGACGAAGAACTCCGACAGGCCGGCCGACTTGGCGAACGCGTCGAGGGAGTGGACGAGGATCTCGCTGATCACGGCGGTCGCGGCGGTCGCGAGCCCGAGCGCGACGAGCGAGCGTGGGAGCGACCAGCCGGTCGCGACCTCGCCCGACTCCGCATGGCGGCGCCGGCTGCGGCGAAGGTTCGCGTAGGTCACGCCGAGGTAGAGGGCGAGCAGGACGACCGCGACGGGGATCCCTGCGACGGCGAGCGAGTGGCGCTCCGGATTGCCGTGGAAGCCCGGGACGGCGGGGACGAGGAACACGAGCACGGCGGCGAGGACGAGCCCCACCTGCGCGAGAAGTGAATTCCGCTCGAGTCTCGCGTGGTCGGGCCCGAGCAGCATGGTGATCCCGAGGACGAGCAAGAGGTTGGAGACGACGCTGCCGGCGAGCGAGCCGCGGACGACGTTCGGGAGGCCGTCGGAGACGGCGAAGAGCGCGATTATCAGCTCCGGCGCGTTGCCGAAGCTCGCGTTCAGGAAGCCGCCGACCCCCGGCCCGGTGTGCCCGGCCGCATGCTCGGTGGCCTCGCCGATCAGCCAGGCCAGCGGGATGAGCGCGACCGCCGCAAGCACGAAGAGCGCGACGTGCCCCGCGTGCAAGAGGTCGGCGGCGAACGTGACGGGCGCAAGGACGAGCGACGCCCAGAGAAGCTTGCGCCCCACGGGGCGCCTAGCCTATCGGCCGGTCGCTGAGGGAGACTTCGGCCCGTAGTGCTCGCGCACGTGGTGACAGCCGCGACGGTCGCGTTTCTCGGAACGTCGGGGACGCCGGCTCGGACGGAGGTCACGGGGTCGCTTGCTCCCGTCGCCTCCGCGTCGGCCCCGCAGGGCTCGCCGTTCGCGTTCAAGGCCACGGTCTCGAGCACGGCGAGCGCGACGCTCACGTTCTCGCTCGTGCCTGCGTCGGGGACGGCCGTCGCCTTCGACCGGCAGGAGGTCGCCGCGGGCGCGCACCTGCTCACCGGCTCGGTCGTCGGCTCGGAGTACTTCCGGGGCCGAGGCCGGTACCGCGTCGTCGCGTCCGTCGGCGGCGTGCAGGTCGGCTCGCCGCTCGCGTTCGACGTCACGCGCCCGGTCGTCCAGCCGGCGGTCTTCCGAGACGTGACCGCGGCGAGCGGGATCCGGACGACGACGAGCCTCGGCGTCTGCGGTGACTGGTCGAGCGGCGCGGCGTGGGGCGACGTGAACGGCGACGGCCGGCCGGACCTCGTCGTCACGCGCCTCGAGCGGCCGCTCCAGCTCTACGTCAACCTCGGCGGCGGCAGGTTCCGCGACGAGGCGGCCCCGCGCGGCCTCGACAACCGCGGCGAGACCGCGATCGGCGTCTCGTTCGCCGACTACGACAACGACGGCGACCCCGACCTCTTCGTCGCGAACGGCGGCTCCGACCGGCTCTTCCGGAACGACCACGGCCGCTTCACCGACGTCACCGCCCGGGCCGGCGTGGCGGACGCGTACGACTCGATGAGCGCCTCGTGGGGCGACTACGACCACGACGGCCGCCTCGACCTCTACGTCACCGACTACGCGCACTGCCTCGATCCGCCGAGCCGTCCGCTCACCTACGAGCCCGACCGGCTCTACCACAACGACGGGAACGGTCATTTCACGGAGGTCACGTCCCTCCTCGGCCCGAACGCCACGATGGGCGCAGGCTTCGCCGCCGCGTGGTTCGACTACAACGGCGACGGCTGGGACGACCTCTACCTCGCGAACGACTTCTTCGGCCAGCAGCCCGACCGGAACCACCTGTGGCGAAACGACCACGGCAAGGGGTTCACGGACGTGTCCGCCGCCTCCGGGAGCGGGCGCAGGATGAACACGATGGGCATCGCGGTCGGCGACTACGACCGCGACGGCCGGCTCGACCTCGCGCTCTCGAACAGCTACTCGAACGTCCTGCTCCGGAACCGCGGCGACGGCATCTTCACCGACATGGCGAAACCCGCCAGGGTGGCCCGCACCTACCAGCAGGCCGGCGAGCACGGCTTCACCTGGGGACTCGAGTTCGCCGACCTCAACCTCGACGGGTGGGAGGACCTCTACGTCGGCGCGGGCTACCTCTGGGCGCTCAGCTGGATCCCGGGCGAGCATCCCTACGTGCTCCGGAACGAGGTCTTCGTGAACGACCGGCACGGCGGCTTCCTCGACCTGAGCTCTCCGAGCCGCGCCGACGACCCCGGAACGACTCGTGGCATCGCCGTCGGCGACTACGACCGCGACGGTCGCCTCGACGTCTTCGTCTCGAACCAGGACGGGCGGTCGCGCCTGTACCGGAACGTCACGCCGCGCGGGCGCAACCACTGGCTCGAGGTGAAGACGGTCGGGACGGTTTCGAACCGCGACGGCTGTGGCGCGCGGCTGACCGTGACGGTGCGCGGCGGCTCGCTCGTGCGCGAGGTGCTGTGCGGCTCGACGAGCCTCAGCTCCGGTCGCGACGAGGTCGTCCACTTCGGGCTCGGGACGGCGCGGACGTTCACGCTCCGGATCGCCTGGCCGTCGGGACGGACGAGCGTCTACCGGCGGTTGCAGGCCGACCGGCTCGTGACGCTCGTCGAGCCGAAGCGCTAGGCGCCCTACCCCACCGGGCCCGGCCTGTCAAGTCTTGCGGGGCCCGGCGGCGGTGCTCACAATTCCCACATGGAACCGCGGCCCGCCGAGCTCGTCACGGAGCTTCCGCTCCGGCCCCAGGACGAGCTCGAGTGCCGCCGGTGCGACGTCCATTGCGACAAGGTCGTGTACCCGGCCGCCTGCGTCGAGCGCGGGTGCCCGTTCCTCTACGCCTACGAGGACCACGGCCACACCTTCGTCGGCTGCATGCAGAAGGTGTACGGCGTCGAGATCGACCTCGACCTCCTGCGCGCCGCCGAGCTCGGCAAGGGCGGGTTCGGCGCCGTGAAGGCGGTGCGGAAGCCGCTGCCGATGTGCTCGGTCGAGGTGGAGAGCTGCTACGAGAGCCGGACCGACGCGCTCGGCTGCGTGAACCCGGAGTTCTCGGAGCTGCCGCTCGGCGAGCCGACGTTCCGCGTCTTCGCGACGATCTCCGGCTAGCCGCTGATCGGGATCGCGGCTCCGAGCACGTCGAGCCCGGCGGCCTGGAGGATCCCGTTCACGGGAGCATCCTCGTTCGTCCCGTACGGCCAGCTGACGTCGGTGTCGCCGTTGCCCCAGGCCTTGGCGAACTGCTGGTTGAAGGCGGAGTCGTTTGCCGGATTCCAGTCCGCGCCGAACTGGTCGGTGGTCGTGTCGCGGCCGTTCCAGACGGCTTCGGCGGTGGCTGCGATCCCGGTCGAGAACTGATCACCGAGGTACGGCTGGACGGCAATCTCCGAGAGGTAGCGGAGCAGGACGCCCCTGCCGCAGACGTAGTCCTTCGGGTCGTCCCCGAAGGCGGAGTTGAAAGGCGGCTCGCGCAGGACGTTGTCGGAGGCGTCGAAGAGCAGCGACCTGGTCCCGGTCACGATCGTGGCGATCCATGCCCTGACCTGGTTGGGATCGAAGCTCGGGTCGACCGCCTTCAGGGCGTCCGTGATCTGCAGGATGCCCGCGAGCGCTCCGAGGACCAGCCCCTGGTCGCCCGTCCACACCCAGCCGGGCTCCCACGTCGGGCGGTCCTTCTGCTCGTAGTCCGGCTCGGCGATCGGCCGCTCCTGGACGAGCCCGGAGCCAACGCCGACTGTTCGCAGGTACCCGTACTGGGACTCGAACCAGCTGCTGAACCACAGGTACTGCTGGTAGCTCATCTGGAGGTAGGCGGTCGCTCCGAGGATCTCGTAGAGACGGAGGGAGAGGACGAAGAGGTTCGCGTTGGTGACGGTGTTCTTCGTGCCCGGATCGGTGCCGTTCCCGTTTCCGCAGCCGTGGGGAACCGGCTGAGCGCCATCCGACTGGTCGTAGCCCGACGTGAACATCTTCGTCCAGCAAAGCTGGGCGATGGCGAGGTAGGCGGCCGCACCGGGAACATCGCCCACGCTCAGGAGGTAGTCGCGCGCGGTGAGCGACGCGATCCCGCACCAGCCGTAGTCGTCGGCCCACATCGCCTGCGAGAGGTAGAAGGTGAAGTAGGTCTGGTTCGCAGGGATCATCTCCTGCCGCAGGAAGGTCTCCATCGCCTCGACCTCCGGGTCTGCCGGCCACTTCGCCTGCGCGGCCTTGACGAAGCGGAGACACGCCTCGAACGTGTTCGCCCTCGTCCAGAAGTCCTCGAACTGCCAGATGGTCGTGAACCTGTCGAAGCCGTCCGTCGCCCACACGTAGATCTCGGAGTCCGGCATCGTCGCGCCGACCATATCCGTCTTAGGAGCGTTCCGCGAGCGGGCGCAACGCGACGAACCCGGCGAGCGGGCAGAGGGCGACGAGGAGGTACCCGAGCCGCCAGGATGCGGCGTCCACCACCGCGGCGAAGGCGATCGGGAAGACGATGCTCCCCATCGCGAGCGTCGTCTGCTGGATGCCGATCGCGGCGCCGCTTCGCGCGGCGCCGGCTCGTTCCGCGGCGGCCGTGTAGGACAGGCCGTTCCAGGACAGGCCGAACGTGCCGGCGACGAGGAGCGACGGGACGAGGAGCCAGAGGCTCGCGTCGACGAGCGCCGAGGAGAGCACGAGCGCCGCCGCGAGCGACACGCCGATCCAGAGCAGCGGGACGATCCGCTTCCGGAGGCGATCCGACCAGCGGCCGGCGACGATGCGGGCCACGCCGCCGAGCACCTGAACCGCCGCCAGGACGCCGGCGGCGGCGCGGTTCGAGAAGCCGCGGTGCTCGTGCAGGAAGAGGACGACGAAGCCGAGGATGGCGAACTGGCCCGCGAGGTAGAGCGTGCTCCCGCCGCAGAGCAGCCAGAGGCGCCGGTCGCGGAGCGGCCGGACGAGCTCAGCCTCGAGCTCGCCCGCCGGCGCGTCGCGGAGCAGCGCGAGCCCGACGGCGGCGCCGAGCCCCGAGCCGATCGCGAGCGCGATGAACGCGGAGCGCAGGCCCGGCCCGGCGGCGAGCGCGGGGAGGAGGACGGCCGCGATCGCGCCCCCGAGCGGCACCGCCGTCTGCCGGATCCCGAGCGCGAGGCCGCGCTCGGCGGGCGCGAACCAGCTCATCACGGCGCGGCCGCTCGCCGACTGGACGCAGCCGCCGAGCGCGCCCCCGAGCGCGAGGAACGCGATCAGCGCGCCAAAGCTCCCGGCGAACGCCGCGCCGGCGACCGCCGCGCCGCAGCCGGTGAGGCCGACGCCGATCGTCTTCCGCTCGCCGATCCGGTCGGCGAGGAGCCCCCACGGGAACAGCGTGACGACGGTGCCGATGTTCACGGCGGCGAGGACGACGCCGACCTGCGCGAGGCTCAGGTCGTAGCGGTGCTGGATCGCGGGCGCGATCGACGCGAGGCCGATCAGAAGCGCGGAGAAGCTCGCCTGCGCGACGACGCCCGCGCCGAGGATCGTCCACCGGTATCTCACGCCCAGCGGGCGTGCAGCTCTTTCAGCTTCCGCACCTCGTCGGCATCCGGGCCATGGCCGTCCCGGCCGGGCACCTCGAGGAGCGCGGGCAGGCCCTGGAGCCGCGGGTGCGCGAGGAAGACGCCGAGCTCCTCGCCGATCAGGCCCTCGCCGATGTTCGCGTGCCGGTCGCGGTTCGAGCCGAGCGGCGCCGCCGAGTCGTTCACGTGGAGGACGCGAAGCCGGTCGAGCCCCACCCGCGCGTCGACCTCGTCGACGAGCCGGTCCAGCTCGTCCGGCTTGGACACGTCCACGCCGGACACGAAGAGGTGGCACGAGTCGAGGCAGAGGCCGAGCCGCGGGTGCGCGTCGAGGCGGTCGAAGAGCGTCGCGAGCTCGTCGAGCGAGCGCCCGATCGTCGCGCCCGCTCCGGCCGAGTTCTCCATCAGGAGCCAGACCCGGTCGTCGCAGAGCTCGAGCAGCTCCCGCATCGCCTTGCAGACCCGCTTGATCCCTGTGGCGAACCCCGCGCCGAGATGCGAGCCGATGTGGAAGACGACCGCGTCGGCCTCGATCCCGCAGGCGACCTCGATCGTGTTCCGGAGCGAATCGACCGACTTTCGATACAGCTCCTTGTCCGGGCTCGCGAGGTTGATGAGATAGAGCGCATGGCAGACGACGGCGCCGATCCCGGTCTCGGCGCGGCGCTCCTTGAAGCGCTCGAAGCTCTCCGGTGAGTGGTTCGTCGGCCGCCAGGCGCGGGGGCTTTGCGTGAAGACCTGGACGGCATCGCAGCCGAATCCCTCCGCCCGGTCGATCGCGGTGTGGATGCCGCCCGAAGAGGAGACGTGCGCGCCGAAGAGCACGGAAGAAGGCTAACCTCGCCCCGGTGAGCGTCCGCGTGCGCATGGCGCCGAGCCCGACCGGGTTCCTGCACATCGGCGGCGTGCGCACCTTCCTCTTCAACTGGCTCTTCGCGCGCCGCCACGGCGGCGAGTGCCTGCTCCGGATCGAGAACACCGACACGAGCCGCGAGGTCGCCGAGGCGGTGCAGCAGATCCAGGACTCGCTGCGCTGGCTCGGGATCGAGTGGGACGGGCCGGTCACCTTCCAGCTCGAGCGGCTCGAGCGCTGCCAGGCCGAGGCGCGACGGCTCGTAGGCGAAGGCGCGGCCTACGAGGACGAGGGTGCGATCCGCTTCCGCATGCCCGAGGAAGGCACGACTGGCTGGGACGACCTCGTCCTCGGCCGGATCGAGGTCGAGAACCGGACGATCGAGGACCTCGTCATCCTCCGCTCGGACGGCCGCCCGACCTACAACTTCGCCTCGCCGGTCGAGGACTGGCTGGACGGGATCACGCACGTCATCCGCGCGCAAGACCACATCTCGAACACGCCGAAGCAGATCCACGTCCTGCGGGCGCTCGGCGCCGAGCTGCCGGCGTACGCGCACGTGCCGAACATCAACGGCGCCGACGGCAAGAAGCTCTCGAAGCGCCACGGCGCGACGTCGCTCGACGAGTTCCGGCACGCCGGCTACCTTCCCGACACGCTCGTCAACTTCCTCGCGCTCCTCGGCTGGA
>Ga0207665_10002684_pt1 | contig 11935 bp, 7 predicted proteins | sample LARL112metaG_FD_184351 | JGI IMG/M metagenome (GOLD analysis project Ga0207665, IMG submission 184351) | Corn, switchgrass and miscanthus rhizosphere microbial communities from Kellogg Biological Station, Michigan, USA - LAR L11-2 metaG... | ecosystem: Host-associated > Plants > Roots >...
AATCCCTTTCGTTGGTTAATCTCAATCTCCGCCGTCGCGGCACTTTGGACCCCGGCGATCGGACTAAACCCCGCGAAAGGCCAAGCTCCTGTCGACAGTGTTGCCAGCTCAGCGAAACAAATCCATGCGCTCAAAATCACTGTGCTTTCCACCATGCTTGTGGGTGATATTGCCGGTCTGGGTGAATGGGGTTTCTCCGCACTGGTAGACGCTGATGGTCATCGCATCCTGGTAGACACAGGCGGCCATCCGCAGACGGTGCTTCAGAATGCGCGCGATCTGAACATTGACTTATCCGACGTCAAGGAGGTGATCCTCACCCACAATCATTGGGACCATGTGGGCGGCCTAATGCCGCTGCGTCGCGAGATGATGAAGAAGAACCCAGCTGCGCTGTCGGTGGCGCATGTCAGCCGCGGGATCTTCTATAGCCGGCCGTCACCGAAGGGCGAGCAAAATGCGATGGTCGCTATTCGCAAAGACTATGAAGCCACCGGCGGCAAATGTGTCGAGCACTCCGAAGGTTTCGATATCTTCCCGGGTGCATGGCTGACCGGTCCCGTGCCGCGCAAACATCCGGAGCGCAACTGGAGCCCCGGCGGGAAAGTGGAGACGCCGAACGGGCTGGTCGAAGACAACATTCCTGAGGATCAGTCACTAGTGCTCAATACCTCGCAGGGTTTAGTGGTTGTGACAGGCTGCGGCCACGCCGGCATCGTCAATATCTTGACTTACGCGGAACAAGAATTTCCCAAACAACCAGTGTACGGGCTGGTCGGCGGCCTGCATCTGTTCGCGGCGAGCGATGAGCAACTGAACTGGACGGGCGACAAGTTGAAGGAGTTTAGAGTCGCGAACCTTCTTGGTGCCCATTGCACCGGCATAGAGGCGGTGTACCGGTTACGAGAACGTGCCGGGCTGACACGTAAATCTGCGGTTGTGGGCAGCGTTGGTTCCACGTTCACACTTGGCGAAGGAATTCGCACAGGGATGCTTGCCAGGTAGCTCGCTTGGGCCCCTTGGCAATCCTCCGGCTGACGAAAGCGTTGAATCACTTCTCCAGCTTGAACGCGAGCGTGGCCAGCGGAGGCAAGTGAATGACAACGTAATGTTCGCGGCCCATCCACTCACGAGCTTCGCTATGCACGCCGCCGAGATTTCCTACGTTGCTGCCGCCGTAGGTTTCGCCATCGGTGTTGATGACCTCTCGATAAAATCCGCATTCTGGCACGCCTAACCGATAGTTGTAGCGGACCACGGGCGTGGCGTTTACGATAAACACGACAATCTCGCCGTCTCGAGATTTTCTCAGAAACGATACCACGCTGTTATCGGCGTCGTGAAAATCGATCCAGTCGAACCCGTCGTAAGTGTCGTCCCGTTGCCAGAGCGCGGACTCGTTTTTGTAAGTGTAATTCAAATGTTGAACCAATCGGCGAAGTCCGTCGTGGCGCGGCAACTTCAGCAGTTCCCAGTCGAGCTGGGTGTCGTGGTTCCACTCGTTGGATTGGCCGAATTCGCCGCCCATGAACACCAACTTTTTTCCAGGGTGCCCGTACATCCACGCCAGAAACATCCGAAGATTGGCGAATTTCTGCCACTCGTCTCCCGGCATTTTAGATAACAGCGACCGTTTGCCGTACACGATTTCATCGTGACTAAGTACGAGAATAAAATTTTCGTGGAACGCGTAGAGCAACGAGAACGTGATATTGCCGTGGTGAAACCGCCGGTAAATCGGATCGATGCTCATGTAGTGCAGGAAATCGTGCATCCATCCCATGTTCCATTTGAACCCGAAGCCAAGCCCTCCGAGATAGGTTGGCCGCGTCACTCCTGGCCACGCCGTTGATTCTTCGGCAATGGTGATGATTCCAGGAAAACGCTCGTAACAGACTTCGTTGAAACGCTTCAGAAAATAGATGGCGTCGAGGTTTTCGCGTCCGCCGTAAACATTCGGGATCCATTGCCCGGGCTCACGCGAGTAATCGAGGTAAAGCATCGACGCGACTGCGTCCACACGCAGACCGTCGATGTGATATTTGTCCAGCCAGAAGAGCGCGTTTCCGATCAGAAAATTGCGCACTTCGTTTCGGCCATAATTGAAAATGAGCGTGCCCCAATCCTGCTGCTCGCCCTGCCGCGGGTCCTTGTGCTCGTAAAGGTGGGTGCCGTCGAATTCGCCGAGCGCATGTGCGTCCTTCGGAAAGTGCGCCGGCACCCAATCCATGATTACGCCGATTCCAGCCTGATGACATTTGTCGATGAAATGACGGAGATCGTCGGGAGGACCGAACCGGCTCGTAGGCGCGTAATAATTTGTGACCTGATAACCCCACGAGCCTTCGAACGGATGCTCAGCAACAGGTAAGAGTTCGATATGCGTGTAGCCCATGTCGAGCACGTAGGGCAGCAACGTGTCCGCCAGTTCGAGATAGGTGAGCTGAAGATTTCCCTCTTTCCGACGCCATGAGCCGACGTGCACCTCGTAAATGCTGATCGGACTCTGCGGCCAGTTCTTTTTCTGCCGCGCTTCCATCCAATCAGCATCACTCCAGGTATAACGTTCCAAATCGTACACCAGCGATGCCGTGGATTTGCCGTGCTGATTAAAAAAGGCGAACGGATCGCTCTTTAACAGCACCGCGCCGGTCTGGGTGCGGATTTCAAACTTGTAGTGCGTGCCTTGCTTGATGCTCGGCAAAAAAAGTTCCCATACGCCTGCGGTCAACAATCTCCGCATCGGATTGACGCGGCCATCCCAATCGTTGAAGTCGCCGACCACGCTTACCCGTTCCGCGTTCGGGGCCCAAACAGCGAAATAAACGCCAGTCGCATCGCCAATCGTCCGCAAATGCGCACCAAATTTTTCATAAATTTTCCAGTGTTGTCCTTCACTGAACAGATGCAGATCGACATCGCCAATTATCGGGCCGTACTGATACGCATCACGCGTGAGCTCTTCTGAGCCGTCCAGTTTTACGATGCGGAGATGGTACGGAACGTCGCGCTCTGCCCCGGGAACAGTGGCGCAAAAAATACCTTCCTTATCGATTCGTTCCACAGCGATTGCTCTGTCCGGTTCTCGATCGAGCACGACCTCGACCGCGCGCGCGTCCGGGCGAAAGACCCGGATCTCCACGTCATCGCCAATCTTATGCGGACCTAACACGCCGAAGGGATCAGAATGAAGGCCTCTGACAAATCGGTAGACCTCGTCCCGCGGGACGCCAGCAATTTCGAAAGCTTTCATTATCGAGCGAAAATCATCAGGAGCTAAAACTTAGCGCGCCTTGTTTGGTAGCCAAACGTTGTTTGCGCTCCCGGCGATCGACCGCTGGTCCTTGAGCGCACCTGGTAAGCATGCGAATTAACATCGTGAGAAATCTTGGTGTCGCTGTTTGTTGTTTCGGTCTCAGTTCCGTTTTCGCTGCTCCCGTTATTCCGACCGCACCCGGTACAAGCTGGCGCTACAACATGACCGAGGAAATCGGAAAGGGATTGAACCTTTCGAACCTAAAACCAGATGCCGACGGCAAGATCCGTCTGCCAGTTTTGTACCGGCTCGAAGGAACGGAGGACGTTGACGGGAAAGATCTTCTTAAGTTTGAAATGCACCGGGCGGGCACGATCACCAACACCGATCTGCTCACGGTGGACGAACACGGAATCACTTGCTGGGCCCGAGTGAATCTCGACGGCGAGTTCGTTAAGTTTAGTCCGCCGCAGACGATGATCGCCGCTCCACTCAAAAAGGGCGCCGCCTGGGACTTCGATGGCCAGGCTGGCGACCTGAAAGTGCAACAGCATTATGACGTCGTGGGCGAAGAAGAAATCGATGTGCCCGCGGGAAAATTTCAAGCCTTCCGAATTCACGGCGAGCAAACGATGCCGAACCGGATGTTAATCGATCGCTGGTTTGTGCCGGGCATTGGAATTGTGAAAGACGTTACGACAATGCAGGGCGCCAAAGGCGATTTGCTCCAGCGCATTTCGCTTGAACTGGCGGAAGCGCCCAAAATTGTTGAGCGCCCCGAAGTGAAATCAGACGCCGCACCGAAACGACTAGCGGTTAGTCTGGCGAAAGATCGCTTCGGGAAACCGACGACGACATTCTCGTCGAACACGCCGGAAATTTACGCGCGGTGGCAGGGCCAGCGTTTGCGACAAGGCGCAAACGTCAAGGCTGTGTGGATCGCGGAAAACCTCGGCGAAGATTTTCCCCAGGATTACAAAGTGGACGAGGCCACTGCTGTCGCCGCAACCCCGACTACACGCGGCGCATTCACGCTCGCGAGGCCGGAAGAGGGATGGATGCCGGGCGATTACCGTGTGGAATTTTATGTCGACGGTGTCCTCGTCGACGCGGTAAAGATGAAGATCGTGCAGTAAACGTGACGCAGACAATCGTGTCAGCGCGTCCACCTCAAAATAACCTGCGACCCGTCTTTGTTGAATCCAAAATCCAACGTCGCCGCATCATAACAGAGAAGACATATTTTACATGAGAAAGATCCTGATCGTTTTCCTTTCCGGGTGTGTTGTTTTGGTTGTCGGGTGCCATTTGCCCGGCATCCGGGGCAATGGCCAGATCAAAACTGAGGAACGACCAATCGCCGCTTTTGCCAATCTCGACGCTGGCGGCGCCTTTGAAATTGAGTGGCAAAACGGACCGCCCGCTCTTCGACTTACGACGGACCAAAATCTGCTGCCTTACATTGAGAACAATGTGTCGGACGATACACTGCATCTGCGCATGCGGGAGCACGTTTGGCCTACCCACGGAATCAAAGTTGTCATCTCAAGTCCGAAACGGACAGGTGGCAGGATCCGAGGCGCCGTTAAGTTAACCGTAAAGCAGTTGAGCGGGCCAAGCTTTGCTGTGGAATCGAAGGGCGCGTCACAAATCTCGCTTGATGGTAGCGTCGACCGACTCTTGGTCGACATGACCGGCGCGAGCCAGTTAGCGGCCGATGGACTGCAAGCTAAAAGTGCCGAAATCTCCACCACCGGCGCTGGCGACGCGGAGGTTGCAGTCACCGATACGCTGAACGTAGTGATCACTGGCGCAGGCAAAGTGACCTACTCCGGTAACCCGCCAACGATCAAGAAGCAGATCACTGGCGCCGGCTCAATTCGCCACAAGGACTAGGGGGTTGCGCTTGTAGGGGCTGTCAAAGCAGCTACACGCTGAGGATCCTCGCAAACTCGGAGGCGCAATAGGTTCGTCAGGGTGGAATATTTCCCGGTGTTTCCTATTGCGCTGTGGAGGCCGGAGTGCGAAATGCAGAGGCTTGGGGAGATAAATGACAAAGCGCACGCTGTTTTTCGTTTTCGCATTCCTGCTTGTGGTCAACCTGGCGCATGCCAGTGATGAAAGATCAATCAAAGAGTTGGCCAAAGCGCTCACAGGACTTTCGTCGGATGTCGATCCAGCCGAAGCCCAGGCATTGTCTTACACTGCGCATACGACCGCGCGCCGACTCAAAAAAGAATATCGTGTCGCTCTCAACCCTGAGTTTACCGTATTCCTGTACAATGTCGGCTTGCGAAAGCGCGGCTGGTGTGGGCATTGGGCCCAGGACATTGGGGCGGAATTGATAAAACTCGAGCCCAAGACGCTCGTGCTCCACTGGGGTGAAGCGTACCCAAACACATCGAGCGAGAATAACGCGCTCGTTGTAACTGCGCGTAACCAGCGGTTCGAAGACGGGATCCTTATCGACGGCTGGCGCAGAGCCGGTCGATTATTCTGGTGTCCGGTGATAAAAGACGACGAGTACGAAATGGAACAACATTACGGCCATTCCGGAATCACGATGTGGAAAGAAAACATGAAGTGGAGCGCGTGGCTGCAGTATTACCGTACGGCCGAGCAGAAGCCGAAAACAGCCAGCGCGTCTCGCTGAATCGTTCTACCGCAGACTTGTCAGAAGGCACAACGTTGCCACTGAAAATTGGCGTTTCACCTAAACGCCGTGCACATTTCTAAAGTGCAAGACGTAAACGTTCAGACCGAACGGACCGAGGACTACAAGGCGCCGACCGAAGAGACGGCCTCGAGTCGGGTGAAGAAGGCACTCGGCCCAATTGCGGTGGTGGGCGTCGTGATCGCGAAATTTTTCGCGAACCTCAAGTTCGTTCTTTTGCCGCTCCTGAAATTTCTTCCGATCCTGCTGAAGTCTGGCGGCACAATGCTGCTGATGATCTGGGTCTACACCCAGATATGGGGGTGGCAATTTGCGCTCGGTTTTGTCCTTCTATTACTCGTACATGAAAGCGGCCATCTGCTTGTCGCTAAAAAATTTGGCCTAAAGGTCGGCGCGCCTGTTTTTATTCCGTTCATGGGCGCGTTCATCGCGCTCAAGGAAGCGCCGCGCAATGCGTGGATGGAAGCGTGCGTGGGTATCGGCGGGCCGTTGCTCGGAAGCGTGGGTGCATTGGTCTGCAACGCGTTGGGCGAATTCTTAGCCGCTCCGATTTTCATCGCGCTGGCATGGTTCGGCTATTTTCTGAATCTATTCAATCTCACCCCGGTCGGAATGCTCGATGGCGGACGTATCGTTACGGCGTTGTCGCGCTGGTTGTGGTTGCCTGGCTTTGCGTTGCTCGTCTGGTTTGGATGGAAATATCCAAACTTTATTATCTGGCTAATTGTCCTTCTGTCGCTGCCGCGGGTTTATTCGCTGTTCCGTAAGAGGACCGAAGAAGAACAGCGCTATTTCGAAGTCACAGCGTCGCAGCGTTTGATAATGTCAGTGCTGTACTTTGGCCTCATCGCGGTTTTGCTTTTCGGCATGCATGTGGCACAGCAGGATTTGAACAAATTGGGCGTTCGCTCACACGGCCACGGTCACGACGTCATCGTTCAATAATCAAGCCGCTGTTACCGCAAAGACCTTTTGAGGTTCGAGCCCGATTTCCTTCACGATCGAAACGAACCGCTTGTCGGGACGGAGAGGAGCGAACTCGGGAGCGATCCCTATAAAGTGCAACGAAGACGAATGTTCCTCGTACCCGCGCCGTAGTTCCCGTATCGCCTCCTCGTTTTCTTGTAACACCACGTGTACATGCGCAATCGCGTCTCCCGGCGTGTAACCCCCGCGACTCGCGCAAACAGCCTTCAGAATATCCCTCGCTTCCTGCCGGCGGTTCATCTTCGCGTACGTGATCGCAAGACCAAAAGGCACTCGACCACTCAGGTTTTGCGACTTTTTGTATAACGCGATCGCGTCATCGAAGCGTCCCATTTCCCGGTAAAGGGCGGCCAGCAGCGGTTCACTATAAAGAAACGTCGGATCAAGCTGCAACGAGCGCTCACCAGCAGCCATCGCTTCATCGATCAACCCGAAGTATCGGTAGATCTCGCAGGCGAAATTGCTAACCCACAACGAGGCAGGATCAATTTTTGCCGTGCGGCTTAGATACGTAAGGGTTTTCTCGCGCTCGCCGATCGCGGCGTAAAATGCAGCGATGAAATAATTCGAGGTTGTAGAATTGGAATCGATTTCCAACGCGCGGAGGTATTCGGATTCGGCGCCGCGCAGGTCCCAATCGAGGATCCGTTTGGTTTCCGCCAGATAAACATGCGCTTCGGCTTCACCGTCGTCGATTTGGATCGCACTCAGTGCGGCCTGGCGGACGTTAGAGTAGGCCTCGACCGGTTTTACATAAGCATCCGCCAGCCAGAGCCACGACTTTGCAATCCCGGTCCAGGCGCGGGCGAATCGCGGATCCTTGTCGAGCGCGCGCCCGAAGAACTCCAGACTTGCCCGCAATGCTTCCTCAGTGCTTTTGTCCGATAAGAACAAGCCTCGAAGGTAAAGATCGTACGCTTCCATGCTGGGCGCACGCCCTGTTGCCGGCGCAAGCTCTAATTTCAGCTTCAGTGCCTCGACAATAGCGCGCGTGATCTCGTCCTGGAGCGCAAAGATTCCCTGGAATTCGCGCTCGAACGTTTCCGACCACAGCGTGAATCCCTCGCAGCACTCGGTTAGCTCGGCAGTCACACGAATCCTGTTGCCGTCTCTTCGAATGCTACCTTCGACCACGTGCTCGACGTTGAGCTTGCTGGCGACTTCGCTCAGTTCTGCTTCCCGATCTTTAAACCAAAACGATGAACGCCGTGCCGCCACCCGCAGATTGTCGACCTTGGAAAGTGCGGTGATAATTTCCTCGGCGATGCCTTCGCCAAGATAATCCCGCTCCGGCCCCGCGCTCTGGTCCTTAAATGGCAAAACTGCAATCGATTTCTCCTGTGAGATGGACGGATCCACGGCATCGATCCCGGGTTGCGGTGCCCGATCTGGGGTGCGCACGATTCCATATCGAGTAAGATCGAAAAACCAGGAAAGCGTAAGCGCCACCGGAAACCCGAGCACGATCAGTACGACCAAGAGCCGAACCACCCAATTCGGAATATCGAATACCGGAAGAACTTGCGCGAGGCCTTGAGCGAGCGCCCATCCGCCTACCATGTATCCGATTGCGACGCTGTACACTTTTCGTCGCTTTAGCTCGGCAAAAAACGTTTTCGCGTTCATTGGTGGGTGGATTAGCCGTGCTAACCTGAACCCAAATTTGTAGCCGCTACAAGCGTGCGGGTTTCTCAGCTTCAGGGACTGGTCTCTGCGATCAGTTGTTTAAAGCGCGGATCATCCCGAATCGGATCCCATTCCCAACGATATTTCAGGTCATTGACAGTGATGGCCCAGTTCGCGCTATCGACGGGACCGAATGTTTTGAGAAGGCGTTGGATCAACGGAATAGCCAAATCATTTTTTCCGACCCGAGCGTAGATCAGCGCGAGATACCCGCTCAAGAGTGAACCGTCGACCGCATCTTTCGATTCCGGTTTGAGTTCAACTGCACGTTGTCCTTCTGCGATGGCATCGTTCTTCCGGCCCATCAGTGCGTAAAGCCAGCCGAGGCTCGCGTGTCGCTCGGCGCTTTCCGGCGCTTCTTTCACCGCTGCTTCAAAAGCTGGTCTTGCTTCTTCGAACGCCTTTTGAGCGCTCGCATTATCTCCCTGCGCAAGATAGGTGCAGCCTTCCAGAAAGATTTTCGGGGTCAATCCAGCCATGCTGTAAGAAGTTTCGTTAGTCGACGATGTTTCCAGAACCTTTTTAGCCGCAGTGTAATCGCGTTGTATCATCGCCAGATCCCATCGCGCGGCGGTGACACTGCCATCTGGATCAACACCGGCTGGAATCTCATCCAGCGTCGATTTCAGTAGACGAGTGTCTCCTTTCCATTGGAAATCGATGTAGCCGCTTTGGACTTTGGCCACGAGCGATGTCGGAGCCAACGTTCGCATTTGCTCGACCCAATGCGCCGCTTCCGGCCATCGTCGCATTGACGTGTTCGTATACATAAGTTCACGAGCAGTACTCGGATTTTGCGGATCGAGCTTCGCAACCTTTTTGTAAGCTTCGAGCGCGGCCTGCCATTTGCCCTGCCGGCGTTCGATGGCCGCGATCAGCCTGCGTGTATCTGCATTGCTTGGCTCCAAACGAGACGCGATCTCGAATTGCTCCAGAGCTTTGTCGTAGTCCTGGTCCATCCAGTAAATGCATTGACCCAGTGCGAAGTGGCCTTCGGCAAGATTCGGTTGCAGCCGAAGCGCAGCTTCCGCTTCGGAGCGGGCTTTCGTTCTCCAACTGTCGGTCGGTTCATAGTAACGGAAAACTTCAGCACAAACAGATGCGAGTCGCGCGTGAGCGAGCGCGAAATTCGGGTCGAGTTCGATTGCCTGCATGTAAAGCTGCTCGGCGGTTTTGTAATCCTCCAGTAGCGTATCGGGGTTGCCGGAAATCTGGTTCGCGCGCAGATAAAAAACGTACGCGTCGGCGTTTCGCGTCGGTTTCGCTGTAGCCAGCGCTTTTTCATCATCGCTGAGCGTCGCCCGCAGGTTATCGGCGATTTCGGTGGCCAATTCTCCCTGCAATCCGAGCGAATCAACCAAAGTGCGGTCGTAATGATTTGCCCAAATCTGGCGGTTATTTCGCGTATCGATCAACTGCACATTCACTACCACGCGGTCGCCTTCTTTGCGCACACTGCCTTCGAGAACGTTCGCCACGCCAAGTTTCCGCCCGATGTGGCGTACATTTTGAGCTCCGGCATCACGAAAACCCATCACTGAGGAACGACTGATGACTCTTAGATCTTTGATCTTTGCCAGAGTCGTCAGGATGTCGTCCTGGATGCCGTCCGCAAAAAATGCGTTGTCTTTTTCCGGACTGAAATTCTCGAACGGCAACACCGCAATGCTTTTCTCCTCGGGGAGCGCAGCTACTGACTTCTGTCGGGAATACAACCACATGCTCAGAGCGGCGGCAGCGAGCAAAAGGATGGTGGCCGCGATTGCCAAGTATATGCCCCGAAATTTCCTCGCAGTGCGGCCTGCCGCAGCTTTGGCCGCTCGTTCCGAGTGCGATTGCTGAATCACTTTCGGTAATTCAGGATTCCCAACGCCGTCCCCGTAGAAATTCACGAGGAAGACAGGAACGCCGTGCTTTACGGCGCATTCCCCCAAGTCATGCAAATACGGACCCCACTCTCTCGAGTGGCCCAAATCTTCCGCGACCCTCTTGGACAACAGAATGTGTCTGTCGTCTCCGCAATCCATGACTCGTTGCGCAAGGTTGATCCCGGCTCCGGCGACGTTTGCCGAATCGTTTACGTCGCGAACTTCATTGATCGGTCCGCTGTGAATGCCCATGCGCAGCTTCAGTTGCGGATACTCTTTCAACTTCCTGCTGATCTCGATCGCGCATCGCACGGGCGCTTCTGGACTATCAAAAAAAACGAGAGCCATCCCATCGCCGACGGGGAGTCGAATCAGGTTCCCTGCTTCTTTGGCACTGCGGACCTGCTCGGTAGCACGGACAATCTCAATCAGCTGCTCGTGGTATTGACGCTGTTCATCGAGAAGCAGCTTCGAATAACCGACCAGATCCATAAAGAGAACGTGGCCAATCTGTAATCGAACTGACGTTCCAGATTGAGAGGGCATAGTTTGAACAAGCAATCTTCCGCGATGTTTGCGATTTCTGAAATCCTATTTCCGCGAACGCCCGCCAACAAAGTCAGGCCGGACGTTGCTGTCGATGTTGTGCTAAAATTATCGGATGCCATTTCAGCTTGAATCCAACTTCAAACCTCGCGGCGATCAAGGGCAGGCTATCGGGAAGCTGTTGAAGTCTGTCGAGGCGGGCAACCGCCATCAAACGCTCCTCGGCGTGACCGGTTCAGGCAAGACATTCACCGTCGCCAATGTCATCCAAGACCTGAATAGGCCGACGCTGGTCATCTCGCACAACAAGACGCTGGCCGCGCAACTTTACTCGGAGTTCAAACAATTCTTCCCGCGTAACGCGGTCGAATATTTCGTCAGCTATTTCGATTATTACCAGCCAGAAGCTTACATCCCGCGCTCCGACACCTACATCGAGAAGGATTCCTCCATCAACGAAGAGATTGAGCGGTTGCGCCTGTCGACTGCGAGCGCGCTGCTTTCACGACGCGACGTCATCGTGGTGGCAAGCGTGTCTTGCATCTACGGAGTCACGTCGCCCGAAGATTATGCACAGATGTTGCTCACTGTGAAATACGGACAGCACATCAGTCGCGAAGCGGTGCTCGGTCGTCTAATCGATATGCTGTACGAGCGCAACGACGTGAATTTCGCGCGCGGGAGGTTCCGTGTGCGCGGGGACGTGGTTGAGGTTTATCCTGCAACCGCCGACGAAGAAGGAATCCGCCTCGAGTTTTTCGGTGACGAGATTGATGCAATCCGGCGATTCGACCCGCTGACTGGTCACACACACGAATCGCTAAACTTCATCACATTTTTTCCAGCCAAACAGTTCGTGACGCCCGCGGACAAGCTGAATCGTGCGCTGCGCACCATCCGCGAAGAGCTTGAGCAACG
>Ga0207665_10002686_pt1 | contig 11933 bp, 16 predicted proteins | sample LARL112metaG_FD_184351 | JGI IMG/M metagenome (GOLD analysis project Ga0207665, IMG submission 184351) | Corn, switchgrass and miscanthus rhizosphere microbial communities from Kellogg Biological Station, Michigan, USA - LAR L11-2 metaG... | ecosystem: Host-associated > Plants > Roots >...
TGGGGAATCCGACGATCCATAACAGTCGTTTCATGTCTAGTTTTGCCTCCTTGAATCCCGACGTCTCAGTAGCCGTACCCGGATGCGCCGGAGCCGGAGCTCGAGCCGCCGGACCCGGAACCGGACGTCGCTGCCCCGCCGGTCGTTGCCGACCCCGTCGATCCGTCCGGCTGCAAGCTGCCAACCAGTCCATGCTTCTCGCCGCCGACGCCGGCGGTGAAAAAGAGGGTGTTGGAGTTGCCCGTGTTCTGACCGTTGCCGAATGCCAGGCCCCAGAGCTCGTCGATCTTCAGCGTCTTGCCGTGCTGATCGTGGAGCGAACCGAGGAGCTTTCCCGAGATGGGATCGAACGCATTGATCTTGCCGTCGCCGAAGTTGCCGACAAGCAAGTCATTCCCGAACTTGCCGAAGCCCGCCGGAGCCAGGGCGAGGCCCCACGGCGAGTCGAGGGCGCTGCGGGAGATCAGCCGATTGACGAGCGTGCCGTTGAGGTCGTAGACGTCGACGTATCCGTTACCGGCGCCCGCGACGTCATCGTGCTTGGCGCCATTCTGCTTGGCGTAGCTCACGTAGAGCTTGCCGTTCAGGTTCGCGACGTTGAAGGGCGCGAATCCTGCCGGGATCATGGAATCCGTGAAGGCCCCAGCCTTGACGACCGGTTGAAAGGTGCCGTCGAAGACGTCGACCGAGTTCTCGCGGAAATTCGCGGCATAAAGCCGAGTCGCCCCGTTGCCGGTCGCGATCGCGAGGCCTTTGTAGACGGCGCCCTGGGCAGAGTTGTCGGCCCCGATAAGGGCGCCGCTGGCGCTTGCCGTCGGGCTCCAGCCCGTGATGGTGCCGTCTTCGGTCGCGAACAGGAAGAGGCTTGGCCCGGCCGCCGCGCCCTGACCAACGCGAAAGCCCGTCGTCCCGTTGAAGACAACCCCGGTTGGTGCGCCCGCGTCAGCGGCGGCGCCGCCCGGGGGAGCCGGGATAGCGACCGAGGTGGGGGCGCCAGCAAACGGAGCGCCTGTTCCGTTGTAGATGGTGGAGACACCCGCCCCGTTATCCGCGATCCAGAACGGCGTGCCTGAACCGGCGACGATGCCCCAGGGGTTGATCAGTTTCGGGTCGGTCACGCGGGCCGTGCCCTTGACGTCGGACACGATGTTGGTCTTCAGGTAAGAACCGCTGGCTGCCGCCGGTGTCTGACGGCTGAGCAGGACCCCGAGGCCGGCAATCACCACGATGATCAGCGCGCCAAGGCCGACGGTTCGACGGGAACGGAATGCATGCATAGGCATAGGCTCGTGTACCTCACTCGTTGGATTTGGTCGGCTAGGCGGCGGCGTCGCGGGCGGCCTGGTCCAGCACGGCCTCGATCTCCAGGTTGATCTCGACCTCGTCGCCGACGAGGAAGCCGCCGCTTTCCAGCGCACGGTTCCACTGCAGGCCGAAGTCCTTCCGGTTCAAGGTGGTGCGTGCGCTGACACCCGCGCGTCGGTTGCCGAACGGATCGATGCCATCGCCGGCTGCGCGCGCATCGAGCGTCACCGGCTTCTCGACCCCGCGCATCGAGAGCATGCCGCTGACGGCATACTGGTCCTTGGCCGTCTGGCTGATCGCCGTGCTCTTAAAGACAATCTCCGGATACCGTCCGATATCGAAAAAGTCGACGCTGCGAAGGTGATCGTCCCGAACCGGAACGCCGGTGTTGACCGTCGCCGGATCGAGCCGGGCAACGATCACCGTCTTCAACGGATCCTGATCGTCGGTCGTCACGATGCCCTCGGTCACGACCATGTGGCCCCTGACTTTCGTGAACATGTGGCGGACCGAGAATTCCGCCTGGCTATGCGTCGGGTCGATGTTCCATTTCATACGTCCCTTCTCCTTGAAAGAAGTTAATCTAGCTAATCAGCGAGAATCTCGATCGCTAGTTAGTTATTCCCGCCGACAGCCGGTACGAAGCCGAATACGGTCGGGGTTACAGACTCAGGCGGGGGAGGGAAAGCTCGATGACGACCATGCCGAGCGACATGGCCAGCAGCACTGGAAGCTGCTGGAAGATGCCGAGCAGGATCCCGGCGCTCAGGAAGTATCCATGGATGAGCAGGCGCGGAAAGAGGGGCATCAGCCAGGGACGAGGCAGGCGGCCGCGACCTTTCCGAATCGACCAGCCGGCGAGGAGGGCGAAGAGCGCCAGCGTGAACAGAAACGGCGGAAAGCCGCCGGTCGGTCCTCCGAAGAAGAGCTGTTGCAACACGATGAACGGGACGAGGCCGAGCAGCAGCGTCAGGTAAGCGGGAACCGGGACGAAAAGTTGCAGCCACCATGCCGCGGGCCGGGTCCCAACGCGAGCACGAACCCAGCGGGTCCAGGCGCTGAAGCCGAACGCGACAAACAGCCAGCCATAGTAGTTGCCGGCGGGCACGCCAAAGAACCCGGCATGGAGCGGAATGTTCCAATGCCAGAGCCCCTGCCGGATGGCGATCGCGTCAAGCGAGAGATCGAGGAGGATGGCGAAGATGGCATCGGCGAAGGGCGCCAGCCGGCGCGGGATGCCGAGCCGGTCCGACATGAACATCGAGGAGGTGATGATCATGGCCCAGGCGAGCGCGATCGCCAGGGGGACCGAGCCCAATTTGATGAAGAACCCCTGGTTGTACGCGTACGAACCGAAAATCTTGATGTCGCCCTGCTCGAGAAGAAGGCCGAAGGGGACGGCGCTGAGGAGTTCGTTAAGACGCTGCCGGCCCCCGCTGCGATAGGCGAAGCGCGCGGAGAGGACGAACAACACCAGCATCACGACCTCGACCAGCCCAAAGAGGAAGCGAGGCATGCTGCTCAGCTCTGGACCCGCCCGGGCGGCTCGGAGGATTCAAGCTGCCGGAGAACCGTCCCCAGCAGCGTGCTCAGCGCGGACTGTTCCTCGCGTTCCAGGGCCTGGTCCAACAGCCGGGCGTGACTGCCCACGAATATCGGGAAGGCTGCCCGGACCAGGCGGCGTCCAGCTGGGGCCAGCTCGACGACGACCGCGCGGCGGTCGCTGTGACCGCGATTCCGTTTCAGCAACCCACTCCGCTCCAACTGATCCATTCGCCCGGTCAGTCCCGCGCCGGACAGCATCAGGCCCCGCGCCACCCGGGACGGCGATCGGCGATAGGGTGGCCCGGCGCGAAAGAGGGAAGCCAGCACCTGGAAGCCACCATGGGTGATGCCGAATCGCGAGAAGAGGTCCTCGGCCTGCGTGTTGATGTGTAGCGCCAGCCTGGCCAAGCGGCGGGTCGTGCCATCCAGTGAACCGTTGGACGCCGAGTCGATCGTCGTCAGGAGCCGGCCGAGCAGCTGCTCGAGCGAACCCAGGGAACCCGCGCCGAGCGAGCGTTCGAGCTCGTCCTGGTTTCGCCGCCATCCAGTTCCTGCCGTGGAGACCATTTGCGACCCCCGGCGCGTCAGCGAGACGACCACGCGCCGCCGGTCGTGGGGCTCGGGGGATCGCGTGACCAGATCCAACGAAGCAAGCTGATCGACCAGGCCGGTGATGCCGGCGGAGGACATCCGCTGGCCTCTCGCCAGCAGCGTGGGGGATAGCTGGTGGGTGGCGCTGCCCTGCAGCGTCAGAAGAAGTTCGAATCCCGAAGGGGTGAGCCGGTACTGCTGGAGGTGGTCCTCGGCGCTCCGCTCCGTGTAGAGCGCAATTCGGGTCACCCGCCCCGTAATCCCGATCGGACTCGGATCGACAGCCGGACAGGCCCGCCGCCACTCAGCGAGGATCTCGTCCACGTGGTCGCCGTGCGTCGTGGTCATCGCGGTCATTCTACGATAACTCGCTCTCTAACGAGAATCTTGACTTCGAAGCACAACCGGTGGTACGGTGCCGGCAGGAGTTCCAACCGACCAGGTCGTTGGCGGCCGGCGCAACCGGTCGTCGAAGGGGATCAGCAATGTTCACCTCGGCCGACAAGCTCGCAGCAGCGCCAATCACTGATCCCACCGTGGAAGGCGCGCACCGCCTGTTCATTCATGTGATCCGTCAGGCCCTCGAGGACCACGGCACGCCGAGCTGGCGCAATGAGGTCGACGCCTTCTTTTCCGGCCCAGCCTTCGCCTCGTATTGCGCCTTGCTCGGCTGGAATCGCGACTGGGCCCGGAGCCGAATCCAGCGTTTCGTTGCCAAGCGGCGGCCGGCAGCGCGCGCGATCGAAATCTGCCGCGCGCAATACGAAGTTTGACTTCAAGATAACTAGTAAGCTAGCGTCTTATCTACAAGTTATTCGTAAGCGAGATACTTCGAGAATCAACGAGGAGGCTAGATGAGTACCTGGAAAGTCTTTGTCGTCGCCGCTGGGAGCGCGCTGACGCTCGCCGCCTGCGGGGGTGGCGCGACCACCGGCAATACCGGAGGGGGCGACGCGGGCTGTACCGTCAAAGGCAACACCACGGCGGCCGTGACTCCCGCGGCCGTCTCGAACATCGTCCCCGATCCGAACACCGTCGGCCGGTTTACCCCGAGCGACATGACGGTCAAGGTGGGCCAGTCGATCGAGTGGGATTGGCAGGACCCGAACGTCGCGCATACCGTCACCTCCGACGACGGCACCAGCTTCGATTCCTGTCTGCAGAACAAAGGCTACAAGTTTGTGGTCACCTTCAACCAGGCCGGCAAGATCCCCTACCACTGCACCATCCATCCGCTGATGATCGGCACCATCACGGTGACCCCATAGGCGGGCCGTTAAGGCAACCGTGGAGGACCGCCAGGCACGAGCCGACCGATGGATGGAGGGGTCGAGCGTTCGGACCGGCACCGTGGAGCCGGAATGGTGGCTGCGGATGATGTGCGGCCAGCTCGCGCAGGAGGCCCCGTTCCGCTCGCGGGCTGGAATCCTCCGCATCGGGTGGCTCGGCCTTCTGGCGCGGCGTCACGGACGCCGTATCCCTTGATGCATGGCCGTCCAAAAACCGACGTCACTCGCGCAGCGCCGCCGGCTTCGCCCATGGCGGGTTGATTGGTGGGTGTCGATCCGGATCGCCTTCGGTGTCATCTGGCTGATCGACGGCGCGCTGGAATGGCAGCCGGCCGATTTCCACAACTTCTTGCAATCGATAACGGCGGTCAGCCAGGGCCAACCCGCCCCGCTGGCCGCCCTGATCAGCGCCGGTCAGGCGGTCGTCGCGATCAATCCGATCCTGGCCAATGGGTTGCTCGCCGCACTCGAGACGGCGATCGGCCTCAGCCTGATCACCAACAGGCTGAGCCGGTGGGCACTCGGCATCAGTGCGCTGCTCGCGGCCATGATCTGGGTGTTTGGCCAGGGGCTCGGGATGATCTTCATGCCGGGAGCCACCGACATCCAATCGGGCCCCCTCTACGTCCTCGTCAGCCTGATGCTGCTCAAGGCGCTGCCCGCCAGGGCGTATCGCCGCCCGTATCTGTCTTTGCGCTGATCGCTACGGGACGCCGTTCCGCCTCCCCGGTTGCGGCCTCCCATCCCTCCACCGGGACCCCTATCCCCCAGGGGTCCCGGGTTTTCTCTTCTCCACCGCCTGTATCCCGGCGCGTATCGATAGGTCGTGGAGCACGACCGGTTCGGCGTTCTCACCGCACTCCCGCATGGCGTGGCCCTCGGCGCGGCGGCCGCCCCTGGGTCACCTGAGGTCCGCGTGGTCCAGGGCGCCGTGTATACCGACTGGGAAACGGTCTACCAGAACAACGTGGTCAAGGTCTACCGCCTCATGTTCTCGCGTGTCGGGAACCGTCCGGACGCCGAAGACCTGACCTCGGAGGTGTTCGTCAAGAGCCTGCCGAACCTGACCCTGCCGTCGCCCGTCGTCCAGGTGAATTCCTACATCAACGTCGCGATTCGCAGCGTGCTCGCGGATCACTGGCGCCGGCATTACGGGGCACCGCAGGTGGACGTCGAGGTGGAGAACATCGCCGTGCCGCACGACGTGACGCCCTCCGACGAGGGGTCCGGCCGCGCCGGCCGCATCCTCGCGCTGCTGCCAGAGCGCTCGCGCGCGATCCTCGAGCTGCGCTTCCTTCGCGGCTGCTCGATCAAAGAGGCCGCACGTGAGCTGGGGGTGAGCCCGGGGAATGCGAAGATCCTCCAATATCGCGCGCTCCGGCTCGCGGCTGCGGTCGGACAGCGGATGTTGTCATGAGAGGTCCGGTCGATCGGATTGCCGCCTTCGTGGAAGACCTGATTCACAACCGCCGGCCGCGCCGATTCAAGGCCTCGCCGGAGGAGATGGTCGCGCTACGCGCAGCGGCAGAGCTGACCTGCGCGCGGCCCGGCGCCGATCTTCCCGACCGCCACTTCGTTGACCACATCTGTTCCTCCATCAAGCTGACGATGCGGAGCGGGCTGGCCGAGCCCAGGCGGCTTCCGGTCGACGTTCGAGAGAGGATGGTTCCGTGAGGACTTCCGTCGAACGGATTGCCACCTTCGTGGATCAGCTCCTTCACAATCGGCGCCCGCGCCGATTCAAGGCATCGGGAGAGGAGATCGAGGCGCTGCGCGCGGCGGCTGAGCTGCGTTCGGTGCAGCCAGGCTCGGATCTTCCTGACCGCGATTTCATCGAGCGCCTCGGCCGGCAGCTCCGGTCGCGGATGGAACCGCCGCTACCGCACTCCTCCGTCACGCGGCGCGCGCTGCTGCGCACCGCGGGACTGGCGGCCGCCGCCGGGGTGGCGGGTGCCGTCATCGACCGAACCATCGTGTCGCAACCACAACCGGGACAGCAGGCCACGCTGACGCCCGATCAGGGCACCTGGCGGGCGGTGGCCGCGGTCGCTGATGTGCCGTCGGGGCAAGCGATGCGCTTCTCCACTGGTCCCGTCGAAGGCGTCGTCGTCAACGACGGGGGGACAATCAAGGCGGTGTCCGCGGTCTGCACCCATCAGGGTTGCCTCCTCCTTCTGGACGCGGCTGCGCACCGCCTTCGTTGTCGCTGCCATCCCACGGTCTTTTCGGTGACCGGCAAGCTGCTCTCGTACCAGCTCGCGACCCCGCCCGCGAATTTGCCGCTGTTGCAGGCCCGGGTCCGCGACGGCCAAATCGAGGTGCTGGTCGTCTAAAACGGGGCGTGTATCCCCGCTCGTATTTCTCAATGTTATGAATGCCAACCTTCGAACCACCCTCTTCCGATCCGACCATCGCTCCCGCCGGCTTCCGGCCAGCGGGAATACGGCTCTCGCGGCGTCCGCACTGATCCAGACTGCGCTCGGCATCGAGTTCATTCTGTCGGGCCTCAACAAGTTCGCCGATCCGCACTACATCCAGAATTTCGATCAGTTCGTTCGTTCGAATCCCGGCACCAATAGCGGCATCCTTTCCGGTCTGACGAAGGGACTGGTGTTGCCGAACGTGGCCTTCTTTGCCACGGTGCTGCAGTACACTGAACTCGCCCTCGGCATCGTCCTGCTGCTCGGCGCGCTCGAGGTCGGCCGCCGCCGCTTCTCCGGTCGTTTCGGCCGCGAGCACGGATACGAGGCCCCGGTGGCATTGGTCGGCGCCCTCGCCGGACTGGCGGTCGCCGGCCTGACGCTCTCGATTGCCGTCCTGATGGGCGAGCAACTCCCGACGATCATGCCCGGGCGTGCATTCACCACGGCGATTCCGGTCGAGCTCTTGATCGTGCCGCTAGGCGTCGCCGTCGCGTGGATGGAGGCGGGCCGCTTCCTGGCGCTGCGGCCGCATCGGCCGGCTCGGGTGATCGCTGCCGTCCATCCGGAGATGATTCCGGCAAAGGAAGGCAACCGCGCGAGCTAAGCGCCGACTCGATTGACCTCAAGAGAGGAGACCTCCGACCGAGGCCTCCTCTCTCGCACGCATCCGTGGGCCTCATCCAGACATCGGCAGGCAGAGCCTGTCAGGTCCGCAACAACAGGAGCCGGATGCCGACCAGGCCCAGCGCGACGGCCAGAAGGCGGATGATCGAGCTGCCGGCCACTCGGCGGGAGATCGCGGTCCCCGCCTGCGCCCCGATGATCACGCCGACCGCCAGGGCAATCGTGACGCCCACGAATGAGGCGTAGTCCCCGTGAATGATGTGGGTCACGGTGCCGACCCCGCTCGTGAAAACCTGGACGAATTGCGAGGTCGCCGATGCGATGTGCGCGGAAAATCCAAAGAAGGTTGTCAGGATCGGCACCTGGACGATGCCCCCGCCGATGCCGAGCAGGCTGGACACGAATCCGATCCCGAAGCTTGCCAGGATGGCCAGTGCCATGTTGAACCGATATTGATAGCGATTTCCGTCCGAGTCGACAAGGGTCCGCGAGACCACCCATCGACCGCCGAGGCCGAGCGGAATGCTCCCGCGAGGCTTGAATAGCAGGAATCCGGAAACGAGGATGAGAGCGCTGCCCATGACGGCGTCGAACGCGGCTCGAGGGATGGCGCCGACCACGAGCGCCCCGATCACCGCCCCGGGGATGGTCGCGGGCGCCAACATCAGCCCGGTGCGATAGTCGATCCGTCGCAGCCGGGAGTAACCGATCGAGCCCGAGGTCACGTTCGCGAACACCGCTGCCAGCGACACGGCGGTGAGCTGGGCGGGGGATTGTTGTGGATAGACCAGCAGGAGGATGGGGACCAGCGCGAAGCCGCCACCGGCGCCGACCAGCGTCCCGTAGGCGCCGACGCCGACTCCGGCGGCCGCCCACGCGAGAAAGATCAGCGGGCTCACGAGAGGCGCCCACCGTGCAGGTCCACCAGACCATCATCGTCGAGCAGGCCGTGCGCCGGTGCCGGCCGTCAGCGCCGCGGGCCTCGCGGTACGATGACGCGATGCTCGAGGCATCCGGCGCATGAGCCGTGACCGGCCCGCTCCACCGACCGGTGCCGCAGGCGCCGGGGAGCTGATCACCGAGCGCCGCGGGCCGGTCCAGTGGATCACCTTCAACCGGCCACAGGCGCGCAACGCGCTCACGTGGAGCATGTACAGCCGGTTGGTCGAGCTCTGCCAGGACGTCAATCGGACGCGCGAGGTGCGGGCGGTGGTGCTGACGGGCGCGGGCGGAAAGGCTTTCGTCGCTGGTACGGACATCCCGCAGTTCCGCTCCGTTCAGACCAAACAGGACGCGCTCGACTACGAGGCCCGCGGCAACGAGGTGATGAGCGCGCTGGAATCGGTCCGCGTGCCGGTGATCGCGGCGATCGCCGGAGCCTGCACCGGCGCCGGCGCCGCAATCGCGGCGGCCTGCGACCTCCGCATCGCATCTCCGTCCGCGCGCTTCGGCTTCCCGATCGCCCGGACGCTCGGCAATTGCCTGTCGATGGGGAACTACGCGAGGCTTGTCGCCCTCCTCGGGTTCGCCCGGGCGAAGGAGATCATCATGCGGGCCCGGCTAATGGACGCGCAGGAGTTGCTCGCGGCGGGCGTCCTCAGCGAGGTCGCCCCGGACGAGGAGTCCCTCCCGCGGCGGGCACAGGAACTGGCCGAGGAGGTCGCCTCCTACGCCCCAGTCACGCTCTGGGCGACGAAAGAAGCCTTGCGCCGCATGCGCGACCGAATGATTCCCGAGCACGGCGATGCCGATCTGATCGCGGCCTGTTACCTGTCCCGCGACTTCAAGGAGGGCGTCGAGGCGTTCCTGGCGAAACGCAAGCCCGATTGGAAGGGCGAGTAATCCGGTGCACGCTGAGACGCGGATCAGAAGCGGTGCAAAAGCGGGATGCGCGGGGCGATCACGTAGTTGAGCTGGACCAGGAAGATCAGCACGATGCTCACCCAGGTCGGAAAGACGATGCAGGTGGCCGTGGCGATCGCATACAAGGACTGGGCGATCAAGATCCGGCCGCGCATCAGGGGAGTGACCTCAGGCATCTCCGTCGGCTTGAACAAGCCCGCTCGAAGTGCGTATTGGAGTCCCGCGAGCAACGTCATGCCGAGGAGCACGATGTTTAGCCAGTATTCGACGAGCGCCACCCGAAAAGTTGGAAAGCGCGCCAGCAAGCCCGTCGAAAAGGGCACCAGGGTCACCGCGAGGAGAAAGGCGAGCTGCAGCCACGAGTAGTTGCGATCACTGCGCGCCAGCTGATTGAGCTGCGTGCCCTGGCCAACCCAGAAGATGCCGAGAGTCATGAAGCTCATCACGTAAACCAGCACGTTCGGTCCAAGCCGCACCAGTGCCTGCCAGAGATCTCCCTCTGTACGAGCGCTCAAGGTTGGGACCGCCAGGCCCAGGACGAGCAGGGTCATGCCGACCGCGAAGATGCCGTCCGAGATCCCGGCGAGCCGGTCGAGGTTGGTGCCGGCGAACTCGTTGAAGCGGCGCCGGCTCCTCGGGAGTAGAGGCACCCGGTAAGGATGACAGAGCCCATGGTCCTGGCAGGGGTCTCGCGAGCACCGCGGTCATAAGCGCGAGATGGATGCCAGCCACGCGTAGGCGTCACCTATGTTCGTCTCGAAGGCCGAAGACTGGATGTAATTGACGTGCCAGCCAGCGCTAAAGGCTGACCGGATCTCGGCCTGTGTGACGCGGCGCGGTCCCCAATCGCCGGGCTGCTGGTCGCTGAAGCACATCAGGAAGTAGGTGCCACCTGGCCGAACGACTCGCCCCAGGCTTTCCGTGAAGCGGCCACGCTCTTCGTCGGAGAACACATGAAACAGCCCGGAATCAATAACGGTGTCGAACTGCTGCGTGGGCACCGAGAGGTTGAGGGCATCGGCGACCTCGAACGACACGTTAAGACCACGCTGTTTTGCTTTGGCCCGAGCCTTCTTGATCGCGGTCGGCGCGCCGTCGATCCCGGCTGCGGGAAAGCCACGCTCGGCCAGGTAGAGGGCGTTTTCACCGGTCCCGCATCCGACATCGAGAGTCGACCCCGTGATCTGGCCGGTCTCGGCAAGCCGCATGATCGCGGGTTGCGGGCGGCCAATGTCCCATGGCGGCGTTCCCTGATAGGCGGATTCGAACCCGTTTGCGGGTCTCGGGGGTAGATGCACCCGGTAAGAATGACAGAGGCGATCGGCTCTAGCACTGTTGGCTGTAGGACTCGATCGCCTCTGAGCGGGTCGAGGTTCTGTCAGTCGACGTACGGTCCGTTGTAGATCGGCTGCTCGCCGTACGGCTTCCCGGCCATGAGCACGAACCGCTTCCCGGGTTGCGCATCCTCTACGGCCAGCACACCGCCCTGTCCAAGGACGGCAATCTGCGCGTGGCTCGCGCGGCTTCCGTTGGCGCCGAAGCTCGCCTCGCCCTCCAGCATGTGCACGAAGCCGTTAAAGTCGGACCGGACGGGAATGGTGACCGCTCCGCCCCTGTGTAACTCGACGTCCAGGATGAGCCCCGGAGTGCCGAGCTCGACCGGCGAGCCCTCGCCGACCAGCGTCCGGAGGATGGCACCGCCCTCGTGACGGACGGGGAGATCCGCGCGCTGCACGACCTGCGCGGTGGGCGCATCCTTCTTGTTCTTGCGCGCCAGGTTGACCCAGAACAGCAGGCCGCGCATCTCGGTCCCGATCTTGCCCTCCTCAAGCTCGTCCTTGCCGAGGCCTTCCGCATGCAAGACGCCGCGGCCAGTACGAAGCTTCAGCAGGGATCCTTCCTCCAGCTTGGCCCGCTCCATGCTGCCGTTGGGTCCCGTGCTGTGCCCCGTGCTCGAGGCGCCCGAGATCGCGTACCAGAGGTTGTCAAACCCGCGGTGAGGGTGCGTGGTGTCCTGATTCGCCTGCTCGGGGGTGATTCGCACGGTCGCCTCGTGGACGAGGATGAACGGGTCCGAGAGGTCGTACGGGACGTTCCGGGCGGGAACCGGCTCCAGCACCTGGAGGCCCATCATCGGGCGAAGGTGGGCGTCCTCGACGAGGAGCACATCGCGCTCGGCGATCGGGGTTGTGGCTGCCATGACTGGGCTCCGTTCCGGGGTCAGAAGCCGAGGGCTTCGTCGACGAGGACGACGGTGATGCGCCCCGGGACGATCTCCCGGTTGATGATCAGG
>Ga0207665_10002687_pt1 | contig 11930 bp, 8 predicted proteins | sample LARL112metaG_FD_184351 | JGI IMG/M metagenome (GOLD analysis project Ga0207665, IMG submission 184351) | Corn, switchgrass and miscanthus rhizosphere microbial communities from Kellogg Biological Station, Michigan, USA - LAR L11-2 metaG... | ecosystem: Host-associated > Plants > Roots >...
GGCAAATGGAATGTACTGGAAAACCATGCGGTCATTATCTTTATCGAACGAAGCCCAGCCGCCGTTCTTGCATTGCATGCTGAGCATCCAATCAATCGCGCGCTGGACGGATTCGACCTGATAGCGCCCGTTCGGGTGCTCCACTTTCGACAAGCCCAGCGCGACCATTGCCGAGTCGTCAACGTCGGGGTAGAACTCGTTGTTGAATTCGAAGTACCAGCCGCCGGGCTTACCTTTCTTATTTTTGACAGCCCAGTCGCCAGAGTTGCGGACCTGTTTCTGCAGCGTCCAATCGGCTGCCCTGACCATGCGCGGGTCGGTGGCCGGCACTCCGGCCTCGCCCAACGCGTACACAGCGTAGGCCGTGTCCCAAACCGGCGACTTGCAGGGCTGCATTCGGAACATGTCTTCTTCTTCGATCCCCAACTTCTCGAACTCATCCATCGCACGAATCACCTGCGGATCATCCAGAGAATATCCCAGGCAGCGCAGCGCAATAATCGCGTTCATCATCGACGGATAAATCGCGCCCAACCCGTCGCTCATCTCAAAGCGCGCCAGCATCCACTTCTCCGCGCTCTTCAACGCAATCGAACGCAGCGGGCGAACATGCACCCGTTCCAGCCAATGCGTCATGCGGTCAAGCACCAGAAAGAAATTCCGCCACGAGACCAGCTTCTTGGCCCAATGAAGATGCATGCGCGATTTCTGCATGCCGCCGACGAATAACTCCTCCACGCCCATTTCGCTGGGAATCTTCTTGAATGGCTTCTTGGCGTAGCAGATGGACAGCGGCACGAGAATGGCGCGCGACCACGAAGAAATTTCGTAGATATTGAACCAGAACCAGTTCGGAAACAGCACGATCTCGGGTGGAATCGCCGGAACCGCGTCATAGTCATACTGCCCAAAGAAACACAGATAAATCTTGGTGAATGTATTAACCTCGGTGACGCCGCCCATCTCAAGAATCTTCTTGCGGGCGCGCTCCAATGCTGGATGGTCGGCGGTATATCCCGCCAGCTTTAACCCAAAGTAGGCTTTCACCGAGGCGCTGATGTTCGACGGCCCGGAAGCATAGATACTCCACCCACCGTCCTCATTCTGATGACGCAGGATCCAGTTCGCACACTTCTGAAAGCGCTCCTGATTCCCCGTACCCAGCAGCGTGTGCAGCAGAATGTAATCCGACTCGAGCGTGGTATCCGCTTCGAGTTCGCCGCACCAATACCCGTTCTCGTGCTGCTGGGAAAACAAAAACTTCCGGGCCGCGGCGATTGCCGCGCCCACGCGCTGGCCCAGTTCCTCAATTTTTCCAAATCGCAGCTCTGGACTTGAACCTAAGGAAGGAGCAGTACGAGAATCGGGGGAGTTTGTGTCCATCAGTTCGACACTCCATTCATTCGTTCATTTGCTGCACGTCACGCCGGCTTGAGTAGGTCACGGCTCCGAACGAGCCAGCGAAGACCCCTTAAAACAGGTTCATCCCTAATGCCATTCTTAGTCTGCAGTTGCATTGGCCGGAGCGGCGGCAATGGCCTCTACGATCTCCGGCGGCAGCCCGAAGCGCACATTTTCCGGCATCACTTCGAGTTCCTGCATGTTGTCAAAACCCTTGTTGCGCAGGAACATCACAGTTTCTTCGACCAAGCACTCCGGGGCCGAAGCGCCAGCCGTCAACGCGATGGTCTTCACGCCTTTCAGCCACTCGGCCTCAATGTCGTTGCAACTATCAATGAGATGCGCATTGGTCCCGAGGTTGCGAGCCACTTCCACAAGGCGGTTGGAGTTCGAGCTGTTCTCCGACCCCACCACGAGCAGCAAGTCCGCTTCGGAAGCAACTTGCTTCACTGCGACCTGCCTGTTTTCGGTCGCATAGCAAATATCCTGCGCCGCCGGCCCCTTGATATTGGGGAACTTCTTCTTCAGGGCCGCGATAATGTCCTTGGTTTCGTCCAGGCTGAGCGTCGTCTGGGTTAAGTAAGCCACGCGGTCGGGATCGGGCACCGTCAATGACTTTACCTGCTCCGGCGATCCCACCACCTGCGTGACCAATGGCGCCTCGCCCAGCGTTCCCACTACCTCGTCGTGATCTTTATGCCCGATCAGGATGAGTGAATACCCTTCCTTGGCAAACTTCACCGCTTCCACATGGACCTTGGTCACGAGCGGGCACGTCGCATCAATCACGCGCAGCCCACGCTTCGCGCTGTGCTCCCGTACCTCCGGCGAAACTCCGTGCGCGCTGTAAATAATCCGTTCGCCGTTGGGTACTTCGTCCTCGCTATCGACGAAAATCGCGCCTTTGCCTCGCAGTTCCTCGACCACAAAGCTGTTGTGGACGATCTCCTTGCGCACATAAATCGGCGGCCCAAACGCTTCCAGGGCTATGCGGACCACATCAATCGCCCGCACTACCCCTGCGCAAAAGCCCCGCGGTTTGAGCAACAGTAAGGTCTTTCCGTCATTCTTCGCTAGAATTCCAGCCACGTGTTAGCCCGCTCCTCAAATCCCATGGCGCCCAGGCCGGATGTTATTCCGAACACGAGCGAGGAATTTGCTCTCTGTCTTAGATGCTAAAACAGCCACAAAACCCCTGCCTTCAGGGTACACGATCCCCATTGTGGCGGTACTCATAAACTACCGTAAAGTACCGGGATGGTCAACGTAAGCCACAGAAAGCGCGGGGATTAACAGCGAATGGCGAGATCTGGAGGCTGAACTGGCAGGACTCCCGGAGCCAGCGTAACCTAGCTCCGGGACACATCCTAGGAATGGTGGAGGGTCCTGAGGTCTTTGATCTCCAGCTACTTCGTAACGAGCCTGTAGGTATCGTTCACGATCGTGGTCTGAACGGCGCCCCCAAACATGATTAGTTCATTCGTCTTGACATCGAATGCCATCCCTTGGGAATTCAGCAGCGGTGGCGGGGTCAAAGCCGGCACCAAAGCCCAATCGTCACCCGTCCATGTCCAAGTCGCGTCCTGCCTGGATATGCCGGCGTACATCACGACCCTTCCAAGAACCGGATCGTATGCTGCTGGGATGTAGAAAACCAACGGTGGCTGGGTCGCCGGATTTTCCATCTTCCAATTGACGCCGTCCCAAGTCCAGGTGTTGTTAGGATTGAGGTCGGCCAGTCCTCCGAAAATCACGACCTTTTTATGGGCAACATCATTCGCGACCACTGCCGCTCCCCTCGCCCATAGCACTGTCTTCGGATGCAACCGCACCCAGTCTGTTCCGGTCCACTGCCACGTTTCGTTGCGATATAAATTTCCGTCGTAACCGCCGACCATGCCAGCGTGCCCGTTCAACGGGTCTGTGTACAGCATTGGTAAGGTCACTGCCTTAGGTCGAGTCGCTGGATTCGCCTCTGTCCACTCTCGCGTCGCACCATCCCACAACCATGTGTCCCCAAGATACTGATTGCCGTTATAACCGCCAAACAAAACCAGCGTCCCCGTGACCCGATCGAACGACATTGCCGACGCCGATCGTGCAGGCGGCGCATTCGTCGGATTCAGTTGGATCCAGTCGTTGCCGTTGAAGATCCACGTGTCATTCAAATATGAGGTCCCGTCATAACCACCAAACATCACGATATTTTTCCCCGCCGGGTCGTATGCCATCACCATGTTGACCCGCGGACTCGGACTATGGGCCAAATTCAATTTTCTCCACGCGGATTGCGAGGCTGATGAAATTGACGCACAAACGGCAACCATCATCAAAAAGACGAGCACGTTGCGAACGGAACGGGTGACAGCGACTCGATCGATCATGGAAACTCCCCCCATCAAAGTTTTTTTGACATCGCAAAAAACCCGACATTTATAGCAGACGAGGAGGCCTGCGAATAGAGAATACGCTCCCTGTTTCCCCAAAAAGATACCTCTCCAACAAAAACAAATTGATGATGTCTTATACAGCGTCAAAATTATGGAAGAAGATGATGGAAAGAGAATGCGCTCGAAAAGTTACAAGGAGAAACGCAGCCCGCGCTTGACCAGTCCCTCAAGCGTTATTTGGAAAATCTCTTGGGGCGTTCCTGTGGCGGCCACCGCAATCAACACTCCGAGCTTTCCGTAAAATTCAATCAGCGGTTCGGTGCTCCAACGATACGCTTCCAATCGCACCGTGATCGACTCCGGTCGGTCGTCTTCCCTCTGAAACAACTTTCCCTGGCAACGGTCGCATCGGCCCGCGATTTTAGGAGGACACTCCGTGAGGTGGAAGACTGCCTTGCATTTCTCGCAGGTTCGGCGTCCGCCTAGCCGCGACACGATCTCCTGCTCCGGCAGGTCGTAGCTCACCACCGCGGTTAGCGTCAGTCTTTCGTCATCCATCCAATTCTTCAGCGCCTCGGCCTGGACCAGAGTACGAGGGAATCCGTCGAGAATGAAGCCGCCCCTGCAACGCAGGCAATTGCCTCGTTCGCGGACCATTTCCCATACTGTTAAATCGGGCACGAGCGCGCCCTGGCGCATATAGTCCAAGGCCTCTTTCATGGCGGGGCTAGGCTGGCAATCCCTTCCTCCCGCCGCCGTGCGGAAAACGTCACCAGTCGAAAGGTGGCAGGCCCTCAGACTCTTGGTCAGCAAGTCAGCCTGTGTCCCTTTGCCGACGCCGGGTGCGCCCAGCAGCACCAGCCTCGCGGGGGTCTGGCCACCGTCTGGCACCTGCTCGCAGCGTCGCGAAGGTCCCTGCAGCCACGCTACTCGATCTGCCGCTGGTAGAAGTCCCATCCTCGAGCCTATAGCGGATTCTCGACGTCTGTTTCAGTGATAGAAATCACCTCCTATGTCCTCTAGAAACACGCGATTCCAGCGTTCGGCCATATGGCCCACTCGTGCCCCGGTCTACCCTCCGAGTGCCATTGTGGGAACGGCACCGTTGAAGCAATATATTGAGGTCATCGGGCAGACTCCCCGGTCAGTTGACATGATAGAGCTCACGCCAAGACGGACGGTCGGCAACTCGCAGGTTCGAGTCGCGACCGACAATTCCCAGCCCCGCCGCGTGTTTCTTGCACTCCTTCTCCTGATGATTGCGCTGGTCGCGCTCTTGCTGAAGGATCAGGGTATTTGGTTCAGTTCTGATCAACCCATTGTGGATTCGGACCAGCCCACCGCCACGGTTGCCCCGAAAACAGCAGCAACCTCAGCCCCGGCTACGACCAAGCAGACTCGTTCGATTACGGCATCCGCCACCAAAAAAGCTATTGTCGCCGCTAAGCCACTTTCCGAACCAAAGGTAGCCGGCGCGCCCGTCGTCGTCAGCAGCCGTACCGCATTGGCTCCTCTCGGCATTCAAGTGATTACCGGCGACACGCATAGCTCAGTTCACCCGTCTAACAGCGCACCTAAAGCTCATCCTCAGACGACCGAGCCTTCACAGTCCACTGCGAGTCTTGCCCCAGCAACCAACGCAGCCGAGCGCGAGCAGATATCGAGCGCCACCGCCCAGCCAGCACCGGCTTCGTACCCATTGCTGGCGCAGCACATGAATGTACAGGGATCGGTGGTCTTGCAGGCCATTATCGGCGCCGATGGGCTGGTTCAAAATCTTCGTGTGTTGAGTGGCCCGGCAATCCTGGCCTCCGCGGCACAGCAAGCTGTTCGCGAGTGGCGCTTCAAGCCGGTCCTGCAGAATGGTCAGGCGGTCGAAACACAAGCCAAGATCACGGTTAACTTCAACATTAAAGTAGCCGGCAATTCCGAAACGACCATCGCCGAGAGCCGCCCCGTACCCATCGAATCCCTCATGCGTTAGTCTTAATCATCTGCTCGGCATGCTTGCGGGACGTCTCCGTCAGCTTGGCCCCACTCAGCATCCGTGCTACCTCTTCCGTACGCTCTTCGCCGGTCACCACTCGAATGGTCGTGCGCGCCCGGCCGCCGGTTTCCTTCTTCTCGATGACGTAATGATGATCGCCGAACGTGGCGATTTGAGGCAGATGGGTCACGCACAAAACCTGGTTGGAGCGAGCCAACGACTTCAGCTTCTTGCCTACACTTTCCGCCGCGCGCCCGCCGATGCCCGTGTCAATCTCATCGAATACCAAAGTCCTCTGAGTGCCACGTCCTTGTCGCACTTTTTGCGACAGAACCTGCACTGAGCGGTGCGAAGGGGCGGGGGGGGTTATTTTTTCCCGTGCGCCAGCTTCCACGCTCGCCTTCAGCGCCAGCATCACGCGCGAGAGTTCGCCGCCAGAGGCAACATGCTCCAAAGGCCGCAGCGGCTCACCCGGATTCGTCGAAATCATATACACCACCTGATCGATGCCCGAGGATGTCCAGTTCCCCTCTTCCTCCGAACTCGTCATCTCGATCCGGAACACCGACTTCATGGCCAGATCGTTGATCTCCGCCTCCACCAGCTTCTCCAGACGTCGCGCCGCCTCCCCACGTTTCCTCGACAACAACCGCGACGCTCGCAAATACTCCGTAGCAGCCTTTGCCAGTTCGCCCCGCAATCCCCGCAAGATCTCGTCCGTGTTTTCTACCTCGGAAAGTTTCCGTGAAACGTCCACCCCAAACTGGATCACTTCATCCAAGGTCCGCCCATACTTACGCTTCAGCCGATCCAAAAGCGCCAGCCGATCCTCGACTTGCGCCAGGTGCTCGGGCGATGCATGAATTCCCCCTGCATAATCGCGGACACTCGCTCCCACGTCTTCTACGCTGATGCGCGCCGTCTCCAACGCCGCCAGGGCCTCCTGAAACCTGGGCTCATACCGAACCAGTTCCTCCACCTGCTTCTGCGCCGCCCGCAGCGACGACGCCGTTGATCCATTGCCTTCATACAGCAAATCAAAAGCGTTCATGGCGGCGTTATAGATTTTCTCTGCATTCGCCAAAACCCGCTTTTCCGTCTCCAGGCTCTCGTCCTCTCCACTCTGCAAGCGCCCTTCTTCAATTTCGCGCTTCTGGAAAATCCACAAATCGACCAGCCGCAACCGGTCCTGCTCTCCTTGTTCCAATTCCTGAATTCGGGTGCGGATTCCTTTCCACACTCCGTAAGCGGTCTGCACCCCTTCGGCTTGGCTGCCGGCAAACGCATCCAGCAAGCCCAGGCGCGCAGGACCATCAAATGACAAAACCGATTCATTCTGTGCGTGGATGGTCGCGAGATGTGGTGCCAATAGCCGCAGAACAGCCACCGTCGCCGGCTGATTGTTTACGAACACCCGCCCCTTGCCGCTCGCCGCTATTTCACGCCGCAAGATCAGCGACCGATCGTCCGACTCGTCCAGCCCGTTCGCTTCCAGAATTTCCCCCAGCGGTTTCTCCGCCGCCCCCTCCGCCTCGAACACCGCCGACACCACAGCGCGCTCGGTCCCTGCTCGGATTACATCGGTCGAGGCCTTATCCCCTAGCAGCAGTGCCAGCGCATCGACCAGAATCGACTTGCCCGCCCCCGTCTCGCCCGTCAGCAGGTTCAGGCCCTGCCCAAACTCAACCACCAGGTTGTCGATCACCGCATAGTTCTCAAGTCTCATTTCAATCAGCACATTGAGTCCTGGAAAGCCAAAGTTTTGCGCAGCATAGCACGAAAGCCTCCCGCAGTCCCGCGCCCAGGCGCACCGAATTTAGCGTAGCGCCGGCGTCCCGCCGGCTGTACCTTGGGTGTCTCGCCCGCTGGCTCTGTACGCCACCGTACAACCACCCGTATTACTCTCGATAACCCGCTGGCTTGACTTGAACCAAAGCCACCGCCAATATCATCTAAAATACTTCCAATGGCCTTAGCCGGACAGTACACGGTCGAATCCCCTGGGCATTCGATTCCCGCGACCATGCAGGCCGCGGTCTACCGCGGCGTAAATGATGTCCGCCTCGAGACTGTTCCAGTACCCGCCATTGGCCCCGGAGAAATGCTCGTTCGCGTTCACTCCTGCGGTGTCTGCGGCACCGATCTCAAGAAGATCTCCGCCGGTTCTCACTCCGCTCCTCGCATCTTCGGCCACGAGACCTCCGGCGTGGTGGCCGCGGTCGGCGAAGGCATTCAGACCTACCGCCCTGGCGACCGTGTTATGGTCTTTCACCATATCCCCTGCCGTCAGTGTTTCTATTGCCAGAACAAGACCTTCGCCCAGTGCTCTATGTATAAGAAAGTCGGTTGCACAGCTGGATTTGAACCTTCCGGTGGCGGATTCGCTGAGTACGTCCGAGTTATGGATTGGATCGTGGAGCACGGCACCGTCCGTATCCCGGACGGCGTTTCCTTCGAGCAGGCCTGCTTCGTCGAGCCGGTCAACACCTGCATGAAGGGTATCGAAGCCCTGCGCCTCCGCCGTGGCGAAATGGTTCTGGCCATCGGGCAAGGCCCTATCGGCATCATGTTGAGTGTCCTGGCCAAGCAAGCAGGCGCCACCTTAATTACTTCCGATTTGTATCCCGAGAGGCTTAGAATGGGATCAAGTTTCGGATTAGACCTTTCAATTGATGCTTCGCGGACAAATGTCGTGGAACGCGTCCGCGAATTAACCGAGGGACGCGGCTCTGACGCGGTGATTCTTGCCGTAGGCGGTAACTCTTTGATTCGCACCGCAATGGATGCGGCCCGTCCTGGTGGCCGGGTATTGCTGTTTGCACAAACGCAGCACGGAGAGGCCTTGATCGATCCGGCAGCCATCTGTGTCGATGAGAAAACCTTGGTGGGGTCCTATAGTGCCTCGGTCGACTTGCAGCAGGAGTCGGTCCGCTTCGTCATGAACCGCGAAATGGATTTGGAAAGGCTCGTCAGCCACCGCTTCCCGCTTTCCCAGAGCCCGCGAGCCTTGGAGCTGGCCTCCCATCCTCAGCCTTCGTCGATGAAAATCATGATTCAACCCATTTATACTAGGGGCGGTAGTAGTGTGGAAGGAAACCTGCAGTGAACGGAAAAATGACTGCTGCCGTCTTGTACGGCAAAGAAGACCTCAAGATCGAAAAAGTACCTATTCCTCGCGTCGGTGACGGCGAGGTCTTGGTCAAAGTCCAGGTCGCGCTGACCTGCGGCACCGATCTCAAGGTCTACCAGCGCGGCTATCACGCCCGCATGATCGTCCCTCCTGCCCTATTCGGCCACGAATTGGCCGGAGTCATTGAGGAGGTCGGAGCCGGCGTCAACGGCTTCAAGAAAGGCATGCGCGTCGTCGCTCTCAACTCCGCGCCCTGCCAGATGTGCTTCTACTGCTCCAAACATCAGGAGAACCTTTGCGAAGATCTCCTTTTCAACAACGGTGCCTACGCTGAATACATTCGCGTACCGCGCCGCATCGTTGAAGCCAATATGTTGATCATCCCACCGAACGTAAGCGTCGAAGAGGCCGCTATGACCGAACCTCTGGCTTGCGTGCTACGTGGATTGCATGAGACCGGAGTCGAAATCGGCGATACCGTCACCATCCTCGGCGGCGGTCCCATCGGCCTCATGTTTGTGCAAGTCGCCCGCGCCATCGGCTGCAACGTCATTTCCGTCGTCAAGCGAGATGGTCAAGTCGAAGCCGCCAAACATATGGGCGCACACGAAATTCTTCAGACTACGAAAGTACCGAACATCGTCGACGCAGTCCGCGCCCTTTCTCCGCAGAAGCGCGGATGCGATGTCGTCATCGAAGCAGTAGGAAAGCCCGAAGCCTGGGAATGGGCGGTCGACATGGTCCGTAAAGGCGGCACCGTGAACTTCTTCGGCGGCTGCGCCAGTGGGACGAAAGTGCAACTCGAGACCAATCGCCTGCACTATTCGGAAATTACTCTAAAAGCCACTTTCCACCACACGCCAGAAACAGTTCGCCGGGCCTTCGGATTAATCGCGGCTAAAAAAATTCGCCCCACTGATTACATAACCGGGGAGGCGCCCCTGTCGCGCCTGCAGCAGGTTCTGCGCCACATGCTGAACCGCGGCGGCGACATCAAAACCGCAATCATCCCCGGTCATTGATTCGGTGAGGATTGGGAAGGTCACGATTTTAGTCGTGCCAGCCAGGGTTCAAAAGGTTCTGTCATCCTGAGCGAAGTAACTGGTTCGCGTTCGCGAACCAATTAAGCAGTCGAAGGATCCCTGCAACTCCTGTGCTGCGGATGCGTCGAGAGGAATTCTCGCCAGACAGCAGGGACATAGCCGCAACGCGGCGAAATAATGCAGCTCGCGGCGTGAGCCGTGAGTGGACAAACGGAGAGTAAACAAGCCCCGAAGGGGCGAAAGAAATGGTGGCTTCAGCAAGAGTTGACGCTGAGACCGCACAGAAACCCGTGACCCCAACCGCCGCTCCATCCCGTTCCCTGCCCTCGCCCGCCGCCCTCGGCTGGTCGCGCCTACCTGCCGAATACGCTATCCCCACCGCGGCCCCCACGCTCGTTGAGGCGCGTGAATACTGTGCCCGCCTCGCGCGCTCGCATTATGAAAATTTCTCCGTCGCTAGTTGGTTCCTGCCCAGCCGCCTGCGCCAGCATTTCTTCAACGTCTACGCCTACTGCCGCATCTCTGACGATCTCGGCGACGAAGTCGGAGACACCGCCGCCTCCCTCGAACTCCTTGATCAGTGGGAGCGTGAGCTTAATGCGTGTTACGCTGGCACACCTAAGCACCCCGTCTTCGTAGCCCTCGCGGAAACCGTGAGTCAGTGCGAGATCCCTAAGCACGAATTCTCCGACCTATTGCGCGCCTTCCGCCAGGATCAGACAGTCACCCGCTTCCCAACTTTTTCCGACCTGCTGGCCTACTGCAAATACTCTGCGAATCCCGTCGGTCATCTCGTGCTGTATCTCTGCGGATATCGCGATCCCGAGCGTCAGCAACTCTCCGACTTCACCTGCACCGCCCTGCAACTCGCCAACTTCTGGCAAGACGTAACCGCCGACTATGCCAAGGGCCGCATTTATTTGCCGCTCGAAGATCTGCATCGGTTCCAGGTCAGCGAAGACGACATCGCCCACAACCGCAACACTCCGGCCTTCCGTGAGCTGATGACTTTTGAAGTCGAGCGCGCCCGCGATTGGTTCCGGCAGGGCCTCCCGCTAGTAAAAAAGGTCGATCGCGAACTGGCCATCGACCTCGATCTTTTCAGCCGCGGCGGCCTCGAAATCCTGAACGCCATCGAGAAGCAAGACTACGCCGTTCTCGGAAATCGCCCCGCCATTTCTAAGCCTCGCAAGCTGGCTCTGGTCGTGCGCGCGGCTGCGGGAAAACTTTTCGGAAATCTGGGGAACCGTCCGTGAGCGCAGGAACCCAACAAGTTCCCCTTCCCTGGAATCCCGCTGCGCCGCAGCTGGTCATGGCGTATTCCGTGTGCAAAGGAATTACGCGCACGGCTGCCAAGAATTTCTACTACGCGTTCATGGTCCTGCCGCGCCGTAAGCGAGAAGCACTCTGCGCTGTTTACGCTTTCATGCGGCGCTGCGACGACATCGCCGACGATCCGACCCTCAGCCTGCTCGACCGCCGTCAGAAACTCGACACTTGGCTCGCCGCCCTTCATCGCGCCCAGCAAGGCGAGCCCACCGACGACGCCATCCTGCTTGCCCTGACCGACGCTCAGCGTCGCTTCTCCATTCCCGCCGGACTGCTCGACGAGCTGGCCCACGGCACCGCCATGGATATCGAGGAAGCCGAAGCCTCTGCTCAAACCACCAGTGCTCCCGGCCTCACCATCCAGTACAAGACCTTCGAAGATCTCCGTCTTTATTGCTATCGCGTCGCCTCGGTGGTTGGCCTAGTCTGCATCCACGTCTTCGGATACCGTGATCCCGCCGCCGAACCTCTAGCCGAGCGTTGCGGCCTCGCTTTTCAGCTTACTAACATCATTCGCGACGTAAAAGAAGATGCAGCGATGGGCCGCATCTATCTTCCCGAAGAAGACCTCGCAAAGTTCAGCCTATCTGCCTCCGAGCTACTCGCGACTCCAGATCCCGTGCGCTTCCGCCCCTTGCTCGCGCTCGAAG
>Ga0207665_10002688_pt1 | contig 11927 bp, 13 predicted proteins | sample LARL112metaG_FD_184351 | JGI IMG/M metagenome (GOLD analysis project Ga0207665, IMG submission 184351) | Corn, switchgrass and miscanthus rhizosphere microbial communities from Kellogg Biological Station, Michigan, USA - LAR L11-2 metaG... | ecosystem: Host-associated > Plants > Roots >...
GAAACCGTCTACGGCTATGCCGACAGCCCCAGCGACGAAGCATTCTCCCGCATGTTCGAGCGCGACAAGAACGAGCTGCGCGACCTGGGCATCCCGCTTGAAACCGGCCGTGTGTCGCAGTTCGACCCCACCGAGGGCTACCGCATCAACCGCGACGCCTACGCTCTGCCCGCCGTCGAGCTGACCGCCGACGAGGCCACCGCGGTCGCCGTCGCCACCCAACTGTGGGAGTCGCCCGAGCTCATCACCGCCACCCAGGGCGCACTGCTCAAGCTGCGCGCCGCCGGCGTCGACGTCGACGCGGCCGACTCCGGCATCGCGATCACGTCGACAGCAGCGCTGCCCGGCCTGCGCGGCTCCGAGGACGTGTTGGGAATCCTGTTGTCCGCCATCGATTCTGGCCAAACCGTGCGGTTTCCGCACCGACCGTCCCGAAGCGACCCCTACACCATCCGCACCGTCGAGCCGTGGGGCGTGGTAACCGACCGGGGCCGCTGGTACCTCGTCGGTCACGATCGCGACCGCGACGCCACCCGCACCTTCCGGCTCTCCCGCGTCGGCGCCGACGTCACCCCGATCGGCCCACCGGGCGCGGTGAAGCGCCCCGACGGGATCAACCTGCGCGAGATCGTCGACCGCGCGGTCGGAGAGTGGCCCAGCACCGGCCAGGCCCGCGTCTGGGTCGCCGACGGCCGCGGCACCGCGCTGCGCCGCCGGGCCACCGTCGTCGGCCCCCGGGCGGTGGGCGGCCGCGCCGGGGAGGAAATCACCGTCGACATCGGCATGTCCGACCGGCTGGCCCGCGAGATCGCCAGCTACGGCCCGGACGCCGTCGCGCTCGAACCGCAATCATTGCGCGACGACGTGTTGGGCCGCCTTCGCGCGCAGGCTGGCCAGACCGACGGGGTCACCGCATGACCGCCGTCTCGACCCGGCTGGTCCGGCTGCTCAACATGGTGCCGTACTTCCAGGCCAACCCGAAGATCACTTACGCAGAGGCGGCGACCGACCTCGGCGTCAGCGTCAAGCAATTGCGCGACGACCTCAACCAGCTGTGGATGTGCGGTCTTCCCGGCTACGGCCCCGGCGACCTCATCGACTTCGAATTCTCCGGCGACACAATTGAAGTTACGTTCACCGCGGGCATCGACAATCCGCTGCGGCTGACGTCGCCGGAAGCCACCGGCGTCCTCGTCGCACTGCGGGCCCTCCTCGACGTGCCCGGAATGGTCGACCCTGAGGCCGCGCGCAGCGCGATCGCCAAGATCGAGTCCGCCGCGGGCACCCTCGGTCAGGGAGCCGACGCCGCCGTCGACGAACCCGCGCCTGTGGAAAGCGAGGCGGCCGCCGCCGTCCGTGCTGCCGTGCGCAACGGCCGCGCGCTGGCGATCGAGTACTACTCGGCCTCTCACGACGTGCTGACCAGCAGAGTCGTCGATCCCATCCGCGTGGTGCTGGTGGCCGACCACAGCTACCTGGAGGCGTGGTGCCGGTCGGCCGAGGGAGTGCGGCTGTTCCGATTCGACCGCATCGTCGACGCCAAGGTGCTCGACGAGTCAGCGGCTCCGCCGCCGCCGGCGGTGCAGGCCGGCCCAGACACCTCGCTGTTCGATGCTGACCCGTCGCTGCCGTCAGCCAGGTTGCTGATCGACCGGTCCGCATCATGGATGTTCGACTACTACCCGCTGCGCGTGCTCCATGAGTTGCCCGACGGCGCCTGCGAGGCTGCGATGACCTACGCGTCCGACGAGTGGATGGCCCGATTCGTGCTGGGCTTCGGCTCCGCGGTGCGCGTGCTCGAACCCGAGTCGCTCGCGCAGCGGGTGCGGGAGTCGGCCCGCGCCGCGCTGGCCGCCTACGAGGTCGGTGCGGACAACACCGGCGGGTAGACTCAGTCCAGACGTCTGGAGGTGACCAAATTGGGTGGTCTACAACCCTGGCACTGGTTAATCGTTATAGCCGTGTTCGTGCTGCTCTTCGGTGCCAAGAAGCTGCCGGACGCGGCCCGCTCGCTGGGTAAGTCGATGCGGATCTTCAAATCCGAGATCAAAGAGATGCAGTCCGACTCCAAGCCGGATGTTGAGGCGCCGCCGGCAAAGCCGATTGCCTCCGAACGCGCAGACACCCAGGCTCCCGACGCCGGGCAGCCGTCGGACAAACGCCCGGCCTGACCCAGGCCGAATCGTGAGCGCGGCTTGACGCCGCGTCTCTAGGCCGCGCCACTTCACAAGCCGTGCAGACCCCCGGAATATTCAAGAAACTCGATCCCCGCCGACGGCGGTCGCGGGTCAATCCCGACGGCACCATGTCGCTGGTCGAGCATCTGCAGGAACTGCGGAGCCGCCTGCTGATCGCGGTGGCTGCGGTGGTGCTGACGACGACCGTCGGGTTCTTCTGGTACAGCCACAGCTTCTTCGGTTTCCACAGCCTCGGCGAGTGGCTGCGAGGGCCCTACTGTTCACTTCCGGCATCCGCTCGCGCCACCATCGCGCCCAACGGGGAGTGTCGGCTGTTGGCCACGGCCCCGTTCGACCAGTTCATGCTTCGGCTCAAGGTGGCGCTGGCCGCCGGGATCATCCTGGCCTGCCCGGTGTGGCTCTATCAGCTCTGGGCCTTCATCACGCCCGGCCTGTACAGGAAGGAGCGCCGCTTCGCGATGGCGTTCGTTGCCGTCGGGGCGGTTCTGTTCGTCACCGGAGCCGTGCTGGCCTACATCGTGATGGCGAAGGCGCTGCACTTCCTGTTGACCGTCGGCAGCGATGTCCAGGTCACCGCCCTGTCGGGCGAGCAGTACTTCGGGTTCCTGATCAACCTGCTGCTGGTTTTCGGCATCAGCTTCGAGTTCCCGCTGCTGATCATCATGCTCAACATCGTCGGGGTGCTCACCTATCAGCGGCTGAAGTCGTGGCGGCGCGGGCTGATCTTCGGACTCTTCATCTTCGCCGCGTTCGCGACACCGGGGTCGGACCCGTTCTCCATGCTGGCGTTGGCTCTGGCGCTGTCACTGCTACTCGAGGTCTCGATCCAGATCGCCCGCATTCACGACAGGCGCAAGGCGCGGCGTGCGGCGAATGAGGACGTGCCGGACGAACTTGCGGCACCGATCGGCAGCGTCGAACCGATCGAACCGCCGACCGCCGTGCCCACACCGGGCCGGCTCGTAGTCGATGACGACGCCACTTAGCGGCCAACTGGCCAGCTTCGCGGGGCAGCTGTCGTTTACGCTGGACGACTTTCAACAACGCGCCTGCCAGGCATTGGAGACCGGGCACGGCGTGCTAGTGTGCGCACCGACCGGCGCCGGCAAGACGGTGGTCGGCGAGTTCGCCGTACACCTGGCGCTTGCCGCAGGCCGAAAGTGCTTCTACACCACGCCGATCAAGGCGCTGAGTAACCAGAAGCACAACGATCTGGTGGCCAGGTACGGTCCAGAGCGCATCGGCCTGCTCACTGGTGACCAGTCGATCAACGGCGATGCCGACGTCGTCGTGATGACCACCGAAGTGCTTCGCAACATGCTGTATGCGAATTCGCCTGTTCTATACGGTCTTTCGTTTGTCGTCATGGACGAGGTGCACTTTCTGGCCGACCGCATGCGGGGTGCGGTGTGGGAGGAAGTCATCCTTCACCTGCCCGACGACGTGCGGCTGGTGAGCCTGTCGGCGACGGTGAGCAATGCCGAGGAATTCGGCGGCTGGATCCAGACTGTGCGCGGCGACACCACCGTCGTCGTCGACGAACACCGCCCAGTCCCGTTGTGGCAGCACGTGATGGTGGGCAAGCGACTGTTCGACCTGTTCGACTACCGCGCCTCGGGGGCGGCGAAGTCCGGCCGCGAACTTCTCGTCGACCCTGAGCTGCTGCGCCACATCGCAAACCGCCGCGAGGCGGATCGGCTGGCCGACTGGCAGCCGCGCGGCCGGGGTCGTGGCCGCCCGAGCATCTACCGGCCGCCCGGCAGGCCCGACGTGATCGGCACGCTCGACCGCGAAGGCCTCTTGCCCGCAATCACATTCATCTTCTCCAGGGCCGGCTGCGACGCCGCGGTCAAGCAATGCCTGCGATCGTCGCTGCGGCTCACGTCCGAGGAGGAGCGGGTCCGCATCGCCGACGTCATCGACCGTCGCACCGCCGATCTGGACGAGGCCGATCTGGTCGTGCTCGATTATCACGAATGGCGCGAGGGCCTTCTGCGCGGTCTGGCCGCCCACCACGCCGGGATGCTGCCGATCTTCCGCCACACCGTCGAGGAATTGTTCACCGCCGGATTGGTGAAGGCCGTATTCGCCACGGAGACACTGGCCTTGGGCATCAACATGCCTGCCCGCACGGTGCTGCTCGAGAAGTTGGTCAAGTTCAACGGTGAGCAGCACATGCCGTTGACGCCGGGGGAGTACACCCAGTTGACGGGTCGGGCCGGTCGACGCGGCATCGACGTCGAGGGTCACGCGGTCGTGTTGTGGCATCCCGACATCGACCCGGCCGAGGTCGCCGGCCTGGCCTCGACACGGACTTTCCCGCTGCGCAGCTCATTCGCGCCGACCTACAACATGACCATCAATCTGGTGAACCAGATGGGCCCGACGCAGGCGCACAAGCTGCTGGAAAGCTCGTTCGCGCAATACCAGGCCGACCGCTCGGTGGTCGGGTTGGTGCGGGCCGTCGAGCGCGGTGAACGGGTACTCGACGAGATCGCCAATGAACTCGGCGGGCACGACGCGTCGATCCTCGACTATGTGCGACTGCGCCTGCAGATCTCCGAACGCGAACGGGCCCAGTCCCGGGCGTCGCGGCTGCAGCGGCGTAAGGCCGCCAACGACGCGCTGGCCGCGCTGCGGCGCGGTGACATCATCACCATCACACATGGCCGTCGCGGCGGCCTGGCTGTCGTGCTGGAGCCCGACCGCGACAGCGACGACCCGCGCCCGCTCGTGCTCACTGAAAACCGTTGGGCGGGAAGGATTTCGTCGGCTGATTACTCGGGTGCGTCGGAGACGCTCGGCTCGATGCCGCTGCCGAAGCGGGTCGAACACCGCAATCCGCGGGTGCGGCGCGATCTCGCGTCGGCGCTTCGCTCGGCTGCCGCCGGACTTGACGTCCCATCGGCCAAGGGCAAGCGCAGCGGCCCTCCGAAGGACCGCGACGTCGATCCCGAACTGACCTGGCTGCGTGAGCAACTGCGCCGGCATCCCGCGCATGATCTACCGGACCGGGAAGCCAACGCCCGGCTGGCCGAGCGCTACCTGCGGATCGAACGGGACAACGAACAGATCCGGCAGAAAATCGCCGCGGCGACCAACTCGCTGGCGCGAACGTTCGATCGAATCGTCGTGCTGCTGACTGAGCGCGGGTTCATCGACATTGAGGACGGCGATCCAAGGGTGACCGACGACGGTCGTCTGCTGGCCCGGATCTACAGCGAGAGCGACCTGTTGGTCGCCGAGTGCCTGCGCAGTGGCACCTGGGAGGGACTGGACGCCGCCGAGCTCGCGGCGGTGGTGTCGTCGGTTCTGTACGAGTCGCGCGGCGATGCGCCGGGCGCGCCCGACGGAACCGACGTGCCTACCGGCACGCTGCGCCGCGCCCTGAACCAGACGCGCCGGCTGTGGACCGAGCTGCGGGCCGACGAGCAGCGGCAGCGTATCAGCGGAAGCCGCGAGCCCGAGGGCGGGTTTGTGCCGGCCATGTACCGCTGGGCCACCACCGGTGACCTGACTACGGCGCTCGCGGCGTCCGACGCGTCGGGCACCGGGACGCCGTTGTCTGCGGGCGATTTCGTGCGGTGGTGCCGCCAGGTCCTTGACCTGCTCGACCAGGTCCGCAACGCCGCACCCACGCCGGCGCTGCGAGCTACCGCGAAACGCGCTATCAACGGCATTCGACGCGGCGTCGTCGCTGTTGATGCCGGGTAGTGTGTTCGCCAGCAGCGCGACCCGTGAGCAAGGAGAGACATGAGCGGACCGCAAGGATCTGATCCGACGCAGCCGTGGCCCGGTCAGCAGCCGGAGCAGGGCAAGGATCAGCCGTCAAGCGACCCGTCGGCAAATCAGCCGTGGCAGCCGCCGACCTCAGGGGCCGACCAACCGACCACCGCGGCGCCGACGTGGCAGCCGCCGGCGTACGACTCTCAGCAGCAACAGCCGGCCTACGACCCGCAACAGCAGCACTATCCGCAGTACCAGCAGCCGTCGGCCCCGGCCTACCAGCCGTCGCAGCAGTACGCGCCGACCGAGCAGTTCGGCCAGCAGCCCAGCGAGTACAGCCCGCAGGCGTACCCGGGTCAGTACGGCCACCCCGGTCAGTACGGCCAACCCGGCCAGCAGTATGGGCAGCAACCGGGCGGCGCCCAATATGGTCAGCAGCCGGGGCAATACGGCCAGCAGCCGGGCCAGTACGGGCAGTACCCGCAGTACGGCGCGACGGCCTCCGAGGAGGGCTCGAAGCGCTCTTTGGCTGTCATCGGTGGCGTGATCGGCCTGCTGGCCGCGATCATCGTGGCCGTGGTACTGGTGTTGGGCTTCTGGAAGCCCGGCTTCTTTGTCACGACGAAGCTGGACATCAGTGCCGCGCAGACGGGTGTGCAGCAGATCCTCACCGACGAGGCCAACGGCTACGGCGCCAAGAACGTCAAGGACGTCAAGTGCAACGGCGGCACAAGTCCAACGGTGAAGAAGGGCGACACCTTCAACTGCGAGGTCAGCATCGACGGGACCAAGCGCCAGGTGACCGTGACGTTCCAGGACGACAAGGGCACCTACGAGGTCGGCCGGCCTAAGTAGGCGCGGGGTTCGGCGGCTCAGCCGGGTAGTCCGTCGAGCGCCTTCTGCAATCGCCCGATCGAGGACGTAACACCGTACTGTTCGGCGAGTTTGACCACCTTGCGTGGGTGCTCGGCCGCAAGCGGCAACGTGTCCGATGGCGTGGAGAAGTTGACGTCGGCATCTGTGGCCACGCGCACCACCGGCCCGGCCGCCTCGATGTAGTCGGTGGCGGCCAGCAGCTTGGTCCGATACGCCTTGGACATCTTCGATTTGGGGTCGTGCGCGGCGGTCAGGATGCCCTCGAGGGACCCGTGCTGCGCCAGCAGCGTCGCCGCGGTTTTCTCTCCGACACCCGGCACACCGGGCAGCCCGTCCGACGGATCGCCCCGCAGCAGTGCCAATTCGGCGTAGGCGGGTCCGGCGCGGTCGACAGGCACGCCGTAGGTTTCGGCAACTTCCGTCGGCCCGAACTTCGTCGCCTTCGCCAGCCCGCGGCCCAGATAGAGCACCCTGACCTCGACCGGATCGTCGCACACCAGTTGCAGCAGATCGCGGTCGCCGCTCACCACGACGACCGGGTCCCGGCGCTCTCTGTGAGCCAGGGTGCCGAGAACGTCGTCGGCCTCACACTCTGGCGCTCCTGCCGTCGGAATGCCGAAGGCGTCCAGGATCTCCAGGATCATGTCGACTTGCGGGGTTAGATCGTCTGGCACCTCTTCGATGTCGGGCTGGCCGTGTGGTTCCTCGACGGCGACGCGATGCGCCTTGTACGACGGGATCAAATCGACGCGCCACTGCGGGCGCCAGTCGTCGTCGCGGCACACCACTAGCCGGGACGGCTGCTCCCGTGTGATCAGTGTCGCGACCGCATCGAGGAAGCCGCGGACCGCATTGACTGGCCGCCCGTCGGGCGCCTTGATCGATGAGGGCACACCGAAATACGAGCGAAACCACATGCTGGCGCCGTCGAGGAGCAACAAGGACATGCCGGTCATCCTGCCAGGGGTGGTGGACCGTCTCGGCGGGTATCCGAACGGCATGCCGCAGGTTCAGGTGTTCGCTGATGTGCATCGCAGTGCGGAGTCGATGTGGCGGGAGCTCGGGTCGTTCCAGAGCATCGCCCGATGGCATCCGATGGTGACGACCGCGGAAGGCGAGGGTGAAGAGCCCGGCGCGACGCGGACATTGGAGACGAGCGATGGTTTGCGTTGGGCGGAGCGCCTGACGCAGACGGACCAGTCGCAGCGGCTGTACTGGTACGAGGTGACGGGAAGTGAGCTGCCGATCGCCGACTTTCGCGGCGAATTCCGGATCCGTGAGGGCCGGCCACACAGGTGCACCGTGATCTGGACGGGCCAGTTCACGGTGACCTCTGATGAGGAAAAGACGGTCAGCGACAGGGTGCGTGAGTTCTTCCGTGCCGGCGCTCGCGCCATCGAGAAGCAGTACGCGGCCGGGCCTGTCTCCACATTGCGTCGCCGTACGAGGACACTGCAACGCCGTCGTTGATCTCGGTGGCCGAGTCCGAATATGCCGCAGAGCAGCACATGTCTACGAGCAGGGATGCCACGATATCGGGGTGAGCGACGGTCGGGTGCGCTCGACGGCAGAGGGCAAAACCCGCCCGGCGGGCGGGGCGTCGATCGATGAATTGCTGGATCGCGCGGTGGCGGCGATCAACCGCGGCGATCGCGCGACGGCGACGGCGTTGGAGATCATTGGCGCCCTTGAACTCGCGCGCCGCCAGACCGCGACATTGTTCGAATTGCGCGCTGCGCTGGACGATTTCGAGCTCCGCGGCAAGGCGGCAACCGCCGCCGTCCGCGATGCCGCAAACCGCATACCTGCCGACAGCGCCTGGCCGGAATTAGCAAAGGCCAAGGCCGCACTCACTAAGACGTAGCACCAATCCAAGACAGGTGATGCATCCGCAGAATGTCATGCGCGCGGGATCGCTGCTTGCGCGAATTGTTTGAGTATGTGGCATGATTCGCCTCCCGGCCGGTAACGATGTAGAGGCGTTGGCCGGGAAAGGGGCTGGCGTCGGGCGTCGCAGAACAGGGTGGCGCGTCAGCCCGTTGTCCACGTGCGGAGCTTCTCGGGGTTGCGTACTGCCCAAACGCGTTTGATCCGGTCGTCCGCGATCTCGAATGCGTACACCGTCACGGTCACTCCGTCAGCCCACCAGACCGGGCTGACCGTTCACGGTGCGCTCCAGGAGCGTCAAGTTGGGGGCCTTGCCGGCGATACCGACGTAGGCGCGAGCGATCTGCTCGCTGCCTTCGATCGGACGGAGGTGCGCCGTGGCGAGGCCGCCGCTGTCGGCGATCGCTGTGGCATCGGGGTCGAGGAGACCGACGAGAGCCGCGATGTCCTTTGCCTCCCATGCCTGCTTGAACTCTTTGACGATGTCAGCCTGCTGGGTTGGGGGGGTCGCCGGAGCCTGCGACTGGCGAATGCGACGGCGGGCCGAGCTGGCAAGCTGGCGGCATGCCGCCGGCGTACGGCCGACGATCTCGGCCACTTCGGCGAAGGAGTATCGGAAGACGTCGTGAAGGATGAACGCGACGCGCTCGGCTGGGGTCATCGATTCGAGCACGACCAGGAAGGCCATGTTGATCGACTCGTCGAGGGTGACTCGGTCGGCCGGGTCGATGGTGCCACCCGCCTGGCCGCTGATCCATTCGGTGGGTGCCGGCACCGGCTCCGGGATCCATTCGCCCACATAGCGTTCCCGTCTTGCCCGGGCCGAGCCCAGCAGGTCGAGGCAGATGCGGCTGGCGACTGTCACCAGCCAGCCGCCGGGGGATTCGATGGCTTGCTGCTGTTGCGGTGTCATGGCGTACCAGCGGGCGTACGTCTCCTGAACGACGTCCTCAGCGTCGGTCAGCGAGCCGAGTAATCGGTAGGCGAGGTTGATCAACTGACGCCGTTCGCTCATCACCGCGCTCAGCCCCGGATCGCGCCCCCGGTCTTCTGACCCGGACTGGGTGCTCATGGTGTCAGCCTTCCCCTTGGTCGCACATGCCCTCACTAGCCCGACGACATGACGCACCGAACTGTGAGGTTGGCCCGTCGCCTGACATTCCGAGCTGCTGCTTCGTCGTACTGATGAGACAACGACAAGCACGCAAGGAGACGACCATGGAACCCCGGCTCGACATCATGAACAACACTGTGGCGGCGAAGGTCGTCAAGTACCTCGTCTCGGCGAACAAGGCCGCCGCAGACTCGGCCCCGCCGGCGGAGACCCAGGAGCTGATGAAGATCCGGGCCAGCCAGATCAACGGTTGCGGCTTCTGCCTGGACATGCACACCAAGGACGCCGCGAAGGCGGGCGAGACCTCGGTGCGGCTCAACCTGGTCGCCGCATGGCGGGAAGCCACGGTCTTCACCGAGGCGGAGCGGGCGGCGCTCGAGCTAACCGAGCAGGGCACCCGCATCGCCGACGGCGGTGGTGTCACGGATGAGGCTTGGGCGAACGCAACGAAACACTACGACGATGACCAGCTCGTGGCGCTTGTCGCCCAACTCGCCATCATCAACGCATTCAACAGACTGAACGTCGTCCTGCGGCGGCCCGCGGGCGACTACCAACCCGGGCAGTTTGGATAGCGGACCAGACCGACGGTCACACTGGAGTTGGAGACCATTGAGGTTCCGGCCGAAGACGAAGGAGGTAAGACCGATGATCGAGGTACTGCCAGACATGCCGGAGGGAGTGACCGGCATTCGCGTGTCGGGCCGCCTGCGTGGTGACGACCTTCGCGAGTTCAAGCCGGCCATGGAAGACCTCCTCAAAGTGGGCGAGATCAGAATCGTCGAGGTGATAGCACCCGACTACGAGGGATTCGGGCCTGGTGGCCTGATCGAGGACCTGAAGCTCGGCCTGGGTGCACTGATCCGCCATCATTCGGCGTTCAAGCGAATTGCGGTTGTTTCCGACAAAGACTGGGTTGCCCATGCGCTGCACGCCTTCGCGTGGATGGTCCCGGGCGAGCTCGCGATGTTCGGCCTCGACGACCTCGAGCGGGCCAAGGAGTGGGCCGCCGGCTGACGTAGGAGAGACGCATGGCCTTTGTTGTGGACCGCATCGACCACGTGGTGCTCAACTGCCGCGACGTCGACGCCACCATCGACTGGTACGTGCGAGTGCTTGGCATGCGGCGCGAAGTTTTCGGGGACAACCGGACAGCGCTGGTCTTCGGCAGCCAGAAGATCAACGTGCGTCCCACCGGCGCACCGAACTGGGAGACCGGCGCCGTCGACGCCCCCGGCTCGCTCGACCTGTGCTTCATCGCCGAGACGAGCCCGGACGACATCGGCGACCATCTGCGTGCCTGCGGCGTGCAGATCACCGCCGGCCCGGTCACCAAGACCGGCGCGCTCGGCCCGATGATCTCGCACTATTGCCGCGACCCCGACGGCAATCTGATCGAGGTCGCCAGCTATTCGGCCCCCGATTAGCCTTCATTTCATGACCGCCAGTCGATTCAGCACCGATGTCTACGCGCAGCGTCTGAGTGCGGCCGCGGCCGCTACAGCCGATGCGGGTCTGGCCGGCCTGGTCATCACGCCGGGGTACGACCTGCGCTACCTCGTCGGCTCGCGCGCCCAGACCTTCGAACGGCTGACCGCGCTGGTGCTGCCCGCCACGGGCGAGCCGACCATCGTCGTGCCGCGGCTGGAGCTGGCCTCGCTGAAGGAATCCGCGGTGACCGAGCTCGGTTTGGCGGTGCGCGACTGGGTCGACGGCGACGACCCGTACTGGTTGGTGGCCGACGCGCTCGGCGGTGCGCCCGCCGCGACTGCTGTGACGGACGCGATGCCCGCCCTGCACCTGCTGCCACTCGCCGACGTCCTCGGTGTTGTCCCCGTCCTCGCCACCGATGTGCTGCGGCGATTACGGATGATCAAGGACGCCGCCGAGGTCGACGCCCTCCGCAAGGCCGGTGCCGCGATCGACCGTGTACACGCCCGGGTACCGGAGTTTCTGGTGCCCACAGCCAGCTGACGATTGCCGCGTTGGCATTCGCCGCAGGCTTCGCCCTACACGGCACCGCGGTCGCGGAGATCGGCACCGGGCTGGTGTTCGGGTACGTCGGCCTTCGAATTCTGTGCCGACGCGGCAATGGCACGTCGAACATCGATGCGGGACAGGCGCAT